>JAABUN010003631.1_pt1 | contig 23370 bp, 25 predicted proteins | sample 5559311 | NCBI WGS metagenome assembly JAABUN01 (sample SAMN10711877, study PRJNA513370) | rock metagenome | isolation source: Antarctica rocks | place: Antarctica: Victoria Land, Siegfried Peak sud
TGCCTTCTGCAGGCTCAAGGATTGGCGTGCCATTGCCACCCGCTACGACAAAACAGCCCGCAACTTCTTCGCGGGACTCTGCCTCGCCGTGGCCCTCACGCATTGGCTCAGATGAGCCCACGCCCTAATCTCTACGGTTGCCGGCCCCGAGACCCGTGCCGAGCCTCCGTCCTACAATCGCTTCCTTGCCGTTGCGTGCAAACATTGACTTTTTTGGAGAGGAGGTCAGTGAACGATTAAGAATAAGCCAGCAATACGGTCAGCAGGCCAGGCGGTCCGACAAAAGGCTATAGGAACGCGGAATGTTTAGGTTTTCCGAATTCGTAGGCATCATGCACTTAGCCCTGCCGCGATGACTCCCTCCCTCTCCGGCTTCCGCCGCGTCGTCCTGAAGGTCGGCTCGGCGCTCCTCGTCGACCGCACGCGCGGTCGGCTGAACCATGCCTGGCTGGCCGCACTGGCTGAGGACGTGGCCGAGCTGCACGGGCGGGGCGCGGAGGTGCTGGTCGTGTCCTCGGGCGCGATCGCGCTCGGCCGGAGCGTGCTCGGCTTCGGGCCCGGCGCCCTCCGGCTGGAGGAGAGCCAGGCAGCGGCCGCCATCGGCCAGATCGCGCTCGCCCGGATCTGGTCGGAGGTCCTCGCCCACCACGCCATCGCGGCCGGCCAGATCCTCCTCACGCTGGCCGACACGGAGGAGCGGCGGCGCTACCTCAACGCGCGAGCAACCTTGGCGAAGCTCTTGGAATTGCGGGCTATCCCGGTCGTGAACGAGAACGATACGGTGGCCACGAGCGAGATCCGCTACGGCGACAACGACCGGCTCGCGGCCCGCGTCGCCACCATGGTCGGGGCCGATCTCCTCGTCTTGTTCTCGGATGTCGACGGGCTCTACACGGCCCCGCCCGCCCTCGACGCCTCCGCCCGGCACGTCCCGGTGGTCGAGCGGATCACGCCCGCGATCGACGCCATGGCGGGCGGGGCCGCCTCCGCTTCGTCCCGTGGCGGCATGCGGACCAAGATCGAGGCGGGCCGCATCGCGACTGCGGGCGGCACCCATATGCTGATCGCCGACGGGCGGCCGAAGAACCCGCTCCGCCGCGTCTCGGAAGGAGCCCGCTGCACCTGGTTCCTGACCCAATCCTCCCCGGCCGCCGCTCGCAAGACCTGGATCGCGGGCGCGCTCGAGCCCAAGGGATCCCTGCAGGTCGACGATGGAGCGGCGCGGGCCCTGCGCGGCGGCGCCAGCTTGCTGCCGATCGGGGTGAGGGCGCTCTCCGGGGATTTCTGCCGCGGCGACGCCGTGACCGTGACCGACGGGTCCGGCGCGGTGCTGGGCCGCGGCCTCGTGGCCTACGATTCGGGCGACGCGCGCCGCATCCTCGGCCGCTCGAGCCGGGAGATCGAGGCCGCTTTAGGCTATGCCGGTCGCGCCGAGATGATCCACCGGGACGACCTAGCGTTGACGGCCGGCTGACCTGCGGGGCTCGGGCGTGGTGGTTTCGGCAGCCCTCATGTTAGAGAGCGGCCTTCACGTGAGCCCGACGATGCGAGCCGGACCATGACCACCGCCCTCACGACCCGCCGGCCGCGAACCGGCCGCCGAGAACACGACAGCGAGCTCGCGCTCGCAGATCTCATGGCCGGCATCGGGCGTCGCGCCCGCGCCGCCATGCGGCCGCTCGGGCTCCTGTCGACGCAGACCAAGCGCGCGGCGCTCCGTCAGGTTGCGGCCCGCATCCGCGAGGGGGCCGCGACGGTACTGGCCGAGAACGCGCTCGATCTCGCGGAGGCCCGCGAAGCCGGCCGGCCCGCTTCCTTCATCGATCGCGCCACGCTGGATTCCGCCCGCATCGAAGCCATTGCCCGCTCGGTCGAGGAGATCGCGGCCTTGGCCGATCCGGTCGGACGGGTTCTCGCGACCTTCTCGCGCCCGAACGGCCTTTCGATCGAGCGGGTGGCGACGCCCCTCGGCGTGATCGGCGTCATCTTCGAGAGCCGCCCGAACGTCACCGCGGACGCGGCCGCCTTGTGCCTGATGGCCGGCAATCCCACCGTCCTGCGCTCCGGGTCGGAGACATTCCGGACCGCCTCCGCACTCGCGGCCGCGATCCAGGCCGGGCTCGCCGAGGCCGGGCTCCCGCCGGATGCGGTGCAGCTCGTGCCGACCCGCGACCGGGCGGCTGTCGGCCTGATGCTTGGCGGGCTCGATGGCGCCATCGACGTGATCGTGCCGCGCGGCGGCCGGAGCCTCGTCGACCGTGTGCAGGCGGAAGCGCGGGTGCCGGTCTTCGCCCATCTCGAAGGGGTGTGCCACGTCTTCGTGCATGCCGCGGCCGACTTCGCCATGGCGAGCAGGATCGTGCTCAATTCGAAGATGCGGCGCACCGGCATCTGCGGCGCGGCCGAGACGCTGCTCGTGGACCGGGCCTGCGCGCAGACCCACCTCGCCCCGATCTTGGCGGCCCTGGTCGGGGCTGGTTGCGAGGTGAGGGGCGATCGCGAAGCCCAGGCCGCCGACCCGCGCGTAAAGGCCGCCGTCGAGGCTGATTGGACGACCGAATATCTCGACGCCATCATCGCGGTCCGGGTCGTGGACGGGCTCGACGCCGCGATCGCTCATGTCGAGGCTTATGGCTCCCACCACACGGACGCGATCGTGACGGAGGACCCGGAAGCGGCCGCGCGCTTCCTCCGCGAGGTCGATTCGGCGATCGTGCTCCACAACGCCTCGACACAATTCGCCGACGGTGGCGAATTCGGCTTCGGGGCGGAGATCGGCATCGGGACGGGCCGCATGCACGCGCGCGGACCAGTGGGGGTCGAGCAGTTGACCTCGTTCAAGTACCGCGTCCGCGGGACCGGCCAGATCCGGCCCACGTGACGGCTGGCCCTGCGGGCGGCCCGGTCCGGCTGCCCCCGCACCATCCCGGCATGCGGATCGGGCTCTATGGCGGCAGCTTCGACCCGCCCCATATCGGGCACCGCCACGTCGCCCTGACGGCCTTGCGCCGGCTCCGGCTCGACCGCGTCTGGTGGATCGTCACGCCCGGCAACCCGCTGAAAGACCGAAGCCGGCTCCCGGCCCGGAGCGAGCGGCTCGGGCGGACCCGCGCCCTGGCGAGCCATCCCCGGATGGAGGTCACCGACATCGATGGGGCGATCGGGGCCGTCTACACCGTCGAGACGCTGCGCTACCTCGTGCGCCGCTGCCCGGCGGTCCGCTTCGTCTGGATCATGGGGGCGGACAGCCTGGCTCACCTCCATCGCTGGCGCGCCTGGCGGGAGATCGCGCGGCTCGTGCCGTTCGCGGTCGTCGACCGGCCGGGCTGGACATTGCGAGCGACGCAGTCTCGGGGCGCTTCGGCGCTCGCCACTGCCCGAATCGCCGCCGCCGCCGCATCCTCGCTCGCCTGTCTCCGCCCGCCGGCCTGGACCTTTCTGTACGGCCCGCGATCGCCTTTCTCCTCGACGGTTCTTCGGGAAAAGTCGGGGTAGCGCCCGGCGAACGTTGAAATGCGCGCGATCGTCACCTTATCTCCTTGAAGGCGGTGTTGGTCCGAGGGCCGTCGACGGGGGACATTGAAGCTGAACGAACTCTCATCGCACGAGGCTGCGGTTTTCGCCCCTCCACCGTTGGCCGGAGCCGACGATCCTGGTCAGGCGGTCAGCGCCGTTCCGGACATGCCTGGTCTGGCCCGAGCCTGTCTGGAGGATATGAAGGCCGAGGACGTGGTCGTGATCGACCTGGTCGGCCGGACCTCAATCGCCGATTGCATGATCATCGCGACCGGCCGCTCCCAGAGGCATGTCGGATCAATCGCGGACCGCATCGTTCAGTCCCTGAAAGACGGCGGCTTCGGGCGCGTCCGCGTCGAGGGGATGCCGGCCTGCGACTGGGTGTTGATCGATGCGGGCGATCTGATCGTGCACCTGTTCAGGCCCGAGGTGCGGAACTTCTACAATCTCGAGAAGATGTGGGGCGCCGACCGGCCGACGGATCGCGTCGCGGTCTGAGCGGGGTTTGCGGCTCCAGGTCATTGCGGTTGGACGGCTGAAGGCCGGGCCCGAACGTGATCTCGTCGAGCGCTACCAGGTTCGCTGCACGGCGCTCGGCCGCGGGCTCGGCTTCACCGGGCCGATTCTGCTGGAACTGCCGGAGGGGCGGGAGCGCCGGGCCGAGGAACGACAGGCTGGCGAAGGCGAGCGCATCCGTGAGCGTGCCGGGCCCTCGTCTCTCGTCATCTTCGACGAGAACGCACCGCTTTCGACCAGCGAGGATTTCGCGCGACGCCTCGCGGGCTGGCGCGACGACGGCCGGGAGACCCTGTCCCTCGTGATCGGCGGGCCTGACGGGCTCCACCCCCGGATCAAGGGGCTGGCCGTCTGGTCGGTCTCCTTTGGCCGCATGACGCTGCCGCACCAGCTCGTGCGGGCGCTGGCGCTGGAGCAGCTCTATCGAGCTTTCACCATAATCGCCGGGCATCCGTACCACCGGGCAGGGGGCGGGGGGGCATGAGCGGTCGGGTTTGGCTCGCGCTGGCTGTCCCGTTCGCGATCACGTCGACCTTCGGGGCCGCTCGCGGCGAGGTCGCGGCTACACCGCCCGGACGGATGGTCGCCGATCCCTCCGCTCGCGCCCCGGAGCGGGCCCGACGGGAGGAGACCCTCCGGGCCCTCGAGCAACGGGCTCGGGCCAGCGCCGAATCGCGCCAGCGTCTCGAGGGAGAGATCGCTGGGATCAAGGCCGACCGGGCGAAGCTCGCGGGCGCGCTCGTGGCCGCCGCGCATCAGGCCAGGCTTGCCGAGGAGCGCGTGAGATCTATCGAGGCGAGGCTCGACGAGCTTCTCGTCAGCGAGGCTGAGCTGCGGCGCTCGCTCGACGCGCGTCGCGGCCTGATCGCCGAGGTCCTGGCGGTGTTGCAGAGGATTGGGCGGCGGCCGCCACCGGCCGCCTTGTTTCGGGCCGACGATCTCCTGGAGGCAATCCGGGCGGCGGGGCTGCTCGGGTCGACGATGCCGGCTCTGCGAGAGGAGACGCGGAGACTCTCGGCCGACCTCGCAGAGCTCGTCCGCCTCCGGAGTGCCATCGCGGCGGACCGGGCCGCGTTGGAGGCCGAATTCGCCGTGCTCGCCCTCGACCGCGACCGTCTCTCGGCGCTGATTCGCGCCCGGCAGGAGCGGCTTGCGTCCGCGGAGGCGGAATCCGGGCGCGAGCGCTCCCGCAGTGAGGCGCTCGGGGCGGAGGCCCGCACCTTGCGCGAACTGCTCGACCGGATGGAGGCGGAAAGCGAGACGGCGAGGCGCGCCGCCGAGGAGGCGAGGAAGACCGCCGAGGCAGACGCTCTCCAGACGCGCGAACGTTTCGCGTCGGCGGCTCTGCGCGATCCCGTGCGGCTGGCGCCGCGGCAGCCCTTCGTCGAGACGCGGGGGTTTCTCGCGCTCCCCGCCGAGGGGAGGGCGTTGCGCGAATTCGGGGCTCCGGACGGCAGCGGGGGCACGTTTCGCGGCAGCGTCATCGGCACGCGCCCGCGCGCCGTCGTGACCGCTTCGGCGGACGGCACGGTCGTGTTCGCCGGCCTGTTCCGATCCTACGGACGACTCTTGATCATCAACACGGGTGGGGGCTACTATCTTCTTCTCGCCGGAATGGATCAGATCAGCGTCGAGGTCGGCCAATTCGTGCTCGCCGGAGAGCCGGTCGGGCAGATGGGCGAAGTTGCGGCCCTCGCTGCGGCTTTGGGCATCGTTGAGGCGGACGGGCCGGTTCTGTATGTTGAGTTGCGTAAGGATGGGGGTCCGATCGATCCCAGCCCCTGGTGGGCGAAATCTCAGGGCGAAAGGGCTCGCGGCTGATGCGAAGATTGTCTCTCGTTATGGTCGGAGCCGTGATGGGCGCCGGCGCCGCGACGATCGCGTCCCAGACGCATCTGCTGTCGTCCACGAGCGCGGTCGCGGCCTCCGCCGAGACCTACCGCCAACTGAGCCTGTTCGGGGACGTTTTCGAGAAGGTCCGGACGGATTACGTCGAGAAGCCGGACGAGGGCAAGCTGGTCGAATCCGCTATCAACGGCATGCTGGCCTCGCTCGACCCGCATTCGAGCTACATGGACCGCAAAAGCTTCCGGGACATGCAGACGCAGACGACTGGGAAGTTTGGCGGGCTCGGCATCGAGGTCACGATGGAGGAGGGCCTGATCAAGGTCGTCACTCCGATTGACGATACTCCGGCCTCCAAGGCCGGCATCATGGCGAACGACGTCATCGTCCAGATCGACGACGACGCCGTTCAGGGGTTCACGCTGAATCAGGCCGTAGACAAGATGCGGGGTTCCGTGGGTACCCCCGTCCGACTGAAGATCCAGCGCCCCGGCAAGGAGCCGTTCGAGGTCACGCTGACGCGCGATGAGATCCGCATCCGGCCGGTTCGCTCGCGTGTCGAGGGCGATGTCGGCTTCCTGCGGATCACCCAGTTCAACGAGCAGACCTTTGAAGGGCTGCGCGCCCAGATCGACAAGCTCGCGACCGATATCGGGCCGGAGAAGCTCAAGGGCTTCGTGATCGATCTGCGCAACAACCCGGGCGGCCTTCTCGACCAGGCCATTCTCGTCACGGACGCGTTCCTCGATCGGGGCGAGATCGTCTCGACCCGCGGCCGCAACTCGGACGAGAACCAGCGCTTCAACGCCAAGTCCGGCGACCTCACCAAAGGCAAGCCGCTCGTCGTGCTGATCAACGGCGGCTCCGCTTCCGCGTCCGAGATCGTCGCCGGCGCGCTCCAGGACCACAAGCGGGCGCTGGTCATGGGAACGCGCTCCTTCGGCAAGGGCTCCGTCCAGACGGTGATCCCGCTCGGTGGAAACGGGGCCGTGCGGCTCACCACGGCGCGCTACTACACGCCGTCCGGCCGCTCCATCCAGGCGAAGGGCATCGACCCGGATCAGGAGGTCCTGCAAGACATCCCGGATGAGCTGAAGGGTAAGGACGAGACGAAAGGCGAGGCGGGCCTGCGCGGCCATCTCAAGAACAGCGAGGAGAAGGGCGGATCGTCGGCTTATGTTCCCCCGGACCCGACCAAGGACAAGCAGCTCATCGCGGCCCTGGAGCACCTGCGGGGCGTGCGTCGGGGCGCGGCCAACGCAACCCCGGCCCCCGATGGCGAGAGGGCACCGAAGCCGGCTGTCCCGAACTGACGCGAATGCCCCGTCGGGACGGAGGGCGTGTCTTTACCGGCCGGACGCTCGCCCTCGGCCGGAGAAGCTCCCATTGCTCCTGGCGCTTTCTGCCCCGGGGCGCTTGATGGTTAACTGACCGCTGCGATCATCGGCCCATCTGATTCGGGATCGTCCGATGGTGATCGAGAGTCCGGATGGGTCGTCCGGCGGAAGGGAGCGGGTCCGGTCACGTGAACGCGGCGCCGAACGAACTCACGACACCGCTCGGTCATAGCCGTCCCGCCCCGCGCGGCCCCGGAAGGCTGCCGTTCGTCCTTCGCGCTGCTTTGCTCGTCTCCGGCTTCGGCATTCTCGCGGCCTTTGCGGGTACGGCGCTCTATGGCGACCAGAAGGGTGGCCGCCCTGTCGCCCGGGCCGAGATCGCCGTCCGACCGGCCGCGGATCGAGCCTCCAGCCCGTCCAACGACACGAGAACGGCGTCGGCCGAACCGAGCCGCCGTGACGCCGAGGCGGTCGAGGCCGCGTCGGGCGTATTGGTCGTGAGGCCGGCCGGAACGAGCGCGCCGGCATCCGTCGTCGTACGTGTGCCGGAGCCGGCCTCGGCCACGCTCGCGCGGTCGCCTGATCCCCGCCTGGTCGAGAAGACCCGCAACGGGTTGCTGCCGAGGATCGGGCCGGACGGCGCCCGGGCGCTCGACGTCTATGCTCGCCCGCCCGCCGGTCTCCCGGACGGAGCGCAGCCCTCGGGCCGGATCGCCATCGTGCTCGGCGGCCTCGGCATCAGCCGCACCGCAACGGAGGACGCCATCTCGGGCCTCCCCGGACCGGTCAGCCTCGCGTTCGCGCCTTATGGCCAGGACCTCGATCGCCACGCCGAACGCGCCCGCGCGGCCGGGCACGAGGTGCTGCTGCAAGTCCCGATGGAGCCCTTCGACTACCCGGACAGCGACCCCGGCCCGCACACCCTGATCGCGGCCGGCAAACCCGCGGAGAACATCGACCGTCTCCACTGGGCCATGGGCCGCTTCACCGGCTACGTCGCGATCATGAACTACATGGGCGCGAAGCTGACCTCCGACGAGCGCGCGCTCGCCCCTATCCTGCGTGAGGCGGGGCAACGCGGGCTCGGCGTTCTCGACGACGGGTCGTCGTCGCGCTCCCTCGTCGCCGCGCTTGCGGGAGAGACCAGGGCGGCCCGCGCCGACATGGTGCTCGACGCGGTTCCCCGCGCCGATTTGATCGACAAGGCCCTGGAGAAGCTCGAAGCGCAGGCATCCGGGTCGGGCGCCATCGTGGTCGCGACCGCGAGCGCCCTGCCCGTGACACTGGACCGGATCGGGCGCTGGGCGAAGGGCCTGGAAGCGCGCGGCATCCTTCTCGTTCCGGCCAGCGCGGCCCTCGCGGACCGGCCCCGCGAGAGCGCGCGCCGGTGACGCGGCGGCGCCGGACCTCGACCTCGCTTGCGGACCTTCCCTACCGGCCCTGCGTGGGGCTGACCCTGATCAACGCGAACGGGCTCGTCTTCATCGGGCGCCGCCGCCGGGAAGCGGGACCCGAGCACGTCGACGATGAGCACGCCTGGCAGATGCCGCAGGGCGGGATCGACCCGGGCGAGGAGCCCTACAGGGCCGCCATCCGGGAGCTGTACGAGGAGACGAACGTCCGCTCCGCCGAGCTCCTGGCCGAAGCGCCCGACTGGTATGGCTACGAGCTGCCGGCCCCGGTCGCCGGACGGGCGTGGCGCGGGCGCTACCGCGGCCAGATGCAGAGATGGTTCGCGCTCCGGTTCACGGGCTCCGACGATGAGATCGACATCCTGCGGCCCGCCGGCGGCCGCCACCGGGCCGAGTTCGACGCCTGGCGCTGGGAGCGGATGGAGAACCTGCCGGGGCTGATCATTCCCTTCAAGCGCCCCGTCTACGAGAGGGTCGTGGCCGCGTTCGGGCACCTCGCGGCCCCGCCGCCCACCCCCCGCAGCGGCGAGGTCTGACGGTCGGGCTCAGCCCATCACGAAGGCGTTCAGCTTGTTGCCGTCCGGGTCACGGAAATAGCCGGCGTAGAAACTGCCCTCGCGCAGTCCAGGGACGCCTTCATCGGTGGCGCCGTTGGAGAGAGCAACCTCGTAGATCCTGTTCACGTGATCCCTGTCGGAAGCCGCGAGCGCCACCATCACGCCGTTGCCGACGGTCGCCGCATTGCCGTCGAACGGCTTGGTCAGGCCGATCCCGGCCCCGCCGCCGGGCTTGCCCCAAGCGATGAAGGCGTCCGATTCCATGAACCGCCCGATCCCCATCTCCTTGGCGATCAAATCGTAAAACCGCGCGGCCCGCGCGAGATCGTTGGTGCCGAGGGTGACGTAGCCAATCATGATGGTCTCCAGCTCCCGGCCCTACTGCCTAGCCCACATGATTCGGCCGATCCAGTCGATCTCCGACGCCGGCACGGTGCGGTCGACGTGGTCGGGGTTGAGCGACGACAATTCCACGCCTTTGGCGGTGCGGCGCTTCAGTTCCTTGGCCATCACCTCGCCGCCCGTCGTTCGAAGCACCACGCGGTCGCCCTTCCGGATCGAGGCGGTGCGGGACACGATGATCACGTCGCCCTCGCGATAGAGCGGGCGCATGGAATCGCCCTGCACCTCGAGCGCGAAGACACGCCCGTCCGGCAGGTCGGGAAAGTCGATCCCCTCCCAGCCGATCCCCTCGATCGGCATCCCGTCATCCGAGAACAAGCGCCCGGCGCCCGCCTGGGCCATGCCGACGAGCGGCACCCTGGCGCGGGACGAGGCTTCGCCCGGTTCGACCAGCCGCATGAATTCGTAGAGCCCGGCCCCCGTCGCGGCCAGGATCTTGGCGATCGATTCGGTTGAAGGCCAGCGGTCGCGACCTTCCGGACCGACGCGCTTCGACCGGTTGAAGCTCGTCGCGTCGAGCCCCGCCTTGCGGGCAAGCCCGGACACCGACAAGCCATATCGCTCCGCCAGGCTGTCGATCGCGGACCAAATGCGGGCATGGGACAGCATGATTCGCCGGCACCTCAACCTGAGACAAGCAGGCTCTACTAGGAAACAATGCAGAGTGCAAGGTATCGCAGAGGCGATCACTCTCGACGGGCTCGGTCCGGCCCGGCAGAACGGTGCGAACCCGATCCCTCGTTGCCGGATGGGGTCGGAGGACGGCTGCCCGATGCCTAAGATCTACAAGATCTGCCCGGATTGGATGTGGCGGGAGGCGGAAGCCGCCGGGACCTTCCGGGGCGCGCCCGTGGATCTGGCCGACGGCTTCATCCACCTCTCGACCGCCCGCCAGCTCGCAGACACGGCCACGAAGCATTTCGGCGGGCAGCACGATCTCGTGCTCGTCGCCGTCGACGTCGGCGCGCTCGGCGACGCCTTGCGTTGGGAGCCATCGCGGGGCGGCGACCTGTTTCCGCATCTCTATCGCGATCTGCCGCTCGGCGCCGTCGCGTCGGTCGAGACGCTTCCGCTCGGCCCGGAGGGGCGGCACCTGTTCCCCGCCGGAATCGCGGAGCAGATCGAGCGGGAGGCCGCCTCGGACGTGACGGCGGCCGGCTGGGTTCGGGGGTCGGGCGAGAACTTCGTCGGGCTCGTCGGCCCGTTCTGGGCGAGGCTGGACGGCGACGCCACCCGCTACGGGTTCCTGGCCGAGCGTCGCCACCTCAACCGCGGAGGCCGGGTGCATGGCGGCATGGTGATGACCTTCGCCGACCAGGCCCTCGGGAACGCGGCCTTGGCGGCGAACGAGGATCGTCCTCAGGTCACGGTCCAGCTCGACACCCATTTCATCTCGGGCGTGAAGGAGGGGGAGTTCGTCGAGGCCCGCTGCAGGGTGGTGCGCAAGACCCAGGCCTTGCTCTTCATGGCGGCCGAGCTCGTGGTCGCGGGCCGCGTGGTCGCAACCTCGGCCGGCGTGTGGAAGATGCGCGAGCCCTAGCGCCTCGCGCTCATCAGCCGGGTCACGAGCCAGATCGGCAGCACGATCATCGCACCCGTGAGCACATAGCGGCCGAAATCCCGCACGGCGTCGAAGCCGAGGCCGAACAGGGACCGGAGCGCATCCGTGAACTCCCGGACGAGCCCGAGAGGCGTCAAGCCGAGGGCGGCCAGGATGACGCCCACCACGAGGGACAGAAACGCGAGCTTGATCAGTACGGCCAGCGGCGAGCCGCCGAACCAGCGTTCGAGTGTCGACATGGCGCTCGCCCTCTCAGCCTTCTTCGGGCCGTGTCCCGAGGAACCCGATATAGGTTTCGAGCGTGGCCTCGACCATGCTGTCCAGCGAGAAGCGGCGCTCCACATGGGCCCTGGCCCGGCCCGCCATGGCGTCGCGCGCGCTGGCCCCGAGCGCGAGCGCGGCCCCGATCGCGTCCGCCAGCGCCGCGGGATCGCCGGCCGGGACGCGCCAGCCGGTCCGCGCGGAAGCCGGCTCGTCCGGGGGGGCGATCACCGTCTCCGGCACGGCCCCGAGATCGGATACGACGACCGGGATGCCGAGCGCCTGCGCTTCCACGGCGGAGCGGCCGAACGCCTCGGGCTCGGTCGAGGGAACCGCGACCACGGAGGCGGCCATGAAGGCGGCCGGCATGTCCGTGCAATGCCCGACGCGTCGCACGATCCCGTCGAGCCCCCGGGCCGCGATGAGACGATCGAGCTCCGCCACATATCCCCCTCGACCCTGCGGGTCCCCGGCCAGCACGTAGCAGACGTTCGCCTGGCCGGCGTCGCGCAGCCTTGCGGCGGCCTCGATCAGGATCTTCTGCCCCTTCCAGGGCGTAAGCCGGGCCGCGAGGAGGACGATGCGCTCATGCGGTGCGATCCCCCAGGCCCGCCGTAAGCCGTCCACGCGCTCGGGCGCGATCGCGAAGGGCGCGAAGCGAGCGAGGTCGGTGCCGCGATGCACGATCCGGACGCGCTCGGAGGCGGCCGGATAGAGCGACCGGATCAGTGCTGCCGTGTAGGCCGAGTTCGCGATCACGGCGTCGCCCCGAGCCATCACTGAGTTGTACAATCGCTTCGGGGCAGATCGGCCCGCGTAGCTGCCGTGATACGTGGTGAGGAAAGGCAGCCCCAGCACGCGGGAAGCGCCGAGCGCCACCCAGGCCGGGGCGCGGGAGCGGGCGTGGATCAGCGACACGCCCTCGTCATGCGCGATGCGGGCGAGGCGCCGGACGTTCAGCGCCATCGCGAAGGGGTTCTTCGTCTTGGCCGGGAACGGGATCCATTCGCCGCCCTTCGTCTGGAGCTCGCCGACGAGCCGCCCACCCTCGCTGGCGACCAAAGCCCGGGCTCCCGCGGCCGCGAGCCCGGCCGCGATGTCGATCGCGGTGCGTTCCGCGCCTCCGGCGTCGAGCTCCGGGATCACCTGCAGGATGGTCAGCCCGTGGAGGGGGCTGGCGGTGGGGCGCGAAAAGGCCGGACGGGTTCGCGGCGCGCGCATCGGGGGTCTATAGCGAGGAGGGGGAAGGCACCGGACGGGGAGCCTCGCGTCAATCGGTTGAGGTCAGGTTAAGCATGCGGCAGGACATCGAGGTCGGCGAGGGCGAGACGGCGCGGCGGATCGCGGTTCTGTCAAGGCCGGGGACTGGACCGCCCGTCGTCTGGTTCGGCGGGTTCCGGTCCGAGATGACGGGCTCCAAGGCGGACGCTCTCGACGCGTGGGCGGCGGAAGCGGGTCGCGCCTTCTTGCGCTTCGACTATTCCGGGCACGGCGTCTCGGGCGGGCGTTTCGAGGACGGGACGGTCTCCCGCTGGCTCGAGGAGGCGCTGGCCGTACTCGACCGGTTCAGCACGCGGCGGCCGGTGCTGGTCGGGTCGTCGATGGGAGGATGGCTCGCGCTCCTCGCGACCCGGGCCCTCCGCGCGGCCGGACACGCGCACGCGCCGGCCGCCCTCGTGCTCGTCGCGCCCGCGACCGACTTCACCGAAAGGCTGATGTGGGACAGGTTCCCGGCTCCGGTTCGCGAGACCCTGATGCGGGAGGGCGTCCATCACCGGCCTTCCCTTTATTCCGAAGAACCCTACCCGATCACCCGCGCCCTGATTGAGGATGGCCGGAGGCACCTGCTGCTCGGCGACACGATCGCGACCGGCTGCCCCGTCCACGTCCTTCAGGGGATGCGGGATCCGGACGTGCCGTGGGAGCACGCGATGCATCTCGTCGAGAGACTGCCCGGCGACAGCGTCCAGCTTACGCTCGTGAAGGACGGCGACCACCGATTGTCACGGGCCGAGGACCTGGACAGGCTGATCGAAGCGGTCGCCGCGGCAGCCCGGCCGAACGAGACCGACGGTGCGGCCGACCGTCAGTTCAGGCTGACGGTTTGAAGGTCGTGCGCCCAGGCATTGGCGATCGCGGTGTCGCGCGAATCCGTCAGCAGGATCGGCGAGCCGCTGGCCGAGAGGAGCGCGAACAGCTCGAGACCCGGCGCCAGTTCCGGCGCCTGAGGAAAGATGCGGCGGACGTCCTCGGACAGGATCGGCTTCACGTAGGCGATCTGCCCCTCGCCGAGTGTCGCGAACGCTTGGCTGTCCAGAGCTTTCCGGTTCGAGGTGGTCATGTCGGTCATTATGTGCCCTCCTGGCGAGCGGCGATGGGTTTCTTCAGTCACGAGTCTCGATGGCGATCCGTCGCATAGGGCGCGCCATGTCCGGCCTGACGAGATCGATCGCCAGAAGACCGTTCGACAGGTCGGCTCCGAGCACCTCCATCCCGTCCGCCAACACGAACGTGCGCTGGAACTGACGGGCCGCGATCCCGCGGTGGAGAAACATCCGGGCCTTGTCCTCTTGCTGGCGCCCGCGCACGACCAACTGGCTCGCCTCGAGCGCCACGTCGAGCTGTTCGGTCGTGAAACCCGCAACCGCGATCAGGATGCGGAGCTTCTCGGGACACTCCTGCGTGCGGGGAAGCCGCTCGATGTTGTAGGGCGGATACCCGTCCTCGGCCGACCTTGCGACCCGGTCCAGCACCTGCTCGACCGCATCGAACCCCAGCAGGAAAGGATGCCCGAAGGGCGATTGACGCGACATAGCGAAGCCCTTCCGCACTTCGTGGCCTCGGGCCCAAATCGGCGCCCGATCCGGATATGGCCCCGACTGGCCCGCGATCAAGACGTGACGGGCTCGCCCAAGGAGGCCGACGCCGACGCGGCGGGAGCTGCCGTTTCGGATCCCGGCATTGGTGAGGGCGGTCCCGCCTCGTCCTGCGCGGCGAGCGGGAACCGGATGATGAAGACGGACGAGCCGAGCGGCGGCTCCTCGATCGTGCCGCCGATCTGCTGGACGAGCTTGCGCACGATGGTGAGGCCGAGACGACGCTTGCCGCCGGCGTCGTGCGTCATGCCGACGCCGTCGTCGCGGATCTTGAGGGTGGCGCTGTCGCCCTCGCGTTGCACCTCCACCGTGATGCGACCGGAGCGGCCGTCCGGAAAGGCGTGCTTGAACGAGTTCGTCAGGATCTCGACCGCCACGAAAGCGAGCGGCACGGCGGTGTCGAGCGGCATCCGCATTGCCTCGGCGTCGAGCACCGATTTGATGCTGCGCTCCTCCGCGGCGAAGCCCTCGGAGAGTTCCTTCAGGAGCTCGTCGAGGTAGTCCTTGAAGTCGATCGAGGCGAGGTCGGGGGAATTGTAGAGGAGCGTGTGGACGCGCGCCATGGCGCCGATCCGCCGAACGGCGCTCTCAAAAGGCTCGCGTTGCTCAACTTTGAGGTCACGCGAGCCGAGACGAAGCAGGCTCTGTACGATCTGCAGGTTGTTCTTGACCCGATGATAGATCTCCCGAAGCAGGATCTCGCGCTCGGACGCCGCTTTCCGCTGCTCGCCGAGGGCCTCCTGGCTCGTGGCGAGAAGCCGTGCGTCAAGTTCGCCGAGAGCACGCGAGGCCGACAGGCGCTCGTCGCTCACGCGCCTCTCCATCACCGTATGGATGATGAAGACCGCGAGAATGCCGGCCAGCACGAGACTCAAGGCGCCCGCCGCGATCGTCGCCCAGACGGAGCGCGTCATCAGCCGGTCGCTCTGCCGACGGCTGATGGACGCCGCGGAGAGCCAGCCGGTCAGGTCCGATCGCACGAAAGCGCTCGTGATCGGCTCGCCTTCGCGAGAATCGATGTGGACGAGGCCTGCATTCCGGCCCCCGACCGCCTCCCGGAATTGCGGCGTGACCTCAAGACCGATCACAGATTCGGGCGCGAGCGAACGGGCGAGGATCAGATTTCGCTCGTCGATCACCGTGGAGGTCAGTTTCGTGTCTCGGCTCTGCTCCCTCACGATGCCCAGGATATCGGCCGCGTCGAACGTCATCACGAGAACGAACCGGACGGCCCCGTCCCGGACGACCGGGACGTGCAGCTGGACCGCGACGTCGCGGCCTGCGACGGAGCGCGTCGCGACGAGAGGCTTGCGGCCGCCCGCCACCTCGCGGATGCGAGCCGGGTCCGGCTGGTCTCCGAGGCCGGGCTTCGTCGTAAAGATCACGCCGCCTGCCGCGGCCTCGATGAGGCTGAGGGACGACCAATGCGGCATGACGCTCGTGACGCGCCGGGCCGAGTCCCTGAACGCCTCCACATTGTCGTCGAGCGAGGGCAGGGCAGAGAGCGCCCGCAGGGCGGCGAATTGCTGGTCGATCTCCGCGTCGACGCGCTGCGACAGCGCCATGGCCCGGGCGCCGAGGAACATTTCGACGTCGCGCTGGCTCTTGCTCAGTTCGGACCGGATCCAGAACCCGGCGAACAGGATCAGCGGCACGAGAGCCGCGAGCCCGGCCGCTGCAACCAGATACAGCGTCTGGAGCCGTTTCCGGTTCAAGCCGAGATAGGTCGGACGCTCGAGGAGCGACAACCGCGTCATGCGGCCCTGGCCCCCACCCGACACGTCGGAGCCGGCAACATCTTATTCTGGCGGCCGTGGCGCACCGGAGGCTCCCAGGTTCGGTAAAGGGAACTCCCGCTCTACAGACCGGTTCCGGCCTCCTTGCCGGGCGTTTCAGCCAAGCGCCGCCCATGGGGCCGTCTCTCAGCGCGCCGCCCGGGCGAGCCACTCGGGCACGGGCAGGTTTTTCGCCCTCAGGAACTCGGGATTGAACAGCTTGGACTGGTAGCGGGTGCCGGAATCGCACAGGATCGTCACCACGGTCGCGCCCGGGCCGATGTCGCGGGCGAGCCGGATCGCGCCCGCGACGTTCACGCCCGATGAGCCGCCGAGGCAGAGTCCTTCGTCCGCCACGAGATCGAACACGATCGGCAGGGCCTCCTCGTCCGGGATCTGATAGGCCGCGTCGACCTGCAGGCCGTCCAGGTTGCCCGTGATGCGGCCCTGCCCGATTCCCTCCGTGATCGAGGAGCCGGAGGATTTCAGCTCGCCGGCCGTGTAGTGGCTGTGCAGAGCCGACCCCATCGGATCGGCGAGCGCGATGCGGGTAGCGGGATTTCGCTCGCGAAGGCCGGCCGCGACTCCGGCCAGCGTGCCGCCGGTGCCGACGGCGCAGATGAAAGCGTCGAGGCGGCCGCCGGTCTCGTCCCAGATCTCGGGCGCGGTCGTGGCCGCATGGGCCTCGCGGTTGGCGACGTTGTCGAACTGGTTCGCCCAGATTGCGCCGTTCGGCAGGCTCCGGTCGAGCTCGGCCGCGAGCCGGCCCGAGCGCCGCACGTAGTTCTCCGGGTTGCTGTAGGGGACGGCCGGAACCTCGACGAGCTCGGCCCCGGCGAGCCGCAGCATGTCCTTCTTCTCCCGGCTCTGCGTCTCCGGGATCACGATGACGGTCCGGAAGCCCATGGCGTTGCCGACCAGCGCCAAACCGATCCCGGTATTGCCGGCCGTCCCCTCGACGATCGTGCCGCCGGGCCTCAGCGCGCCGCGCCGCACCGCGTCCTGCACGATGAAGAGGGCGGCGCGATCCTTCACCGAGCCGCCCGGGTTCATGAACTCCGCCTTGCCCAGGATCGCGCCGCCCGCGAGCTCGGACGCGCGGCGGAGCCGGATCAGCGGCGTGCGCCCGATGGCGGCGAGGACGTCGGGCCGGATGTCCATGGAACTCCTCCTCGTCGGGCGAGATGCGGCATGACCGATCGGGGATCGGGACGCAACGTCGCCCTGTTCGACCGGGCGGATCGTCGTGCTATGGGCGGCGCACGAGGAGGCTCCATGTCGAAACCGCTTGTCGTCGTCATCCCACATCAGCTCGGCCGCGATGGCGCCCGTCACCGGCTCGAGGCCGGCATCGGGTCGCTCAAGGCGAAGTTCGGCGACAAGGTCACGAGCATCGACGAGCGCTGGACCGGCGACCACCTGGACGTCGACGTCAAGGCCCTGGGGCAGAGCGTGTCGGGCGGGCTCGACGTGGCCGAGGACCATGTCCGGGTCGAGGTGCAGCTTCCCTGGATGCTGGCCATGATCGCCGAGAAGGCCAAGGGCTACATCGAGAAGGAGGGCCAGCTGCTCCTCGAGAAGAGGAAGGCTTAGCGTCATGGCATCCGCCGAAGACCTCCGCATCGATGTCGGGCGGCTGCACGCCTTCGTGTCCGCGACCTTCGCGAGCGCCGGCTGCTCGGAGAGCGAAGCCCAGGCCGTCGCGTCCGGCCTGGTGGACGCGAACCTGACCGGGCACGACAGTCACGGCGTCGCGCGGGTGCCGCGCTACCTCGACTGGCTTCGCGCGGGGGATGTCGAAGCGGGCCGCGAGGTGTCTGTCGCGACCGAGACCGGCGCGATGGCGGTTCTCGACGGGCAGTACGGGTTCGGCGCGACCGTTGGACGGCAGGCGGTCCGGTTCGGAATCGACAAGGCCAAAGCCGCCGGCACGGCGATCGTGGCGCTCCGGCATGCTGGCCATCTCGGCCGGATCGGGCAATGGGCGGAGCTGGCGCTCGAATCCGGTCTTGTCTCCATTCATATCGTCAATGTGGCGGGCTCGATGCTGGTCGCGCCGTTCGGAGGCGTGGACAAGCGCTTCTCGACGGCCCCGATCGCGTTCGGGTTCCCGGTTCCGGGTGAGCCGCCGGTGGTGCTCGATTTCGCGACCTCGGCCGTGGCGGAAGGCAAGGTGCTGGTCGCCTCGAACGGCGGCAAGCCGCTTCCGGACGGTAGCCTCGTCACACATGACGGCCAGCTCTCGGCCGATCCCGCGACGCTCTACGGTCCCTTGCAGCCGGGAGGGGCGCGCGACCACAGGAACGGCAGCGGAGCGATCCGGGCCATGGGCGACCACAAGGGCTCGGGCCTTGCGCTCATGTGCGAGCTCTTGGGCGGCGCCCTCGCCGGATCCGGATGCTCCGGCCCGCCCCGCGACCAGCGCTTCGCCAACGGCATGGTCTCGATCTACATGTCGCCGTCCTGCTTCGGGTCGGAGGACGCGATCGCGCAGGAAACGACCGCGTTCGTGGACTTCGTCCGCGCCGCCCGTCCGGCCGAGGCCGGACATCCCGTGCTGCTTCCCGGCGAACCCGAACGGCGGGCGCGCGCCGATCGCGCCGAACACGGCATCCCCATCACGCGCGAGACCTGGACCGGGCTGATCGCTGCGGGGCTCGCGGCCGGCCTGTCCGCTGGAGACGCCCGCATGTTGCCGAATCCCGACAAGGTCACCTGATCGACGACCCAGGCCCCGTTTCGAGGCGCGACTCATTGACTTGAGGCGTCGATGTGCCAAATGACGCTGCACGGCCGGCCGCCATGAACCTGAGACAACCTCCCGTGGTGGGCCGCCGGCACCGCAACGGTTGAGGAGTTTCAAGCCATTCGCAGACCTATGAGAGCCATGCCGGTCCCGCAGAAAGACGGGCCGCGCGCCAATCGCGACATCCGGGGCGTTCGCGACGTTCAGCTGATCGACCAGGAGGGTCAGAACAAGGGCGTCATTGCATTCGCCGATGCGCTCAAGACGGCCGAAGACGCAGGTCTTGATCTCGTCGAGATCGCGCCGAACTCGGTTCCCCCGGTCTGCAAGCTCCTGGATTACGGCCGCTTCCGCTTTCTCGAGCAGAAGAAGCAGGCCGAGGCCCGCAAAAAGCAGAAGACCGTCGAGGTCAAGGAAATCAAGCTGCGGCCGGGCATCGACAAGCACGATTACGAGGTCAAGATGAAGGCCGTGCAGCGCTTCTTCGAGGAGGGCGACAAGGTCAAGGTCACGCTGCGGTTCCGCGGCCGCGAGATGGCGCACCAGGATCTCGGCCTACGGTTGCTCGAGCGCGTGAAGGTTGAAACGGCCGACATCGCCAAGGTCGAGAGCGAACCGATGCTCGAGGGCCGCCAGATGATCATGATCCTGGCGCCGAGATAGGACGCCGTCATTCCGGGGCCGTGCGCAGCACGGAACCCGGAACCCGGAACCTATGGATATCTCAGTGGCTTTGAGTGGGTTCCGGGTTCTCGCCGAAGAGCGAGCCCCGGAATGATCGAGCCCCGGAATGACCGCCGCGGGCGAGCCCCGAAAGTCAGGCGCTACCTCACCGAGGAAAACGAGGTCGGGGCGAGGAACGAGCTGACGATGTTGTCGACGATCTGCCCGTCGCGCTCCGTTCCGGCCCGGGCCTCGAGCCATTCGGGATCGGACTGGAACGCGGTCCATTTCTGCTCCCGTTCGGCGAGCGATTCCCAGGCGAGCAGATAGGTCAGCTCCTGGTTCGAGGGGCCGATGAGCGTCGTCCAGAACCCGGCCTGCCGGATGCCATGCCGTTCCCACAGCTTGAGCGTGATCGTCTCGAAGCGCTTGAGGAGGGCCGGCAGGCGCCCCGGCACGCAACGGTAGATTCTGAGCTCGTGGATCATGCGTTCTCTCCCGGTCCGTCCTCGGCCGGGCTTCTCCTACGCGCTGCGGCTGGCGGCGGAAACGGGTGAACGGGAACAAGGCGCCGATTCTCGCGCCGGCCCTGGATGAAGCGGTTCCGCTCCGTTAGCTAGGCCGTGATGAGCACCAACGTCGATCTGGCCGGCGCCCGTCCGCAATCGCCGCTGTCGGGAACCGCCGGGCTGCTGCCGCGCCAGCTGATCCGCGAACTCGCGGCGCGCGGCGTCGTTCAGGCGACGGACGACATCAGGCCGAGCCAATACCAGCCGGCGAGCCTCGATCTGCGGCTCGGGAAGAACGCCTACCGGGTGAGGGCGAGCTTCCTGCCCGGCAGCCGGGTAAGCGTCCTCGACAAGCTCCAGGCCCTGAATGGCGAGCCGATCTCGCTCGCGGGCGAGGGCGCCGTGTTCGAGCGCGGCTGCGTGTACGTGGTGGAACTGGTTGAGTTCCTCGATCTTCCGACCAGCATCTCGGCCTTCGCCAACCCGAAGAGCTCGACCGGGCGTCTCGACATGTTCACCCGGCTGATCGCCGATGGCGGCGAGGTCTTCGACAATGTCGAGGGGGGCTATTCGGGCCGCCTCTACGCGGAAGTCTCGCCGCGCAGCTTCAGCATCAAGGTGAAGCACGGCACCCGTCTCAACCAGATCCGGTTCCGACGCCGCAATTCACAGCAGGAGGAACTCGGCGACTTCCGGCTCAAGGATCGCGACCTGCGTGAGCTTCACGAGCGGGTCCGGCTGGTGGACGGCGATGCCCTGCAGGCCCGGAACGGCCTCGTGATGCGGATCGAACTGGCGGGCGTCGGGCCCGAGCGCCTGGTCGGCTACCGCGCCCAGCGACATACGGACGTGATCGACGTCGACAAGATCGCCGCCTACGCGGCGGGCGACTTCTGGGAGCCGATCCGCGCCAGGCAGGATGGGCGACTGATCCTCGACCCGAACGAGTTCTACATCCTCGCCTCGAAGGAGAAGCTCCAAATCCCGCCGGATTTCGCGGCCGAGATGGTGCCGATCGATCCCACGATGGGCGAGTTCCGGGTCCATTACGCGGGCTTCTTCGATCCCGGCTTTGGTTACACCGAGGGAGGGCGCCCGGGCAGCCGGGCGGTCCTGGAGGTGCGCAGCCACGAGGTGCCGTTCAACCTGGAGGACGGCCAGATGGTGTGCCGCCTCGCCTACGAGAAGATGGTCGCGCCTCCCGACGCCCTCTACGGCGCCATCGGGACCTCCAACTACCAGGGCCAGGAGCTCAAGCTCTCGAAGCAATTCCGCACGTCCTGACAGTGGTGGGCGGCGCCCCTGCTCTCGCCGCCCGGTCATCGGCTTCCTAATTTACGGTTTCGTGCGTTGCTGCGATCGCGGCATCCGGCCGTCGAGCCTGGAGCGTGGGTGTTGAATGATGTCGACCGGGTCATCGGGCCCACGGACGAGACGCTGAACGAGCCCTCGCCCGGCCGGACGGCTCGCGCGTTCTTTCGGATTTCAGGCGGCTACTGGAAGGGGCGCACGCGCCGGCGCGCCTGGTTCCTGTCGGGCGCCGTGCTGGCGCTCGTGCTCACCAATGTCGGGGTTGCGCTCCTTATCAACCGTTGGAACAAGTTCTTCTTCGATGCGCTTGAAAAGAAGGATGTTTCCAATGTCGGGCTCGGCATCTTCATCGTGCTCGGGCTCGCGCTCGCCGCGGCCGCCGTCGCGGTCGCGACCGTGCATGCCCGCATGCGTCTTCAGCTCGCCTGGCGGAAATGGCTGACCCACAGCCTCATCGAGCGCTGGCTGTCGGATCGGCGGTTCTACCAGCTGACCATCGTGGCCGGGGAGGGGGCCCATCCCGAGTTCCGGATCGCGGATGACGTGCGGCTAGCGGTCGAGCCCCTGGTCGACTTCGCCATCGGGCTCGCCAACGCGATCCTGGCGGCGGCAGCATTTTTCGGCGTGCTCTGGCTGGTGGCGGGCTCGATCTCGATCGGCTCGGTCACGATCCCGGGCTACATGGTGTTCGCCTCCCTGCTGTATGCCGGGCTGACCTCGACCGCCATGGTCTGGATCGGCAAGCCGCTCATCAAGCGCGTGGAGCAGAAGAACGCCGGCGAGGCGAGGCTGCGTTACGAGCTGACGCGGGTTCGGGAATCGGCCGAGAACATCGCCCTGATCGGGGGCGACGACGACGAGCGCGCCCGCCTCGACGAGACCTTCGCGGATCTCGCCGGTCGCTGGCTCCGGGTCATCGCCAAGCAGGCGCACATGACCTGGGTCTCGAACGCCAATTCGGTGCTGGCGCCCGTCGCGCCGCTCCTCCTCAGCGCCCCCAAATATCTCGCGGGCGAATTGACGCTCGGCGAGCTGATGCAGATCGCAACCGCGTTCATGCAGGTCCAGATCGCCCTGAACTGGCTCATCGACAACGCGATCCGGCTCGCCGAAACGCTCGCTTCCGCCCAGCGTGTCGTCGAGCTGACGGACGCGCTCGACGATCTCGATCAGTCCATCGGCCGGCATGGGACGAGCGACACCGTCGTGCTCGGCTTCAGCCCGGACGAGGCCATCCACATCGAGGAGCTGTCGCTCACGCAGCAAAACGGCACGATCATGATCGAGGGCGCGTCGACCGTTATCCAGCGGGGCGAGAAGGTGCTGGTCCGGGGCGAATCCGGCACCGGGAAGTCGACCCTGATCAGGGCCATGGCGGGGCTCTGGCCCTGGGGCTCCGGACGCATCCTGCGGCCCAAGCGCTCCACCGTGGCGTTCATGCCGCAGCGGCCCTACCTGCCGCTCGGCACGCTGCGGCATGCCCTCGTGTATCCGTCGAGCGACGACGGCGGGTCCGACGACAAGCTGCGCGAAGCGCTACGGCAGGTCGGCCTGTCGCACATGACCGAGCGGCTCGAGGACGAGGATCAATGGGATCAGATCCTGTCCGGCGGCGAGCGCCAGCGCATCGCCTTCGCCCGGCTCCTGATCCATCCGCCCGACATCGTCATCATGGACGAGGCGACTTCGGCTCTCGACGAGATGAGCCAGGCCAAGATGATGGGCTTCTTCCGAACCGAGCTCGCGGCCGCGACGCTGCTCAGCGTCGGCCATCGGCCGGGCTTGGAAAACTATCACGACCGCGAGATCTTCCTCGTGCGGGAGGACGGCTCCACCGGCGCGGTCGCGCGCCAGCGGCACTATCGGGGGCTGCGCCGCTTCTTGGGCCGGTTCCGCCGCGCCGCCGAGGCGCCGGAGTGAATGGCCGGCTCGCCAGGTGACCGGGACGACCTCGCCAACACCTGTCTAGTTCTACTGCGTCACAAGCGCATTCGGAAGGCTGGATTGCGAGACGCGGTCTGGCAACAGGGGCATCTCGCGAGGGTTCTGGCGAGAGCGACGGTGAGCCGTCTTCGCAGCGTCG
>JAABUN010003632.1_pt1 | contig 23336 bp, 21 predicted proteins | sample 5559311 | NCBI WGS metagenome assembly JAABUN01 (sample SAMN10711877, study PRJNA513370) | rock metagenome | isolation source: Antarctica rocks | place: Antarctica: Victoria Land, Siegfried Peak sud
GTAGAATGGAAGTATCATTTTCAACTGATAGGTCTTGTTGACAAAATTTGACCTATCTTTTTCTACCATCATTCGGTCAAGTCTATACGTGATAAGGTTTTTGGAGTGCTTGTCACCCCCTCAGGTGGTAATCAATGACAAAATGACTGTGCTGCAAGTTCGCGGCGAAACCAGCTTTTATCTCAAACTTTCACCGGGAACCCCAAGCTTTGACCTATTTAAAATGGTACGAAAAGACTTGCTTGTTGCCTTACGTGCTGCCGTTTATGAGGCACAACGGCAAGCTGTACTGGTGAGAAAAGAGCGGCTAAGATTAGAAAATGAAGGTCGCGTGAAAATAATTAATCTTGAAGTTATCCCCTTTAAAGATGCGATCGCCCAAAAAAGCTACTTTTTAATTTTATTTACAGAAGTAATACCCGCAATTAGCAATTCTATCCCGGTAAATCGTGAAGGTTTAGATTCGGGTGACTTAGAACGTGAGATTGACCTGCTCAGAGAGGAACTCGCCACAGCAAACCAAGAGCGAGCGGCGGCGGGTGAATACCTGCAAGCAGTGACCCAAGAGCAAGAACACACAAATCAAGACCTCAAAGTTGCCAATGAGGAAATCCTATCGAGCAATGAGGAGTTGCAAAGTCTCAATGAGGAACTCGAAACTGCCAAAGAGGAGATTCAGGCTACTAACGAAGAACTGAAAACAACCAACGAAGAACTCCGTAGTCGCAACTTAGAATTGCATCATGCTAATAACGATTTGACAAACTTGATTGCTAGTATTGATATTCCAATTTTAATGTTGACAAACGACTTGCGGGTGCGACGCTTCACCCCAACGGCGCAAAAATTACTCAATTTTATTCCTACCGATGTTGGGCGACCCTTTAAAGACATCAACGCCAATCTTGACATTCCTAACTTAGAAGAATTGGTTGTAGAAGTCATAAATACCCTTAAATCCAAAGAGCTAGAAGTTCAAACCGATGGGGGGTACTGGTATAACCTCCATATTCGTCCTTACCGTACTATAGATAACCGCATTGACGGCGCAGTAGTGGTATTGATAGACATTGATGCCCTCAAACAGGGTGCTGCAAAGCTGGAATCTGCCCGTAACTATGCTGAAGCCATTGTCGAAACCGTGCAAGTGCCGTTGCTGGTGCTTAATTCTGACTTGAGGGTTAAAAAAGCCAATCGAGCATTTTATAAAACTTTCCAGGTTTCATCAAGGGATACAATCAATTCTTCGATCTTCGATTTGGGAAATGGGGAATGGAATTTTTTATCTCTGCGAGTTCTGTTAGCCGATGTCCTTGCCAAGGATACCGAAATTCATGGATTTGAAGTAAACCATAGCTTTGAGCGAATAGGGCAGAAAACTATGCTGCTCAATGCTTGTAAAATTCTGCATGAAGACAGTATTCAACTACTGCTGTCGATTGAGGATATTACCGAGCGGAAACTACTTGAGTCAGAGCGCGATCGCGCTCTGACTCAAGAGAAGGAGGCGCGCTATGCCGCCGAGGTTGCCAACTTGGCTAAAGATGAGTTTTTATCAATTGTCTCTCACGAATTACGCAACCCTCTAACTGCCATCCTAGGGTGGGTGCAATTGCTCCGCAGGCCTACGTTTGACCAAGCTAAAACAGACCGTGCGCTAGAGACAATCGAGCGCAGTGCTAGGGCGCAAAATAAATTGATTGAGGATCTTTTGGAAACCTCACGAATTACCGCCGGGAAGTTTCAACTTAACGTCAGTGAGATCGCCTTAGCTCCGGTGATTTCGTCGGCTATTGAAATTGCTCGTACATCGGCTAATGCTAAAAATATTCAGATAGAAGCAGTGTTTACACCGGAAACTTTATCAGTATCCGGCGATCTAGATCGCTTACAACAGGTAGTCTCGAATCTGCTTACTAACGCCATCAAGTTTACCCCTTCTGGGGGACAAGTGACAGTGAAGCTCGATTGTACTGGCTCCTTAGCACAAATTCAAGTGAGCGATACAGGTCAGGGCATTAGCGCCGAGTTTATTCCTTTTGTTTTTGAACGATTCCGTCAAGCTAATAGCACCAGCACTCGGTCAGAGGGTGGGCTTGGGCTTGGGCTTTCAATTGTGAAGCATCTAGTAGGCTTGCACGGTGGTACGGTTAGCGCCGCAAGTCCCGGCGAGGGGAAGGGGGCAACATTCACAGTCCAGCTACCCCTTTTAGAGACAACACAAGGAAACAGCAAAGAGATTACTTCCTCTCCTCCTGTTAGCTTGTCACTTTTAGAAGGATTAAGGGTACTTGTGGTCGAAGATGACGCGGGTTTACGAGAATTGATAACAACAATTCTCGAACAGTATGGAGCCGAAGTAACAGAAGTTAATTCCGCAAAAAATGCGATCGCCTCTCTCACAAATAATCCTGGCAAATACGATGTTTTATTGTCTGACATTGGTATGCCAGAAGAGGACGGCTATTCGCTCCTGCGTCAGGTCAGAGAACTTAGCCCGCAGTTAGGGGGGCAGATTCCCGCCGCAGCCCTAACTGCTTACGCACGCGCCGCAGATCGCACCGATGCTTTTGCTGCTGGTTTTCAAAGACATATTGCTAAACCAGTGCAGCCAGAGGAATTAGTATCAATTATTGCCGAGCTTGCCCAAATTAACCAGAGACAAAATAAACTCTACTGACGGATCTGTGGAGCCTTCAACATATGGTAAGTAATCAACAACTGAGTTAGTGCCAGAGGGTTGCTTTGAATTAGCTCCCCGGTTGTGCCTGTAAGCTTGCCTAAGTTGGGGTTACTTTGGCGATCGCATATATTCTTTAAATTCGGCATATCGCTACATATCAGCTTCTCTAGCTCGTATACCTGCTCTAAGGTTGCATGACCATCTATTTCTACCACATCTACAGGTTTACCCATATCTCTATCTAATTCCAGCCGCACGGCGGGGGTAGCATTGGCAATGCTTGAACTAATAATTTGCGTAAATTCGGGGTGCGGAATAGTTGGACGCAGTACCAAGCGCACGTTTAATAACGGGTCTTCTTCGATATTATCGTTTGGTGGGTGAAAACTTACGACTACATCCGCCCATTGGCGCTGAGGACGAATAAATTCTTCCGAGTCTGATTCGCGTTTTGCCATTTCTGCTAATACTTGCTCTTTGCTATAACCGCGTTTTGCTGTATCTCGCTTGACTTTCCAATCGGCGCGGAGTGATTCGGGGGGAGCTAAATACACTTTGACATCGTAAGCATCTCTAGCGGCGCGAGTAGAATAACCTAATAAGCCTTCTACTACAACAAATTTATTCGGTTTAATATACTGTGGCGGCTCAAAACTTCCGGTTTTGTGACTGTATACAGGTTTAAGTATCGGTTGACCTGTCCTCAACAAAGACAGATGTTGTTGCATAATGTCTAAGTAGTTACAATCGGGGTGCAGAGCGGTTATGCCTAATTCTGCCCGTTGAGTGCGATCGTAGCGATGGTAATCATCGGTACAAATAACTGTAACGTTATCCTCACCTAATACTTGAGCAATGCCTTTTGTTAAAGTTGTTTTGCCAGCAGCGCTGTCGCCGACAATACCTAAAATAATCGGACGATTGCTCATGATTGCTCCGGTAGTAAACTGCTTTTACTGCTAAGGTTTAATTTTGTCTAATTTTACTGGACAATGGGATGCTAATAATATCAAGCTTTGAGTACAAATTAGTTGCACCTCATTGAGGATGACTGTTTATGGCAGTCGCTAGAATTTATGGGCGATACTGGACTTGAACCAGTGACGTCCTGCTTGTAAGGCAGGCGCTCTACCACTGAGCTAATCGCCCGTTTTTTACGGTAATATCCAGTATAGCAAATCTATTGCATTAAAGCTAGGATTTTTTGCAATATTTGCCTAACTTTAGATAAATAAATCTTATGCCTTCCGGTCAAACCCACGATCGCATTACTTTATGGAGTTTACCTATAATAGCTGGTTGCACCTATCTATTAACTCATAGAAATAGCGATCGCACTTTAATTGTCGCGGGTGCATTCTTATTTAGCGGCTTAATGTTTGGGCCAGACTTAGATATATATTCGGTACAATACAAACGCTGGGGTTATTTGCGGTGGTTGTGGATACCTTACCAAAAAACCTTAAAACATCGCTCTTTCTTCTCTCACGGACTGATCATTGGGACGACAGTTAGATTAATATACTTAGCCTTTTGGTTAAGTATAGTGGGAATTTTTGCGGTGGGAATAGCAGAATTATGGGGAGATATAAGTTGGAATTGGCAATTGTGGGCGCAATTAGCTAAAAAATATACTTATGAATGGATTGCATTGTTTGTTGGCTTAGAGATGGGCGCAATCAGTCATATCTTAAGCGATCGCCTTGGCTCCTTTGTCAAACGCCAGCAGCGAAATAAAATAAAGAAATCGACAAGTAAGTAGTAATTGTTCAGGATGTCTAACCCAAATAACTCTAAAACCGCTCTCTTGGAAACTTTGGGGCAAACGGTAAACCGCTCCCCCCAAGTTTCCGCTACTCTAGACGCATTGCAACAGCTAATTGATGTCGTTGCACAATTACGCTCCCCCGATGGTGGTTGTCCCTGGGATTTAGCGCAAACTCAACAGACGCTAACACCCTACGTAATTGAGGAAGCTTATGAAGTAGTAGAAGCAATTGCTAGTGGAAACCAAAAAGAAGTCGCTGAAGAATTAGGGGACTTATTACTACAAGTTATATTACAAGCGCAAATCGCCACTGAAGAAAATAAGTTTAGTTTAAAGGAAGTTGTAGAAGGGATTAGCCAAAAACTAATTCGCCGTCATCCTCATGTATTTAGTGATGTAGAAGCAACCAGCGTAAGCCAAGTAAAGCAAAATTGGGAACAAATTAAGGCGGAGGAAAAAGGGGAATCCTCAAGTAGCATTAGCCATTATCCGCGCACTTTCCCGCCGTTACTAGCGGGGATGAAGATTTCTCAAAAAGCTGCCTTAGCTGGCTTTGAGTGGGAGAATGTAGAGGGAGTATGGGCTAAATTTGACGAAGAACTAGGAGAATTTAAGCACGCGATCGCCAATGAATCGTTAGAACGTCAGCAAGCAGAATTGGGAGACTTGTTATTTGTTTTAATTAATCTGGCGCGGTGGTACAAAATCGATCCCAATGTTGCATTGCAAGGAACAAACCAACGATTTATTCAACGTCTATCCCACGTTGAAACTCTTGCAGGTCGTCCGCTTACAGATTATACCCTTAATGAATTAGAAACTATGTGGCAGCAAGCAAAAGCAACCATTGCTAGAGATATTTAATAAATAAAAATCGCCTCAGCTAAGTGTTGAGGCGATTTTTTGGTAAATAAGGGTTCTGTATAAAGCTGTCAAGAATAATTAACGGTAGTTTGGCGATGTCCCTAGTTAAGCAAAACTTGGCTCGGTAGATAATATTTCAGTATAAAACGGTCGAGAATAATTAGCGGAAATCTGGTTGATAGGCTAAGACGGTAGCTAGTAGAGTTACAGCAACAGTAGAAACAAAACTAAAGGCGAAAAAGGTGTCAAATAGTGGCACAGCTTTAGTTTGGGCTAGATACTCGCAAGCCTTAGTAGGCTTGCGATGTAAATTAAATCAGGAGGATAAATCTGTTTAACTAAGTTGATTTAATCATTTATATCTAGATTGATCGCCAGTAAAAATACTGTTGTTTTTGACTTAATTAAAGCTATCTCCGTATTTTCTTGGTTGTTTTCTGCGAAGATGCAAAAATACGTGGTTGTATTTTAGATTAATTAGGCTTTTACGCCTTTGGCGGCGATACGTACAACGATGATGGATATAAAGCTTGTTCTTGATGGGTTTGCAACGTGCAATCAGATAATGGGTAAGCTACACAAGTGACTGCATACCCGGCGGCTAATTCAGAGGGACGAAGAAATTTTTGCTCGTTTTGGTCTACTTCACCGCTTAATAACTTCGCCACACAAGCGGAACACTCGCCTTGACCACAGCCAGAAGGTAAGCGAATACCTGCTTCAATGGCGATTTCTAAAATATAGCGATCGCCTGGTACGGTAATAGTACGATCTAAGGCGATCGCGCTATTAATTAACCTAACTTGATAAACTGTCATAGCTGTAAGGTATGCAATAACTAAAGTTATAGTTAAATCTGCCAGCTTTTAATCAACAACGCAAATCTTTCGTCAACATAGTTAAACTGGAAAAAGTGTTAGTAAAAAAGGCTTTATGACTCAAACCATGACTGCTCGTGACTTATTTAAAGCAGCTTACGAAAATCGTTACACCTGGGATGCAAACTTTCCCGGTTACAGCGCCGACGTGCAAATTAACCAAGGCGATGAAGTTTATAGTGGTAAAATTCGCATTAACCGCGACCTTAGCGTAGATGTTGAAGGTATTGAAGATGAAACGGTAAAAGAAAGCGTTTATACCCAACTGCGCGATATAGTCACCCACCGCAAAAGATCCCAGTTTGAACAAGCCCACGGCAAAAATGATTTTACACTGGGCGCAAGCGATGAAAGTGGCGCAACCGAAATTTTGGTAAAAGGCGACTCTATGGGGTCTAACTACAAAATTCGCGGTACAGAAATTTGTCAAGTTAGCCGCGTTATGGGCAGAATGGCGTTTGTAATTGATACCCAAGAAAGCCTAGATACAGGTAATGGGTATGTATCGTCGCGGTATGATGTGGTTTTTCGCAATCCTCAGACTCAGGAAATTACCCGCACAATGAAGTTTAAAGATACCTTTGAGCCAGTGGGCGATTACCATATTATGACCAATGAGGCGATCGAAATCTACGAAAACGGTACGCGCACAACGACAGAGTTTAGCTTTTCTAATGTAAAATTGCTAGAACCTGCAACAGTTTAATTGGATCTAACATAGATATATAAATGCTTTGCAAGTTAATAGAGGGCTGAAATAATGGAACTGACAATCGATAATGTAGAAACAGTTTTGGACGAAATGCGCCCTTACCTCATTTCTGATGGCGGTAATGTGGAATTGGTAGAACTAGATGGGCCCATTGTTAAGTTGCGCCTTCAGGGAGCTTGTGGCTCTTGTCCTAGTTCGACAATGACGCTAAGAATGGGGATTGAACGCCGTTTGCGCGAGATGATTCCAGAAATTGCCGAAGTTGAACAGATAATTTAAGGCTACTCGCTATTAGTTTTAGAGGCAAAAGGGGCTATTCCTTTTGCCTTTTGCTATTTTAACTTTAGAGAGCGATCGCATAACGTTACTAATTGATTTTTTATGTCTCATCCCCTGTATGTAGCTTTTATCTGGCATCAACATCAGCCCTTGTACAAAGGTCTTGATAGCAGCAACTCTGGTTCTCAACAGTATCGTTTACCTTGGGTGCGGCTGCATGGGACAAAAGATTATTTGGACTTAGTTTTACTTTTAGAGCGCTATCCTAAACTGCATCAAACCGTAAACTTAGTTCCCTCATTGATATTGCAATTAGAAGATTACATTGCGGGAACTGCTTTCGATCCTTATTTAACCGCCTGTCTGACTCCCGACGAAAAGATAACTAGGGAACAGCACGAGTTTATTATCGAACACTTTTTTGATGCTAATCATCATACTTTAATTGACCCTCATCCCCGCTACGCAGAGCTTTACGAACAAAGGCAAGATAAGGGTAGAGCCTGGTGCTTGGACAATTGGGAAGCTCAAGACTATAGCGATTTACTAGCTTGGCATAATTTAGCTTGGATCGATCCTTTGTTTTGGGATGACCCGGAAATAGCCGATTGGTTGAAACGAGGACGTAATTTTAATTTAAGCGATCGCCAGCGCATTTATTCCAAACAACGCCAAATTCTTAGCCGCATCATTCCTCAACATCGGCAAATGCAGGAAAATGGGCAATTAGAAGTTACAACTACTCCCTACACACACCCGATATTACCCCTACTAGCAGATACAAATTCGGGTAGAGTTGCCGTACCAGGGATGGAATTGCCCAAACGTCGCTTTCAGTGGGCGGAAGATATACCCAGACACTTACAAAAATCTTGGGATATGTACGAGGATAGATTTGGACAATCGCCGCGCGGTTTGTGGCCCTCAGAGCAGTCTGTAAGCCCAGAAATGCTGCCCTACGTAGCCAAACAGGGTTTTAAGTGGCTTTGCTCTGATGAAGCGGTATTAGGGTGGACGTTAAAGCACTTTTTTAACCGAGATGGAGCGGGAAATCTGTTGCAGCCAGAGTTGCTATATCGTCCTTATCGGTTAGAGACGACTGAGGGGGAATTAGCAATAGTATTTAGAGATCACCGTTTATCAGACTTAATTGGGTTTAGTTATAGCTCTATGCCGCCAAAACGCGCCGCCGCCGACTTGGTAGGACATTTAGAAGCGATCGCAAATTCCCTAAAACACCAGCAACCAAGCGGTAGCACAGCCTTAGAACAGCCCCATTTAGTTACCATTGCCTTGGATGGCGAAAACTGTTGGGAATTTTACCCCGAAGATGGCAAACCATTTTTAGAGAACTTGTACCAAGCTTTGAGCGACAACGAGCAAATAAAACTTGTAACTGTATCGGAGTATCTCGACCAATTTCCGGCTACAGAGACTTTGCCAAGCGATCGCCTACATAGCGGCTCTTGGGTCGATGGCAGCTTTACAACTTGGATTGGCGATCGGGCTAAAAACCGCGCTTGGGACTTGCTTACTGAGGCGAGAACGGTCTTAGCTAACCATCCTGAAGCTACCGAAGAAACTAACCCCGCCGCCTGGGAAGCCCTGTATGCAGCCGAAGGTTCCGACTGGTTTTGGTGGTTTGGCGAAGGACATTCCTCAAACCAAGATGCCATTTTTGACCAGCTATTTAGAGAGCATTTGTACAACATCTACCAAGCCCTAGATGAGCCAATCCCGTCTAGTATTCGGCATCCAGTAGAAGTCCACGAAGCAAAGCTAGATTCTCGCCCAGCAGGATTTATTCACCCCTCTATTGACGGCAAAGGCGACGAGCAAGACTGGGATCGAGCGGGGAGGCTAGAAGTAGGCGGTGCAAGAGGCACAATGCACCGTAGCAGTGCAATTCAACGCTTATGGTATGGGGTAGATCACTCTAATTTTTACTTGCGCTTAGACTTCCAGGCGGGAATTAAACCAGGGCGCGATTGTCCGCCACAGTTAAATTTGTTGTGGTTTTATCCAGACAAAACTATGCACAATAGCCCCGCTCCGGTGGGAGATTTGCCCGACGAAGCCCCGTTAAATTATTTATTTCACCATCAGTTAGAGATTAACTTACTTACTCAAACTGTGCATTTTCAAGAAGCCGGAGACAACTATCAATGGCATCCTCGGTTTAGTCGCGCTCAAATCGGTTTAGATCGATGTTTGGAAGTGGCGATACCTTGGGCAGATTTGCAGATTCCCCCAGATTATCCGTTGCGAATGACGCTCGTATTGGCAGAGGAAGGACGTTTTAAAGCTTATTTGCCAGAAAATGAGCTAATTCCGGTTGATGTGCCGTAGTTGCCGCTCTTACCGACCTCTTGCCGCGCTCAAGAGGTCGTATTACTTTGGGCGTTGCTGATTAGATGTATGAATTTTAGCAAAGAGACGTTGCATTGCAACGTCTCTACATTGGTTTTGAAATCACGCAAAATCATTTTCGCGCTCTGAATTGGGCAACGCCTTACTTTGGTATAAGCCACTTTCTAATAGTTTTATCAGCACTGGCACTAACTAGAGTTTGTCCATCGGGGCTATAATCTACGGCAAAAACTGCGCCTTGATGTCCTTTAAAAGTGTATATATCTTCTCCCGTGCTTAAGTCCCAGATTTTTACAGTTTTGTCATCGCTACCTGTGGCAATATGTTGGTTATCGGGGCTAAAGTCTACCGCATTGATATCTGCCAAATGTCCTGTAAAAGTGCGGATTTCGCGCCCGGTGTTGAGATTCCATAGTTTAATTGTGCGATCGTCGCTGACACTAGCTAATTGCTGATTGTTAGAGCTAAGAGCGATCGCATTTACATCACTGGTATGTCCCCTTAAGGTACTTTGGGCTTTTAAAGTGGCTAGATTCCAAATTATTACAGTTCTGTCTACACTGCTACTAACAATTTTTTTGCCATCGGCACTAATCGCGACGGCTAAAACTTCTCGTGAATGCCCTTTAAGATTATCTACTTGCCCAGTTCTTAAGTTCCACAGTTTGACAGTTTTGTCGTAACTACCACTAGCAATTTTTGTAGTGTCAGGACTAATAGCAACACTATTTATATAGCTAGTATGCCCAGTTAGTGTCCGGATTTGCTGCCCTGACGATCGCCAAAGCTTGAGAGTTTTGTCTTTACTTCCACTTACAATAGTTTGACTATCGGCACTGATGGCAACAGCGTAAACCCAATCAGTATGTCCTTTTAAAGTGCGTAGCAGTTTTTGACTATTTAGATCCCAAATTTTTAGCGTGTTGTCATCGCTACCGCTAATAATAGTTTTACCATTAGGACTAACTACAACTGTATTTACTTCTCCAGCATGACCCATGAATGTAGAAGGTTGCTGGCTAGTCCAATATTTATATCCAGCAAATCCTAAAAGCAAAAAAAGCGCACTTCCGAGCAATAGTTTGTAGCGCCAGAGCAAATTTTCCCTGGGATTTAGGGTTGTAGTTATGGGGAGATTTTTTTGCTGTGAGCGATCGCGAATTTTTCGGTGATTTTCTGTAAAAATAGGTATATTTAACGGCAATTGAGTGGCATCGGCAGCTAAAAATGCTGGAATGTTTTGTAAGTCTAAGAAAACTTGCTCGACATTTTGGTGGCGCTGCTGAATATCTTTTTGCAATAAATTGTCCAAAACTGCCCTAAGCTCTGGGCTAATTTGGAGATTTAAGTGTTGCTGCCATTGTTTTACCCAACTATAGCCGTACTCCGTCCATAAACGAGAAGGAGAAATTTGAGTCAATAAATGAAAACAAGTTACACCCAAACTATAAAGATCGCTGGCTGGATAAGCCTCTCCTTCATTCATTTGTTCGCTAGAAGCATAGCCACAAGAGCCGATAGTTGTACCATTGCTGGCGCGATCGCACTTTGTAAATTGTTTGGATACACCAAAATCAATCAAAATTAATCGGCGATCGCTTTGGCGGCGCATAATATTGTCGGGCTTAATATCGCGGTGAATTACCTGGCGATCGTGAATAAACTGCAATACAGGTAATAAATCAGTCAATAGTTCCCAGATTTGCTGCTCGTTAAAAGCTCCTTGCAAGTCCAACTGTTGGCGCAAACTTTCCCCAACAATTAGCTGTTGAACTAAATATAAATAGTCATCTTGTTTAAAGTAGGCGTACAAAGCCGGAATTTGTGGATGTTCGCCTAATTGTTGTAACCTTTTTGCTTCTTGCTCAAATAACTGTGTTGCTTTGTTTTGGGCGCTAGTACCTTGCAACTGCGGGACTAATTGTTTGACTACACACAATTCGTTAAGTTTATCCCGATCTTCAGCTAAAAAAGTCCTGCCAAAACCGCCACCACCCAAAGGGCGAATAATGTAATAGCGATCGCGCAAGGGTAATAGGTTTTTGCCACAACTGCTACAGGAATTGCGATCGCCCAAGTTTTCGGGGTGTTGGCAAGCGGGATTGAGACAATAGCTCATAAAATCTACAATAATTCTTTACCCTTGAACTGCTAAACCTATTTTGGCTTATTGATGAAACTAAAGTGCAATTGCCCGATCAAAGGGGACGCGATCGCCTGTACGATTTACAAAGTAGCCAATTTTTGACGGCAAGGCATGGGCAGTATTTGGGAAATTGATTTTTATTCGCGTCCAGTTCTAGACTCTAACAACAAAAAACTATGGGAAGTCTTAGTTTGTGAAAGTCCTTTAACCATAGACACAGAGCTTGATTCGCTATTTAAGTATTCTGAGTATTGCTCCAGCAGTCAAGTAAATTCTGCTTGGCTACAGGCGGCTTTAGAATCGGCGATTGAGCAAGCGGGGACGACTCCAGTAAAGTTCCGGTTTTTTCGTACTCCCATGAACAATATGATTATTAAAGCTTGCCAAGAGTTGGGGATTCCCGCCCAGCCTAGTCGCCGGACTTTGGCACTCAATCAATGGTTGCAACAGCGAAACAAAGAGGTTTACCCCCAAGAGCAAGGTTATCAAGCTTCTTCCAATCCCTCAGTAAGAGTGCAAATTTCTGATCCGCAACGCTTACCCGATGCTTTAATTGGGCAAAAATGGGTAGTTACTAGCCTAACCGCCTCCGACTTAGCCCAAATGTCCCAATGGGATATTAGTTTTGGTGAAGCCTTCCCCTTGCCGTTAAGCAACCTAACTTTAGATACTATAGTTCCTGGGATCATAATTTACTCTCCTAGAGCTATACCTTTAGCGGGGTGGATGTCAGGCTTGGAAATTGCCGCGCTCAAAGTAGATACTCGCCTAACTCCCACTAGATTAGTTTTAGAAACTGGTGCAAGCGATAGTTGGCTTTTGGCTAATATAACTAACCCCCAAACCTTACAAACAGCCCAAGAATTTGAGCAGGCAAAACAAAACGCCAACCAAGTACATTTTCTAGCCGTGCAATCAAGTCCTGAATCAGAAGTTTTTGCTGGCTTTTGGCTGTTGCAAGAAATTAATCTTCCTTAAAAATTACCACCAGAAATACTAAAACTAGCTTTTGGTATCATTCATAAATTTTCACAATCGCAGCAAAGCGCATGGGTTCGGAAATACCACAATCTACACTTCTAGCAGAACAATTGCTAGAAATAGCAATCAAGTCTGGAGCAGAGGCGGCAGAAGTTTATCAATCAAAATCCCTTTCTCGTCCCGTATTTTTTGAGGCAAACCGCCTTAAGCAGCTAGAGAGCGCTCAATCTGAGGGTACGGCTTTGCGATTGTGGAGAAATGGTTGTCCAGGTCTTGCGGTTGCTTACGGCCCCGTAGCGCCGCAAATTTTAGTAGAACGAGCTTTAGCTCTTAGTCAACTTAACGAACCAGAAGCAATTGAACTTGCTAGTAATTCTCAGCCAAATTATCCAAATTTAGGGCAGGAAGTCCCTGTAAATCAGTTAATAGAGTGGGGTACTCAAGCGATCGCTCTGATTCATGATGCTTATCCCGAAGTGTTAATTAGCGCCGAATGGGATAGCGATGTAGAAACTACCCGTTTAGTTAATTCCGTAGGCTTAGACTGTCACTACACCGATACAACTCTCAGCGCTGACTTAGCGGTGGAATGGATTAGAGGGGATGATTTTTTAAGCGTATTTGACGGACAAACTCAGCGCGATTTTCTTTACCCAGAAAAGATCGTTGAGCAAATTTTACAACGTTTATCTTGGGCTAAAAAAAATACTGCCCCACCCACCGGACACGTACCCGTTTTATTTACATCCAAAGCCGCAGATATGTTGTGGAGTACGTTGCAATCGGCAATTAATGGCAAAAGAGTTTTAGAAAAAGCTTCCCCTTGGGCAGATAAATTACAGCAACTGGTAACTTCTAGCGCTTTGACTATTTTTCAACAACCCGATAACGGCCCTTTTAGTTGCCCTTTTGATGATGAAGGTACGCCAACAAAGCCGCTAGTATTTATTCAAAACGGCGTATTACAAAATTTTGCTTGCGATCGTACCTGTGGCAAATTATTAGGTACAGGTTCGACAGGTAACGGTTTTCGTCCGGGTTTGGGGAGCTATCCTACTCCCGGCTTATATAATTTGCTAATTCAACCGGGAAATGAATCTTTAGCACAATTGATTGCTCGACTTGATGACGGGATTATTATCGATCAAATGCTGGGGGATAGTGGCAGTATTTCGGGGGATTTTTCGATTAATGTTGATTTGGGCTACCGTGTCAAAAACGGTCAGGCGATCGGGCGGGTGAAAGATACAATGGTTGCGGGTAATGCCTATACTGCTTTAAAACAATTAGTGGCGCTGGGTAATGATGCGGAGTGGAATGGCTCTTGTTATACTTCGTCATTGATTGTGGAAGGATTATCGGCGATCGGGCGATCGGAAAGTTAAAGCAATATAGTTATGCGTATTTGCTTTGTGGGTGAATCTTTTGTTAACGGTGCGGGCGATCCTGATTGTCTAGGCTGGGCTGGGAGAATCTGCGCCAATGCTTGCAGTCTTGGTCATGATATTACTTATTACAACTTAGGTGTAAGGGGAGAAACTAGCACCCAACTTAAGGAGCGCTGGCAAAGAGAAGTTTCCTATCGTTTACCTTTAGAACAGAAAGGGAGAATTGTATTCTGCTTTGGTGCAAATGACACGACTATAGAAAATGGTAAAACTCGCGTTGCTTTTGAGACTTCTTTAGAAAACACGCGCAATATACTTACGGTAGCTAAACAGATGTTTCCGGTGTTAATGGTGGGAACTGCACCCGTAGTAGACTTAGTACAAAATCAAAGAATTGCTCATCTATCTACGGCTTTGGCTTCAGTTTGCGATGAGATGGATGTACCTTATTTAGATATTTTTACTTGTTTGCAAGCTTCTGATGTGTGGATAAGCGAAGCGATCGCCAATGATGGCGCTCATCCTCGTGCTGCTGGCTACGCACAGTTAGCTCAATTAGTGCAAAACTGGCAACCTTGGTTATCTTGGTTCACCTAAGAATATAACTATGTAAACTAGGCAAAATGTCAGTGCGGCAACAAATTAAGCCTTATTTGAGTCAAAAATAATCATTAAAAGCATTAAAATAGCAGTTTCTCTTTTCTATCTCGTTTAAAAAAATGCTACTTCCTGCTATACAACAGCGTTTGCGCCAATGGCTGCAACCAAGCCGAGCAAGTGTGATCGCCTATGCGGTAATTATTGGTTTAGTAGCAGCACTAGCGGGAGTTTTTCTCAAATTTAGCTCTGGATGGCTCGGCGCTTGGCGCGTTCAATCTTCGGCTTTACAACCCGCTTGGCTAGTCTTACCCCTAATTGGCGGCTCTTTTGGTTTTTTTTCTGGGTTACTCATCCAAAGATTAGCTCCAGAAGCTGGTGGTAGTGGCATTCCTGATGTTAAAGCTAGTCTTGCCAATTTCCCAATTAAACTTTCTTGGCGCATTGCTTTAGTAAAGTTGGCTAGTGCAACCTTGGCGTTAGGTTCGGGTTTAACTTTGGGGCGACAAGGGCCAACTGTGCATATTGGGGCGGCTTTGGCGGGGGGATTGAGTCGTTATTTGCCCATGTCTCCCGATCATCGTCGCCAGCTAATTGCTGCGGGTGCGGGGGCGGGTTTGGCGGCGGCTTTCAATGCTCCAATTACGGGAGTTTTATTTGTAGTTGAGCAGTTACTTCAGGATTTATCGGGGATAACTCTAGGTACAGCGATAATTGCTTCGTTTGTGGGGGCGGTAGTTTCCCGGCTTTTGGGTGGTAGAAGCTTGCAACTAAATCTAGAATTGACGGCAAATGTTACTAGCTTTTCGTTGGGGGAAATTCCTTTTTATATCATTTTGGGAATTTTGGCGGGTTTACTAGGCTCGTTATTTAATCAAGGAATTATTACAAGTTTAAAGCTCTACCAAAGATTGCACATTAGTTTACCCTTACGAGTTGCTATAGCTGGCTCTATTTCGGGGATCGCTGTATCGTTACTACCGCGCGAATTTCACGACAATACAGGCTTACGAGAATTTATGCTGACGGGGGAAGCTCGCCCCTATGTAGCCGCGATCGCATTTGTGGCTCAATTTCTGCTTACATTAGTGGCGGCGGGTTCCGGTGCGCCGGGAGGGGTGTTTGCTCCTAGTTTAATTATGGGTTCGGCGTTGGGCTATTTGGTGGGGGTAGTGGAATACAATTTAACGGGTCTGAGTTCGCCAATTACCTATGCTTTGGTGGGGATGGGAGCCTTTTTTAGCGTTGTTTCCAAAGTTCCTTTAACGGCGATCGCCATTGTCTTTGAAATGACTACCGACTTTAACCTAGTTTTACCCTTAATGATCGGCTCGGTTACTTCCTATCTAATTGCCGAAAAAATTGCCCCCGGCTCTCTCTACGACAAGCTTTTAGCCCTAAACGGCATTAACTTAGATTCAGCGCCGAATCAGGGCTTGTTAACGACATTAACGGCAGAAAATGTCATGCAGCCGCGCGTAGAAACTTTAGGGATGCAGATGACTCTAGATGAGGCGGTACAGGCGTTTTCTCGCTCTCACCATCGCGGCTTTCCGGTAGTAGATGAAGGGAAGTTAGTGGGGATTGTCACGCAAACAGATTTAACCAAAATGCGCGAATTCTCTTTACCGGGAGATACTCATTTAAGCGAGATTATGACTCCAAGTCCGATCACAGTGAGTCCTAGTGCAAGTTTAAGCGATGTTTTATACTTTCTTGATCGCTACAAACTTAGTAGATTGCCTGTAATCGAGCAACGAAAGCTAATTGGCATTATTACCCGTGCTGATATTATTCGCGCTGAAGCCGATAAGCTGAATGGCGAACATAAACAAGTAGGGCCGCAACCAGAGCCTTCTTATGTAGTTTATCAAACGCGATCGCCTGCTATCGGACAAGGACGAATGCTCGTACCTTTAGCTAATCCCCATACAGCTAATGCTTTATTACAGTTTGCTTTAGCTATTGCGCGCGATCGCCATTACGAATTAGAGTGCGTTCACATAATTTTAGTTTCCCGTAATAGCTCTCCGGCGGAAACTGCTGTAAATACTGCTAAAAGTCGGCATTTATTGCGTCAAGCGGAGGCGGAGGCGCGTAAATTTAATATTCCTTTGCATACACAAATTCGCGTCGCTCACGATCCCGCCTCAGCTATTTTAGAAATCATCACTGGGCGACACATTGATTTAGTATTGATGGGATGGAAAGGTAAAACTCATACTCCAGGGCGGATTTTTGGTAGCGTTGCTGATACTTTAATTAGACAAGCAAGTTGTGAAGTTGTGTTAGTTAAGTTTGCCCAAGAACTTAATGAAGATGTTTATTTTTCGCTTCCTACTAAACGCAAATTAGCCGCACCATTGCCTTACTGTTTGCTCCCCAATACTCAATTAAATCGTTGGCTTGTACCTATTGCGGGTGGCCCCAATTCTCAAACGGCAATTCAACTATTACCCTCGTTATTAACCCTTTCCGGTTCCCCCTCAGTGCATTTTTGTCAAGTAGTTATTCCAAATAAATCTTTGCCAAATCCTCAAGTTTTGGAACAAGCCAGGCGCTATTTAGTGCGCTTTCGCCACTTTAAAAGTCCTGTAACGGCTGCACCCCTTAAAGCTAATTCAGTAATTGAAGGTGTAATTAATCAAGTTAAATCAGAAAAATTTGATGTTGTAGTCTTAGGCGCAAGTAGAGAAGGATTGCTTCAACAGACAATAAATGGCAATATTCCGGTAGAAATTGCTCTAAAAGTAGATTGCACGACGATTTTAGTCCGCAGTGCAATTTCGGGTAAAGGTTAATGGCGTTTGAGTAGCAAGTCTCATAAGTTGGTTAGTTCTGGGTTGGAATGAAGTTATAAAGTTTTTGAACTAGACTAGGAGTGTTTATTTAAGTAGCGCAATTTTGTCTGATTTCTCTTACCGTCTAACTGTTCACGCGCAAGAACGAATAGCCCAAAGAAGAATAGTCTTAGAATGGATAAGTAGAACATTACAGAACCCCCAGAAACTAGAGCCAGACACTTTAAAGACAAACCTTACTCAGGCTTATCGAGAAATTCCTGAATATAACAACAATGTTCTTAAAGTTGTTTATGATTCTAATGAGAGTCCCTGGTTGATTATCACCGCACATTTTGATCGAAAATATCGGGGGAAGTTATGAATATAAAGTTTGATGAGCAGGCAGACGCGCTTTATATACAATTGAATGATTCCGAAATTATCGACTCTGAGGAAATTTTGGATAATGTTACTTATGACTACGGTATAAACGACACCATTGTAGGTGTTGAGGTTCTTAATGTAAAGCAACAACCGATAGATTTATATAAAAAAATTGCTGATGTTTTTAGCGTTGAAGAACTAGACAAGTTAAAAGAGTTTTTCTTACAAAAACGCTATGCTCTTTGATTGAAAATAATCTTTTAGAGAAGGGGGTTTGAGGAGTAACGGAGAAGAAAATAAGTTAAGCCTGAAACAGGTTTGTTAAAGCGTTTTTGACTAGGTATATACTTAACTAATTTCGTTAGCTTAACTTGGCTAAAATTCCTCAGCGTGGTTTTTATCACCCTTGCTACTCAAACACCGTAATGGATAATTCCCAATCCCTAAAATTCTGCGCTCAATGGAGTACGCGGAAAAGGAATAACATCGCGGATATTTGCCATCCCCGTCATAAACTGCACTAAGCGCTCAAATCCCAACCCAAAACCAGCATGGGGAACTGTACCATAACGGCGTAAATCTAAGTACCACCACAAATCCTCTGGATTTAAGCCTTGATTTCTCATTCTTTGCTCTAATACATCTAAGCGTTCTTCCCGTTGAGAACCGCCAATGATTTCGCCAATTTTGGGTGCTAAAATATCCATAGCGCTAACAGTTTTGTGGTCGTCGTTCAAACGCATATAGAAAGCTTTGATCCCTACTGGGTAATCGGTAACGATCGCAGGTTTTTTAAATAACTGCTCGGCTAAATAACGTTCGTGTTCTGATTGCAAGTCTAAGCCCCAACTTACAGGATACTCAAAAGTTACTGGAGCTTTTTCAAGGAGTGAAACCGCCTCTGTATAAGTTAAGCGCTCAAACTGGTTATCAATAATATTTTGGGCGGTTTCAAGAACTGTTTTATCAATGCGATCGTTAAAAAACTCCATGTCTTCTGGGCAAGTTTCCATCACATAATTAAAAACGTGCTTTAAAAATGCCTCGGCTAAATCCATATCTCCAAGTAAATTGCAAAAAGCCATTTCTGGCTCTACCATCCAAAACTCTGCTAAATGTCTAGAGGTGTTAGAGTTTTCGGCTCGAAAAGTCGGCGCAAAAGTATAAACGTTACTAAAAGCCATTGCCATAATTTCCGCTTCTAGCTGTCCACTTACAGTTAAATAAGCTGGTTTACCAAAAAAGTCTTGGCTGTAGTCTACTTCTTGCTTGTCTGTAAGCGGAACTTTTTTTAAATCTAAGCTAGTAACGGTAAATAATTCCCCTGCACCTTCGCAATCGCTGCTAGTAATAATTGGCGTATGCACCCACAAAAAGCCGCGTTGCTGGAAAAACTGATGAATGGCGGTTGCACAGGCATTTCTGACTCGAAAAACTGCTCCAAAAGAATTAGTACGCGATCGCAAATGTCCAATAGTCCGCAAAAATTCAAAAGAATGGCGTTTTTTTTGCAAAGGGTAAGTATCAACATCTGCTTCGCCGTATACGGTGGCTGAAGTCGCCTGTAACTCTATGCGTTGCCCTTTGCCTTGGGATGGAACTAATTTCCCCGTAACTTCTACGGAAGCCCCAGTATTTAGCCGCTTTAACAAGTCTTCATACTCAGGCATTTGTGAATTTAAGACTACTTGCAAATTAGCTAAAGAGGAGCCATCGTTGACTTCAATAAAGGCAAATCCTTTCAAATCGCGTTTGGTGCGTACCCAGCCTTGGATAGTTAAATCTTCCTCTGGCTGACCATTTTTTAATATATCTGCAATACTTCTGGTCATCGTATATAAATAATTCGTTCTAGCTAGTACAAGACTTCAATATCCAGCCTACAACAATCCCAAGTCCTCCAAACCTTACTGCTTGCCAGAATGGTTCTTTAAACACATCTACAGTAAATAGCTGACTTTCTAAATTAACTTCTATAGTTTCTAGTTGGGTTTTAATTTCTTTGATTTCTGCTTGCAAGGCTGGTAGCTTATTATTGGCTAATTGCGGTCTAATTTCTTCTAATCTGTGTTTAAGCTCTACTTTGCGCTGGCGATCGCCTTCTATTTGAGCGTAACGTTGTTTGATAGCTGTTAATGCCTGTTCTACTTCGCTAATACTGACTTCAATGTCTGCATTTGTGGTATCGGTTGATGATTCTGGCGGCGGCTGCATATAATCGGTTGATACAGTAGAACTATAATCTTTATGCCCGATTTTATGCTAGAAAGTACAGATTGTGTCAAACCAGCTAATCTTGATGACCTCAGCACGCTGCAATTAGCCCAAGCTTTGATTGAGAGATTAACTATTTCTCCTAACGATTGGCATAAGCTGAAATCTAATCGCAAAGCCCGTTCTAGCGAACAAGCGGCAGCGGCAATAGTGTTTTTGCTTAAAGATAGTCCTGAAGAAGCTTTATCAAGATTACAACAGGCGACAGCATGGTTAGATCGCTCTATTTCTGCGCCTCCCTGTCCTAGTCATGGCTCCGTAGAGTTAACTAAATAAGGGAAACCGAAAATGTGACATTTGCTTGCACAGTCTTAGTTCTGTGCCTTCTTCATTCCAATGTACTTGATCGAAAATTGTATTTAGTAAGAACATTCCGCGCCCATTTTCTGAAGTTTCTGGGGGTAAATAATCGGTGCGATCGCTTTCGGGGGTAAATCCACAGCCTTGATCGACAATTTCCCACCAATATACTTCACTTACTAAAAAAAACCGGACGATTACTACTTTCCCAGGATCGAGCTTATTGCCGTGTTTGGCGGCGTTAACTAAAGCTTCTTGGAGTCCTAATCTTAGTTCGTTGTGCCATTCTTCTGGCACTTCCGCCAGCAATAAATCTAATATTGGACAAAGGTACAAAGTTGAAGCAAAACTAATCGTGCTGCAATTGCGTCCTACTGGACGTGGTGAAATAGTAATCACTTACAAAAACCCCGAAGCTTTTGGCTAGACATTATAATTTGCTTATTTGTTTGTTTTTCCCATGAGCTAGATAGTCATGTTTTATAGGCGCGTTAGGTTGTCATTAGGGAGTTTGTACAGCGATTTTTTAAACATGGGTTGTGTTTCGCATAAAGTCGCTTATTATGTGGGCAGTCAGCTAGATTGATTGGAACTTGAATCTGCAAAAGCATAGTGCCTCAAGACGATTTGCCAAGTTTGGGAATAAATAACCATAGATTGTTAATTATCCGTTAAAATACGCTTGTTTAACTAAATAATTGTCATTGCATTTTCATCGTAGCATTTCTGTTTCTAATCCCCAAGCGTTTTGCGGATATCTGCTTAAACACTCGCAAACAGGCGCTTGCTACTCAAAGGGCGATAATTCTTGTCGTAGGCGGTAAATAATCGTATTTGGTTCGGTACGAGCGAGGATTTCGGCAATTATCGTACTAGCGCCAAATTGTCCCCAAGTACAGCCGCGCTCTAAGTATAACTGCGCTGATTGTCCTACGGCGTAGCAACCATAGGCGGCAATTCCGGCTTGAATTGTCGCCGCACCTGCATAAGTTGAAATATTGAAGGGATTTTCACCACTAGAAAGAGCGGCGGTACTTTTACCCAATCCCCAAAATAAACTACTACCTAATTCACCTACTAGCAAGCCACCAGAACTAAATATGATGGTTTTTAATAGCTTTGCAGCTTCGTAGCCAGTCATCGGTAAGTTATACAATCGTGCTAAAGCGCGAATTAAAGCCAAATCGGTAATAAAGCCGCCTAATAGGTCTAAAAACACAATGGGATTAAGGGCGATCGCTATTGCCTTATATCTGGTATATTTCCAAATTAAGTCTTCTGCTTGCTGTTGGCGATCGGCTACGGTTGTAAAAGCGATTTTTTCTTGGGCTTTTTGGGCTTGCACAAGGGCATTTAGCGCCAACAAGCTTTTACCTTCTCGATTGAGAATGTTGAGAATTTTTTGTTTGAGTTCATCTATTTGCGGCGCTGGTGTTTCCCACTCGTAGCCAGAAGCGCCATTAGCCCACTCTACGCGCACTTCTAGGGGGGTTGGTTCGGCGGCAACCATAACAATTTCATCGGGTAGCATTTCGCCCTTTGTTGCCCCTAATTGGTGGAGATTTTGATAAATTGCTTGTCTATCAATATCGGGATAAAGATCGATTTTGTTGAATACTAAAATTAGCGGTTTTTGGTATTGACGCAATTTGCAGAGTGCTTGGTACTCAGTTTGAGTGATATCGCCAGAAACTACAAATAAAATTAAATCGGCTTTACGGGCGACATCTTCCGCCATTTGGCTACGCGCTTCGCCGTCAATTTCATCTAATCCTGGGGTATCGATTAATTCTACTTGAATTTTATCATTAGCTACCCACTGTACCGACCTGCAGCACTGGGTTACACCATTTAAAGGGCCTGTTTGTAAAATCTTTTGTCCGAGTAAAGCATTTAAGACGGCGGATTTACCGCGACTAACTAAACCAAAAGCTGCGATCGCAATTACATTTGAGTCTAGTTTATTGACGAGCGAGTTCAAAACATCAAATTCTGGTTTTAACTGCTTGAGTAATTGGGAGTTAGAAAACTGCGAGTTGGGTTTACGCAGATTGTTAGAGTACCAAGATAGCGCTTGGCGGATACTAGCACGAGCGCGGTTGATGTGAGATTCACTAGCCGTAGGTACAGAAGATGTTTGACGAATGCTCACAAGATATGTGTTTGGCTTATAAGTCTGTGAACTTATATTATAAAACTCTCGTAGTTTGAGATGCGATCGCACGGTTGATCCCCCCTAACCCCCCTTGAAAAAGGGGGGGAAATATGGAGTAGCTACCATTTTTAAGTCAGAGTTTAACTGTATAAATACTAATTAAAGGATTTTTAACACTTTCTCGTAGTTTGAGATGCGATCGCACGTAAACTATTTAGCCGCACGTAACAAAGTTACTTATTCTGGGAATAATCTATGTTAGAGGGCGAATTGAAAGTTTTATTATTGATAGCCAATAACTGAGCCTTCCCCGCTCCATTTTTTAAAAAGGAGATTTCTAGATATATTTCCCCCCCTTTTTCAAGGGGGGCTAGGGGGGATCTCTTACTCTTAAGCGATCGCAATTAATAAATTATTTTAGTAACTACCTAATGGATCAATCACTGCAAAATAAAATCGTTTCTTTTATCTGGTCAATTGCCGATGACTGTCTGCGCGATGTTTACGTGCGTGGTAAGTACCGAGATGTCATTTTACCGATGTTTGTATTGCGGCGGCTAGATTGCTAGAGGCAACTAAGGAAGCCGTTATCGAAGAAGTCCGCTTTCAGCGCGAGGAAGCAGGTTTTATAACGTTAGATCCTATCGGTCTAAGAGGGTGTTTGAAAAGTTTTGAGAGGTCAAATTTTATGCTAATCGCCTCACCATGATCCGGATCATAGCAATGTAGATAAACGTCTCCGATGTTTCGGGCAATAGCTCATAGTCTCTGACC
>JAABUN010003633.1_pt1 | contig 23333 bp, 13 predicted proteins | sample 5559311 | NCBI WGS metagenome assembly JAABUN01 (sample SAMN10711877, study PRJNA513370) | rock metagenome | isolation source: Antarctica rocks | place: Antarctica: Victoria Land, Siegfried Peak sud
TGGGCCGCCGGCGGAACAACAAGCATCAACGAAGGCGTCCTGCTGTGCTCCCACCACCACCACGTCATCCACCAAGGGAACTGGACCATCAAATCCACCCACGACATCCCCTGGTTCCACCCACCAAGACACCTCGACCCCCACCGGACCCCACGACGAAACACCTTCTGGCAAGTAGAACAAGCCGTCCACCAACAACTCCGCCACGACAGGCGATGACAGCATGTGCATCACTGACGAGGCCGTCGTGGCCAATCTGGTCCACGTCATCCGCGAGCTGGTTCGGCTCGGAACCGCGATGCCGATTGAACGCCAGGTGGGACGCCATAGCCGCACCACCGCTATCTGCGCTCTGGCTAGGGTTGAGCGTATGCACTCCAGAAACAGGGAAGGGGAACCCAGACGGCCGGACGCCGTCGGCCCTGGCTCCCGGCCGCGCGTTGACCCGGCCGCCTTCGCACAGGCCGTGTTGCTCGTCACCGAAGCGATCCCAGCAGGCCGTGTGCTCTCTTACGGCGACATCGCCGAACTCCTGGGCTGTGGTGGTCCGCGCCAGGTCGGCAGGGCGCTGTCGCACAGCACGCGGCACGTGCCCTGGTGGCGGGTCCTCCCCGCCGGCGGAGCGCCGGCAGGCGGACTCGCACCGCGCGCAAGACCCCATTACGACGACGAGTGCACCGCCCTGACGGTGCCGGCGGACCCGACCGGTCCGCACGAGTACCGGGTCGATATGATACGCGCGCGGTGGTGGCCCACGGACGCGGAGCAGATGCAGCTTGCCGACCTCGGGGCGGCGCTGCGACGCGGTACTCCATAGGCCGGTCAGTAACGCCGGTCAGTAACAGGGGACATCCGGTGCGGTCCTGCAGGTTGTCGGTGGGATGTGATGGTGTTGATGTATGACCAGCACAATGCACGACGTTCCGCCGGTGTCTCTCGGCGACGTCCCCGACAGGGCGGCAGCACACGCCGCACGGGAATACGGCGCCGTCCTCAACGTGCTGGAGCACCATCCGGGCCAGGTCCTGGTCCTCGGTGCCCCGGGAAGCGGGAAGTCGTCGCTGCTCACTGACCTGGCCGTCCGGCGGATCGAGGCGAGTTCGGTCGAACCCGAGGGCCTGCTGCTCCTCGGGCCGACACGCGCCGCGGCAACCCGGCTCCGCAATGAACTGACGGCGAAGCTCGACCGCAGTATCAGCACTCCACCGGCCCGCACGTGGGCCTCCTACGCGTTCGACTTGATCCGCCGGGCCCGGGTGGAGGGCCGCATCCCGGGGATCACCCGCGCACCGAGGCTCCTCTCCGGCGCAGAGCAGGACCTCATTATCAGGGAACTCCTCGCTGGGCACGGCAGGCACGGCGCACCGGCGGTCAACTGGCCTTCGGGCCTCGCGCTTGCGTTGCCGACGCGCGGCTTCCGGCAGGAGATCCGGGATCTCTTCGATCGTGTCAGTGAATACGGCGTGCCCGCCGATGACCTGGCGGCGTGGGGCGAACGGTTCGACCGGCCGGACTGGGTCGCGGCAGCGGAGCTGTACCGCGAGTACCGTGACGTCCTGGACCTGCGAATGCCCGAGGCTTTCGATCCGGCCGGCATCCTCACGGCCGCACGCGAGATCCTCGAGACGGACCGCGACTTCCTCGACCGCGAACGCACACGGCTGCAGCTCATCCTCGTGGATGACTACCAGGAAGCCAACCCCGCAGTCCACGCACTGCTTGGGCTGATCGGAGCAGGCAAGGATGTCGTGGTCACCTCCTGCCCGGACACGGTGGCGCAGGGCTTCCGCGGTGCCCGTCCTGAACTCACCGGGCACCTGTCCGCCCTCTTCAGCCGCAGGGGAAGCCTGACCACGGTGACCATGCCGGCGTCGCTGACGCTGCACGGCGGGCTCGCGACGGCGTGGAGCAGGGTCGCAGCGCGCATCTCGACGGCGGGCGTGAGCACCACCTACCGCTCCGCGCCGGCTGACCCTGCCGACGCCGCACAGGCACTGATATCCGCCCACGTGCTCGACAGCGCGTTCCACGAGCAGCGTTTCATCACCCAGCGGATAATGGAAGCACATCTTTTCGGTGGTCGCAGCCTCGATGATATCGCCGTCGTTGTGCGCAATGGAACCCAGGTGTCGGCCGTGCAACGTTTCCTGTCCGCGCAGGGCATCGCCGTGAACGTCCCCGCAGCGGAGACCGCCATCCGGGAGGAGCCTGCGGTCCGTCCACTGCTTGACCTGTACGCGGTGGTGGTCGGGCGTACCGAACTCGACACAGAACTGTGTGTCTCCCTGCTGACCTCGAGGATCGGCGGGGCCGGCAGCCTCGAGCTTCGGCGCTTGCGGCAGATCCTTCGCCGCAACGAACTGCAGCAGGGTGGAGGTCGAACGAGCGATGAACTGCTGACGGCACTGTTCGCTGCACCAGGGGACATCGCCGCGTTGCCGACCGAAGGGGCGCCCGTCCGGCGGCTCCATCGGATGCTCGACGCCGGACGCGCAGCGGTGGCGGAGCGCAGCGGTGATCCGGAGACCGTGCTCTGGGCGTTATGGTCTGCGTCGGGGCTTGCCAGGCAGTGGTCGGGGTGTGCCCTGTCCGAGGGGCGGGCGTCCGTGCGCGCGGACCGTGACCTGGACGCCATGCTTGCCCTGTTCCATACGGCCGAACGATTCGTCGAGCAGATGCCCGGTGCCGATCCCGAGCTTTTTCTCGACTACATCCTGAGTCAGGACATCCCGATGGACACGCTCGCGCAGCGCACCGCACGCCAGGCATCGGTGTCGGTGCTCACGCCGGCCAGTGCTGCCGGGCGGCACTGGCCTCTGGTGATCGTCGCGGGTGTGCAGGAGGGCGTCTGGCCGAACCTGAGACTACGCGGAGAACTCCTCGGCTCGGGGGAATTACGGGCACTGCTCGATCACGGGGAGTCCTTCCGCAGCACCCGGGACCCGGTTTCGCTCCTGCAGGACATCCGGTTCGATGAACTCCGTACCTTCTCCCTCGCCGTCTCGCGTGCGAGTGAGGACCTGGTGTGCTGCGCTGTCGCGTCCCAGGATGAGCAGCCGTCGCAGTTCCTCGATGTCCTCGATCCGCTGCCATCCGGAACGGCCTCGAGACCGAAGACCGAGGTTCTGCGGCCGGTGACGCTGCGGGCGCTGGTCGCCGAACTGCGGAAGTACGCCCAGGATCCGCAGGCCGGGGCGCTGCGCGTCGAAGCCGTCCGGCACCTTGGCCGGATGGCCGTCCTTGAACCGCCGGTGCCGGGTGCGCATCCGGCGCAGTGGTGGGGTGTCCTCGGCATGAGCAGCGAGGGACCGGTTGTGCCTGCAGACCAGCCCATCCCGGTGTCTCCCTCGAAGGTCGAATCTGTCCTCACCTCACCCCTTAGCTGGTTCGTTTCGGCGGCGGGTGGTGAGCGGACGACGGACTTTGCCCGGTCGCTTGGAACGCTCGTCCACCAGATCGCGCAGGACCTGCCCGAGGCGAGCGGTAATGAGTACGTCCGCGAGCTCGAGCGGCGCTGGCCGCAACTGGGTATCAAGGACACCTGGGAGGGCGCCGCCGACTTCAGGCGTGCCGAGGGCATGGTGCGCAAACTGGCCGCCTACGTCCTCAGGATGCGGCAGGGCGGGCGCTCACTGCTGGACACCGAGGTCGATTTCTCGGTGGACCTCGCCGTGCCGATCGGTGACGCGGAGAGGGTCGTCCGGCTGCGGGGGCAGATCGACAGGCTTGAGCTGGACGCGGATGGCCGGTTCGTCGTCGTCGATCTCAAGACGGGGAAGAGTGCGCCCCCGGTCGCGGACATCGCGCGTCACCCGCAACTCGCCGCGTATCAGAACGCCGTGATGTCCGGAGCATTCCCCGACAGCGGTGGCAGCGAAGATCCGGCAGCGGTGGATCCCGGAGCGGAGAGCGGGAGGACCCTGCCGGGCGGGGCGGCACTGGTGCAGCTGGGCACCAGGAGCAAGAGCATCTCCGTTCAGGAGCAGCCCCCGGTCGGACCGGGAGACACCTGGGCAAGGGCCATGATCGAGGACGCCGCTGCTCTCATGGCCGCGGCGTCCTTCGACTCGATCCACGACCCACGGCGATCCGGGTACGGCGGCAGCGGTTGCCGGTTGCCCGAGATCTGCCCCCTGTGCGAGGAGGGTAAGCAGGTGACCGAGTCATGACCGTCGACGCCCCTGCGCCGTCCTACTCGGCCCGTCAGCTCGCCGAACTGCTGCACACGGATCCTGGTGCACCGGTGCAATACCCGACCGAGGACCAGGCCCGGGTCATCGAGGCGCCCCTCGAACCCCTCCTGGTGATCGCGGGTGCGGGCTCGGGGAAGACCAAGACCATGGCTGACCGGGTCGTCTGGCTCGTCGCGAACAGACTCGTGCGCCCCGAGCAGATCCTTGGCGTGACGTTCACCCGCAAGGCATCCGGCGAGCTCGCGTCCAGGGTGCGGCAGAAGCTCGCGCAGCTCTATGCCGCGCTCGCGCGAAATAACGCGCGGGGGAGCGGTAGTGACCCGCTCGACCGCCTCGACCCCACAATCTCCACCTACCACTCGTTCGCGAACGGGATCGTCCAGGACTACGGCCTGCGGATCGGCGTGGAACGGGACTCGGTCATGCTTGGCACCGCGCAGGCCTGGCAACTCGCCCACTCCGTGGTCGAGGCATACGACGGCGAATGGGAGCATCTCACAGCGGCAAAGAGCACCCTCGTGAAGGCGGTGCTCAATATGGCTGGGGAATGCGCCGAACACCTCGTCACTCCGGCCGCAGTGCGGGACGAACTCCGCCGGCACCTCGGGTACGTCCTTGCACAGCCCTATCTCGCCGGTTCTAACCGAGCCGCCATCCAGAAGGTGCCGGAGCTGCTCAACAAATTGCATACGCGCGTCACCGTGACGGAACTCGCCGAGCGCTACGCCGCCGCAAAGCTCGCCCGACACCAGCTCGATTTCGGCGACCTCGTTTCGCTCGCGGCCCGGATCGCGCGCGACATTCCGGCGGCGGGGGAGGTGGAACGGGAGAAATACCGCGTGATCCTGCTTGACGAGTTCCAGGACACCTCGCACGCCCAAATGGTCCTGTTCTCGAGGCTCTTCGCCGACGGGCGGTCGGTCACCGCGGTTGGTGACCCCCACCAGTCGATCTACGGTTTCAGGGGTGCCTCCGCAGGCCAGCTCGCGACCTTCCGGACGGCGTTCCCTCGCGTCCTGATCGCCGGACGGGCGCCGTCCGGGGTGGCGCACCTGTCCGTCGCCTGGCGGAACTCCACGGCGATCCTCGAAGCGGCGAACACTGTGTCAGCACCGCTGAATGTTCCCGCTCCCTGGCTCCGCAACACCACCGTCCAGCAGGTCCCGGGGTTGGTGGCACGGCCCCGCGCGCCGCTCGGCGAGGTCCTGCTCGGGCGCTTCCTGACGGACGCGCCCCTACGCCCGGCAGGTGTCGATGCCGGCGACCGTGATCCGGCCCCCCAGCCACCCGAGGCTGCGGTGAGTGAGGCAGAAGCGATCGCGCGGGAGGTCCTGCGCCAGCGGAGGCGCAGCTTCGAGACCGACGACGACGGTGCACCGCTGCGGCCTACCATGGCAGTCCTCTGCCGGGGCCGCAAGCAGTTCGACCCGATCCGCAGGGAGTTGGAACGAGTGGGCGTGCCCGTGCAGGTCGTGGGTCTCGGAGGGTTGCTGCGCACGCCGGAGATCGTCGACCTGCTCGCTACCCTGAGGGTCCTCGGAGACCCGGATCGCTCGGATTCCATGCTGCGGCTGCTCGCCGGAGCGCGGTGGCGGTTGGGATCCGCAGACCTGATGGCTCTGGGTGACTGGTCCCGGCAACTGGCGCGCACCCGGGAAGCGATGGTCCGTCGCGGCAGTGGGACGGGTGAGGAGCTCGATGACGTCCAGAGCAGGGACGCCGTCGTCGCTCCGGACCTCGCCGAGGCGGGAAGTTTGGTCGAGGCCGTGGACCAGCTGCCGCCGTCGGGCTGGGTGTCGTCCGTCGGCAAGATATTGAGTGACCCGGCTCGCCGTCGGCTCAACGCCCTCCGGACGGAACTGCGGACTCTACGCAGTTCCTTGGGAGACGACCTCGGCAGCATGATCAATGAGGTGGAGCGGACCATCCTGCTCGACATCGAGGTGGCGGCGAAACCTGGGGTGAGTATTCATGAGGCGCGGCGAAATCTCGACGCCTTCACCGAGGCCGTTGCCGGCTTCGTGTCCACCGCGGAGCGGGTCGATCTTCCGGCCTTCCTCGCCTGGCTCGAGGCCGCGGATCAGGAGGAGGACGGGTTGCCCGTGACGCAGCTCGAAGCGACCCGGGACGCCGTCCAGCTCCTGACCGTCCATGCATCGAAGGGACTGGAATGGGACGTGGTCTTCGTGCCGGGACTGAACGAGGGTTCCTTCCCCAGCAATAAGGATTCCCGGTGGAGCAGCGGCGACTCCTCGATCCCCTGGCCCCTCCGCGGCGATGCTCCCGAGTTGCCGCAGTGGGACTGGGAGCAGCAGGACCAGAAGGAGTGGCTCGCCAGCGAGAAGAACTTCACCGGGGAGGCCAGGGCCCACGCGGAGCGGGAGGAGCGGCGTCTGGCGTACGTGGCATTCACCCGCGCGAAGCACGCACTGGTGTGCACCTCGTCGGCGTGGGGCGGCGGACGTTCCCAGCGCTCCGGGCCGTCCTCCTACCTGCTGGACCTCGTCTCCCGCGCCGAGGCCGGGGCGGCGGGCTTCTCCTTGCCGCGCTGGCTGCCCGAGGACTACGAGGGGGATGCCAACCCGGCGAATGCGCGCCCCGAGCGGGCCAGCTGGCCTGTCGATCCGCTCGGGTCGCGGCGTGCATCGATGGAGCGCGCTGCGCGGGCGGTTCTCGACCAGGCGGTGGCGCCAGCCCTGGAGGTCGACGTCGACGGTGGGCGCTGGGGACGTGAAGTCCGTCTTGTGCTCGCGCGGCAGGCGCGCGAACGGGAGCGTCTGCCGCTCAGCCTGCCCCCGCACATTTCGGCGTCGACCCTCGTCGAACTGCACGAGGACACGGGCACTGTCATGCAGCAATTGCGCCGACCGCTGCCGCGCCGGCCCGGGAAGGCAGCACGCAAGGGCACCGCCTTCCACGCCTGGATCGAGGAGTTCTACGGACTGGGTGGCACGCTGGACCTCGGGGAGTATCCCGGTGGGGCGGATGCACACGTGGACCAGACCCTCGGGCTGAAGGACATGACGGAGATCTTCGAAAGATCCGAGTGGGCGCTGCGTGAGCCGGCGGCTGTCGAGGTCCCGATCGAGACCAGGATCGGCCAGGTGGTGGTCCGGGGCCGAATCGATGCGGTGTTCCGCGATTCCGACGGCGGCTGGGACCTCATCGACTGGAAGACCGGACGCCCGCCATCTCCCGATCGTCGCGCCGCCAAGGCAGTGCAGCTCGCGGTCTACCGCCTCGCGTGGTCGCGACTCAAGGAGGTTCCCCTCCATACGGTGCGGGCGGCGTTCTTCTACGTGGCGGACAACCTCGTCGTCCGGCCCCACGATTTCGCGGACGTGACCGAACTGGAACGCATCATCGCAGCCGCGGGAGCCGCCGGCGATTGCTGACCAGGCACCGGTGATGGGTGCGGGTCAACCGACCGGAACTGCAGGGCTGGCGAGGCGGGGAAGACGTTGCTGCGGGTGGCTACCTGCCGAAGGACACGATGGGAAGCGCCGAGGTTTCCACATCGTCCGGCGAACCCGCTCCGGCTTCGCCGGTCCTGAGCACCGAGACTCGAGACGAGGACGAGTTCGAGAACGAATGGGTCGCGAAGGTCCGGTGGTCGTCCTCTGTCGGGCGCACCGGAGCGAGGGATGCACCGGACGGCGCGCCTTGGTCGCCGTCGAGCCTGCCCGCGCCTTCGTCGCCGCCGTCGAACCTGTCCGCGCCGTCGTCGCCGTCGAACCTGCCTGCGCCGTCCTCGCCGGCGTCCTGCAGGCTGGGGTCGTGGGCATGACTGCCCGCCTGATCCGGACCGTCATCGTCGGTGCCCGCCTCGTTGCCCCACTCGAGCCGTTCCTCTTCCACCTGCTGGGCGCGCTCTGCGGCTTCGCGCTGCTCATGCTCGATCGATTCCACATCGGCCGCAAGAGTGGCGAGCATCTCCTCCGCCTCGTGGACCATCACCGGGTCCTCGAGGGCAACCCCGCGGACCAGCCATTGGGCGAGCGCGAACTCGGCCGCGAGTGCGGCTCGCCGGGAAACGTGGGGGTCGACGGCCGTCGCCCGGGCCTTCGCATACGCCGCGTAGACCGCGTCGACGAAGTCGGTGTCCTCGGCAGCCGCGAGCCACGCGAAGTCCTCCGCCGGATCGCCGATGCTCAGGTCGGTCCAGCCGGTCACGGCCGAGACGCGTTCGGCTGCGACCAGGATGTGGTCCTCGTGGAGGTCACCGTGCACCACTGTCGGGCTGAATCTCCAGAGCCCGACGTCCTCGAGCGCGTGCTCCCAACGCCGGAGCAGGATCGAGGGGATCTTGCCCGTCGTCGCAGCCTGGTCGAGCTCGTTGAGCTTGCGCTGGCGGTACTCGTCGGCTTCGTAGCTCGGTAGATCGGCGCGTTGCACCATGTTCTTCGGCATATCGTGGATCGCGGCGATGACGCGCCCCAGTTCCTGGGCGATCGAGTGCCCACCGGCGGTCAGCGCGTCGAGGGGTCGCGTGGTTCCGGCCAGGTGGGAATACACGAAGGTACTGAGTTCACCCTGGCGGACGCTGCCGGCCATGTGGGGAATGAGGAAGGGAAGCTCCGCCTTGACCGCTGGCGTGAAGGCGCGCAGGGCCTGCAGCTCCGTCTCCAGTCGCATACTCGCTTCGGCGTGCCTGGGCGAGCGGACCCTCCACTGTTTCCCGGCGTTGTCGACCAGCAGGGCGGAATCGAAGTCGGCCGCGTCATCCGGAGCGCCGGCGACACCCGTCGGAGCCAGGCCAGGTACTGCGGCGCTGGCGATGGCAGCAAGTTCCATGGGAGTCCGTTTCACAAGATCCACCGTAGGGCGTCAGTCCGCTAGCCAGACCGTTCCGGTGCGGCGAGTCGCCAGATGCACTACTCGTTTTGGCTGCGGCACTACTCCTCCACCCGCGCCTGGGTGAATGTTTTTTGGGGGAGCAAGAACGTACCGTAGGAGCATGACCGAACCGCTCCGGACCCTTGTGTTGCCGCCCCTCGGATCGCTCCCCTTGTCGCGGGCCGATTCCAACCGGGACGGCGATGTGAGGACCACCGCGAACTTCCTCGACACGCTCTGGGATTCACCCGGGACGAGGGTGCTCCCGCTCGCACGGGGGAAGGCCCCGGTGGAGGGGTCAACGCTCAGGCTGTACAAGCCCGGCGAACTCGCCCGGCCGGATCTGCTCGTCTATCTGGGCCGTATCAATGAGGGTGCTTCGAATGCCGGTCAGCGTGTAGTCCTCGCCGCCCTGGATGAGGAAGACTCCGCCGTCGCTCCTGCCGACCAGTGGCTCGGCCTCAGGGATATCGCCGGCTCGCTGGACGCCCGCGACGCAGGCCTCTTCGTCGAGGCCGCCGCCGTCGCCAACTGGCACGCCACCCATACCCACTGCCCCCGGTGCGGCGCCGTGACGGAAGTCCGTGACGCCGGGTGGGTGCGGCAGTGCCCTAGGGACAACTCACAGCATTACCCACGCACCGACGCGGCCATCATCGTGTCCGTCATCGACGACGACGACCGTTTACTGCTCGGATCCGCCGTCGCCTGGCCGGAGCACCGTTTCTCGACCCTCGCCGGGTTCGTGGAGCCGGGTGAGTCCCTCGAGGCGGCCGTGATCCGGGAGGTCGGAGAGGAGACGGGTGTCGTGATCCAGTCGCCCCAGTACCTGGGGTCGCAGCCGTGGCCGTTCCCGGCATCGCTGATGCTGGGCTTCACCGCGCACGCGGTGACCACCGACGCGGTTCCGGACCTCGTGGAGATACGGTCGCTCCGGTGGTTCACACGGCAGGAACTGTTCGCGGAGGTGCGGGACGAGAAGATCGGCGTACCCGGCGGCGTCTCCATCGCGCGCGCACTGATAGAGCGCTGGTACGGCGGACCGCTCGACGAGGAGCCGTCGGAGGCGCGTCCGTAGTGTCTGGATTACTGCTCGAGGACAGCATTCTCGAGGGGCTCGACGACGAACAGCGAACCGTTGCCAGTTCCCTCACCGGCCCGTTGTGCGTGCTGGCAGGCGCAGGAACGGGCAAGACGCGCGCCATCACACACCGCATCGCCTACGGTGTGCAGACGGGTTTCTACAAGCCGCAGCAGGTTCTCGCTGTCACGTTCACGGCCCGCGCCGCGGCGGAGATGCGGACACGGCTCCGTGATCTCGGAGCCGTCGGGGTGCAGGCCCGGACGTTCCACGCCGCCGCGCTTCGCCAACTGCAGTATTTCTGGCCGCAGGCAGTCGGTGGCCCCCTGCCGGCGCTTGTCGATCACAAGGCGCAGCTGATCGCCGAAGCAGCACGCCGGCTCCGCCTGTCGACCGATCGCGCAGCCATCCGCGATGTCGCCGCCGAAATCGAATGGGCGAAGGTATCGATGCTGACCCCCGATGCCTACGCCGCCGCGGCTGCTGGTCGCGCGGAGCCGGCCGGGATGGATCTCATCACCGTGTCGCGTATCTTCTCGGCCTACGAGGACCTCAAGATCGACCGCAACCTCATCGACTTCGAGGATGTCCTCCTCACGACCGTTGCCATCCTCGAGGACGACGAGAAGGTCGCCGCCACCGTCAGGTCGCAGTACCGCCATTTCGTGGTCGACGAGTACCAGGACGTTTCGCCCCTGCAGCAACGGCTGCTGGACCTATGGCTCGGGGAGCGGCGGGAACTGTGCGTCGTCGGCGACGCGAGCCAGACCATCTACTCGTTCACGGGAGCTACATCGCGGCATCTACTGGATTTCACCGCGCGCTACGAGGGCGCGCAGGTGGTGAAACTGGTGCGCGACTACCGTTCCACACCGCAGGTGGTCCGTGCTGCGAACACACTCCTGACCGCGAGGGGCAATGACGCAGACCGCCGGGGGACCGCTACCACCTGGTCGGCACCGCTGGAACTCATCGCCCAGCGGCCACCCGGTCCGGAGCCTGCCTTCACGGAGTGCAGTGACGACGACGCTGAAGCGACGGAATGCGCCCGCAGGATCGGAGTGCTGCTCAGCCAGGGCGTGAAAGCCAGCGAGATCGCCATCCTGTACCGCACCAATGGTCAGTCCGCGGCCTATGAGCAGGCGCTTGCCACTGCCGGGATCGGCTACCAGTTGCGCGGCGGCGAGCGATTCTTCCAGCGGCGCGAGGTCCGGGACGCCCTCCTGCAGCTGCGCGCTGCGGCGCGGGCGCAGGGTGACGACGACGTTCCCCAGCAGGTGCGCGATGTCCTCGCATCCCTGGGGTATACCTCCGTGGCGCCGCAGAACTCGGGTGCGGTTCGCGAGAGGTGGGAGTCACTGGCCGCCCTCGTCGGTCTGGCGGACGAACTGAACAAGGTGCGCGGGCCCGAGGTGTTCACGCTGCAGATGCTCGTTGCCGAACTCGAGGAGCGCGCCGCCGCCCAGCACGCGCCCACGGTGCAGGGGGTCACCCTCGCCTCGCTGCACTCGGCCAAGGGCCTTGAGTGGGACGCCGTCTTCCTTGTCGGACTGAGCGAGGGCCTGATGCCCATTTCCTTCGCCGACACGCAGGAAGCCATCGACGAGGAGCGGCGGCTGCTGTACGTGGGAATCACCCGTGCCCGTATCCACCTCCAGATGTCCTGGTCCACCTCGCGGTCGCCCGGGGGCCGGGCCAGCAGGAAGCCCTCGCGGTTCCTGGATGCGCTACGGCCGGCGACAGCCGGGCAAGCTTCTTTCCGCCCGCCGCGCGCGAAGGCCAATCGCAAGTCCTCGGCCCCGGCCACATGCCGGGTCTGCAAACGGCCCCTGCTGACAGGCTCCGAACGGAAAATCGGGCGCTGCAATGACTGTCCTGTGGGCTACGAGGAGCGGACCTTCGAGGCGCTGCGGGCATGGCGGCTCAGCGAGGCGCGGGACAAGGACGTCCCCGCGTTCGTCGTTTTCACCGACGCCACGCTCGTGGCCATTGCCGAAGCCCGACCCCAGACGCTCGAGGAACTCGGCGATCTGGCGGGAGTGGGATCGGCGAAGCTCGAGCGCTACGGCGAGGCGATCCTGGAGATCATCCGTGACACCTCCTGACTTCACACCTCCTGACATCACACCTCCTGACATCGCCGGGCTGGGGGGAGCGTCGCCGCTTCCCGTCGTCGTACGGCGGTCCGCTCGAAGAAAGCGAACGGTCAGCGCGGACATACGGGACGGCGTCCTCCGAGTCTCCATTCCCGACCACTTCTCGGCCACCCAGGAGCGGCAGTGGGTGGAGCGGATGGTCGAGCGGATAACGGCCAAATTCCCGGTTCCCTCCAGGACCGATCACGACCAGCCGGTGCCGGAGCTGCTCCAGCGGGCTGAACGCCTGGCGCGGACCTACCTCTGCGGGAAGGGCATTCCGTCAACCATCGGCTGGGTGACCAACCAGAACGCGCGGTGGGCATCTGCGACGCCGGCCCAACGTTCCATTCGCCTCTCGCACAAGCTCCAGGGGATGCCCGACTGGGTGGTGGATTACGTCATTCTGCATGAGATGGCCCACCTCATCGAGCCCTCACACAGCGCGGTCTTCTGGGATCTGCTGACGGCGTATCCCCGGACGGAGACGGCAAAGGCGTTCCTCGACGGTGCGGCCTTCGCAACGCAGCGCGGCACCGGGATCGTTCCGCACGAGATGTGAGCTGCCCGCGACGCAGCTCGTTCGCTCAGCGGGGCCCGTCGTCGTCCTGTGCCGGCCTGTCGGCTTCACCTGAGTCACCTGAGTCACCTGAGTCACCTGAGTCACCGACTTCACCTGAGTCCGCCGGTTCGCCAGCGGGCGCCTCGTCCTCCTTCGCCTCGAAATCCCCGGAGAGCAGGCGTTCCAGGGCGGCATCGACGTCGGCGTCGGAAGATTCGATCAGCCGCCGGCGCTCCGCGAAGCCTGCCGGGTCATCGAGATCCTCCGCGGTCGGAAGGAGATCCGGATGCTGCCAGAGCGCATCGCGTCCCTCGATCCCGCGCTCGGCGGTCAGCAGGGACCACAGTGCGGCGGCATCGCGCAGTCTGCGCGGCCGCAGTTCCAGTCCCACGAGCGAGGCGAACGCGTTCTCGGCGGGCCCTCCGGTCGCCCGACGACGCCGCACCATCTCCCGCAGGGCACCGGCGGAGGGAAGATTCGCAGCTGCGGCAGCGGTCAGTTCGTCCACCCAGCCCTCCACGAGGGCGAGCGTGGTTTCCAGTCGGACGAGGGCGGCATCCTGCTCCGGCGTCCGCTCGGGCATGAAGACACCCTGCGAGAGTGCACCCTGCAGGCTCTCCGGATTGGTCGGATCGATGTCCCGGGCGGCCTCTTCGATCTTGTCCATGTCGATGTGGATGCCCCGCGCATACCGCTCGATGCTGCCGAGGAGATGACCGGTGAGCCACGGGATATGGGTGAAGAGCCGCTCGTGCGCAGCCTCCCGCACCGCGAGGAAGAGCTGGACCTCCTGCTCGGGGACGTCGAGTCCCTTGCCGAAGGCGGCGACATTCGCCGGGAGGAGGGCCATCCGACCCTCGGCGAGCGGTACCCCGATATCGGTCGAGCCGACGACGTCCTTGGACAGTGCACCGACGGCCTGCCCGAGTTGCATACCGAACATCGCGCCGCCGACATTCTGAAGCATCGAGGCCGGCCCGCCCATCATCCCCATCATCGATTTCATCTCTTCGGGAAGCTGCTCGGAGATGACATCTGACAGCGCCTTGGCGATGCTCGTGGCGACGGGTTCGGTGAGCCGGCGCCAGGTGGTCATGGTTGCCTCGACCCATTCGGCGCGCGACCACGCGCTCCCGAGCTGTCCGGTGCTGGGGAAGTCCGTCACGGGGTCGAGCCAGAGTTCGGCCAGCTTCAGCGCCTCATCGACGCCGCGACGCTGCAGCGGCGTGACCGAGGGATCGTTGTCCGAAGCCGCAACCCGGCGAGCCTGCTCGTGCGCCATTTTCCAGTTCACCGGCCCCTCGCTGGGCGTGGAGAACATGGCCTGGACCTGCTGCATCATCATGGCCATCGCTGCGGGGTCGGAGGGCAGGCCCGCGGCCTTGGCGATCGCCTGGGGGTCGAAGCCCGCGCCCCCGCCTCCGAACATTTTCGCCAGCATCTCGGACAGCGGATCCTGGGGTGTGTCGTCGTCGCTGTTCGAGGGGTTGGATGGGTTGGTCACTGATACCACCGGTCCTGGGAGTAGCTGGAAAGATCCGGGCAGCAGGGGCAGCGCCCCGTTATGCCGGCTGTGAGAGACACGCTACCGGCCCGGCGCTGCTGGTGTCCCTTGTGTCAGTCATCGTTCGCTGAGGGCAAAGCGCCGCGAGCAGGGGCAGGGCTCGCAGTATGTGTGTCAGGGGAAGCGTCTACTCTTGGTGTGCCGGCATGGTGCGGAAGGCCCTATCGCCCTGGCACGCCCCTACAGAGAGAAGCACAGTGACGCAGCCTGTCCACTTCGAGTCCTACAGTCCAGGGGAGCCCACCCGGCCGAGGGATCCGCGTTTCCGGGCGATGGCGATATCCGGTGGACTCGCGGTCGTCCTCGGGGGCACCGCGGTGCTGCTCCCGGCGCCCTATGTGATCGAATCGCCGGGCCCGACCTTCAACACCATCGGTGAGGTCAACGGACAGCGGCTCATAGAGGTGGAGGGCACGGAGAGCTTTCCGCCCGAGGGCGAACTGAGCCTCACCACCGTCTTCGTGAGCGGCGGACCGAATGGCCAGGTAAATGTCTTCGACACCTTCCGCGCCTGGGCGAACCCCAACGAGGACGTCATCCCGGAGCAGCTGGTGTACCCGGAGGACACCACCCCGTCCGAGCTGCAGGAGCAGAACGCGGTAGCAATGACGTCGTCGCAGGAATCCGCGATCGCTGCCGCCCTGTCGCACGAAAACGTCGCGTACACAGAAGAGCTTGCGGTTGCGGATCTGGCCTCCGATTCTGCGGCCGAGGGCCTCCTGCAGGTCGGTGACGTACTCCTCACCATCAACGGTGAGGAGATCGACACCGTCCAGACGCTACGTTCGGCGCTGAACGACGCCGACGGGGCGCCGGTCAGTCTCTCGATCGTCCGGGACGGAGCGACGACCGAGGTATCCGTGACGCCGAAGGAGTCGCCGGAAGGGGACTTCCAGCTCGGTATCCTGTTGACGTCGACCTTCAAGTTCCCCTTCGACGTGACCATTCAGCTCGACAACGTCGGTGGGCCGTCCGCCGGCACCATGTTCGCACTAGGGATCGTCGACACCCTGACGGAGGGCGACCTCACGGGAGGACGCCACTTCGCCGGCACCGGGACGATCGATTCGGCCGGTCTGATCGGACCCATCGGAGGAATCAAGCAGAAGCTCGTGGGAGCCGGTTCGGCGGGAGCCGAGTTCTTCCTGGCGCCGGCCGAGAACTGCGACGAGGTGGTGGGCAACATCCCGGACGGCCTGACAGTCGTCAAGGTCGAGATGCTCGACGACGCCGTTGACGCCGTGAGGACACTCGGTTCAGGCGGTGATCCCGCCGGGCTGCCTTCGTGCTGACTGCCTTCGTGCTGACGCGGACGGCGTGGTTCGATCACGATTCGGGTCGATAGCGCGGACGGCGGGAACCTAATTGGCCCGGTCAGGCGTGGACAGGGCAGAATGACAGGACGAAGAGCGTGAATGCGCGCGGTCTCCCTCCCGCGTCCGCGGGTCGGGGAGCGCGCCTGCACCGGTCGGTGTGACCAGCAGCAGCTAACGATGAGGTATATGTGACATCCGGACCAGACCGTCCGTTCGGCAGTAGGCCGAGCCCAGCACGTGCAACAGCCAATCGACGGCGAAGCCCGTTGATACCGACGATCATCGTCGTGGCGGTGATCGTGATCGCCTTCGTCTATCTGTCCCAGGTCTACGCGGACGTGCTCTGGTACAACCAGCTCGGCTTCCTCGAAGTGTTCGTCACCGAGAACCTCACGCGGATCGCCCTGTTCCTTGCCGCCTTTTTACTGATGGCCGGGGCCGTTTTCTTCAGCCTGCGCATCGCGTACCGCAGCAGACCGATCTACGCGCCGGACAGTGCCATACAGGACAACCTGAACCGCTATCAGGCGCAGCTCGAACCCATCCGGCGCCTCCTGATGCTCGGTATCCCGGTCGTTCTCGGGGCCTTCGCGGGTACCGCTGCGTCCTCCCAGTGGCAGCAGGTCCTGCTGTTCCTCAACCAGGAGCCCTTCAACCGGCAGGACCCCGAGTTCGGTCTGGACTATTCGTTCTACATGTTCACGCTTCCCTTCCTCAGTTTCGTGACGGGTTTCCTGATCAGCGTCATCATCATCAGCGCCATCGCCACCGTACTCACGCACTATCTCTACGGCGGCATCCGGCTAGAGGAGAAGGGCCTGTTCACCACCAAGTCCGCCCGGGTCCAGATGGCCGTCATCGCTGCCCTCTTCCTCGTCCTGCAGGGCGTCAACTACTGGCTGGACCGCTACGGCACGCTGTTGAACCAGGGCACGTGGGCGGGAGCGCTGTACACGGACGTCAACGCCGTCATTCCCACCAAGGCGATCCTCGCCGTCGCGGCCATCATTGTGGCCGTGCTCTTCGTGGTGGCCGCGTTCATCGGGCGGTGGCGGCTGCCGTTGATCGGCACCGCGATGCTCATCATCACAGCCCTGCTCGCCGGCGGTGTCTACCCAGCCGTGGTGCAGCGATTCCAGGTCCGTCCGTCGCAGCTCAGCCTCGAGGACCAGTTTATCGACCGCAACATCGAGCTGACGCGTGAGGCGTACGGCCTGGACCAAGTTGAAGTCGAGCAGTACACCCCTGAAGATGTGCCCGTGGCTGGCGCGCTTGGTGCCGACGGCGAGACGACGGCCAACATTCGCCTGCTGGATCCGAATCTCGTCTCGGATGCCTTCAGTCAGCTGCAGCAGTTCCGTCAGTACTACCAGTTCCCGGAGATCCTCAACGTCGACCGCTACGAGATCGATGGCGAGGTGGTGGACACCGTCATCGCAGTGCGTGAACTGGATATGAACGGTGTCCCGGACGGCTGGGTCAACGAGCACGTGTTCTATACCCACGGCTACGGCGTCGTAGCTGCCGCGGGCTCGACGGTCCAGCCCGATGGCCGTCCGCTGTTCCTCCAGTCTGGAATTCCCTCGACCGGCGTGCTCGGTGACGAGTCCACGTACGAGCCCCGCATCTACTTCGGTGAGGAAACGCCGGTCTACTCCGTGGTAGGAGCGCCCGAAGGCGACGATCCTGCGGAGATCGACCGACCCCAGGACGAGAACTCGGACACTGAGTCCCGGACGACCTTCAGTGGCGACGGGGGGCCGAATGTGGGCAACGCCTTCAATCGCCTCGTCTACGCGCTGAAGTTCCAGTCGACGGACCTGCTGCTGTCCGATCAGGTCAATAGCGAGTCCCAGATCCTCTATGACCGGGACCCGGTGGAACGCGTGCGCAAGGTAGCTCCGTATCTGACCCTCGACAGCAACAGCTATCCTGCCATCGTCGACGGCAGCGTCAAGTGGATCATCGACGGCTATACGACGAGCGCCAGTTTCCCCTACTCCCAGCAGCAGGAACTCGCCCAGGCCACCCAGGATTCGCAGACGGCCGAAGGTTTGGCGACGGCGCTGCCTGCGGAGCAGGTGAACTACATTCGCAATGCGGTCAAGGCGACGGTCGACGCCTACGACGGTTCGGTGGATCTCTACGCCTGGGACGATGAGGACCCCGTGCTGAAGTCCTGGCAGAATGTTTATCCCTCGTCGCTCACGCCATACTCGGAGATGTCAGCTGATCTTATGGCGCATGTGCGGTACCCGGAGGACCTGTTCAAGGTGCAGCGCGAGCTCCTTGCCCGCTACCACGTCACGGCAACAGATGAGTTCTTCAATAACAGTGAGGCGTGGAGCGTCCCGGCTGATCCCAACGACAGTGCGGACGGCACGTCGACGGTGGCCGCGGAGCGGCAGCCGCCGTTCTACCTCACCTTGGAGATGCCGACCTGGGACGCAGCGGCTTTCTCGCTGACGACGCCCTACATCCCCTTCGTGCCGGAGGGCGAGACGCCCAGAAACGTGCTCTACGGCTTCCTTGCGGCCAATGGCGACGCTGACACGGGCGAAGATGGTGTCAAGAGTGACGACTACGGTCGGCTCACGTTGCTCGACAGTTCGGGTGCTGACTCAGCGATCGGCCCAGGCCAGGCGCAGAACCTCTTCAACTCGGACACTACTGTTTCGCAGGAGCTCAACCTGCTGCGCCAGGGCGCTTCCGAGGTCATCAACGGCAATCTGCTGACCCTGCCGATCGGTGGCGGGATAGCGTACGTTCAGCCGGTCTACGTGCAGTCCTCCGGCAGCTCGTCCTTCCCCGTGCTGCGCCGGGTCCTTGTCAGCTTCGGTGAGAATGTGGGCTTTGCTCCGACGCTCGCCGAGGCCCTCGATCAGGTCTTCGGAGGTAGCTCCGGTGCCGTGACCGGTGACGAGGAGAATGTCGGCGTGACGCCGGAAGATCCCGCTCAGCCGCCCGCGGAAGGTGAGGCCCCACCAGCCCCGCCCGAGGGTGAAACGCCGGACGGAGCAACGGACGACCCGGCCGCAGACCTGCGAACAGCGCTGAACGACGCGAATACGGCGATCCAGGACGGCAACGCTGCTCTGGCGGAAGGCGACTTCACGGCGTACGGCGAAGCGCAGGACCGGCTCAATGACGCCCTCCAGCGTGCACTCGACGCCGAGGTCCGGGTCTCCGAAACGAGGGACGAGTAGTCGGCGTGCAGAGGGCGCGCACGTCGCCCCGGGCACGAGCCCGCGACTGACCGCTGACCGGCGTTCAATCCGGGGGCCAGGAGGCTGATTTGCCTCCTGGCCCCACGGCCGGTAACGTTGGGAATACGCCGCGGGGTGGAGCAGTTCGGTAGCTCGCTGGGCTCATAACCCAGAGGTCACAGGTTCAAATCCTGTCCCCGCAACCAGAGAAAAAGCTCGGTCCGCCTCCGGGTGGACCGAGCTTTTTGCTGTGCCGTCGTCGGGATCAGCTGCCGCATGCGGTCAGCGTCCGGACAGTGCCTTGTAGGCGCTCAACGCCCGCTCCCGGCTTTCCTTGAGGTCGACGACGGGGCCGGGGTAGCCCGGAGCCGCTCCCTTCCACGGTTCGTGCACATTCTCGGCATCCGCGAGCTCGGGGACGAAGCGGACGATGTACGTGCCCTCCGGATCGAACTTCTTGCTCTGCAGCACCGGGTTGAAGATCCGGAAGTAAGGGCTGGCGTCAGCGCCCGAGCCGGCCACCCACTGCCAGCCCGCGGCATTGCTCGCTGCATCCGCGTCGACCAGGCAGTCCCAGAACCACTTCTCACCGACGCGCCAGTCGATCATCAGATTCTTGATGAGGAAGGACGCCGTCGCCATACGGATCCGGTTGTGCATCCAGCCGATCTCCCACATCTGCCGCATGCCGGCGTCGACCAGCGGGTACCCCGTCTGTCCTCGTTGCCAGGTCTGCAGCTCCGAGAGGGCGGAGCTCTCCCAGGCGAAGGCGTTGAATTCGGGGTGGTAATTCACCGTGGCGAGCTCGGGGTTGAAATACAGCAGCTGCCAGCTGAACTCCCGCCAGCCGAGCTCCGAGCCGAAGACCCGGATGTCGTCCGCCGTCGAGCTGTCCCTGTGCTCATGCGCGGCGTGCCAGACCTCGAAGGGGCTGATCTCCCCGAAGCGCAGATGCGGGGACAGCATGCTGGTGCCCTGGACGGCGGGGAGATCACGGTTGTCCTTGTAGCCGCGGACGCTGCCGTCGAGGAAGTCATCGAGCCGTGCGTGCGCTCCTGCCTCGCCAGGGGTCCAGGTTTCGCGAAGCCCCTGGGCCCAATCAGGGGCCGTCGGGAGCAGGGCCCACGCCTCGAGGGCGTCCGAGTCAAGACGCGGGCCGGTGAGGGATTCCGGGGCTGGTAGTGGCCTGCGGGGTGTTCGTGTGGCGAGGCAGGCTCGCCAGAACGGCGTGAAGACCTTGTAGGGGTCGCCCGCGCCGGTCTTCACCTCCCACGGCTCATACAGGAGATTCGCCTGGTAGCTCGTGGCGTCGATGCCCAGCTCGGCGAAAGATGCCTTCAATGCCGCGTCCGTGGTGCGCTCGACCAACCCGTAGCGCCTGTTCCACACCACGGTCTGCGCTGAGGCCTCCGCGGCCACCCGGGGAAGCACATCGGCGGCCGCTCCGCGTCGCAGGACCAACGGGATACCCAGCGCGGCCAGCGACCGGCGCAGTGACGTCAAGGAGTGGTGGAGCCACCACTTGGATGCGCCTCCCAGCGGCCTGATGCCGTCGGTCTCGTCGTCGAGAACATAACAGGCGACGACGTCGCTCCCGCTGTCCGCGGCCGCGGTCAACGCCGGATTGTCAGAGATTCGGAGATCGTCACGGAACCACACCAGTGTCACAGCCATGATCCCAATTTACCCGTGGGGTATGACATTCGCCCCGTTACCCGCGGGGCAGGGCATCCGCCGTGCTGTCCGACGGGCTGGGCACTGGGCAGCAGTTGCTGACGCAGTCCGCCTTGTCCACCAGAACTTCTTCCCGCTCCCGAATGACCTTCTGCTGTGCTTTGCGGCGTACTTTACTCTTCGGCACGGGCCGGTCCCTTCTCTCTCGAGAGCCGATCCCTGAGCGAGATCGGCTCTGGAAGACAGTTCACGTTGTCCTGAATTCATTGAACCGTGTAAGTCTAATGCAATTTATGAGAATGGCTATCATTAGCATATGCTTCTACCGTGAAAAGAGACCCCGTAGCGCATTGCGTCCTTCCCAGCCTTGCCATTCTGGCCCTTACCCTCGCAGGATGTGGAGCGAGCGAACCCTCCGCGGAGTCGGATGCCGCGGAGGCTGGTGAGAATGCGGTGATGGCTGTAGCGGCGGTATATCCGTTGGCATGGCTGGCGGAGCAGATCGCTCCCGACGCGGAGATCGAATTCCTGGGGTCCGGAAGCGCCGAAGCACACGGCCTGGAGCTGACACCCGGACAGCGTGAATCCGTCGAGACGGCAGACGTCGTGCTGTACCTGGGTGACATCGGGTACCAGACACAGGTAGAGGAAGCCGCGGCAGCCGCTGATGGCGAAATCGTCGATTCCAGCGCCATCGCCGGGGACGATCGGATCCTCGCCACGTCAGAGGATCCGCACGCGCACGAGGAGTCCGATCATGGGGAAGGAGGAGAGGCGGGGGCAGAGGAAGAAGCCCTGCTTGACCCACACGTGTGGTTCGATCCGTCCATCATGGCGAGGATCGCAGTCCAGACCGGGCAGGCTTTCGGTGCCGCCGACCCGGACAACGCCACGACCTACACCTCCAATGCCGAGCGGGTCAGCGAGGAACTGCTGGGAGCCCAGGATGAGATCGACGACCTTCTCGGCCAGGAATGCCGCTTCGATGAAGCGATCGTCAGCCACGCCGCCTATGGCTACCTGCTGGAGCCCTTCGGTCACAGCCAGCACGCGGTGGACACCGTCGCCTCGGGGGAGGCTGAGGTGTCCGGCGGGGAACTCGCCGAATTGGTCGCCGAAATCGAGGAAGAGGGCATCGAGCACGTGCTGGCGGAACCCGTGGACGGCCGCGCCGGCGCCGAAGCGGTAGCCGGCGAGACCGACGTCGAACTACTCGACATCTACCCGCTCGACGTCGTCACGGAGGGCCAGCAGGAACAGGGTTACCCCAGCCTGGTGCTGGGCCAGGCAAAGACCTTCGCCACCGCCCTGGGCTGCAACTAATCCCGTTGAGCGACGCCAGCACACCGGTTCTTGAATTCGATCGAGTCGGGTTCTCCTATGGGCGCCACCCCGTCCTGGCCCGGATCTCGATGAGGATCGATGCCGGTGAATTCACCGCTATCGTCGGGCCCAACGGCGCCGGCAAAACCACCCTGGTGCGGTTGTCCCTGGGCCTGCTCCGGCCTACGACGGGTTCGGTGCGGCTGTTCGGTACCGACGCGAACCATTTTCGGGAGTGGGGGTCGGTCGGCTATGTGCCCCAGCGGGCCAGCATCACCTCCGCCCTGCCGATCAGTGTCGACGAAGTGGTCCGCAGCGGGCTGGCCGGTCAGCTGCGGCCGCTGCAGCGTGTCTCGGCCGCACAACGCGCGCGGATCGACCACGTCGTCGAGACGATGGGACTGCAGCACCTGCGCCGTCGCCGGATATCCCAACTCTCCGGCGGGCAGCAGCAACGGGCCATGATCGCCCGAGCCCTGGTGACGACTCCCCGCCTGCTCTTCCTCGACGAGCCGACCACGGGAGTCGATGCTGAGGCAAAGACAGTGCTGAGGGCGTCCCTGGAGCATCTGGTCTTCGTCGAGGGCATTGCTGTGGTGTATATCAGCCACGATCCAGCGGGTTTCACCGGACTCGCTCAGCGGGTTCTGGAGGTCCGGGACGGCCGGATCGCCCCGAGCAGTGCTGTTGCCGGAACAGCCGCGCCGGCTCTCCATCCGCGGGCATGACCCGTGCTGGACCTGGAATTCATGCAGCGCGCGGTCATTGCCTGCACCGTTATTTCGGCGACTGCGCCGCTCGTCGGGAGTTTCATCGTTCAGCGCGGGCAGTCCCTGCTCGGCGACGGCGTGGGACACATCGCCTTCGCCGGCGTCGGGCTGGCCCTGCTGAGCGGCATCCATCCCACCATCGGTGCACTCGGGTTGGCCTTGCTGGCTGCCGTAGCACTCGTGCCCATGTCGAAACGCCAGGGCGGCGGTGATCTGCCCCTGGCTCTGCTCTTCTATGGCGGGATTTCCGCCGGCTTCCTTTTCGCGGCCCGCGCCGGCGGCGGTCAGGCTTCCGTGGTCGGTCTGCTGTTCGGAAGTCCGCTGAACCTGCAGTGGGGGGAGGTCGCAGCGATCACCGGCCTGGCCGGTGGTGTCCTGGTCATCGTCGCGGTAGTGTACCGGCAGCTGCTCGCCATGGCGTTTGACGAAGCTTCAGCGAAGGTCGCGGGAATCCCCACCCAGACCCTGACCCTGGTGCTGACCCTGATGGTCGCTCTCGTCGTCGTCGCCGGCATGACGACCATCGGATTGCTGTTGATTTCAGCGATGATGGTGGTGCCGGTGGCCGCAGCCACCCAGATCGCCACCAGCTACCGTGCAACGCTGGCCATCAGTTCCGGCATCGGGGCCCTCAGCAGCGTCCTCGGACTGGCGGCCTCCTACTACTGGAATT
>JAABUN010003634.1_pt1 | contig 23333 bp, 11 predicted proteins | sample 5559311 | NCBI WGS metagenome assembly JAABUN01 (sample SAMN10711877, study PRJNA513370) | rock metagenome | isolation source: Antarctica rocks | place: Antarctica: Victoria Land, Siegfried Peak sud
CTTTTTGTACGCTCATAGTTTATATAGACAACAATACTTATCCAAAAGATTCCTGATAAATAAAATAATTAAGTTTTTGCACAGTCTGTCGTTGCGTCGCAATTCGTTCATCGGCAGATCTTTATTTGAGCTTTCTTTATTGAATACAATCAAAACCAATATACAGTAGAGTTATAAAAACTTTATCCTTCAGTATTTTTTCTAAACGTTGAAACTCTTATGCCTTTACTTTCTATGTCATAGCTTGAAATGTAATTTTTGAAATTGATAATTTCCACCAGCTTCAAATTATCATCTGTATTTTTTAACAATGGACGCCGTCCATTAATAGTTATGTCTGAATATGGATCATTTAAAGAATTTAGGAACATGTCGTAGTAATCCAACCCAATTTGGTTATGCTTCCAATTATGCAACCTTATTCTTTGTTCAATTGATAATCCTTGATTTACTATAATCACCTTTATTAATGAGTCAGAAACTCTAAAGCTGCTATTCTTAAGTATAAGTTCTCCAATTGCTTTTAATAAATTATTGTCTGAAGAAAATAGAGTCTCATCAGTACTTTCTAAAACCTTATTTTTTTCTTCAATTGATATATTTAGTGACCTTAGAATTTTTAGGATATCAGCGGTGTCAAGCTCAAAGTCCGATATCTTTTCGAAAAATCTGGTCTTATTAATTTCAATGAAGTTAATATGCAAATCAGAAAATGAACTCCTGATTGAGTCGTAGTTGCTTTTATTAAATGTTAGTATTTTGTTTCTAATCAATAATTCAACTTTACTTTTTGATAATGAGCTTAAATTCAAACTAGTAAAGTTATATGGGAGGGATTTCAGAATTAGATCATAAGTCTCGTTTTTTAACTCATCCTTCTTGATTAATTCCAAAATAAAATCAGTGTATTTCCTTTCGCCCTCAGCATCTGTTTTAATTTTAATCTTAGAGAGTGCAGAAGCTATTTTCGGACTTTCGAGAAAAGTGATTATAGATTGAGAGATATTTTTTTCATCTACTTCGTAATAGTTAATAACGTTTTCCCATATTGGAAAAACCTTTGATTCCTCTAATAATATTCTACGTACTTCTAAATCTACTATTGATGACAAAGTTCCAACAACAGTTTCTTCCTGCTTAATTATTCGAGATTTGTTTTCAATAAGGATATCCTCGTCATTTAATAGAGCTAATAAATAGTGTTCATCCTCTTTTATATTTGTACCGATTTTTAAATAAACTTTCTCGATATAGTAATTGATGTTATCGTCTATATAGTTTTTTAGGTTGTCGCAATCTGCATTTGCAATAGCAAAATAATTTTTGGAATCGAAATCAATTTCTTTTAGCCTACCCTTTGCTTTCAAAATTAATTTTACCATCCTTTCATTAAGATCGTAAAAATTTCCATTGTAAATGTGAGAAAGAAGTTCAGAAGGGATTTCGTTTAGGTCTAAATCAATAAACTTTATATCAAGAGCTTTTGTTACAGTCTTTAGTTTTTCAATATCAGGTATAATATTCAAAAAATTATTTTTTTGAAGAAGGCTGTTTTTGAAAAAAGAATTTCCGTTTAGCTTTTTAATATTATCTACTTCAGCATGTTCGATAAGCAGGTTGAAGTATTTATCTTTACGTTCTTGGGAGAAATTAGATTTGATTTCTATGAACGACCAAATATTAGTCCATCTACTTGTAAGTTGAGCTACGAAGGCGTGGATATTTGTGCTGCATTCTAAATAGCCATTAATGAATTTTATCGAAACTGCTGACTCGTCTATCAGCTTTGTGAATATAGCATTACTTACAGGCTTGTATTTCGTATTATTCAAAACAAAGTCTAACAATGTATAATTTAAAGTATATTCTTTATCGAATTCTAAGACATTGATTTTGTCAATCAGTTTATCAGTTCTATAAAGTTTGAAATCGAACTCAGTAGGCGCTTGGCTTTTGACATTAATTAAAAATTGATAATCACTTTTAGTAATGCTTCCCTCATAAAAAATTGACACATAATCAAGATAATCTTCGTCAATAAAACCATTACGCAATAGAACTCCAACTAAGCTCTTTTGTTTCAGATCAGGAATATCGATTTGCGCACGATCTTGTGCTAATAGTTCTCTTACCTTAAGATTTCTGACTAGTGACTTTGATTTCTCCAAAAGATTTGTTTCCTTCTTAAGGGCTTCAACTTTGCCATTATTTAAATCCTCAATCTGACTCGCTCTTTCAGAATAAGTATACTTGCTATCAACTTGCTTTTCGATCTTACTGAATGCTGCTGGTATTGGATTTACGTATTGGCTATAGCTTCTGAGGAATGTATACTGTGCCTTATTACTTATCAAATAATCGAAGTTCTTATCAGACACCATTTCGCTAGGTGAGTTATCAGCACCATCAATATTGAAAGATATAAATCCGGAAAGGTGGGGCAAATAGAATAACAAATACATGTATCGTAATTCCTTAAGATCCTTGATTCTCAAGTTTTCTAATTCCTTTATTTCTTCTCGTAGAACATCTATTTCATTGTTTATTCTTGTAGTTTCTTCACTAATATATTTGTGCTTATTATTTATGGAATTGAACAATATTCCCTTATTGTTACTTAACAACGTAAAGTCATTTGGAAATATGTTTTTATAAACAATTATTGATAACAGCTTATCCTAATTAAGATTATCATTTAATTTTTGTTTGTATAAATAATATTCATTCATGATATTGTACAATAGCCGCATATCATCTATGAATAGAGAAATGCTGTCAATTAAATCTTCCGATATATCGTAGTTATTTATTTGCTTTTGCTCAAGCAATTTTTGACCTGAATTTGAAGGATTAATTACTGGAATAACCGGAATAATGAAATCAAAGAACTTTGTTCTTTCGTTCTCCTCTTTGAACATGTCGTCTCTTACAGCGTAAATGAAAACTATCTCTTTTTTTATCTTTTTTGAATTATTAACCAATAGATTTATTTCTCGCAGCTTCGTAAAGATTTCTGTTTGTTTAAATCTATCTAGATCTTCAATGATCACTACATTATAGCTAGTTACTTCAAAAAAGTATAAAATTTCATCCAGGTGATGGTTCAGTATCGATTTATTAACATCTTCATTGATTCCAATTTCTGCACTCTGTATGTTAAGTTTATTAAGCCTAAGACTATTGAGAGTTCGAATGGATTTATAAATCATAAATACTAACCCGAGGATGATTAGTATAAGCGATGAAAAATCTATAACGGTTAATACTCTAAGTTTAAATTCAGTTTTAAGAAGGTGTTCTAAAAGCTTTGGATATATCTGATGCAAAATGGAAATAACTACAAGAAACAATGCTATTGTTGTTGTTATTAAATTCCTTTTAGTATAATTTTTAATCTTTCTAAATCTGGAGTCCGGAATTTTTTGATCTTCTTCATGATAAAAAATCTGTTGTAGAATACTCAGCTCTATCAATCTTAAAAGATCATCTTTTGAAGTATTTTTTGCCTCTTCTTCTTTGAATGTTGCCAAAGAAATATGTAAAAAGTGTAAATCCTTTCCTGTGTAGTTTTTTATATAGGTTTTTAAAATGCTGCTTTTCCCAGAACCATAAGGTCCCGTCAGAGCTATATTTTTTATATCAAACCTTTTTCTATTGATTAGCGCCCAATCTAAAGACTTTTTATAATCATTTCCAATTTCAGCATTGTCGATTGGTGATAACGAAGTATAAGGAAGTTTATCAGCTTCTTGTTTATCAAGTATTTGATATTGTTTTTGCAACCAGTCAATAAACTTCGCCAAATAAAAAAGTAATTTTTCTTTCATAGTAAGTGTCTTTTTTCTTAAACCAACTTCCCCTCAAACGCTTTCTTTAAAATACTTTGTCTTAAAGCCTCTGACTGTTTTAGGCTGTTGGTTATTGTTTCTTCTATCTTATCACAAACACTAAGGCGGCTTTCTATTTCCTCTACGATTTGTTGTTGCTCTTCAAGTGTACAAAATGGAATTAATGTTTCTGTGACTGCCTTCATTCCTACATTTCCCTGACCAACGTTGCCGGTTTCATTTGCGAAAAACTGGTCCTTGAATAAATCTGTCCAAGAGTAGTATAAGAAAAACTTTGGCAAGTACTTGTCATTAAATCTTATAGCAGCAATTCTTTGATTTAAAAGGAGATTGTCTTTGGGTATCAAAACAGTAAAACCATAATCTCTTTTTTTTCTTGTGCCTGTTTGTGTAATGATTACATCATTCACTTGAAGCAATGAACGGTTCCAAACGTTTTCATCAACGTCATCTAAGAACACCGCACTTTCATCATATCGTATTATGCCCGGTCTCACATTACCCATACGCAGCACCTGATACTTTCCTTCTGTTTTAAACTCTCCACTTTTAAAAGCATACCCACCATAAGTTTCAGCGACTTCTTTTACTTGTACTTCGTTCCACCCTTCCGGCAACTCACCTTCCTTCACATCAGTTTTCGTTAGCTTTCCTTCAAAAGCCCATTTTAATACAGCCTGCCGGTAAACTTTTAATTGCTGTTGTGCAGTTTTTAATTCTTCAATGCCTTTATCTAATTCGCTGAAGAGTTCTTCTATTTTGGAAACGATTTGTTGTTGTTGTGAGAGAGGTGGAAGAGGAACATCAAGGTTCTTCAAAATGGTTTGACTGATATTTGGTTGTGCTCCACCTATTCCCTGATTAACCAGTTTTTGTTTTTTGTAAAACAAATAATTGTACAAAAAGCTTGAACTGATATTTTCATTTTTATAAATCCCGCAAATAGCCTGATTAGTTGCTGCATCCACTCCAAGAAACGCAAGCTTCCCAATTGTTGCTCCATAAAGAGCGATTAATAAAGTTCCTTTCGGAAATACTTTCGCACTGGAATTTTTTACTGCTTCTTCAGAAATTTTTTCTTCGGTGTCTGTTATTAACCCTTTATCAAGTTCTCCGGATTTCACCCACGGTATATTTCCATTATAAAATTTAGGTTCTCGTCTGCTTGGTGTGCCTCCACTTGTTGTATGACATACTTCTCCCAACTTCACCCACTGCCATCCTTCCTGCAAGCTATTCTTTATATTTTTTTCCTGTTCTTTTATCATCAACAATTCGGGGTTAATACGGCTTTGATACCGCATTGATACGGCCCTTCACCATTTCTCTTTGAACACTTCTGCAACATCTTGAAACGTTTTGGACCCTCTTAAAACATCTTTGACGTTCTTGGAACGTTTGGACTCATTCGGACACATTCCGATATATTCCGACATTTTGCGACTTTGGCCACATCTTTAAAATCATTCTCCATCACTTTGAACATCCTCGGACATTCGGACACATTCGGACACATTCGGACACATTCGGACATATTCGGACATATTCCGACATCGGGCATTATAATTACACATCATTTAAATTTGAAAAGTCTTTTAAAACCTCTTCTGAAAGTTGGTAGGTACGGTCTCGTGTTGTACCACTAAACACAACCCAACCTTTTTCTTTTAATACTTTCAAATCCCTGCGGATTGTTCTTTCATTGCTGTTTAATTTTGTTGCTGCAACAGCCATATCCAACTTCATTTCATCATGTAACTGTTGTATTAAGTATTGAAATCTCTTCATTTGGGCAGGCGGCGCCACCAGAGTTTTAACTAATCCCACTGCCTGTATAGAAAGCCTGTTTAATGTAGTAACAAAAAAATTATTAAACTGAAAATCAGGTTCAGGTAAACCGGCAGCAGTCATTTCGTAGCGCATGCGCTGTATGCCGGTGCCTAACTTTTCTATATACTTTGCCCTGTTAAGCAAAGCGGCAATAAGCGGATTTCTGGCAAGTGTGCGTTTTCCAAAGTCCTCAACTTTTAAGCCTTTTGGTAAACCTCCGGGGTTACTTATCTCTACCCTGTTGTCGAAAATTTCAGTCATTACATTGGCGCCTTTCTCAAAGTAATCCCGATGAGCAACTGCATTTACCACAGCTTCCCGAAGCGCTACTTCCGGCACTTCCAGTATTTCTTTTCGCTGTTTTTCTCCTATCTCAAACGAGACATTTAAATGCCTTTTCAAAAAAGTAATGCAATTGTCAATATTGGTAATAATATCGAATTCAAAAGTCTTCTTATCCAGTATGTCAACCTTGGTATTGCCTTTGTATGCGACGCAGGTTACTGCACTTTGAGGAATGAACTGTGCGGGATTTTCAACAAAGAATAAAACACCTGTATTGTTTATAACAGGTGATGGTTCAGAATACAATAAACCAAGGTTGGTTAATAATTCTTCGTCATTTAATGTTGTAGTTATACCTGCAAGTTCTTTATACCTGCCGATAGCAACGCGATTTAGTTGTTGCGGAAACTTAACTGTTACATTTCGAAGTTCATCAAATTTTATTTTACTTTCTGTTTGTATGAAACCAATGATTTCCTGTGTGGTTAGCTTGATACTGCTTGCACCATTACGTATATAAAAACCATTGGTACACCTGTAAGGCTTGTTTTTACCTTCAGGTACTTTTACAATAAGAACATTATTGAATGCTTCCAATTCTGCTTCAACCGATGGGTCACATTCATGAGCCATCATAGTAACTTTTGATTTCAACGCATTATCAATTGTAACTCCGCTGACGGCGCCGTCATCTTCAATACCGATAAATATTCTTCCACCCGAAGCATTAGCAAATGCTACCAACTCTTTAGAAAGGTCTGTATTTACATTCCGTTTAAATTCAATTTTATACCCTTCCCCGCTCTGTATTATTGTATTAAACTCGTGTTGTGTCATTCATTGAAATTATGCTACCAAACTTTCATTTAATTCATTAATAATTGCATCTGTTTGTTCGCCAAATAATTGCCACATTTTACCCCGCCCGCCTTGCTTGTTGAAAGGGTCGAGTTCGAAGTCGTCTTTGTCTACATGGAATGAGTTGGCTATGTAATCCTTTATCATCCGCAGCCATTGTACCTGTTCTTCGGAATACTTCAGTGTACCTGCCTGTTTCTTAAAGATCCACTCCTGGAAATTCTTGTCAATTTGTTATATTTACATCTAAGACTGCACCGCATGAAGGTCGACTCCAGGTCGTATCCAACTGAAAGATGGATTAGAGCAAAGGCAGGCTTTTTTTATTTCAGTTAGCTGCTTTTTTAGTTTACAGTTGTTCTGCAAATGACGAAAACTTACTATAGTTATGCACCTCAAGCTTTTGTTCCAGTTCTTCTAAATAAGAAGCTTCTTCAATATTCATAATACCCGATTTCGTCTTTTTTATTTCATTCAACAGCTTCTCTTGCTCCGAATTCTTTTCCGGCCTATTGAACAGTAAATAGTAATTGCCTTTATGGTTTTCCTGGATATGCTCCTTCCCAAATTTTTCAAGACTCGTAAAAATTACTTCCAGCTCGTATGCATGCCTGCCTATTACATCCACACTTGCAGAGAAATCAATAGGCTGGGCAGCAAGAATATTCCCATTCTTACTTATTAGCGCAATATCCTGGGGCAATAAGATTCCATGAACCTTTTGAGGCTGAAGCTGGTAATCAATATCTGCTCTTTCAACAAAAGCTTTTTTCTTCAACTGTTTTTTAATGACTGAGTAAAAGTTCTCTTTTTTATTGCCGGTTAGTTCATTCTCCTCCCACGTACCTACAAACTGCTGGTACAATTGCTTAAAGCTTTTTTTATCAAGGTTTGCTGCAAATGCTTTAGGCATATCAAATTGCAATAAGCCCTGGCTGTACTTATTCAGGTATTCAATATATTCTTTGTTGAACTTTGACGGAGAATGAAACAGGGAATTGTTTTTAAATTCTTTATTAGCTTCATGTACCTTGTTTTTTATTAGCTCGAAACTATATTCAGCATGTTTGGCAACATCTGGTATAGATAATTTGGCTGCCAGCTTCAGTTTATGATCTGATGACTGAAAGAAAATTTCTTTCTCACTTATACCAAGCAAGCCGACAGCTATCTTCTCTCCTGAAACAGAATTTGTTTGCAGGTATATTACAGATATGAGGCTTTTCATGGTTTCCCCCTTTTTGTTTTAACTAAGTTTAGTGAAATGATGTGTTGTAAAGAAACGAGCCGTTGCTCTGATTGAAGAAAGGCAACTATCCTGCCTTTTAAATGCGGCGATATCTGCCATTGTTCCGGTATCTGACTAAACACTTCATCTATAAGATCATTTATTGGTAGTTCTTTCAGTAAAGATAGAAAGCCTTTTATGATTTGCAACTGTTCTTTTTGAGCAATAAACCTGACAACAGATTTAAAATATTGACTTTGAATAAGTTTTCGGTTAGGGTTAACAGGGGTTGTTTCATTAAAAATGTTCATACCTGTTAATCCTCCAAATGCAAAAGCATGGTCAATGGCTATGTATTGAAACTTTCCTTCTTCCATTATAGTAAGAAGATTATAATTATCTGAATGCCTGTCCTTATTATCAACCCAAAGATCGAATAAGGCAATTCTTATAAGATCTGCGGGGTTTAGCAGCCGGTTAAACTCTGTTCGTTTTTTAACCACCTCAATCTCTTTTATGAGATCTGATCTTTCAATTTCCTTTGATCCCAATGCAATAACTCCGGGCCTGATATAACGTTTATTGACTTTTATTTGCCCTTTAGTATAAGAACCATCAACTATTGTAACTAAAGCATGTTCGGGTGTGGGAACTTTCAGTTCCTGTAATAGAGTTGTACACACCATTTCAAAGACAAGGCAATTGATTTCATCTTTATCAAAAGATTTACCCGAACGATATTTTACATAATAGACAAAGCCATCGGAACAGATAAACTTCATAGGACTGTGACCATCGGTTTCGAGCTCGTGAATTAATATCCTTGTCTCGACCTGCTTCATTGTTACGCAACAAGGCTGTCATTTAATTCATTAATAATTGCATCCGTTTCTTGGCCAAACAATTGCCACATCTTACCCAACCCGCCTTGTTTGTTGAAAGGGTCAAGTTCGAAATCGTCTTTGTCTACATGAAACGAGTTGGCAATGTAATCCTTTATCATCCGCAGCCATTGTACCTGTTCTTCGGTGTACTTTAGTGTGCCTGCCTGTTTCTTAAAGATCCACTCCTGGAAATTCTTATCTACCGTTTCATCAAAACTGGTAAGGGTGGTGTCGGCGCCGCTTATCAAACGTACCAGCGATACCAATGCAATTAATTCATTCTTTGGCCGTCCGCTCACCTTCTCCAGTTGTTCGTAAGCCTGCCATATCTGCAAAGGCGCCAATGCAGGTTTGTTTGTCTTTATGGCTTCTGCTAAATCCCTGATCATTTTATACGATAACTCACGGCGTTGGTATGGCTGACCATAAAATATTTGTAAGGCCGTTATCTCTGTTTTATGCTGCTCTATCCATTCCTTAAAATCATGCACTAAACTCTCCGCGGCAGCCTTATTATCTTTTACCCAACCGATGCTGGTGATCTCATCCGGGTTAATATGATCTATATACTGGTCGTACTTCCTGCGAACATCTATTACATAATTGCGCAGTTCCCAATCGTTGAAGATGGCGGTAGCGTCGTCGATGATAGTTGAAAGTACGGCTTCAGGGGCTGCACCAATCATTTCATTTTCAACTTTCAACTTTACATTTTCAATTGTGTCCGCGTCATATACATTCAGCAACTGCTTTACTACCTGTTGTATTGTTTTGCCACCTGCTTTTTCTGCAAAAGCGGCTTTTTCTTTTTCGTTGATCTGCTTGTCTAATCGAATTAGCCTATTGGCAAGGGTGCTTAACATTTCTTCTTCCTTGTTGCCCATTGCGATTCCTTCCAATACTTCCTTCAAACTCAAACCCGGCTTTTTCTCCAGCGGGCGGCTGTCGGTCTTTTGGCTCTTCTCTACACCAATGGCATCAATAATTACAAAATGATCTTTGGTAAACTTAGCAGCAGGCGTACCGGACGTTCTTAACTCTTCAAGACTGCAGGTACGTGTACCACGCCCTTTCATTTGCTCGTAGTAGCTACGGCTCTTTACATCACGCATAAACAGCAACACTTCCAGCGGACGAATATCGGTACCGGTAGCGATCATATCAACCGTAACAGCTACCCGAGGATAATATTCCATCCGGAACTGCTGCAATACATCTTTGGGTTTCTCCGTGCGGTACGTGATCTTTTTGCAGAACTTGTTTTCTTCAGCAAATTCCTTCCGCACGATTTGTATAATGTCATCCGCATGACTGTCGCTCTTGGCAAAGATGAGCATCTTAGGTACTTCAAAGACCCCATCCCGACCTTCCCCTGAAGGGGAAGGAGTAAAACGATCAGGAAACATTGATGGCAGCGCATCTCTTACAGCCCTAATTATTAGTTGAATCTGATTGGGGTTAACTACTTTATCATCCAGTTGCTTTGAAGTATACTCTACATCTTCATTTAACTGATTCCAGAACTTTTTACGGGTAAGCTTTTCACGGGTATCAATGTATTCACCAATAGATATTTTAGATCCTTGCTTTGTGATCTTTGTTTCGATTTCAAAAACATTATAAGGAACAAGCACCCCATCTTCCACTGCCTTTTTATAGCCGTAATCTGACACAATATTCTTTTCAAAATAACCAAAGGTGCGGTTATCAGGCGTGGCAGTTAAAACAATCTGGAAAGCGTCAAAATAATCCAGCACCTGTTTCCATAAATTGTAAATACTTTGGTGGCATTCATCTATGACAATGAAATCGAAGAACTCCATAGGTGTTCTTTCATTATACATCACCGGCATTGGTTCTTTTGGTTTCCATCCCGATGCAGATCGGGATCCGGCAGGATCTTCTTCTTCGTCACGTTCATCCAGTTCAACTTCTTTAAGAATAGAATACAAACGCTGAATGGTGCTGATGTAAACCTGGCTGTCGTCGGGAATAAATGAACTGCTTAAACGGGTAACACCATAGAGTTCAGGAAAAAGGCGATTATCATCCTGCGGCTTAAAGCGTTTAAATTCCTGCTCCGCCTGTTCGCCAAGGTTTTTAGTATTTACCAAAAACAATATCCGCTTTGCTTTGGCAAACTTTAGCAGCCGATAGATAGAAGTGATAGCTGTAAAGGTTTTACCCGAACCCGTAGCCATTTGCACCAAAGCCTTTGGCCTGTTTTCACGAAAAGACTTTTCTAAATTGGTAATAGCTGTAACCTGGCAATCACGAAGTCCATCAGGGTGCAAGGCAGGAATATCAAAAACACCTGCTCGTAAAGTTTTCGGCTCTCTCAATCGAAGTTCAAAAGTTTCAGGCCGATGGAAAGTAAAAACAGGTCGTGAACGAGGCTTGGGATCACGGTAATCAGTAAAGCGGGTTACTTCGCCAGTGCTTTCATATACAAAAGGCAAAGGGTCGTTATTGATGTACTTAAGCTTTGCAGTTGCATAATCAGCAGATTGGTCTTCATGCACAGTAAGCCGAACACTTTCTTCTTCTCGCTTTGCTTCAATAAGCCCGACTGGTTTTTTATTGACGAAGAGAATATAGTCAGCAGGGCCAATATCAGTTTGATATTCACGAACGGCAACACCAACACCTGCAGCAAGGTTAATTTGTTTTTTTGATTGTACTTGCCAACCCGATGCTTTTAGCATCTTGTCTATTTGGTCTCGGACAAGCTGTTCAGGATTTTGGTTGGCTGTCAATTGTTGAACTTAAAAACTAAATGTAAGTATTTTACGATACAAACTACCACATATTTATGTGATTTTCTTTAAAAGAAGTTTTATTTATTTTTTCCTGCTTTTAGAATTACAAAATCAGTGGTTTAGAATTCATAAAAATAGTATTAGGGGTTTAAAAGATTTTCCTTAAATTCATAGATTATTTCCTCCTATGAAACCTATTTTTTACCTGTTACTAATTGTAATGGCCTCTCAGGCTTCTGCTCAGACCATAATCCGCGGCCCATACTTGAACCTTGCTACCCGATCCGGTATTGTTATCAGGTGGAAAACTGATGTTGCAACTGACAGCAAGGTCAATTTTGGAACAACGGCAGGAAATCTAAGTCAATCTGTAGTCGTGGATACGTTCACCAATGAACATATCGTACAGTTAACAGGACTTGCAGTTAATACAAAATATTTCTATTCCATTGGTTCTACCAGTCAAATTTTACAGGGAGATGCAGATAATTACTTTAGAACAGCCCCTTCTGCAGTCAGTAATCAGAAAGTAAGAATATTGGCGATGGGCGATATGGGTAATAATTCGACCAGTCAGGTAAATGTCCGGAATGCCTATCTCAATTATAATGGGACAAAATATACAGATATCTGGATGTTGTTAGGCGATAATGCCTATGAGCAAGGCACGGAAAGCAACTATAATACTAACTTTTTTAATATTTATCAGCAAAACCTGACTAAAAACCATGTATTATGGCCGGCACCCGGCAATCATGATTATGCTAATAATGCCGCCCGCCAAGCCGATCACAATATTGCTTATTATAAAATATTTTCTTTGCCCTCTAACAGTGAAGCAGGAGGAGTTGCATCAAATACTGAAGCTTATTATTCTTACAATTATGGCAACATACACTTTGTTTCATTAGACTCATATGGTTGGGAAACAGGTAGCACCCGTTTGTATGATACTCTTGGCCTACAGGTGAAATGGTTAAAGCAGGATCTGGCTGCTAACAATCAAAAGTGGACAGTAGTATATTTTCATCATCCGCCCTACACAAAAGGTTCGCACGATTCGGATCTAGAACCGGAACTAATTAGTATGAGGCAAAACGTGGTTAGAATTTTAGAACGCTATAAAGTTGATCTTGTTTTAAACGGACATAGTCATAGCTATGAAAGAAGCTATTTAATAAACGGGCATTACGGATTGGAGAATACATTTAATTCCGCAACTCATGCTTTAAGTAGCTCAACCGGTAAATATGATGGAAGTACTAACTCTTGTCCTTATATAAAAAATTCATCTGAAGTTCGTAATGGAATTGTTTATGCTGTTGTCGGATCCTCCGGAAAAATAGCCGGATCCTCTTTAGGCTATCCGCACCAGGCCATGCAGTATTCTAATGTTAGTACTCCGGGTGCTATGGTAATTGAGATTGAAAATAACAGGTTGGATGCGAAGTGGATTTGCAGCGATGGTGTTATACGCGATAATTTCACAATGATGAAGCAGGTAAATAAAAATACAGATACAACTGTTACATCTGCATCGCGTACTACATTAAGCGCATCTTGGATTGGAAATTATACATGGTCAACAGGTGAAACTACCAGAACTATAACGATTAGTCCTTCGACAAGCGGTGTTTACACTGTCAGAGATAATGCCAACTGTTTAGCTGATACTTTTAATGTTACTGTTCCTGACCAGACTTCTATAATTAAACTAAATCCTGTTGCCGACGCCTATACCAGGGATGGAAGTTATGCTGAAATAAACTATGGAGAGGATACTGACGTGGTTGTAAAAAGTTCCGCTGCACCAGGATATTCGCGTGCAACTTACCTCAAATTCCAGTTAAATAATGTCGGCAAAGTCAAAGAAGCAGTTTTACGGCTTTATGGAAGCAATATCAATAATTCTTCAGCAATTAATATCAGCGCATTTGCTGTCATTGATGATTCATGGACTGAGCAAGGTATTACCTGGAACAATGCACCTGCATCCCTAACCCCTTCAGTCAGTAATGCAGATGTGAGCGGTCAGTTGAAGTATTATGAATTTAATGTTACAGATTTTGTCAAAAGCGAAAATACCGGTGATAACATCGTAACCTTTTCAATAAAAGATACTGCTAATCAAATTAAAAATCTTGTATTTAACAGCAAGGAAAATATAAATTTTAAACCAGAACTGTTAATTACCCTTGACCCGGCAAGTCAATCTTTCTCTTCCTCACCTGATGTGGTATCTAAGGTTGCACACCGTTCCAATTCGTTCATGCAAACCTCTGCAAGAAGTAATAGTGCAACTGCTGTTGCGCGATTTTCAACTGATGGTAATTCAGAAAAACCAAAAGTTTATCCAAACCCCATAAATAACAGGTTTACTATTCAATTTCCTGTAAAACATATGGGTGCTTTTACTCTTCAGATTGTAGATCCTGCCGGTAAAAGATTTGAATTAGGCAAATACCAATTAAAGCAAGGCGAAAGAAATATAAACCTTAATATTTCAAGCCTGTCTCTAAGACCTGGTGTTTATTTTCTTAAAATAAATTCGAATATAAAAAACGAGTTTGTGAAATTAATAGTTCAATAAGGACTTTATACAGTTAAAACAGTAATCTCACTTAGAAAAAAAACAGTACTATTATACCTGGGAAATTCAGAAAATATAATTCTGGCATTAATTTACTCAACCAAATTCTTCGGCTTTAAAAATTGAAGAAGCCACTCACATTACGTTTATTGCCCCTGGAGTCAACAATCTCTATGTATTTTACCACGTTGTTGACTTCAATGGCCCTTGCCGATTGCGATAAATAACCAGCTCCGTAATAAAACTCCTTTTTTACTTTATTACCATTTTTATACGTTATTTCTGCATATACATCGAGCGGATCGGCATAAAAGATTTTTGTGCCTGCTGTTGCTGCAGGGGATAAGACTTTTAAGCTGTCAGAATTCGCTGCTGCCAGAATAACTTCACTGCCGTTTTTATTATACAAATAAGCCAGGCTTTTCATATCCCCATGCAAAAATAAACCGCTGACAGTTGCAGGCTGCGGTATAAAATTACCTTTGCCATCGCCGTTTAATAATACACCTAAGGAAGCATCCAGCCAGCCATATACCACTTCGCTGGAATGCGAGTTACCTGTAACGATTAAATCTGTATTTCCATCCTTATCAAAATCTGTTGCCATTATTCCGTTAATACAAGAAAGCTGCACTTCTGCAGGTAACACGCTAATGCTGAATTTTCCGTTACCATTGTTTTTTATAATACAGTTTTCAAACATATCTGCCTGGTAGTGTTTTGCTTTGGATAATTCATCAGCCTTGAAAACTTCGTCCAAACCTGCTTTACTGTAGTTTTCATAATTCCAGTATTTCTTCTTAAGCGACGGCATCACACGAAACAAATCATCACGATAAGCAAAAGGGAAACGTTTTTTTTCTCCGAATTCATTCTTCATATAGCAGGATAAAACAGGCTGCGGCACTAAATTATTGTTGAAGTTGTTATAGAATAACTCTACCGGTTGATTCTTTCCCGGCTTATAATCTATATTGGTTCCCATATTGCCTGCAACAAAATCTATATCACCATCATTATCTATATCAGCCGGATAAATACTGTTCCACCAGCCGTTAACATTAGCCAGGCCGGTTTTTTTGGTTACATCAATGAATGTACCTTTTTGGTTTTTATAAAAAACAGGGGGCATCCATTCCCCCACTACAATTAAATCAATCCATCCATCATTATCAAAATCGCTCCATACTGCTGATGTAACCATACCCACATACATTAATTCAGGTGCAACTTCGCCTGTTATGTCAACAAATTTTCCATTTTCATTTTTCAATAAATAACTGCGGGGAGATAGCGGATACGTACCAGGCGAATTTCCCCCCGCTCTAAACAAATCAAGATCACCATCCTTGTCAAAGTCTGCAGCGGTTATACAACTGCCGCTTGAGGTAATTGCCGGCAGTAATTGGTCTTTTTTAGTTAAATTGCCCTTACCATCATTGACATATAACCTGTCCTGGTAAGCGCCAGGCACATTTTTAAATTCATTGCCGCCACTTACAACATACAGGTCCGCATCTCCATCATTATCTGCATCAAAAAATAAGGAACCCATATCTTCATACTTTGCATCCTGCAGGTTTATCTTTTTTTCTTCAAAACTTCCGTTTTTGTTTTGGGTAAATAATGTGCCCGCATTTCCGGCAGAACCACCGATAAAAAAGTCAAGGCCGTCTTTATTATCTATATTTCCAACCGCAATACCAGGACCTTTTCTTGAGTATAACCTGGGCAGCAATGATTCATCATTGAAATCATTATAGTCATTCTCTGCATGTTTGTAATGTATATTATACCGGTTGTTTGCATTTGTAAAAATTGTTTGTTCATTAATAGTTTCAGCCTGTACAGGTTGAGACGAAATGTAGGCAACCTTTAATTGTTGTTTCACCTTTACATTTCTTATTGTTTGACCTTTGCCGTCTGCCCATATTATTTTAAGTGAATCTATAGAGGTGTGTTTGCCTACTCCAAAGCACAAAGGAGCGGCCATGCTGGATAAATAGCCTTTAACCGGCGAGTAATAGGTATAGAACCTATCATTGCCACAGTATAAAATAACACGTGACCCGATGCCATTTATATTTTTACCGCTGCCTTTTAAAGCGACTGCCAGGTAGTTGTTTTTATTTTTGTTATTATTTTCATTGTTTTCATAAATAAATGCTTCTTCATTAATGTTATTGGTAACTAAATCCAAATCGCCATCATTGTCAAGATCTGCATAAGCTGCACCATTGGAATAAGAAGCTGTGGCTATTCCCCATTCATCTGTCATATTATCAAAACCCAGGTTGCCCTTGTTTCTAAAAATATAATTGGACAGGTGAACACCTTTTAATTCATCAAACAGATCTCTCGATCTCTTGAATTTGTCCTCACTAGTCCCAAATGTATTATTATCTGCATTATAACTAATGAAATCAAGATCAGTAATGTTTTTTACAAACCCGTTAGTAACATAGCTGTCACGTAAACCATCGTTATCGAAATCGGCCAGTAATACACTCCAGCTCCAGTCAGTTGCATGCAATCCTGCAAGTTGGGCGATATCAGAAAAATAAGTAATGCCGTTAGCATCTGTTCCCTGGTTTAACTGTAAAGTATTGCGCATATATTCATCCACATAACCTGCTTTTTGCCTCATCGCAAAATCTTCATTGTCTGCCCTGGCAATCATTGTCTTTCTCCGTTCATTATTTTCCGGTAACATATCTAATACCATAATATCCGGTTTTATATCGTTATTAACATCAGCTATATCAACGCCCATTCCGTTGTAAGTTTGATGACGCATACTTTGGGCAGCACATTCCTTAAACGTTTTATTTTTTTGGTTAATGAGCAACTGGTCGTTAGGCATAAAATCATTGGAGGCATAAACATCCGGCCATCCGTCGCCATTAAGATCATCAATGGCAAGTCCAAGACCATAACCTTCTTCTGTTATACCTGCCTGCTTTGAAACATCTTTGTAGAAAGGGTGACCTGCTGAATCTCCCACATTCTCATAAAGACGGTCTGCGGTTACGCCTCTTGTAATGGGATAAGATGCAGGATTTATAAAAGTTTTCTCCACACCATTCACATCATTGGTTAATAAATACATATCCAGGTCGCCATCCCGGTCGTAGTCAAGAAAAGCTGACTGAACACAGAAAGAGCTGTCGGCAAGTCCATAAGCCGAAGCATCTTCTTTAAAAGATACTTTACTATTGGTAGCTCCCTGATTAATAAATAAAAGATTATAATGTTTGCGCTTATGTCCGGGTCCTGCAACATTCAGGTATATATCCATCCATCCGTCGTTATTAATATCCACTACAGATACTCCCATTATCCAGTCATGTGTTGTTATTCCCGCTGCTTTCGTAATATCTTCGAACTTCATTTTTCCTTTGTTCAGATAAAGCTTTGAAGAAACCATGTTTCCTGTAAAAAAAATATCTTGAAAACCATCATTGTTAAAGTCAGCAATACCTACACCCCCGCCATTGTAACAGTAGTAGTAGGTGAGAATATTAACCGAGTCGTTCTCGGTAATGGTATTGGAAAAGCTAACACCTGTGCTGGTTGAAGGTAACCTGGTAAAAAGCACCTGATTGCTTTGTCTACAGCATGATAACAAGAGTACAGCAACTGCAGATAAGGAAAAATGCAGGAAGTTTTTTTTCATAACGTAAAACAAAGCAGTGTTGAAATTCACTTCAACACTGCCCATATAATTGTATATTCTATCGCTTATTAAATACTCGTAAGTAGCAGTTATTTCAAAGCCAGGCTTTTTTTGTGGAAGTGTCAACACAATACATGTCCTGTTTTTTCTTTATCCTGCAACCGGGAATTCCATTGATGCTGTTTTAAAAAAATAGTTTATGCATTCCAAATTTTAAAAACTTGCGTTATTCAAAATAAATATTTAAAAACTCTCCAGTACCGACTATTAATAACCGTTATTCTGTTTAATTTTTGGGTTAGCATTAATATCATTTTGCGGTATGGGTAAGTACTCATGTTTGCCTTTAATAAATACACCGCCGCTATTAGAACGGTATTCCGGATGTGCGGTAAACACGTCGGCCATGATACCCCATCTTAATAAATCTAAAACACGGTCACCTTCCATTGATAATTCAAGTACGCGCTCTCTTCTTACAGTTGCACGGAACGCATCCTGGGTTAAACCTGGTGTAATGTCAGGCATATTAGCTCTTGCCCTAACTATGTTGATGGCAGCATAAACGCTTTCATCAGGACCGCCTGCTTCGTTCTGAGCCTCTGCATACATTAATAAAACATCGGCTAGCCTGATCATCCTGCGGTTATTGTTCGCATAACCCCAATCGCCGGGTGTAAGGGAACTTGTCCTGTCGTAATTAAGGTATTTGCGTACCCAGATTTTAGTAAGATTAGCGCCATTCAATGCGTCCTTAAAATCTTTTTGGTAAACCTTGGCGCCCGGGTATTCCCATACCATGGTGGCAAAAGCTCTTGGGTCAATATTGCCATCTTTGGTTTTTTGTTCCATAAACAAATCAAATACCCATTGATTAACAGTAGTGGTACCCTGGCTGGTAAAACCTACGGGGGCGATATCCGGTTCCCATGCCTGTCCTCTGATTGGGTTAGCTGTTCCGCTGGTACCCCAGTTACCGGTAGGTGTACTTTGGTATTGCAGTTCCCATATAGATTCAGCATTATTATTTCCTGACTTCAGGAAATTATCCTGATAATTACTTACTAACTGATAAAGGGTCGGCTTATCAATGATCTTTTTAAATTCTGCAGCAGCGCCGGCCCAGTCTTTTGTAAATAGATAAGTTTTACCAAGCATTGCTGTTGCTGCGCCCCAGGTAGCACGGCCAATGTCTTTTGCCGGCACAGTTTCCGGCAAGCGGCTTTGTGCTTCTTTAAAATCTGTTGTAATGGAGGTCCAGACTTCTTCCGGAGGCGCCTGTTCGACAAAGAGATCATTTACTGCTTCAATAGGCTTCGTAATAAGCGGAATGTTTCCCCACATGTTTAGCAAATAAAAATGAGCCAGACCTCGCAAATAATATGCTTCCCCCAATATTCTTGTTTTTTCAGCATCATCCATATCAATATTAGGCACATTAAAAATGACGGCATTTGCACGTGATACAATAGCATTTAATTCGCCCCAGCCTTCACTTACCCTACCATTTGTAGGATCTACCAAAAAAGTACCTGCATCCTGTACGCCTGTACTTGGAAAAGGATTAACATCATCACCTCTCTGTATAGTTAAAATGGCACCGAGCATTCTGCCCCAGCCCTGTATACTGGTAAGAGGACCATAACATGCTACAAGTCCTTTTTCTGCATCATCTGCAGTTTTCCAAAAAGCTGTTACAGGCAGCGCATTTGGATTGGTAAGATTTAGGTTTTGCTTGTTGCAATTTTGTAATAAAAGAGGAACAGCAGCCAGGGATATAGTAACAATTACGAATCTAAGCAATCTGTATTTCAAAAGTATTTTTTTCATAAAACAATAATTTTTAGAATGACAAATCAATGCCTGCACTAATAAGTTTGGCTTGTGGGTAAGCTGAAACATCAACGCCTACGCTAAATAAACCTGTGAGGTTGCTGCGGCCAACCTCAGGGTCATAACCTTTATATTTAGTGAATGTAAGCAGATTCTGGCCGCTTATATAAAAGCGTGCACTGGTAATTTTTAATTTAGTTATTAAAGAGGAAGAAAGGTTATAACCGATGTTAATATCTTTTAATCTTAAGTAGGAGCCATCTTCAACATAAAAGGAAGAAGATCTTTTGTTGTTTGCAGGGTCAATGAAGGAGGCCCTTGCAATATCAGTATTAATGTTTTGCGGAGTCCACGCCCTTAATACATCGGTAACCTTACCACTTCCGTAATCGAATGTATATTGCCACGCTCTTTTCGCATCCCATATTTTATTCCCTGCAACGCCCTGGAAAAACAAGTTTACATCAAAACTATTGTAAGATGCATTGAATGTTAAGCCATAATCAAATTTAGGAAAAGGACTTCCGAGCCAGGTCGGAGTCTTGCTGAATTTAAAATCACCCGGCCTTGCATCAGTGCGGCCATCTTTTGAAACCTCATCTGCAGTTTGATAGATGCCCAATACCTGGTATCCCCAAAAGCTTCCTATGGGATGGCCAACATCTGTGCGGGTTGCGGTTAAGCTTTCCTGTGTAAAGCCGCCGCCAATAATTGGGCTAACACCATCTCCAAGACTTATCACATTATTTTTAATAGTGGTGAAAATACCTGTAACGGAATATTTGAATCCATCTTTTGAAGTAGGCTGATGGTTATACGTTGCTGATAATTCAAATCCTTTATTGCTTACCGAAGCTGCATTTTTTGTAAGATTGCTTCCGGCACCTCCATAAATAGGGATGGGTATGCTGGCCAGGATATCATACGAGCGCCTGTCAAAATAATCAGCGGTAATAAGAATCTTATTCTTTAACAGGCTGATGTCGGCGCCTATATCGGTTGTTCTCGATGACTCCCATTTAATATCGGGGTTAGCAAAATTTGTTAACGCGACCCCGTTTTGCACTCCACCTGCAAAATAATAACCTGCATTAATATTGAGCGTAGAAGTGGTAATATAGTTGGCAATGTTTTGAGAACCGAGGGTACCATAACTTCCTCTTATTTTTAAATCGCTTATTATTCCATTCTTTGGAAAGAAGCTTTCCTCGCTAGGCCTCCAGCCAACGGAAAAGGATGGATAATTTCCGTAAGTATTGGTTGGATAACGGAATTTTGAAGATCCATCTCGTCTTAAGGTACCTGTTAATAAATATTTTGACTGATAGTTATAGCTAACCCTGCCAAAAACAGATTGAAGTGCAAACTCCTGTAAGCTTCCGCTTGCAAGCCGGTTTGATGCGGCATTTACAACCCTTAATAAATCTGAAGGATAAGTATTAGCATTTGCTCCCACGCTTCTTGCATTGCCTGTTTGAGAGGTATATCCCGCCAGTAATTCAACCTGGTGCCCGCCTAAAGTTTTGCTGTAATTTAAAGTATGCTCAACCAGTGTGGTAAGGCTGCGTGTAAAACTTTCATTTAAAATAGATTGATCCTGGCTGGCCTCCTGCGAAGTGCTCATGAAAAACCTGGCTGAATAATCGTAGGCGTGGAACACAGAATAGTCTATACCTACGTTTAATTTATATTTCAATCCTTTTATAATATCATATTCCAAACCCACATTACCTAATACCTGGTCTGTGGTTAAACGGTTATCATCGAGCAATGCCCGGCCATACCAGTTGATAATCCTGTTTACACCTGCTGCTGCAGGGTCAAGGCCGGCAAACCCACCCAACTTAGTACTGTCAAAAACGGGCATGATAGGCAGTTCTGCCCTTTCCCTTCCAAAATAAGTATTGGGATTATTTACAGACCGGGATAAGGATAATGCTTCTGTAAGCCTGAATTTTCCTTTTGTAAAAGAGGAGTTAGCCCTCAGCGCATAACGCTTAAACCAAGAGTCTACCACGATCCCTTTTTGATCAAAATACTCTCCAGAAATAAAAAATTTTGAATATTGCCCCCCTCCTGCAATACTTAGGTTATAATCGCTTAATGGAGCGGTGCCAAGGGATAAGGCTTGCCAGTCTGTATTAATGTTAGGGTTAAACAGGCTGTCATTCAACGGGCCACGAGGTGTGCCGTCATTATCATGGGCCTGGTTGTTCCAGTCTGCATATTGGCGTGCATTTAGAAATTTAAGCCTGTGAGTTGGGCTTTGTGAACCATACTTTGCGCTGAAATTAATTTTAATATCCCCGTTGGTTCCGCTTTTAGTAGTAACAAGAACAACACCATTTGCTGCACGGCTTCCATATATAGCGGCAGCTGATGCATCTTTCAATACATCAATAGACACAATATCATTGGGATTTACAAATGCCATTGAAGAAGCAATCATTCCATCAATTATGTAGAGCGGCTGGTCGTTACCAAAAGTGCCGGAGCCCCTTATCACAACAGCAGGAGCCTGACCTGGAGCGCCTCCGCTATTTTGTACCACAACCCCGGCTGCTTTGCCCTGTAAAAGAGCAGATGCATCGGCATTAGTATTGTTTTTTAGGTCTTCCCCTTTAACACTTGCTACGGCTCCGGTTATGTCTCTTTTTCGTGCAGTACCATATCCTATAACTACCACATCGGAAAGCGTGGCAGTATTTGATTTTAGCTGAACTTGAAAATCAGTTTTACCGGAGATATTTTCTTCCTGGCTTACCATGCCGGTATAGGAAAAAACCAAAGTTTTAACTATGTTTGATACGTCAAAGGAAAACGTACCATCCGTTGAAGTGATTGTAGAATGGGAAGAGCCTTTTTCCTGGACGGTAACACCTTCAAGAGGCGCGTTGTCAGGGCCGGTAACTTTACCTGTAATTTTCTTTGTTTGTGCATCCGCGAATATGAAAAGAAATAGAGTAATGAATGTAAGAAGCAGCTTTGTTGGCAAGGGCATAATCATTTAATTTATTGTTAAAGCTAAATTCTTTTACTAACATTTGTATATTCAATATTATTTTTTTATAGATCTTTTATTTAATTTAAATAATCAATGGAATTCGTCGATTTATAATTAAAGTCACAAGTTGTAATGGTCAAGAGCATTTAGAAATTTTATTTGAGAGAAATTCCATACTTATTATTGATGAAATCTAATACATATAACATTTCATAAAATTTTAGGAGAGTGCGTTTGCTGCAAGAGATGACTCTATGCGAACTCTTAACTTACAGCCATTTTCATCTAAAATAAAGTTGAAGTGCTTCAAGTAATATTCCGGTGAATTGCCCTGTGAAATTGGCTGATAGGAAGAACGGCCGTTCTAATAAAAAGTGGAACTTTGGTAACAGATATGAAAGCAGATTATAAATTAAATTGTAAGTTCAAGTCATAAGTGCAACAGGGAGTTTCACCCCCCTTTGAGCGGGCTAGCCCGCTCAAAGGGGGTGAAACTGAAAACCTAATTTTGTGTTGCGATGACAAAAAAATATTTCCA
>JAABUN010003635.1_pt1 | contig 23332 bp, 21 predicted proteins | sample 5559311 | NCBI WGS metagenome assembly JAABUN01 (sample SAMN10711877, study PRJNA513370) | rock metagenome | isolation source: Antarctica rocks | place: Antarctica: Victoria Land, Siegfried Peak sud
TTGACCCAGTGCCCGGCGCTGCCGGTGAGACAGCCGACCACTCCGGCTGGAGCGGTAACCACATCCACTACGCGGAGCGGCTCTCCACCGGCGAGCAGGTGAACGGTGGAGGCGAACTGCTGCTGCCCGGGGAGGTCACGTGGTCGAGGGTGAGTCGTAAGAGTTGCCGTGGTGTACGGGACGTACGGGGTCGGTCTGGACGCCGTGGCCCGCCGCTTCCACCAGTTCCTCCGGGCCCGCGGCCACCACCCGAGCCCGGTCCGGCCGTGACAACCTGGCCCGGCTCTCGGAGCTGGCGGAGCGGGCCGCCGCGCTGGGCGTCGAGCGTTTCGTCCTCGACGACGGCCGGTCCAGCGCTCGCCGGGGGGCGTGACCACGAGGCTCGGCGCGCCGCGATCAATCCTGCCGGCGTTCAGGGCCGGAGGTCGGCGCGCAGGGCGACCGGCAGCAACCGGGCGGACCGGATCAACCGCCCCGAGACGACCACGGTGATGGTCTGGGCGGCGAGCAGACCGACCAGCACCACGATCTGCGCGGCCCCAGCCTGAACCGGCGTCCCGCCACCGAGCAGCACCCCGACGAAGGCGCCGGGCAGGGTGACCAGACCGACGGTCCGGGTCTGGTCCAGCCCGGGCACCAGCGCCTCGGGGAGTCGCCGGTCGATCACCTCCCCGATGGCCTCCGATCGGGGCAGACCGATCGACAGCCCCGCCTCGTACGCGCCGTGCTCCTCCCGCAGCGCCGCGAACACCCGGCGGCCCGTCAGGGAATGAGCGGTCATCGAGCCGCCGATGATGATGCCGGCCATCGGCACCAGGGACGCACCGTTCCAGGGCACCGCGCCGGAGGCGAAGATCACCACCAGCACCGGGAGGCAGCCGGCCGAGATGGCCAACGCCGTCCACGGCCAGGCCCGGACTGCCTCGATCCGACGCGCCGAGGTCGCGGTGGCCACCCCCAGCATGAACAGAGCGAAGACTCCGGACCAGACGAGGTGGCTCAGCACCGCAGCAATGATCAGCGACACCACGACGAGTTGGATCACCGCGCGGACCGCGGCGGTGAGCAGGCTGCGCTGCATCCGTAGGCCACCGAGGAACGACGAGGTCACCGCCATCAGCAAGAGCACGATCAGGGCGACGACCAGCGGAGGTCCGGGCTGGGCAGGCACGGGTCAGCTCTCTTGCCCGAAGGGAGACCTTCTCGTGGCGCGGTCCGGTCGTTCTTCGATTTCGCGTGCGGGTGGTCTTCGCATCAGCCACCACCACCACGGTGTTGTCTGGCTCGCGTCAAGGAACCCATTCGGGACATCGGTCCACCACCACTCCATGGCAGCAATGGTTGGTGACGCCGACGGCAAGAGGCGTGTTGGTCCTGCTGCCGGTCGGTCCCACTCGCGGCGGGAAACGGGTCGGCGCAGTTGGGACTCCATCCAGAACGCGGCCCATTCGCCGCACTGCTTGGGTGAGGCGGCAACGCCGGTCACGATCAGTGCGTTCGCATCCTCCGGGTCTGTTGCGCCGCCGAAGCAGAAATCGCTTCCCAGCCATGCGCCCTGCAGTAGCGGCTCATCAGGGTCATCCTGGGTGTGGAGGACGCGGAGGAACCGTGGGCCGCAGGTCAGCCCGGGCACGTCAACCTCGAGAACGTACCCGGGCTCGAGGTCGTAGGCTCGGGTGGCATCCGGCGTGAGCCCGAGTTCTGAGCTGGTCCAGAGTTGGGCGGCTGTCCGAGCTGCCATCACGTAGTCCCAGTGGGGGCCCGCAGGCGCGTCGTCTTGAAAGCTGAACCAGTCTGGCGTTGGCATGAGGACATTCTCGCTGGTCAAAGCCTCCTAGGTCGGCCATCGACGGGTCCACCGAGATGATGCCCGGACCCAGTTTGCAGTTCTCAGCCTTCCGCTAGCCGAGGCCGAGAAACCCTCACCGCCGACCGAGCCGGCAGACCCTACGATGGCCCGGTGACCGCAACCCTCGTTGCCAAGGGCCTGTCCGGTGGCCATGGGCACCGTACGCTCTTCGACTCCCTGGACCTGAGCGTCGCTCCGGGCGACGTGGTCGGGGTGGTCGGCGCGAACGGGGCCGGCAAGACCACCCTGTTGCGACTGCTGGCCGGGGACGCCGAACCCCTCAGCGGATCGGTCAGCACCGCACCGTCGGACGCCTTCCTCGGCTGGCTGCCCCAGGAGCACGAGCGGGTGCCGGGCGAGACCATCGCCGGCTACCTGGCTCGCCGGACCGGGGCAGCGGAGACCACCGAGGTGATGCAGACCACCGCCGAAGCCCTCGGGACCGGCTCGGACGGGGCGGACGATGCGTACGCCGTCGCTCTGGACCGCTGGCTGGCCAGTGGCGCCCCGGACCTGGACGAGCGCATCCCGCCGATGCTGGCCGAGCTGGGTCTGGACGCGGACCCCGACACCTTGATGACCAGCCTCTCGGGCGGGCAGGCGGCGCGGGCCGGGCTCGCCGCCCTGCTGCTCAGCCGGTTCGACCTGGTGCTGCTCGACGAGCCGACCAACGATCTCGACCTGGCTGGTCTGGAGATCCTGGAGTCGTTCGTCCGCGGGCTGCGCAGCGGGGTCGTCCTGGTGTCGCACGACCGGGAGTTCCTCGCGCGGTGTGTCACCCGGATCGTCGAGCTCGATCTGGCCCAGCACCAGGTCTCGGTCTACGACGGCGGCTACGACACGTTCCTGGCCGAACGCGCCGTGGCCCGTCGGCACGCCCGGGAGGCGTACGAGGAGTTCGCGGAGAAGAAGGCCGACCTGGTGGGCCGGGCCCGGACCCAGCGTGAGTGGAGCTCACAGGGGGTCCGCAACGCGATCAAGAAGAGCCCGGACAACGACAAGATGCGACGTAAGGCCAGTGTCGAGTCGTCGGAGAAGCAGGCGCAGAAGGTCCGCCAGATGGAGTCTCGGATCGCCCGGCTCGACGAGGTGGAGGAACCGCGCAAGGAGTGGGCGCTGCAGTTCAGCGTCGGCGCCGCGCCCCGCTCCAGCTCGGTGGTGGCCACCCTCAACCAGGCCACCCTGCGCCGTGGGGACTTCACCTTCGGACCAGCGACCCTGCAGGTCAACGCCCGGGACCGGATCGGAATCATCGGACCCAACGGAGCGGGCAAGACCACTCTCCTGGGGCTGCTGCTGGGCCGGCTGCAGCCCGAACAGGGGACCGCCAGCCTGGGCGCGTCGGTGGCGGTGGGGGAGATCGACCAGGCCCGGACCGGGCTGGCCGAGGAGCTGGCTCTGGGCGCGGCCTTCGAAGCCCTGACCCCCGACCTGGCTCCGGCCGAGGTGCGGACCCTGCTGGCCAAATTCGGTCTCAAGGCCGATCAGGTCGCCAGCGAAGTCTCCCGGCTGTCCCCGGGCGAGCGGACCCGCGCGGCGCTGGCCCTGCTCCAGGCGCGTGGGGTGAACCTGCTGGTGCTGGACGAGCCCACCAACCACCTCGACCTGCCGGCCATCGAACAGCTCGAGCAGGCCCTGGCGTCGTACGAGGGGGCGCTGCTGCTGGTCACGCACGACCGCAGGCTGCTGGGCAACGTGAGCCTGGACCAGACCTGGTCGGTGGCGGGCGGCTCGGTGCGGGTGACCCAGCCGGCGTGAGCTGAGGTCCGACCGCGGCGACGAAGTACAGGCGCGGTCCGCACCGACCACCGGCCCGGAATCCGAGGACGCCGAGCCGGTGGGGGTGAGTGCTGCCGAGTCCTCAGCGGATGGCGGCGTGACCCTTCTGCAGGGCGGCCGTGGACTTGGCCGACCGCTTGGTGCTCTGGGTCATCCGGGACCCGTCCTCGTAGAGCCCGGACTTGGACCGGGTCAGCACCAAGGTGGCGTGCGCGGCTGCATCACCGAGCTCGAACAGCGCCTTGGTGTTCAGGTTGGTGATGGTGTCGCACGCCTTGTGGTAGCACTTGTCGTACGCCACACCGGCTGCGCCGCCGTACAGATCGACCTGCTCCGGGGTCTTGATCCCTTCGGCACCACTGAACAGACCACCGGCGGGGATGCCGTCGGCGATGAAGGGACCGTAGTCGGACCGGCCGTCGAAAGCCGTCGGCTCGGTGGCCAGCCCCTGGGACTGGAAGTAGTCCAGGAAGATCTGCTCGATCTGGGCGGACCCGGGCGGGCCGGAGGCGGGGGTGTCGGAGCCGTTCCCGTCGTAGACGAAGCGGGCGTAGTTGGGCGAGCCCAGCATGTCGAAGTTCAGGTTCGCGTAGATCTTGGAGCGCTGGTTGTCGGTCAGGCTGTTGACGTAGTACTCCGAGCCGAGCAGCCCGGACTCCTCCGCACCCCAGAAGGCGAAGCGCACCTGCCGCTGGAGGTTGTTGGTGTACCTCAGCTTGGACATCTGTTTCGCGATCTCCAGGATCGTCGCCGTACCGCTGCCGTTGTCGTTGATCCCGGGACCCTCGACCACGGAGTCGAGGTGAGCCCCGACCACGACGACCTCATCACGGGTCTTGCCGGCGGGGGAGTCCGCGATCACGTTCGTCGTCTTGGCGGCTGCGTCGAATTCGGTGGAGGCGGTGACCCGGGCCTGCACCGCGCCCGCCTGCGCGGCCGTGTAGAGCGCCGCGCCGTCGGCGTAGCTCAGCCCGATCACCGGGACCGTCTTGATGTTGCCCAGGGTTCCGGTCAACAACTCGTCGCGGCCGGGCTGGCCCTCGTTGAAGATGATCACCGCGTCGTAGCCGGCGGCCACCGCATTGTCCGCCTTCGCCTCGAAGGTGCAGGTGCCGCGTTGCACCAGGGCGATCGACGGCGCCGCCGGTGCCGGGGCGAAGTCAGCCGCCTTGCAGCCGGCGCTGCTCGAGCTCTGCGTTGCGCCCGGGGGGACCTGGATGTTCTTGACGGGGACGACCTGACCGGTCACGTCCCCGGTGCCGGAGTAGCCCAGGGTCCCGGTCTTGTACGCCGTGCCCGAACCCGTCACACTCAGGGTCGACGGCGCCAGCTCGCGGTAGAACGGGAAGGTGAAGGTCTGCTTCTTCACCGAGTAGCCGGCCGCGCGCAGGGTCTTCACCACGTAGTCGGCCGACGCTTCATAGCCCGGCGTGCCCGAGGCGCGGGTGCCGCCGTTCTGGTTCGCGATCCGCTGCAGGGCTCGTTGATGGCTGAGGATTCCGGTGACCGAGACAGCGTCACGCAGCTTCTTGGTGTTGACCTGGTCGACGGCCGAGGCCTGGGTCGGCGAGACCAGGCTCGCTGACACCAGCAGGGCGGCCGCCCCGAGTGCAGTCATTCGCACGATGAATCTCCTTTGGGTCACAGCTTTGGGGGATTTTCGAGGAGTCTGGCACCGTCGACGTGCATTTGGGAAGGGTTGTGCTGTAATCGCCCGGTGCAGCAGCGGGTGCGGCCGATCAGCCGGTGGTCACTGGGCTGGCGGGTCGCGGCGGCCCTGATCGGCATCGGAGCGCTGCTCAACGGCTCGCTGCGGATGAGCGACGACGGATGGCCGTTTGGACCGCTGTCGCAGTACGCCTTCTCCCCGGCCGCCGACAGCAGCATCGTGATCACCCGGGTCGAGGGTCAGCTGGCGGACGGCCGACGGATCGACCTGCCGTTACGGGTCGGGGTGTCCGGGATCAGCCGGGCCGAGATCGAGGCCCGGATCCCGCGGATCACCGCCGACCCCGCGCTGCTCGGTTCGGTGGTCGACGGCTGGACCGCCCGGCAACCGGATGAGCCCGAGCTGCTGCAGGTCTGGCTGGTGCAGGACGAGACCCACCTCGTACGCGGTCGGCAGGGGCCGATCCGGCTGGTCGAGCTGGTCACCTGGGTGGTGCCCCGGTGAACCCGACACTCACCAGGCTCACCGGCTGGTTCGCCCCCGTCCGCCCGGACAGTCGGATCGCGATCCTGCGTACGGTGCTCTATCTCTTCGTGATCCTGGACATCCACGCCTTCGTCCGGGACCCGATCCCGCTGAGCCGTCAGCCCGAGCTCTACTCACCGCTGCTGCTGGCCCGGCTGTTCCACCTGCCACCCCCCAGTGTGCCGCTCACCGTCACCCTGTACGTCGTGCTGATCGTGGCCAGCCTGGTCGGGGCGGCCAACCGGGCCCCGCGGGTGGCCGGCCTCACCGTGGCGGCCGCCTTCACCTGGTGGACGGCCATCGGGATGAGCTACGGCAAGGTCGACCACGACCACCTCGCCTTCGTAGTGGCGCTATGGACCCTGCCCACGGCGGGGGTGATCGCCGGGCGCTGGCGCGCCACCTCCGCCTCGGCCCAGTCGGGCTGGGTGCTGAAGTGCATCCAGATCTCGGTGATCGCCACCTACTTCCTGTCCGGGATCACCAAGATCCGCAGCGGTGACTGGAGCTTCACCAGCTGGCCGAACTCCGCCATCCTGCTCTGGGCCATCGTCCGGCGTCCGCACGGGCTGGGTCAGTTCCTGATGCCGTTCCCGGGTCTGCTGCGGGTGATGCAGTGGTTCGCGTTCCTGGCCGAGCTGGCCTCGGTGGTGGTGCTGTGGCTGCGCGGGCGGGCGTTGCTGGTGGCGGCGGTCTTCTGGCTCGGATTCCACGTCTTCACCGTGACCATCCTCTACATCCACTTCGCGCCGACCCGGGTGCGAGCCCGGCGGCGGGAGCGCGCAGGCGGGGGTGCCGCCGGGCATCCGGTGCCGGTTGCGGGAGACCAGCCGGTAGACCGCAGCGGCTAGTCGACGGATGCCGGGAAGCTCCATGATCCGGCCGAGCACGCCGTACGGACCGCCCCGGAACTGCAGCCACTGCGCGAACGCGGCCGCCCCGCCGTAGATCTCACCGGCCGGCGTGACCCAGAGCGCCTCGGTCTGGGTCCGCTCCGACGAGGTGCCGAGGGCAGCCAGGTCGGTGAACTGCCAGGGCACGAGCCGGGCGTTCGGTCCGGCCGTCCGGTGCAGCCGCTCGGCCACCCAGGTCGCGCTGGAGGTGCAGAACGCGCAGTCACCGTCGAAGACCAACCACGGTTCGACCCGCTGCTCGACCTGAGGATCCGTCACGGGGCCAGGTTACGCCCAGCAGTGTTTCGCGTACCCGGTTGAGTCAGTGAGTCAGGTGTGGTGGACACAGCACGGTGTGGGGAAAGGCGTCTCGAAAGGGACCAGGGTGCCACCTGCGGCCGGTTGGGTGTCGAGGACGAGCTCGCCAGCGGTCCAACGGGCTCGGACGAAGTCGCGGGTCACCAGCAGGACGTCAGGGGCAGCCTCTCCTCCTGCTAATACGTCGACCCGGTTGAGCGCCGACATCGCAAGGACCCGACCAACCGAGATGGTGCCGCTCAGCAGTTCGCTGCCGGGAAAGACCACGACCCGGCCGCTGCTGCGGGCCAGGTGTGCGGCTACTGCCGTCTCGGTGGAACTGCGCAGCTCCGGTGGCCCGGTGTAGCGGTCGCTGAGCAGACAACCCGGCACCGGTTGCGCGTCGGGGTGGTCACCTTCCTCGGGGTGGGTTGCTGTTGCGAGGACGTCCGAGAAGACGGCAGGGGTCAGACCCGTCGATTCGACCGACAACGCCACGTGTCTCAGGTCGCCGACCCGAGCCCAGTGGGTCGCGACCGTGATGCCCGAGCCGCCGCGGACCGCCAGTGCCGCCGAGACGGTGTGGGCGATCCTGTCGGCGTCGCGCTCAGACGCGGTCAGCCGGTTCAGGCCGGCGACCAGCGGAAGCGTTCGGCTTCCGCTGGTCGCTGACCTCCGCGCATTGTGGGTCATGCCGTGGGGAGGACCCACATCGGGTTGGTGTAGAACCAGAGGTCCTTCCACGGGTCGGCGTCCCCGACCACGTCCATCACCGGACCAGCAGGATCGACGGCAGCGCCGCGCAGTCCGACCGCGAGCCGGTTGCCGTCCGAACCGCGCAGCCGCACATAGAAGCCGTCGTCGAGCCGCCCGAGCGAGTACCGAAGGCTGATGAGATTGGTTTCGCCGCTGACGTCGTACGACTTCACCACCTTCGTACCCGGTGCGGTGAAGGTGTCCCGGTCGCCTGCCTGACCGGTGACCGAGCCGCGGACAACGTCCACCGTAGCCAGCTCCGGCACGAACTGCGACCAGTTCGGCAGCTGAGCCGGTCGGATCCGGATGATGAGGTAGACCGGGGTCCCTCGTCGGGCGGTCAGCACCCCGCCGAGTGGCACCTCATCGCCGCCGGCCCGCAGCCGCACGTCGAGAGACTCCACCAAGCCGCCGTGGTCGACCCAGACCCGCCCCGCCCGCATCCCGGCCATCACATCCGCGTACGAGAAGCTCTGCGCGCCCACATGGGTGCGGCTGTAGAAACCAGGCCAGAAGTCACCGTTCTGCAACTGCGGCTCCGTGACGTGCACCGGGTCGTTGTAGAAGCCGTTGGTGGCGAAGTTGCTGCCCGGTCCACGCTGAGCGGTATCACCCCAGACCTGGTGGCTGTCGGAGTTCGCGGTGATCCACCACGGCTTGCCTTCGGCCAGCAGGCTGTCCCACAAGCCACCGACGGTGGAGGTCATCCAGTCGAACCCGCCGAACGTCCGGTAGCTCTCCAACGGGTAGCCGGCGAAACTCGTGGCCGGGTCGGGGCTGTTGTCGTAGTAGCCACGTCCCGACCCGGGACCGAACGGCTTGGGAATTCCCGCAGCCTGGTGACCCGGAGCGCCTTCCATGCCGATCGCAATCCGGGATTCGGCGTCACGCCAACCCCGGATCTCGTGCGGTGAGTCGATGCCCTTCCGCGCTGGATGGTTCGCCAGCATCAAGGCATCCGAAACCTGCTTCTTCCGTACCGCCTCGGCCAGGAAGTGCAGTCCGGTCACCGCCAGCGCCTCGTTCTGCACGGTGCTCGCGGTGGCCCCGGCGACCACGCCATCGTAGGAGTTCTCGAACTGCTTCAGCACCGCGACCTCGCTACGGCCCGGGTGCACGAAGACGGTGCCGTGCTCGGCTGCCGGAATGTTCCACTCCAAGCCCTGGAACACGAGCGTGTCCTCGACGGCGCGGCGCGCCGCGACGATGTCGGGGTTGACCTTCTCGACGCCGATCTTGGCATGCTGCACCGAGCCGTGGTCGGTGATCACCATCCAGTCCAGGCCGTACGCGTTGGCGTGGCGGACCTGGTCGATCACCCGGTACTGCGCGTCCGGGGAGTACTGGGTGTGGATGTGGTGGTCGCCGGCCAACCACCGGTAGCCACCCTTCGGTGGTCGCTGCCACCGGCCGGTCGCGGCAGCAGAGTCTGCGTTGGCCGCACCCAGCACGCTCGCTGTGGCGCCGACACCCAACAGCCCCGTAGTTTTCAAGAAGCCGCGCCGGCCCAGTTCGGTCGGGCTCAAGTCCCCATCCGCCACCGAGAGGTCCAAGGCCGGAGATAGAGGCTCCTGCTCGCCGTGGGTGTGCTCGTGGGTGTGGCCGTGCCCGTGCTCGTGCGGCCCATGCCCGTGGTCGTGTGTCATCGACAATCCTTCGCCTAGGAGTCCCCTCACTCGCCGCGGCGCGGCCGAGGTCACAGAGCTACATGCTGCTCCGAGGAGGTTGATGCCAGGCTTCGAACAGATGAACGACAGAAGTCGGATCGACTCCAGCGATGCGCCAGCTTCGAAGGTGGTCCTCCCTCTGTACGACTGGGGGCAATGTCACCCTCAGGATGCACGAAGCGCCACCGCCACCGATCCTCCAACGCGGCGGGGACGGGCTGTCTGGACGTACACTCGGGCCGTGGCTGGCCGGATCAACGACGACGACGTCGCCACGGTTCGCGAGCGGGCCAAGATCGAGGACGTGATCGGCTCGTGGCGTCGTCGCCAGGCCTGGTCCCCCATGTCGCCCTGACCTCTCCTCCCGGCTCGCCTCTCCTCGGCCGCACCCTCCTCGTGATCTGTCTCAATTTTGTTAACGGCTTGGAGGACGACTCGTCCGCGGGCGCCTTTGGCAGGCCGTGGAGCATGGCGACCAGGCGGCAAGCTTGCGGAGCCGCATGTTATAAGCCGGCTGTTGCGGCCGGTAGGGGAACAGGTGCTTCAGGTGGGTGCGGCGCTGCTACGTGCCGGGTAAAGCATCCCTCAACTGGTCGTTGCGCAGAAGTTCCTGAGCCGTGTCGAGATCGGTGACGACGATGTTGATCCATCCACCCTGGAGCGCTGCGGTGATGGCGGGGTGCTTCTTGGCGCCGCCGGCGACGCCAATTCGGCGGGGAATGTTTTTGAGGTGCGCGGGGCTGATTCCGACGATCCGGTCGTTGAATGGTGAGTTGATGAGCTGCCCGGCCTGGTCGAAGAAGCGCAGGCAGACGTCGCCGACAGCCCCGAGTCGGCGGAGTTCCTCCTGCTGTTCGGGTCCAATGGCATTCCCGCTGCGTTGCAGCAGCGGGGACGGGTCGACTGCCCCGATTCCGACGAGGGCGACGGTGAGTTGCTGCCAGGCCTGCAGGACTCCGGTCACGGACGGGTCTTGGAGGAGAGCGCGGCGGACGGTGGGGTCGCTGACCAGTCCGGGGGTCGCCAAGAACAGGGGCTGGCAGCCGGTGACGGTGGCGAACCGGTCGAGTAGTCGGGTAGCGCTTACCTGCACGGTTGGGTCGCCGACCCCGCCGACGAGCTGGGTGACCAACCGTACGGCGGCGTTGTTCTTAGGTCGCATCAGCTCGACGGTGGCCAGCAGGTTGGCGCTCCAGGAGGAGATCCCAACACTGTCTTCGTTACCGAGGGTCTCGCTGAGGTAGGTCGCGGCGGCCGCAGCGAGGGCGGGGATGACGTCGCCGGACGCACCGCCGACGTCGACGATCACAGCATCGAGCAGGCCGTGGCGACGAGCAAGTTCTTCCTCCATGTCCGTGTACACGCCGGCGGGCAGGGTGACGGTGGTCTGCACGATGCCCAGCTCTTCGGCCTGGCGCAGCAGCCGCGAAACCCGGGACTGGGAGATATGCAGGTCTTCGGCGATCTCGGACTGCCGTACGCCACGTTCGTGGTACATGCGGGCGATTTTGCTGAGCAGTCGCATCTGGTCGGGGCCGACCCCGACGCTGGTCCGGGAGAACGGGGGAGACGTCATGCACCCACTCTATGGGTAAATATTCATAGTTGACTGTCAATGTCGACCACTGACACTCTTCGGGTGTGCATTCAATGTTGAATGAAGATGCAGAGCTGGCGTTGAAAGCGTCTACCGGTCTTCGTCTTTCTCGTGTGGCTAGGAGTCTGGCCAGTGCCTGAGCTCTCAGCAGCGATGGCGGGCGGTGCGCTGGTCTTGTCAATTGATCAGGGCACCAGCGCCACCAAAGCGGTGCTCGTCGACGGGCAGGGTGCGGTCCGCGATCGCGTGACCGTGCCAATTGCGCTCTCCCATCCCCGTTCCGGCTGGGCCGAGCAGGACGCACTGGAGATCTGGGAGTCGGTCCAGACAGCGGTGCAGACCGCAGTGGCCGACGTTGATCCGTCGCAGGTCGTGGCGGTGGGGCTGAGCACCCAGCGTGAGTCGGTCCTGATCTGGGACCGCGAGTCCGGCCTTCCGCTGGGTCCCATGCTGGGCTGGCAGGACGGCCGCGGCGGCGCCCAGTGCGCCCAGCTACGCTCCGCCGGTCACGCCGACCGGGTGAGGCGCCTGACCGGCCTTCCGCTGGACGCGATGTTCTCGGCGTCGAAGGCTTCGGCCCTGCTCGACCTGTACGACCCGGACCGTTCCCGCAGCAGCCGCGGTGAGGTTCTGCTGGGGACGATCGACTCCTGGCTGATGTGGAAGATCGGTGGCCAGCACCTCATCGAGACCGGTAACGCCGCCCGCACCCAGCTCCTGGACATCACCAGCCGGACCTGGGATCCCTATCTGCTCGACCTGTTCGGCGTCCCGGTCCAGGCACTGCCCACCGTCGTCGCCTCTACCGGCCCGTTCGTCGCCTGCCACAACCTCGCCCCCCTAGATGCTTCGGTGTCGGTGACCGGGGTGCTAGGCGACTCCCACGCCGCGCTGTTCGCCCACGCCGGATGGCAGCCGGGCCGGGTTAAAGTCACCTACGGCACCGGGTCGTCGGTGATGGGCGTGGCCACCACTCAGGGCGACCCCGTCCCGGGAGTGGCCCGCACTATTGCCTGGGAGACCGACAGAGCCACGTACGCCCTCGAGGGCAACATTCGCTCTAGCGGAGCCACGTTGACCTGGCTGGCGCAGCTTCTGTCCAGCACCCCCGGGCAGGTCGCCGCCCTCGCGGCACCAAGCAGCGAGGGCGTGGTCCTGGTCCCCGCGTTCACTGGCCTTGGCGCGCCATGGTGGGACGACCAGGCCCGCGCCTCCATCACCGGGATCGGCGCTGGCACCCGCGCCGAGCACATCGCCCGCGCCGGCCTGAACGCCATCGCCTTCCAGATCGAGGACGTCATTGCCGCCTTCGAAGACAGTGGCGAGACGATCGGGACGATCCTGGCCGACGGCGGCCCGTCGTCAAATGCAGCTCTCATGCAGTTGCAGGCCGACACCTCCGGCCGCCAGGTCAACGTCTCCCGGGTCGCGGAACTGTCCGCGCTGGGCGCGGCACACATCGCCGGTCTCGGCGCCGGGTTGTGGACGCTGGCCGACCTCGAATCACTGCCTCATCCCCGCACCCCGTACAACCCTGCGTCAGAGCCAACCACCCGTGCCAACCAACAACGCGGCTGGCACGCCGCCCTGTCCGCAGCCCTCGGTACCGCCCACCTCTTGGAGACCCAATGACCATCACCCGCTTCACCGACCAGGTCGTCGCCATCACCGGCGCAGGCCGTGGCATGGGCCTGGGCATCGCCCAGCGGTTCGCCGCCGAAGGCGCGGCCGTCGTCCTGGCCGACCGTGACGCCGGCGTCCTCAACACCGCCGCCGAGCTCGCTAAAAGCGGTGCACAGACCCTGGGCGTGATCTGCGATGTCACCAACGAAGCCGACGTCGCCGCACTCGTCGACGCGGTAGACGACCGGTTCGGGCGCCTCGACGTGTTGGTCAACAACGCCGGCACCATCACCATCAGCCCACTGGAGGAACTGTCCCTCGACGCGTGGAACCGGGTGCTGTCTGTCAACACCACCGGCGCGTTCCTATGCGCCAAAACCGCGGTCCCGCTTATCCGGCGCGGCGGTCACGGGGGTCGGATCCTCAACGCCGCCTCCGGCCAGGCACGGCAGGGCTTTATCTACACCCCGCACTACGCGGCCAGCAAGTTCGGGGTCATTGGCCTTACCCAAAGCCTGGCCAAAGAGCTTGCCAAGGACCAGATCACGGTCAACGCCTACTGCCCCGGGATCGTCGGCACCGACATGTGGGCCTACAACGACCGCGAGTGGGGCCGCCTGCTCGGCGACTACGCGCCCGGCGAGCTGATGGCCGAGTGGGTCGCGGCCATCCCGTTGGGCCGAGCCGGCAGCAACGACGACGTCGCGAACCTGCTGCTTTTTCTCGCCTCAGCCGACGCCAGCTACATCACCGGTCAGTCGATCAACGTCGACGGAGGGATGTTTATGAGCTGACCCTCCCCCTACACCTTCTCGTCGTGAAAGGAGTAACACCATGAGCATCACCACCTCAGCCGAACCCGCCGCGGCCACCGACGTTCCGTCGTGGAAGACCCGCCTCCGCGGCCTGGGCAGCGGCACCGGCGGTCCGCTGATCGGCCTGCTGGTCCTCGGCCTCGCCCTGTTCATCGCCACACCCTACTTTTTGACCGTCAACAACCTGCTCAACATCCTCGACCAGGTCACCATCCTCGGTGTCCTCGCGCTCGGGATGACCTTCGTCATCGTCACCGGCGGCATCGACCTGTCCGTCGGCGCCGTCCTGGCCCTGTCGATCATGGTCTTGGGCTACACCTCCCACAACCTGGGGATGCCGCTGCCGCTCAGCATCCTCCTCGCCGTCGCGGTCGGTGGCCTGTGCGGGCTGCTCACCGGTCTGGGCATCACGATCACCAAGCTGCCGCCGTTCATCGCGACCTTGGCCATGCTGTCGATCGCCCGCGGCACCGCGAACGTGATCACCGACGGCCAGCAAATCGTCGGTTACCCCAGCTGGTTCACCGCCTTGTCGACCGAGCGTTACTTCGGCTTCCTCACCGTGACCGCGATCGTGCTGGTCCTGCTGCTGGTCGCCGGCGCGGCGTTCATGCGCTACCGACCCGGAGGCCGCGCCCTCTACGCCATCGGCGGCAGCCCCGAGGTCGCGCGGCTCGCCGGGATCGGAGTGAAGAAGACCACCGCCGGGGTGTACGTGGTGATGGGTCTGCTCGCCGGGCTCGCCGGTGTCGTCCTCGCCGCCCGGCTGGACTCCTCTCAGCCCAGCGCCGCCAGCGGGATCGAGCTCGACACCATCGCTGCCGTCGTCATCGGCGGAGCCAGCCTCGCCGGCGGCGTCGGCCGCATCACCGGCACCATCGTCGGTGTCTTGATCATTGGCGTGCTCCGCAACGGGCTGAACCTGCTGTCGGTGTCCCCGTTCGTGCAGCAGATCGTCATTGGCGTCGTCATCGCCCTCGCCGTCATGGTCGACGTCCTGCGCCGCCGAGACGCCTGACCGCTTCCCAAGTCCTGGACATCCCGTCCACCCGGCCCACCTAAACACGCACAAGGCCACCCGCCCAACCGTGCAGACCAACCCATCCGTTCGACCTCATCAGCTCGTCCCTTCAGTACAGAAAGGCACCTCAATGAAGTTCAGTACCAAGACGTTCCGCAAGACCGCCGCGATCGGGCTCGTCGCGCTCGCCACGGTTGGCATGACTGCCTGCAACCGCCAGCAAGCCGCACCCGGTGGCACTACCGCCAGCGACGGCAAGGCCATCGTGATCGGGCTGGCCGTGGCCAACCTCCAGGCCGACTTCTTCAACCAGATCAAGCAGTCCGTCGAGGCCGAGGCCGCAGCCAAGGGCGTCACCGTCCAGGTCGCCGACGCCGGTGGGGATTCCGCCACCCAGGTCAACCAGATCCAGGACTTCATCACCCGCCAAGTCAGCGCCATCATCTACATCCCCGCCGGCGCCACCGCGGCCGGTGTGCCGGTGAAGGCGGCCGCGCAGGCCAAGATCCCGGTCGTCAACGTCGACCGCAACGCCCCCGACGCACCCGGGAACACCTTCATCGCTAGCGACTCCGTCACCGCGGCGAAGACCCTGGGTGAGTACGTAGTCAAGGAGCAGAAGGGCAAGGGGAACATTGCGATCCTGCAGGGCCAGATCGGCACCACCCCGCAGGTCGACCGCGAGAAGGGCTTCAAGGAGGCCATCGACGCTGCGCCCGGCATGAAGATCGTCACCGAGCAGCCGGCCGACTGGGCCCAGGACAAGGGCTTCGCGGTGGCCCAGGACATGATCCAGGCCAACCCGAACCTCAGCGTGTTCTTCGGCCAGGCCGACGCAATGGCTCTCGGCGCGGCTCAGGCCGTCGCGAACGCCAACCTAAGCCCGAAGCCAATGGTCGTCGGGTTCGACGGCGACAAGGCCGGCATCCAGGGCGTCATCGACGACAAGATCAACGCGACGATGGTCCAGCAGACCCAGCTGATGGGGAAGATGGCCGTCGACTCCGCCATCGAGCTGGTGAACGGCCAGCAGGTCCCAGCCGAGCAGCTGCAGCCGGCCTTCCTCCTCACCAACGCCGACAAGGACAAGGCCAAGGAGTACTTGAACCAGCACCCCTGATCGGCGACCCCATCCGACTTCCCGTCCCCGAACTCTGCACAGGAGCAAGACATGACCACCACTGCGCGTGAACAAGCCGCCGCCGACCGCGCCTCCGGACTCATTGTCAGGGGCGTGTCCAAGCGGTTTGGCAAGACCCATGCGCTGCACAGAATCGACCTCCAGGTCAGACCCGGTGAGGTCGTGGCACTGCTCGGAGAGAACGGGGCCGGGAAGTCGACCCTGTCCAACATCATCGCCGGAGTGTTCCCCTCCGACACCGGAGAGATGGAATGGGACGGGCAGCCCTACGCCCCGACCGCACCCGGGGACGCCCTTGACCGCGGCATCGGTCTCATCCACCAGGAGATGCGGCTGCTGCCCGACCTCACGGTCAGCGAGAACGTCTTCGTCGGCCGCCAGCTCATGAAGAGCGGCCGAGTCGACCGCGACGAGATGGACGCCCGAGCACAGGCTCAACTGCACCGGCTTGGACTCGACATCTCTCCCCGCCGGATCGTCCGCAGCCTCAAGGTCGCCGCCCAGCAGCAGGTCGAGATCGCGAAAGCACTCGCCCTGAAGGCACGGCTGTTGATTCTCGACGAGCCGACCGCTGCGCTCGGTGCAGAAGAGACCGACCACCTGTTCGAGGTCGTCGACCAGCTCCGCGCCGAAGGGGTGTCGTTCATCTACGTCAGCCATCGCCTCGAAGAAATCGCCCGGATCTGTGACCGGGTCGTGGTCTTACGCGACGGCCAATTCGTCGCCGCACACGAGACCGCGCAGCTACCAGTCCGCCGGCTCGTCGAGGATATGGTTGGACGCAAGATCGAGAACATCTTCCCCGAACTTGCCCCACCGACCGACGACGAAGCACTCACCGTCTCGGGCCTCACCTCGGCCGAAGGCGCGTTCCACGACATCAATTTCACCGTCCGCCGCGGCGAGATCTTCGGCATCGCCGGGATCGTCGGCGCCGGCCGGACCGAAGTTGTCCGGGCCGTCGCCGGGGCCGACCCCATAGCCTCTGGAACCGTCACCGTGGTCGGACGGGTGCTGAAATCCGGTGACATCCGCGACGCGATCAAGTCCGGAGTTGTCTTAGTCCCCGAGGACCGTAAGGCCCAAGGGGTGGTCCTCGACATGTCGATCGGCGACAACATTGCCCTGGCCAACCTGGACCGGGTGTCCGGGCCGGGCGGGTTCGTCAGCCCCCGCAAGGTCCGCAGCGTTGCCCTCGAAGCCTGCCGGATCATGACGGTCAAGGGCCGGCCCGAGCAGCCCGCCCGGGCCATGTCGGGCGGCAATCAGCAAAAGGTCGTCATCGCCAAGTGGCTCGAGCGCCGCCCCCAGGTCGTCATCCTCGACGAACCGACTCGCGGCATCGACGTGGGCGCCCGCGCAGCGATCTACGACGTGATAGTCGATCTCGCCAAGCAGGGCACGGCCGTGATTGTGGTCAGCTCCGAGCTCGACGAGGTGCTTGGCCTGTCACACCGCGTCATGGTCTTGGCCCGCGGCGAGCAGAAGGGCGTCCTCGCCCGGGCTGACGCCACCGACGTTGCCGTCATGCACCTCGCCGCCGGCTGACCCCCCCTCGCGAACACCCCCCCCGTGACATTCCGAAAGGCCACCTCATGCCCACCCCAAACTTTCGCCTCGACTCCCAGGTCGCGCTGGTCACTGGCGCTGCGAGCGGCATCGGCCGCGGCATTGCCTTAGGCCTGGCCGGCGCCGGCGCCGACGTTGCCTGCTTCGATCTCGCCGGCCCATGCCTGGACGCGGTCGCTGAAGAGATTGAGGGGCTCGGCCGCCGGACGATCGTGGTTCCCGGAGACGTTACCGACCCCGCCAGCCTGACCAGCGCGGTGCAGCAGACCCAGAACGTGCTCGGTCCGTTGACCCTGGCGGTGAACAGCGCCGGGATCGCGAACGCCGCCCCGGCCGAGGAGATGGCGCTTGCCCAGTGGCAGCGGGTCATCGACATCGACTACACCGGCGTGTTCTTGTCCTGCCAGGCCGAGGCGCGGGCAATGCTCGCCAACGGCCACGGCTCGATCGTCAACATTGCCTCGATGTCCGGGTCGATTGTGAACCGCGACCTGCTGCAGGCGCACTACAACTCCGCCAAAGCCGCTGTGATCCACCTCAGCAAAAGCCTGGCCATGGAGTGGTCCGGCCGGGGCATCCGGGTCAACGCCATCAGCCCCGGTTACACCGCGACCCCAATGAACATCCGACCCGAGGTCGCCGAACAGGTCAAGAAGTTCGAGGCCGACACCCCACTCGGCCGAATGGCCAACGTCGACGAACTCGTCGGGCCGGCCGTGTTCCTGCTTAGCGACGCCGCCAGCTTCGTCACCGGGGTCGACCTGCTTGTCGACGGCGGCTTCACCTGTTGGTGACACCTATCCAGACACGCCCACGCAGAGAACCAACCCAGGAGACCCACACCATGTCCACCAACCCCCGGCAGCCGATCGTCATCGGGAACTGGAAGATGACCTCGGCGGAGCCCGCAACGGCATCGACACCGCCCACCGCCTGCTCGACCTCGCCCAGACCAAACCGGCCGGCTCTCCCAGCAACGACGACAACGACGTACAACTCGTCGTGCTGCCACCGTTCATCGTCTTGCCGCTGCTTCAGCAGGCCATGAAGACGGCTGACACGTCTGACGCGGCCAGCACGACTGGCACGCACCTCACCTACGGCGTGCAGGACGTGTCCGCACAACAATGGCGCCTTCACCTGCGCCATCGCCGCCAACCCAAGTCCGAGTCCTCTACGGCGGCTCGGTCAAGGCCGCTACCAGTGCCGCGATTATCAGCCAGCCCGACATCGACGGAGCCCGGGTCGGCGGCAGCATCGACCCCGACGAGCTAAGCGCCACCTGGCGCTCATCCTCACGAACCGACCTCGTCGAGGTAGGGACTGAATTTCGCCCGGTAGAGCCAACTCCCTTGCACCACCAACCAGAAAGGACCAGACGCATGACTGCACTCGCGCCTGAACACATCACGATGCCCGTCCTCGGCCGGCTATCACCGCACGCCAGCCGAAAGGACCAGATCGCGCACATCGCCGAGGCCGCCCGGCAGATCCGTATCCAGGACCTCAAGCTGGTCCATTACTCCGGTGCTGGTCACATCGGTGGCGATTTCTCCGCCATCGACGTCTTGGCCACCCTCTACGGGGCCGTGCTCAACCTGACCCCCGATAACGTCGACGACCCCGACCGTGACCGGTTCATCCTGTCCAAGGGCCACGTCGCTGGCGCCCTCTACACCACCTTGGCCGCGTTCGGGTTCATGCCTGTCGAGGACCTCGCCACCTTCCTCAAGCCGCTGTCGAGGCTGAACGGGCATCCCAACCGAAACAAGGTCTCCGGCATAGAGGCCAACACCGGACCGCTCGGACACGGTTTGCCAATCGCAGTCGGGCATGCGATCTCGGCAAAGCTCGACGTATCTCCGCGCCGCACCTACGTCCTCACCGGCGACGGTGAGCTGCAGGAGGGCAGCAACTGGGAGGCAATGATGGCCGCCTCGCAATACGAGTTGGACCGGCTCACCGTGGTCGTGGACCGGAATCGGTTGCAGCAGGGCGCCACCACCCGCGAGACCAACGACCTCGACCCACTCGACAAGAAGGCAGCCGCGTTCGGGTTCGCCGTCGTCGAGGTCAATGGCCACGACCACGGCGAACTACTCGACGTCCTGTCCGCGGTGCCGTTCCGTCCCGGTAAGCCGACCTTCGTGATCGCGCACACTCACAAGGGCCACCCGATCTCCTACATGAGCAACAACGTGGCCTGGCACCACAAGGTCCCCAATGAAGACCAGCTTCAGCAAGCCATCGAGGAGCTCGACCGGGCCCAGCAGCAGCAGAAGAACGACGAGGTCGCCGCCGCCGACCCCGCTACCAGCAACGGAGGACAGTCCGCATGACCACCACCACACCCGCCCCCAGCGGCTCGATCACCGACCAGCCCCGCTTCGACTGCCGCAACGCCTACGTCGAGACCTTGGCCGACCTCGCCCAGACCGACCACCGCATCGTCGGCGTCGTCAACGACTCCGTCGGCTCCAGCAAGCTCGACGCGTTCAAGAAGGCCTTCCCCGACCGGCTAATCAACGTCGGCATCGCTGAGCAGGACATGGTCGGCGTTGCCGCCGGCCTGGCCAACGGCGGCCGGATACCGTTTGTGTCCGCCGCGTCCTGCTTCCTGACCGCCCGTGCTCTCGAGCAGATCAAGGCAGACGTCTCCTACTCCAACCGCAACGTCAAGCTCTGCGGGATGAGCCCCGGTGTTGCTTACGGCGAGCTCGGCCCCACCCACCAGTCCATCGAGGACATCGCCTGGCTCCGCGCGATCGACAACATGACCATCATTGTCCCCGCCGACCCGGTCGAGACCGCCGCCGCGATGCGATGGGCCGCCGCCACCGAAGGGCCCGCGTTCATTCGGGTCAGCCGCATGAGCGTCCCCCAGATCTACCCGGACGACTACGAGTTTGTCCCCGGGAAAGCCATCACCGTCCGTGACGGCGACGACGTCACCATCATCAGCAACGGCACCGTGCTGTGGCGGGCTCTCGCCGCCGCGGAGAAACTGGCTGAGGAGGGCATCTCCGCACGCGTCATCTCCATGCCGACGGTCAAGCCGCTCGACACCGACGCCATCATCAAGGCAGCCGCCGAGACCGCAGGCATCGTCACGGCCGAGGAAGCCACCAGGGCCGGCGGTCTCGGAGGGGCGGTCGCCGAGACCGTCGTCGCCCAGCACCCCACCCGGGTCACCATCCTCGGCTTCGACGAGTTCCAGCCCACCGGCTCCGCCAGCTTCCTCCTCGACCGTTCGGGCATGTCACCCGACGGCATCGCCGACGCAGCCCGCAACCTCACCAAGTAGTCCAGGCAGGACCGGGCAAACCAAGCCGCGCGCAACCACAACGAGACCCCAAGTGGCTGTGCGTCGTCGGCGATGTCAGGATCGTCGCTGCAATGGAGCCCGTCAGGAATGACGGGTGGAACATCGGGCAGACACCGCGGGCCGCGTTCAGCGACGTCATGCTGCAATGGAGCCCGTCAGGAATGACGGGTGGAACCGCCGAGGATCACCTCCGCGCCACCCTCGTCGTCGGCGCTGCAATGGAGCCCGTCAGGAATGACGGGTGGAACCATGGGAAAGTGCCGTCAAGCACAACCTGACCCTGATGGCTGCAATAGAGCCCGTCAGGAATGACGGGTGGAACTGAGGAGATCCCGGTCGACCTCGTAGGCCAGGGTCGCGCTGCAATGGAGCCCGTCAGGAATGACGGGTGGAACCCAGCGGCGAGGCCGGCACTGCGTCGGGGTGATCGTGCTGCAATGGAGCCCGTCAGGAATGACGGGTGGAACCAGGAAAATCATGAAGCAAGAGGCTAAGGCTGACCAAGCTGCAATGGAGCCCGTCAGGAATGACGGGTGGAACCATGACTGCGGCCTTGATGGCCGCGAGGCTGTCATCGCTGCAATGGAGCCCGTCAGGAATGACGGGTGGAACCTCGCGGATCGCGGCGACCAAGCCCTCGTTTTCCGCGCTGCAATGGAGCCCGTCAGGAATGACGGGTGGAACCTCGGCGGCGGACCCGGCGACGCCCGCGGCTTCGTCGCTGCAATGGAGCCCGTCAGGAATGACGGGTGGAACCCGAAGCCGTCAGCTCCCCTCGTGGTGCTGGAGCCTGGGCTGCAATGGAGCCCGTCAGGAATGACGGGTGGAACCCATCGGCCATGGCACCCTGTCGTACGCGGAGGGGATCGCTGCAATGGAGCCCGTCAGGAATGACGGGTGGAACCACAGACAACCAAGATGATGAACACAGATGATGAACGGCTGCAATGGAGCCCGTCAGGAATGACGGGTGGAACAGGCCTTCCAGCTACGGTCCGGCGAGCAGTACAAGGCGCTGCAATGGAGCCCGTCAGGAATGACGGGTGGAACATCGAGGGCGTCATCGGGGACCCGGACCAGTGGCTGCGGCTGCAATGGAGCCCGTCAGGAATGACGGGTGGAACCGGCGGCATCGGCTCCACGTTCATCGCCAAAGTAGCCGCTGCAATGGAGCCCGTCAGGAATGACGGGTGGAACCGACCAGATGATCGACCCGTCGGTGGTGACCGAGTGCTGCAATGGAGCCCGTCAGGAATGACGGGTGGAACCCCGAGGAGCAGATATGACCACCACCGCCCTGACCGCTGCAATGGAGCCCGTCAGGAATGACGGGTGGAACACCGTACCCATAAGGGCCAGATGATGCCGCAGTCACTGCTGCAATGGAGCCCGTCAGGAATGACGGGTGGAACAAGGCGCACAGAGACCACGTCCACGTCTCGTTCTACCCGCTGCAATGGAGCCCGTCAGGAATGACGGGTGGAACGGATCAGGTCCCGCACGGACGGCGAGAACGCCCAGTGGGCTGCAATGGAGCCCGTCAGGAATGACGGGTGGAACAGGTTGGACAGGGTAACGGAACCGCCCGTGCGGTTGTGCTGCAATGGAGCCCGTGGGGAATGACGGGTGGAACTCCAGAGTGGGAAAATTCCCGGCGTCAAAATTGATGTTGCTGCAATGGAGCCCGTCAGGAATGACGGGTGGAACACCTCCAGAAGTTCGTCTTCCAGGACGGTGTGCACAGGCTGCAATGGAGCCCGTCAGGAATGACGGGTGGAACTTCCGGGAGGGCGTCGAGCTGGCGCAGTGCCTTGTCCGCTGCAATGGAGCCCGTCAGGAATGACGGGTGGAACGTCAACCTCGATGTAGCCGACCTCCTCGACACCCAGGAGCTGCAATGGAGCCCGTCAGGAATGACGGGTGGAACCCAGACACCTCCGTGGAAGGACCACCGCATGTCCAACGCTGCAATGGAGCCCGTCAGGAATGACGGGTGGAACACGAGTTCGACATCCTGTTTATCGGCGGCTCGAGCTGCAATGGAGCCCGTCAGGAATGACGGGTGGAACCGGCGCGCATGCGGGCCACGGTGTCGGTGCTGATGTTGCTGCAATGGAGCCCGTCAGGAATGACGGGTGGAACAGGCGTACGCAATGGCCGCTCTCGGCCTGGACGAACCGCTGCAATGGAGCCCGTCAGGAATGACGGGTGGAACATAGGGGGGTGCTCACCACCCCCTCTAGGAACCATGCTGCAATGGAGCCCGTCAGGAATGACGGGTGGAACCGGTGTGGCAATCTTCAACGCCCTGCGCCAGCATGACGCGCTGCAATGGAGCCCGTCAGGAATGACGGGTGGAACCGCCGGCGACCAGACCCGTGACGGCCCAGCCCAGAGCCCGCTGCAATGGAGCCCGTCAGGAATGACGGGTGGAACGCCTCGACGTCACCCGTATCGGTATCGGTAGTGATCTTGGCTGCAATGGAGCCCGTCAGGAATGACGGGTGGAACTCAGCCTCTCCCGGTTGCGCGCTGAGCGGGACGTCAGCGCTGCAATGGAGCCCGTCAGGAATGACGGGTGGAACCCCCTACATTGTCCCGTATGGCCCTTGACTAGAGTAGCTGCAATGGAGCCCGTCAGGAATGACGGGTGGAACGATGTGCTGGACCCCAATCCGGCTGTCGCCTGCCATGAGCATGGGACCGCTGTAGACGGTTTTCTGCCAGCTGCATGGGACCACCTGGATTGCCAGTTATGGGACCACCCGGCGTGCCGCGTCGGGGGTTCCTCGGTCTGGTCGTTGAC
>JAABUN010003637.1_pt1 | contig 23323 bp, 25 predicted proteins | sample 5559311 | NCBI WGS metagenome assembly JAABUN01 (sample SAMN10711877, study PRJNA513370) | rock metagenome | isolation source: Antarctica rocks | place: Antarctica: Victoria Land, Siegfried Peak sud
GGGTTCGCCGTGGGCCCTGATCGCCGTCGAGAAGAACCGGGTCGCGGCCTTCACGTCGCGCTTGGTCGAGACGTACACGTCGACGACCTGCCCGTGCTGGTCAACCGCGCGGTACACGTACCGCCAGGTCCCGGTGACCTTCACGTAGGTCTCGTCGACGAACCACCGGTCACCGACCGCGTGGCGGCACGGCCGGGCGGCCTCGACGATCAGCGGTGTGAAGCGCTGCACCCACCGGTACAAGGTGACATGGTCGACCTCCATCCCACGTTCGGCCAGCAGCTCCTCAAGATCGCGGTAGGAGAGCCCATACCGGAGGTACCAGCGCACAGCGAGCAGGATCACCCCCGGCGGGAACCGGAACCCTGTGAACGACCCCGACCCGGTCTTGATCGGTGCGCAGGACCGGCGGCGCTTCATCCCAACAGCCTCGCCGCGCCCGACGCGCACGCTCAACGCAACGGAGCCCCGCCGACTGGGCTCGACATCCCGGTAGGACAGCCCGAACCGCAGATACCACCGCACCGCCAACAAGATCACCTCCCGGCGGGAACCGATAACCAGAAGACGAAGCCGATCCTGCCTCGATCGGTGGGCGGGACCGGCGGCGCTTCATCGCCGAAGCTCTGGCCTGCCGCCGGCGAGCACCGTCAAACCAACAGTGCCGTCGAGCGAACTCGCCGATGAGCGGCGGGTTCACTCGTGGCGACACAGGCGCGCGAACCGATCGAGGTGGCCGGATTCGCCAGGCGGAACTGACACCGGCAGTCCCTTGACACGGCGGCCGGCGACGTATACAACAGAAACCGTGTACAACGTTTCTGTTGTCTTGCCAGGGAGAGTTTCAGTGCCGGTTCTCGAGGATGAGTTGAGTCGGATGTTCTCGGCTCTCGCCGACCCGACGCGGCGGGCGATGCTCGGCCGGCTTGCGGCGAGCGACGCCACGGTGAACGAACTGGCCGAGCCGTTCGCACTCACTCAGCAAGCGATCTCCCGGCACGTGAAGGTGCTGGAGAAGGCGGGGCTGATCTCGCGCACGCACGCCGCGCAGTCCCGTCCCTGTCATCTCGAACCGGAGCGCCTCGACATCGCCGCTGCGTGGATCAGCGAGCAACGCCAGATGTGGGCCGAGCGCTATGACCGACTCGACCAGCACCTGGAGCGGTTGCAAACCAGGACGCAAGGAAGGGGCACGCAACGTGGAACCCGCTGAGCTGACCTATCGACGGGTTCACCGGGCCCCACGCGAGCTCGTCTTCGAGTGCATGACCACGCCGGAGCACCTCACCCAGTTCTGGGGCCCCACCGGCACGACCACGCCCCTCGACGGCATCACCGTCGACCTCCGCGTCGGCGGGGTGTTCGAGACGATGATGGTCAACGACATCGACGGATCGCGGTACACGATGCACGCCGTCTACGACGAGGTGACACCACCGGAGCGGCTCGTGTGGCGGGACCCCGAATGCGGGATGGCTACCACGATCACCTTCAAGGACCTCGGTGACGGCACCACCGAGGTCGTGACCCACCAGAGGAACGTCCCTGCCGCCTACCGCACGGCCGACGCCCGCGCCGGCTTCGCGACGAGCCTCGACCGCTTCGACGCCTACATCGGCGCGCTCGCCGCCGCCGACTGACCACCCACGGCAGGGGCATCTCGCCGTCTGCCACCTGAACAGGAGAACTCCAATGACCACTGTCCTTGACCCTTCGCGCCCCGACATCCGAGCCACGACCGATCGCCGGCTTCGACTCGCCCTGTCCGGCGGTGCACTGGCCGGCCCCTTCTTCGTCGCCGCGTCGTTCGCACACGGCGCGGTCCGTGACGGGTTCTCCTTCACTGACCAGCCACCAAGCGCCCTCAGTACTGGAGAACTCGGGTGGATCCAGACGGTGAACTTCGTCGGTGCCGGCGTGCTGTTCCTGGCCGCAGGCATCGCGCTGCGACGAACGCTGCACGGGCCCGGTTCGGTCTGGGGGCCAAGGCTGCTCACCGTCTTCGGCGCCGCGCTCGCAGCCGCCGGTGTCTTCCAGATGGATCCAGGATTCGGGTTCCCACCCGGCACCCCCGCTGGCGAGCCGGCCGAGATCAGCTGGCACGGTGCGGTCCACGGCTTCGCCTTCTTCGTCGGCTTCGGCGCGCTCGTCGCAGCATGCTTCGTGTTCTCCCGTCGCTACCGCGTACTGGGCCGACCGGCGTTGCGATGGTGCTCGATCGTGGTCGGACCAGCGAGCCTCATTCTCGCCTCGATGCCGAACGTCGGCGACCCCGAAGGCCGGTTCCTGCCGCTGTGGCTGGCCGTCGCCGTTGCGCTGGCATGGGCCTCAAGCGTCGTCAACGACACGCGTGCACAGGAAGGAGCGCAGCGATGACAACGCCCGGAACCTCCGACCTGAAAGCAGCGGTCGCTGCCGAATTCACCCGCCTCGCCGACATCCTTGCGTCGCGCTCGGAGGAGACGTGGGACACACCATCGCTCTGCGCCGGATGGCGCGTCCGCGAGGTCGTGGCTCACATGACCATGGCTGCGCGCTACCGGCCGTCCGATTTCCTCGCCGAGCTCGAGGCATGCAACGGCGACTTCACACTCCTGTCGAACCGGGTCGCGACGCGCGACAGCGCACTGCCGACGCCCACGCTCCTCGGTTATCTCCGCGACGACGAGCTGCACCGGTGGACGCCACCGGGAGGCGGCTCGACCGGAGCGCTCAGCCACGTGGTGATCCACGCACTCGACATCACGACCCCGCTCGGCATCTCGCGGCCGCCCGACGCTGCCGTTCTCGCCATCCTCGATCACCTCAGCAATGGAGGCGGGCACGAAAACTTCGGTGTCGACCTCGACGGCATCCACCTCCAGGCTACCGATGCCGACTGGACGTTCGGCTCCGGCGCCTCCACCACCGGCACCGCCAGCGATCTCGTGCTCTGGATGTGCGGACGCGACCTCCCGGTCGGACGGATAACCGCGCGCTAGCGGCCACGCCTGGGGCTACGACGGGCTACGACGCCGGACGGACGAGCCCGCCCGGCTCGCGCCATACGGCGAGACTCGTGCGCGAGGTGGTACCCCAGGTCGACCGGGTTTTCGGCCCGGGAGTCAGACCAGACCGCCCGGGGCCACCAGCCCGGCGTCGTAGGCGACGATGACCGCCTGCACCCGATCGCGGACCGCGAGCTTGGTGAAGATCCGGTTCACGTGCGTCTTCACCGTCGATTCCCCCAGGATTAACCGATCGGCGATCTCGCCGTTGGTGAGCCCCCCGCCGATCAGCACCAGCACCTCGCGCTCCCGGTCGGTGAGCGACCCGAGGCCGGGTGCCCTCATCGACCCGCCTGCACTCGAAGCGCGCGCGTCGTCGCTGCGCTCCGCAGCGAAGGCCTCGATCAGCCGGCGGGTGATGCCGGGCGCGAGCAGGCCATCGCCGGCGGCCACCACCCGCACCGCTTGCACCAACTCCTGGCGGGTGGCGTCCTTCAGGAGGAACCCGGCGGCACCGGCCCGCAACGCGTCGTGGACGTACTCGTCGAGGTCGAAGGTGGTCATCACCAGCACGCGAGGCCGGTCGCTGCGAGCGGCCAGCTCCCGGGCTGCGGTGAGGCCGTCCATGCCGGGCATGCGGATGTCGAGCAGCACCACATCGGGGTCGAGGCGGGCGGCAGTGTCGAGGGCAGCCTGGCCGTCGGCTGCCTCGCCCACCACCTGGATGTCGTCCTGGGCGTCGAGGATGGCGGCCAGCCCGGTGCGCACCACCGGTTGGTCGTCGACCACTACCACCCGGATGGAACGTTCGGCGGCGCTCACGCCGGGACCGCCGAGACCGGGATGGTCGCCGACACCTCGAACCCGCCGGTCGGCCGGGGGCCCATGGTGGCGTGACCGCCCAGCAGCGCCACCCGCTCGCCGATGCCCACCAGTCCTCGTCCGGGTTCGATCGACGGCACCGCGATCGGGCCGTCATCGACCACCGCGACCGTCAGGCCGGCGTCGGCCCAGCGCACCAGGACGTGCGTCGACACCGGGCCGGCGTGGCGGACCACGTTGGTGAGCGCCTCCTGCACGATCCGGTAGGCCGACAGGTCGGCGCCCGGGGGCAGCGGGCGGCGGTCACCCTCCTCGGCCAGCTCGACCGGAACGCCCACGGCACGCACACGCGCTACGAGCGCCGGCACGTCCGCCAGGCCCGGCTGGGGCGCGGTGCCGGGCCCGTCGTCGCCGTCGCGCAGCACATCGAGGAGCAGCCGTAGGTCCCCCAGGGCGTCGCGCGCCGACCCAGCGACGGCGTCGAAGGCTTCGGCGCCTTCGGTGTCGCCGTGCTGCTCGCGACGGGCCGCGCCCGCCTCGGCCCCCACCACGACCATGACGACGTGGTGGGCCACCACGTCGTGCAGCTCGCGGGCGAGGCGGCTCCGCTCGGCGCGCACCGCGTCGTCGAGGTCGGCCCGGCGGCGACGGCCCTCGGCCCGCACGCGCTCGCGGACCTGGTCGCCGAGGGCCAATGCCGCGACGGCAGGGATGAGGTTCCGGTAGTAGTCGTCGGCGCCGCTGTCGCGGGTGAGGAGCAGGCCGGCCAGCATGGCGGCGGCGACGAGGGCCGCGGCGCCCACCGTGGTCCGTCGCGAGCACCAGCGGGACACACTGTAGATGCCCACGATGGCGGCCACCGGGAATGGCGGATCGGGCAGCTCGGCCACGCCGTAGGCCACCGCGAACGCACCAGACACCAAGCCGGCCGGGATGGGGTGGGTACGGCGCCAGAAGAGGGCGACCGCCGAGCCGATGAGGAGGGCGGCGCCGCCGACCGTCAGGGCCGACTCGCCCGGATCGTCGGCCACCACGACCGCGCCGCCTACCAGCAGCGCCGCGACCGCCACGACCACCAGCGCGTCGAGCACCCACACCGGTCGAGCGGTGCTGGGCTCGGCCACACCGGCGACGCTACCGACTGTGCCCCGGGGCCGTCGTCCCCCTGCGGGTGGGTCGGTCGCTCCACCCGCGGGTGGATCACGACCGACCCCCGTGCCGACGACACAACGGCCCAGCAGGCGCACGATCGAGCCATGACCGCCGCCGCGCTCGACCACCCCGACGCCGAAGCCACCTCGCCCACCCGAGCCGAAGGCCGCCGGCGGGCATCCACCAACCGACCCGGGGCGACCACTCGTCAGCCCCTCGCCTGGCGCCCAGTCCTGCTCGTGGTGGCGGTCAAGGTGGTCGTAGACGCCGCCGTGTCGGGCCGGTACGGCTGGCATCGCGACGAGCTCTACTACGCCGATGCCGGCCGTCACCTGGCCGCCGGCTACGTCGACCTCCCACCCGTCACCGCGTGGGTGGCGGCCGGCGCCCGCGTCCTTTTCGCCGACTCGCTCGTAGGCCTGAGGTCCACCGCGTCGCTCGCCGGGGCCGGGGTGATCGGGGTCACCGCCGCCCTGTGCCGCGACCTCGGCGGGGCCCGACGGGCGCAGGTGGTGGCCGCGGTGGCCATCACCCCACTGGTGGTCGGCGCCAACGCCATGTTCCAGACGGTGTCGTTCGATCAGCTGGCCTGGGCCCTCGTGCTGTGGGCGTCGGTTCGCCTGCTCCAGGACCCTAACGGTCGCCGCTGGGTGGTCCTCGCCGCCGCCGCTGCCCTCGCCTGGCAGACCAAGTTCACCGTAGCCATCCTGTTCGGTGGCCTCGGCCTAGGGTTGATCACCGCTCGGTCGGGCCGGGCCGCGTGGCGAGGCCGGGCGGTGACCGCCGGCGTCGCCCTGTTCGCAGTGGCTGCGGCGCCCAACCTGTGGTGGGAGGCCCGCCACGGCTGGGCCAGCGTCGCGTTCGTGACCGGACGATCGGGTGAGGTCCGCGACGAGTACCCGCCGATCAAGTTCGTGCTGGAGCTGCTGCTGATCACCGGCGTGCCGTCGCTGCCGCTCGCCATCGTCGGCGTCCGATGGCTCTGGCGGCAACCGGTCCTCCGGGCCCTCGCCGTGGCGGTGGCGTTCGTGCCACCCGCCTGCCTGGCCCTTGGTGGCAAGGGCTACTACGCCGCACCGATCGCCGTGGCGGCCTTCGCCGCCGGCGCGGTGGCCGTCGAGCAGGCCGCCGGTCGGTGGGCCGGCTACGGCCGGTCGCTGCCGTGGATCCTGGTCGTCACCGCAGGCCTGTGCTCGCCGCTGATTCTCCCGGTCCTCCCTCGGGGCGAGGCGATCTCGTTGGGCGTGGTCGACGTGCGAGACGACTACGCCGCCGAGCTGGGCTGGCCGCAGGTGGCCGCGGATGTCGCCCGGGCCTGGCACGCCGTCCCCGTCGGCCAACGGGCTGACACCGTCGTGGTCGCCGGCAACTACGGGGTGGCCGGGGCCATCGGCCGCTTCGGGCCCACCCGGGGCGTCGACGCGCCGATCGTGTCGGGCCACGTCAGCTGGGCGACCTGGCCGGTCCCGGCCGAGGCTCGTGGCGATCGCCTCGCCCTCGCAGTCGGGGTGGGCCCCGGCCCGGCACCGACGTGGTGCGGCGACGCCCGTCCGGTCGGTCACATCACCGGCGTGGCCGGAGTCGACACCGAGGAACGGGGCTGGCCCATCTGGTCCTGCCACCTCGACCGGCCGATCGAGGAGCTGCGCCCGACGCTCCGTCGGCGAGGCTGAGGTCGACCGGCGCAACGACCCGTCGGCTTCGCAAACGTCGGGCCGGCGGCCGCGGCCGACGGTCATCGCGTCGAGCGATCGGACCAGGTCGGAGCGCCGGTCTCGGCGCGGGTCAGGTGCTCTTGGACGTCGATCGCGACGGTGCTGGCGTGCCCGGCGCTCCGATGTCGCACGAGATTGCCCGGTCCCTGCTGGGCGCTGGAGTCTCGTGCCGGGGCACGCGCTCGTCCGGACCTGGGCGAACGGTACCGTGGCCTTCGGCGCTTACCGCCCGGGCCCGGCGGGCGGCCACGCGCCATGGGCTGTGGATGTTCTCGAGGTTCCGTCGAGATCGAAGCCGGTGCACACCTGAGCGCCGGCCTAACTACTGGGACTGGTCGCCGGGACCGTGGAGCGAACCCGGAGGAGCAGAGTTCACCTCAGCGGACGCGCCGGGCGATGCACGGGTACTCGATGAGCAGCCCGCTCGGGTCGGCGACCAAGCCCGCCTGAAAGTTGAACTGCAAGGCCTCGTAGTGGAACCGGCGCCTGCCTTCGGCATCACTCCGCAAGGCGTGCATAGCTCTGGTCGAGCCGCGTGACGCTGAGGTCCTGTGCGTGGACAAACGCCGCCGGCGCAGACGCTGTCTCGCCGACTTGCAGTGAGAGTCGCCGGATCGGAATCACGTTCGTGCACGCGGAGGATTCGAGGTCGACGTCCAGGCAACCGTCGAGGTTGCCGTCCCACGATCCATCGATCCTCCAGCGACCCTGACCATCGCTCTCGAGACGCCTGACGCGCTCGCCCTCCTGGAGCGTCCCCGTATCACGGCGCTTCGCGTGGACGCACCTTCTGGGACCACGATCTCGTAGGAAACGACCCATGCCTCGCCGTCCTCCACGGCGGCCGAAGTGCCGTCAAGAACAAGCTCCGGTCGTTCCCTGACGAACAGTGTCTCGAAGCCTTCTCGCAGGCCGACGTGACGCCACGCGGCGACCTGCGGGAGGTGGTCGAAGCGGGCCTCGCTGTCGGTGGATCCCTGGTTCATTAAGCCTCCAGACGAGCGGACGACGGTGGTGGTGAGAGCGACCTGAAGGGCAGGTTGGCACGCCGGCAACCGGGGCTCCGTGCGCGTCGAGGGTCGGCCGGCAGCTTCGACCCTGGAACGTCGGGGGCGCCACGGTGATGCCCCGGAGGAACGGTCAGATCGTGGATCTCAAGCTGGAGCTCATCGTCGTTGCCGGTCGCGGCATCGACCGCAGCAAGGCCTTCTACTCGGAACGCGGCGGGGCTCGGTGTCGACGTCGACCACCGCGCCGGCGAGGCGTTCCGCATCGCGCAGCTGACCCGCCGGGCTCTGCGTGCTAGATCACGCTTATGCGCAGCGAGGCCGCGCGGCGGGGACGCTGAAGGGACTCACCTCGGAGTCGATGGCGTCGTGGAGGCCGAGCCGCCTTGGTCGCTCAGGGCGTCGAGGTCAGCGAGGTCTTCCACTTCGGCGAAGGCGGCCAGGGGCGCTGTTGCGTCGACGGCCACCGGTGCGCGGCTCTGCGCTGGAGCCGCCGCGATCGGGTGTCAGACCTCTCGTGCGAGTTCGTCGAACGCGGCGGCGACGGGCAGCCCGGGGAGCGCGTGGATGCCGAGTTCGTAGTGGCCGCGTCGGAGGTTCTGCATGAACGCGTGGCCTTGGATCACAACCGACGCAGTCCGATCCCGTTTCAGGCCGCGCATCGGACCGAGCCTGGCCTTCAATCGTCCGTGATCCGCTTCGACCCTGTTGTTCGCGTACTGGGTGGTGTCGTGGTGCACGGCGGGCAGTAGCTCGACAATGGTACGAGCGAGCGCTGCCTATCGGTCGGTGGTCACCTCCGCAGGTTCGCCATGGGCGTTGATCGCAGGGGAGAAGAACGTGGTCGCTGCCTTCACGTCACGCTTTTTCGAGATGTACACCTCGATGACCTGCCCGTATTGGTCGACCGCGCGGTACACGTCCCGCCAGGTCCCGGGCCACCTTCACGTAGGTCTCGTCGACGAACCACCGGTCACCGACGCCATGACAGCACGGCCGGGCTGCTCCCACCAGCAAGGGCGTGAACCGTTGCACCCACCGATACAAGGGTGACATGGTCGACCTCGATTCCTCGCTCGGCGAGCAGCTCCTCGAGGTCGCGGTAGGAGAGCCCGTACCTGAGGTACCAGCGCACCGCGAGCAGGATGACCTCCGGCGGGAACCGGAACCCGGCGAACGACCCCGACCCGGACTTGATCAGTGGGCAGGACCGGCGGCGCCTCATCCCAACAGCCTCGCCGCACCCAACGTGCACGCTCAACGCAACAGAGCCCGTGGTCGACCTCGATGCCGCGCTCGGCGAGGAGCTCCTCGAGGTCGCGGTAGGAGAGCCCGTACCGCAGGTACCAGCGCACCGCGAGCAGGATGACGAATTGGCCGGTCGTCAGCGCGAAGCACGAGCTGCCTACGAGTCGGCAGCGAACATGGCCCCGAGCGAAATCGAACGGCGGTATCTTTGCAGCAAGGCAGGCTGCGCATGATGCTGAGCATCGATTCGCATCAAGTACGTCCTCCTGAATGACAGGACGAGGGCTGCCGCACCAGTGCGGCCTCGACCACACCACCTTTTCTCTGCACTGCGCCGAGGTCATCTACATCAGGACCTCGACGACGTAATCGGCCGGGTCCTGTCCCGAACGATCGCGATCGGGACGGTCATAGCGGCCATGGCAATAGGTGGCGAGTTGCGCCTGTGGCCTCGGCAGTCACGGCCGGAGTTGTGCGAACTGACGCTCGAGCATCATGGCTGCGCTGTCGCGCACATGTGCCGCCACGGGCATCGAGGCGGGATCGGGGAAGATCTCCTCCTCCCCGTTTCGGGCGCTTCGCGTCTGAGCGGGGTGTGAAGGGCTGAGGGGCCTGGTGGGTCCGCGTTCTGGGTGGGGGTCTCGACCATGGTTCGGGTTGTTCTCCGACTCGAGTCACAGAGGAGACCCCCGTGGGGTTGGACCGTACGCGATGGGCCGAGGTGCTGGTCGGACTGGACCGGATGCAGGTCTTGGAGGTGGCCCGTGACCGGACGGGGTCGGGTGCATGTGGCGGTGGAGACCACCGACGACGCGGCCGGCCGTGACGGCTGCGGAATGAAGGCTCGGGTGAAGGACCGGCCGAGGGTGGCGTTGGCGGATCTGCCGGTGTTCGGGTCGCCGGTGACGTTGGTGTGGGTGAAGCGGTGGGTCTGTCTCGACGGTGACTGCCCCGCTGGCACTTGGACCGAGGACCGCCCTGACATCGCCCCGGCGCGGGCGGCGATGACCGGCGGGCTGCGTTATGGGCGACCCAGGAGGTCGGCGCAAGATCCACCCGCTTCCTACGCGGCGGGCCAGCTCGGCGTCGCGTGGCACACCGTCGTGGACGCGGTTGCCTACTGGGGCCAAGCACTCATCGAGGACCCCGGCCGGGTGGGTGCGAGTGTGGCGGTCGGGTCGATGAACCGAAGTTCATGGCCGCGAACCGGCGGCGGCGCACGACGTGGATCTCGTCGATCTGTGACATTGATGGCGCTCACGTATGACTCCCCAGACCTGTTCACTAAAAATCCCCACCCTCGGGTCCGTGAGGACAGGGTGGGGCTCCTCTCAAGCTGGTGGTTGAGAGACCAACCCAGCCACCGAGAGGAGCCCCGTCTCGATGTTGACACCAGAGGAAGACGTGGAGATCACATCGTTGAGGAAGCGGGGGTGGACCATCTCAGCCATCGCCCGTCATGTTGGCCGTGACCGCAAGACGGTCCGGTCTTATCTGTCCGGAGAGCGCGAGCCTGGCGTGCGTGCGAGGGCTGGGTTCGATCCGTTCGATCGCATCGAGCCCTACGTGCGTCAGCGCCTGGTCGATGACCCGCATGTGTGGGCGACGACCCTGTTCGACGAGGTCGCCGGGCTGGGCTACGACCGGGCGTATCAGACGTTCACCCGCCAGCTGCGCGACCGGGCGTTGCGTCCGCACTGCGAAGCCTGCGAGTCCTCGAACGGCCGGGCGCATATGGACATCGAGCACCCCGCCGGCGAGGAGATCCAGTGGGACTGGTTGGAGCTGCCCGACACGCCGTGGGGTGACAAGGCGTACGTGCTGGTCGGTGTCCTGTCGCACTCGGGGCGGTTCCGGTGCTGGTTCTCCGAGTCGATGGACCAGCCCCACCTGATCGTCGGCATCGGCGAGATCTTGCAGCGGCTCGGCGGCACCACGAAGCGATGGCGGGTGGACCGGATGGCCACGGTGATCACACCGGGAACCGACCGCGTCCAGCCGAGCTTCGCTCCGGTCGCGAAGCACTATGGCGTCGGCGTGGATCCGTGCCCGCCACGACATGGCAACCGCAAGGGGTCGTGGAGAAGACGATCGGGTTCTTGACGCAGCGGTGGTGGCGGACCGCGCAGGTCACGTCGCTCATCGAGGCGCAGGCCAGCTTGGACCGCTTCGCCGTCGAGGTCGGCGACGCCCGCCGCCGCAACGGGATCACCGTCGGCGAGGCGGCGGATGCAGAACCGCTGATGGCGTTGCCCTCCGCTGCGTTCCCCGTCGAGGTCGTGCTCCCCGCAAGGTCGCCCCCAACGCGCTCGTGTCGGTGTGGGGCAACCGCTACTCGGTGCCGCCCGGTCTCGTCGGAGCAGAGGTCCAGGTCCGTTGGCGACACGGCACCGGATCCATCGACGTGTGCACCACCGCAGCCACGATCGTGTGCAGCCACCTGGTCGCCCCGCAAGGAGCGAACCGCACCGTCCGCCTGCCCGAGCACACCGCTGCGCTCGAGAACGTCGTGCTCGCCGCGTTCACCACGGACCGGCCATGCAAGACGAAACTGAACCGACCCCCATCGGATGCGGCGCTGGCGATCGCTGCTGGACTGCTCGGCGACCGGGGCGCTGATCCGGTCATCGACTTGGACGTGGTATCGGCGCGTCACCGAGCCGGAGGTCCTCGCATGACCGCCGCGGACTCGCTCTACCAATAACTCCGGAGCCATTTCGCCCTACCTCAAGCTGACCGTAGCCGCCGAAGCACTGCCAGCCGCGCTCGACCAGGCCGCAGCGGAGAAGCTCAACCACACCGAGTTCCTCCAACGCCTCCTCGCCGTCGAGGTCGACGCCACCGAGGCCCGCCGCCACGCCGGCCGGCTCCGGTTCGCGAACTTCCCGGCACCTTGGCGACTCGACGACTACGACTTCACAGCCCAACCATCCGTCGACCCCGCGTTGATGCGCGACCTCGCGTCATGCCGCTACGTCGAAGACGCCACCAACGTCTTGTTGATCGGACCGGCCGGCGTCGGCAAAACCCACCTCGCCATCGCCCGCGGACACGCGGCGGTCGATGCCGGGCTGCGCACCTACTACTGCACCGCCGCCGACCTCGCAGCCCGCTGCCGCCGAGCCGCCCTCGAAGGACGATGGGCGTCCACCATGCGGTTCTTTAACGGGCCCACCGTGCTGATCGTCGACGAGCTCGGCTACCTGCCGATGCCCGCCGAGGACGGCAACGCCCTGTTCCAGGTCATCTCCCAGCGCTACCAACGCGGTTCGATCATCTTGACTACGAACCGAGGCGTCGCTTCCTGGGGCGACATCTTCGACGACACCACCATCGCGGCGGCCATGCTCGCCCGACTCCTGCACCGCTCAGCCGTCATCAACATCACCGGCGACAGCTATCGCATGCGTGCCCACCAAGCCCGAAGTCGCCAACTCACCCACGAGGAGGAGACACCTAGAATCAGGCTCAGCCCAGATGGGAAATTCCGCTGAGCAAACCTGGGGATTTTTGGCGAGCGTCAGCAGGCGGGGCGCCGAGGGTTCAACGGCGCATCGTGACTCGGTGAGAAGTCGACGGCGGTGTTCAGCGCAAATGTTTGGCTCGGTGCGTTCGGACCTTGTGACGGTTTCCGCAGCGTTGCATCGAGCACCACCGACGGCGGCGCGCTGGGGAGGTGTCGACGAACAACAGATGGCAGCGCTCACCCTCGCAACGCCGAAGCCCTGACCGGTTGATGTCGGTGCTCAACAACTCGATGGCGGCGTTAGCGATGGTCGCCAACGCCGCCCGAGCGCACAGTTGATCCCATTGTGCGCTGCCATCGACAACGAACCGGCGCCGTAACGCCGGTCGACGGGCGTGAGCGTTCACGATCTCGATCGCCGACTCCGGCGGCGCCTTGCCTGACGCGATGGCCTGAGACAGGCCCCACAGCCCCTCGCGCAGATCATGCGCAGCGGTGAGATCGCGCACAGTCGATTCGATCCCTGACAAGTCGAGCGAGGATTCCGCCAACCATGCGTCGAGATCCGCCGGCGTGTGGAGACGCTCCCAACGACTGCGCCACTCTCGGCCGCCGCTGAGCGAGAGATCGAGCGCGACATGGCCCGACTCGAACCAGAACCCAGAGCCACCCTCGGTTGCATCCGTCACCATGTAACCAGTATAACAGTTACATGCCTGCGACACTGATCCATATCGTCATCGACGCCAACGACCCGCTTGCCCAAGCCCGCTTCTGGGCCGACGCGCTCGGCTACTACCTCGAAGACACCACCGACCTCATCAACCGAGTCCTCGGCTCCGGTCACGCCACCCGCGACGACATCCACGAAGACGACGGACGCTTCTACTGGAACGACCTTGTTGGCATCGGCGATCCCAGCTCGACCGGACCGCGCCTGTTGTTCCAGCGCAACCCCGATACCAAGGCCGACAAGAACCGTTTACACCTCGACCTCAATGTCGGCAATGAGCAACGAGACGCTGAAGTCGAACGTCTCCGTCAAGTCGGCGCCGAGTTCCTCTATGAGATCGACGAGCCCGCGGGGCACCACGTCACGATGGCCGACCCCGAAGGCAACGAGTTCTGCGTCCAGTAGCCGCCACCGAAAGAGTCCAATGCCCACAGGAAAGACCAATGACGCCGGGTGGCAGATCGGCGTGAGCACCACATTCGACCACCCACTCGCCGACGTCTGGAATCTGATCACAGATCCTGAGGGCGTCTCGATCTGGCTCGGCAACGGCGTCACCATCGCCGGCAACAAGGGCGAAACCTACGAGACCGCCGATGGGACAGTCGGCGAGATCCGCAGCTTCCACGCCGAGGAACGCATCCGCCTCACCTGGCAACCAAAAGACTGGGACCACAACACCATCGTTCAACTCGTCATGCGCCGCGTCGGTGACCGCACCAGATTGACCCTCCACCAAGAACGCCTCGCGGACGCCGTCGAACGCGACTGGCAACGAGGCCACTGGAGATCAGTTGCATCCAATCTCGCCAACGAGCTCGACGCTCGCACCGGGTAGCACTCCGGCCGACCGATCCTTCCGTCGTGGACGCGGTCGCCAAGCGGCGGGGACGAAGCCACCAACAAGATCGACGAGGCCACCGCAGCGATTGCACGACTGGCGAAGTCCTGACCAACCACGGCTGCAGCAGCTTTACCATGTGAGGAGCACTCGACTTTTTCCGGCATGGACTCCACCAGCCCTTGCTCGGCACGTTCGCATTCCCCTGGGGCGGCTGGCTGTCCTGACCGGCGGCGTGCGCGAGGCCGAGACCCGTCAAGCCGGGATCCAGGCAACACAGATCAACGAGATGCGCACCGCCGGACTGTGCACGGCCACGCTCTGCGGCCTGTGGTCACGCCGAGGATGGTGGGTTACCGGTCGGCCTCGGTGGAGCGTGAAACGCGTGCATCTGTCACCGACAATGACTCGTCCAGGCCTCAGCGAGGCGATCGACTCCGCGCAGAAGCTGATCGGCGGGTGGTGCGAATGACAGGCGTATCCGATCCTCCTGGCCATTGGTGGCCGACAGAGAGTCTGCAGTGGCGATAGTGACACCGTGACGCGTGGCCAGCTCTGCGAATGGCCGGGCAGTCGGCGTCGGAAGTTTTACCCAGAGAGAAAGTCCGCCCGACGGCTCGGTCCATTGCCAGGTAGGCAGCGCTTCACGTAAGCGGCCGGTCAACAGCTGACAGCGAGATCGAAGGTCCTCGTTGCGAGCGAGGGCCCTGGTCGGCCACTCGGGCGAGCGAAGGATATGCGTGCCGAGGAGCTGACTGACGATTGACGATCCGAGGTCGTGGGTGGCCTTCACCCGCGCGAAGCGGAGCGCGACGGGTTCTGGTGCTCGCACGAATCCAAGGCGGAGACCTCCCCAAAGCAGCTTGCTCAACGATCCGATGACGGCGATGGGCTCGTCAGGCGCGGCTGCTGCGAGAAGGGTTGGCGCAGCCTGGCACCAGATCAGACCGGCGAGCGCGATGTCCTCGACGACAGGCATGCGGACTTCTGCCAAGAGCGCAGCGATCTGTTCCTGCCTCGTCCTGGTCAGGGAAACGCCAGTGGGACTGTGTAGCGCTGACTGAAGATAGACGAGGGCGGGACGTCGATTGAGGGCATTTCTGAGCGGCTCGACCTGGACGCCGGACTGGTCGACGGGCACCCCGAGTAGTTCCGCGCCTGCCGCCGTGAATGCCGAGATTGCCCCGGGATAGGTTGGATCGTCGACAACGACGAGGTCACCGGGTCGAACCCAGCAGGACGCTGCGATGCTGATCGCCTGTTGAGCACCGGTCGTGATGACGACTTGTTCAGGGCGAGTCGGCAGTCCCCATTTGTTCAACAGGTCAGCGATTATCGAGCGCAGATTGTAAAGCCCCCATGGTGAATAGCCGGTGTCTGGCGTTAGCGAGGCGAGTTCGGCTGTAGTGACCTTCGCAGCCGGGAGAGCTCCGGCGTCGTGAAGCACAGAGATGGAAAGATCGATCGCATCGCCGGGGCCCGCACTGTGATCGACTAATCGTGCTACAAGGGCAGAGCCCTCGCGTCCGGCGGGAAGGGCAAGGCGCCCGACGTCGATCGTGTAGGTGCCGCTGCCCGGATGTCGCTCGAGGAGGCCCTCTGCCACCAGGTTGTCGTACGCGGCAATCACGGTGCCTCGACTAACCGACAGGGCTACTGAGAGAGCGCGTTCGGCTGGTAAACGGCTTCCTGGTTCGACTGCGCCCCGCTCCACCGTTCGCGCAATTGCCGCTGAGAGCTGGCGGTAGAGGGGGCCGGAGCCACCCGCCCAGTCCCCAACCTCCTCCCCGAACTTTCGGAGCCGCTCGTTTCGAACCACTTTCGATGAGGTGGACCTGTTCGACATGGACCACTTCTGACAGAATCTGCAGCCGATGTCAACCTCCGAGAACCCCAAGACCGACGCAGCGACCGCACCGTTCGGGAGCGCGTTGGTAGAACAAATGGCCTGCGCCCCTTGGCGCAACGGCGCCTGGGGCGACCCCACGCTTGGCGTGGTCGAGCCGCTGCGTCTACACCCGGCCGCGCACGCCTTGCACTACGGGAGCGCATGTTTTGAAGGCCTGAAAGCCCACCGCGGTGTAGACGGAACGGTGCGCATCTTTCGGCTCGACCAACACCTCCGCCGCCTGCAGGAGTCAGCCAAAGCACTTGTCCTGCCGGTACCGGACGTCGATCTGGTCACCGATATGGTCGTCCGCCTCGTCGAATCGAGCCTCGACGCAGTACCCGTCGCACCGGGCTCGCTTTACGTGCGGCCAACACTGATTGGCACCGAGGCAAACATCGGCGCAGCGACTCGCCCCAGCAGTGAGGCACTTCTGTATGTGCTCGCAAGTCCGGTCGGAGATTACTTCACGGGTGGGGGCCGGCCGTTGGTGCTCGCCGTGAATTCTGAACTATCTCGCACGACGCCGCAGTTCGGCATGGTGAAGGCGGGAGCCAACTATGCGATGGCACTTCGCGCTACCATTGACTCAGGCGAAGAACTTGGCGCTGACCAGATCCTATTCGCCCCAAACGGGTTCATCACTGAGACTGGCGCGTCAAACGTCCTACTCCTTAATGCCGAGCGGGTCGTAACGCCGGCGCTCGATACCACGTTTCTGCACGGCGTCACTCGCAACTCACTCCTGGTGCTCGCCAACGAACTTGGCTATCGCATCGAAGAGCGGCCAGTCACCGTGGAGGAGATAATCGACTGGACGCGGCGCCCGGATGCCGAGATCGCTCTTTCGGGCACTGCCGCTGTGCTCGCTGGAGTGGGAAGTATCATTCACCAGAGCCAGCGTCACGTGGTCGGCGACGGGCGAGTGGGTGACGAGACAACTGCGCTGCGCCAGGCCCTGTCCGACACCCAGACCGGAAGGCGACCTGATCCGCACGGATGGCTGACAGCGGTTTCGAGATGACCTCGAGACCTCCAGTCGTGCTGATGCCCGCCACCGGTGATGGCTCGGACGTGAACGAAGGTCCTGTCGATGTGGTCGTCATTTGGCGGCAGCGTGGCGGGCCTTCAAGTGGCGCTGACGCTCGGGCGAGCATGCCGCAATGCATTCGCGCCCTCAGTTCTGGGGAGATCTCATGAAGGAGCTCCGGGTTTTCGTAATCCCGCCTTCCCTACGTGTACTTGGACGCCACCTACATCAGCGTTCACGCAGGCCTCCATCACGACGCGTAGAGGGCTTGGTCGATGCGCCAGCGCCGCTGGAGCAGGTCGGGGAAGAACGACCCCCGTCACCCCCGCCGGTGGAGCGGCATCGCTTCGGGCTGATGTGACGTCACCTTCGGACATTCAGCGGCGGAGCCGTTCGCAGAGGTCGGGACAAGACGGGTGCCCTGACAGGCGGCGCCCTTTTACGCGCTGACCGGCAGCGAGAGTTCTGCGAAGGCACTCGGGTGCTGGAACACGACGTTACGGCTCACGAGGCCGTCCCTGATCGACAGCACCTGCAGCGTGTGGAGTCGGTAGGAGCCTCCGGTGAGTGCGTACGCTGCGAACGCTGGCTGGCCGTTTGCGCTCGTGGCCACAGTCTTCCACTCCTGCCCACGGAGGCGGTAGACGCGTTTCATAAACTGTCCGAAGAGGTCGGGGCCGCGGTACCAGAGCGGCACAGGTGGCATCTCCAAGACGACGTCATGGGTGAGGAGAGCAGTCAGCGCAGCCACGTCGGCGCTCATGAAAGCGTCGGTATAGCGCTCCAGCGTCTCGGTCTCAGCCAGTTCGACGGCTCCGTCGCGTTCGTCAGCCGGATCAGACTGGTGGTGATCGCTCAGGACCCGGCGAGCACGTTGCAGAAGACTGTTCGTGGCAGGAACGGTCGTGTTCAGGGCCTGGGCCGCCTCGGCCGCTGAGAAGTCGAGCACCTCGCAGAGCACCAAAGCAGCGCGTTGGCGAGCCGGCAACTGCTGCAGCGCTGCACAGAACGCGAGCCGAACTCGATCGCGACGAATCACCTGGGCAGCAGGATCAGAGTCGAGCTCGCTGAGGCGGCTGGTGGCGATCGGTTGCAACCACGGAATCTCGAGAGCGGGGACGAGTGACTCCTCGGCATCTTCCGCTGCGTCGACAAGAGTCGACGGGAGCGGCCGTCGTTGCCGGGACTTCAGTGCAGTCAGCGAAGCATTCGTAGCAATGGCATGCAGCCAGGTCCTGAGCGAGGCTCGGGTCGGGTCGTATCGGTCGCGGGCTCGCCACGCCCGAAGCATGACCTCCTGCACGACGTCCTCAGCATCCGGGACCGACCCGAGCATCTGGTAGCACGCGACGAGCAGTTCGCGTCGGTAAGCCTCAATCGCCTCTTCGAACTGAGTCGGAGCATCTTGGCCGCCATCGTCTGGCGTGCGCGATGAGTTCATGGCACCTCGATGGTACACACCACCGAAACGACCAAGACCGTCTTGGTCCGCCGGATGAAAGAGAAGCAGCCATGAGCCGAACGATTGCCATCGAGTTCGTCACCCTCGACGGTGTCCTCGACGATCCCGATGGATCCGACGGCACCGCATCCGGCGGGTGGGCCTTCCGTCACGGCCCGGACACCGTCGCCGGCGACAAGTTCCAGCTTGGCGCCGTCTTGGACAAGGGAGTCATGGTGCTGGGCCACAACACCTGGAAACAGTTCTCGCGAATCTGGCCGGACCGCGACGACGAGTTCTCCCGCCGCATGAACGCAGTCCCGAAGCTGGTCGTATCCCGCAGCGCCACCGAGTTCGCAGAGTGGGCGAACTCGACCCACTTCGACGGTGACCTGGTCGAGGTGGTGCGTCGCAAGTCAGAGGAGCGAGATGTGATCATCGCCGGAAGTATCAGCGTGGTCCACGCGTTGATGGCCGCCGATCTCATCGACGAGTACCGGCTACTCATCTTCCCCACCATCGTCGGCACCGGGCGATACCTGTTCCCGAATGGGGCTGCACCCGTCAACCTGCGAACCGTGGGCGCCGAATCGTCCGGAGCGGCTGTTCTCGCCCGCTTCGAGCGAGACGACTGACCACGAGACAGAAGGAGAACCACCATGGCCCGATTCATCGCCATGTACACGACGCCGACCGATCCGGACGCGTTCGATCGGCACTACCACGAGGTCCACGTCCCACTCGCCAACCAACTCCCGGGGCTGCGTCGCTACACCTTGAGCAAGGGCCTGCGCGTCGTACGCGGCCAGTCCCCCTACTACCTCGTCGCCGAGCTGGAATGGGACGACATCGACGCCCTCCAAGCTGCCTTCCGATCGCCCCCAGGGCAAGGCCACCGCCGACGACGTCGCGAACCTCACCTCCTATGCCGAAACCATCAGCATGATCTACGAACTCGACGATGTTGGCCCCTCTCGGTAGTCGCAGGCCGCCAGGTGCATCACCGGCTCTCGCCAGGTCGCTCTGCTGGTCAACGGGCTGGCGGTGGCCATGGTGGAGCTGAAAGAGCTCGCTGACCGGCCTGGCGGTGAACGATGGCAAGGCGAAGGACCGGTCGCTGGCGCGTGACGCGAAAGACCCGTTCCTGAGCTGAGCAGGGGAGCGGGGGGTACGTCGCGGTCGACCCGCACCTGCGTTCATGGCTACTCGTTTGGCTCAGGAAGGAGCGCAGGGCGGTCAGGGCGGCGGCGTCCTGGAGAGCGTTGGGATCCGCCCAGTGGCGCGCCGACCCAGTCAGCACCCGTACGCCAGGCGTGGTGGCTGAGAGATCACCTTGGGCACCTGACGACAAAGTTGCTGCCGGTGGTGGCCCCGGTTGGGTCTCCGGCTATGACCCGCACCGGCGCAACCTCGACCTGCAGGTCCTCCCCGTGCTCGGGGTCGCCAACTCGATCAGCTCACCGTCGAGGGCGTGGACTTGTTCGGCGCGCAGCCACCGGTGGGGGCGGAGTTGCAGATGGTCAGGGGCGGGCGGCGTGGGGGACATCGACGGGGTGGACGAGGACGTTGCCGTCGGATGCACCGTCGGCGCCCCATCGGTTGGCGACGATGTAGAGGGTTCGGCCGTCGTTGCCGCCGAGCACGCAGGAGAAGCAGCCTCGGTCGGCTGCAACGGTGCCGAGCACCCGGCCACCTTCGGCGACCCGGGTGCAGCGCTGACCGGGCACGCTGGCGTACCAGATCGCGCCTTCGGCATCGGCGCAGATGCCATCGGGCGCCGAGCCCGGTCCGAGTTCGGCCCACACCCGTCGGTTGACCAGGTCACCGGTGTCGGTGATCGTCCACGCCGTCAGCCGGTCGGCGTGGGACTCGGCGACCACGAGGGTGCCGTCGTCGAGGACGACCATCCCGTTCGGGAACCACACGTCGTCGGCCACCTGCCGGTATCGGCCGTCGGGGTCCACGACGCTCACGGTCCCTGGCCGAGGTTCCTCGCCCGGCTTCGAGCCGGGCATGTCGACCCACGCCCGGCCGGCAGCGTCGACCACGATCTCGTTGAACGGCAACCCGGGTGCGCCGTAGGGCTCCAGGTCTTGTCCAACGACCAAGCCGTTAGGTGTGGTGGCGAGGAGGCGACCATCGGGTAGCCAGTCGATGGAGAACGGCAGCCCCTCGATGCGGGCCTTCACCTCTCGGTCGCCGTTACCGTGAAAGGCCAACACCTCGCCGGTCATCCAGTCGCAAATCCAGAGCCGTCCGTCGTGCCACCGTGGCGACTCGCCCATCTCGATCCCGGAAGCGAACAGATCGGCCATACCCATCAGACCGTTGACCTCCTCCAAACTCATCGGTCGCCCGTGAGAAGCGACCCCTTCTGGCCGCCGTCGCCCGGTTCCAGGAAATCACCAGGACGATGGCCTCCACAACAGCACTCGGCGGAGTACTTCGCTGGACGATCCACCAGGGTCTCCTTCCTTCGGGGTCCCAGCCTCCGGGTTCCGACGGAGATGGCCCGACGTGTGGAACTCACCCCCTCTTTGCCGACCAAGGCCGGCGAGTCAGATCCGCTGGGACACAGGCCGGCCTCCGGCGTCCGTGGCAGGCGTGCTCCTGCCATCGCATCGTTCCGCTGGTCGACGTAAACGAACGAGGCTGCGAACTATGGGACGCGATGGAATCGACAGCGTTATGAGTGAGCTGTGGAGCGACCTACGTTTCAGCGGTGACCCTCGACATGCACGAGCTGTTGCGCGTCCTCGCGATGGAGCGAACAGTCTTTCATTCCGAAGCCGACCTCTAGCATCCTCTTGCATGGCTGATTCACACGCAATATCCCAAATCCCGCGTTCGCCTGGAGACGCGACCCGAGCGCGGGATCAGGCTTGATCTCCTCGTTGCCGTCGAGGATCGAAGGGTTGCCATCGAGTTGAAATACCTCGTGTCACGGCTCGAGGGCGTCGTGCAGGGTGAGCGATTCAACCTACGAACCAGGCAGCCCAGGACATCTCGAGGCACGACGTCGTCAAGGACAACACTCGCCTCAAGCGGCTCGTGGCCGACGGCATTGCGGATTCCGGTTGGGCGATCGTGCTTGCGGATGACCAGAGCTACTGGCGGCCGGGCTGGAAGGCCGACCCAGTCGATTCCGCCTTCCGCATTCACGAAGGATCCGTGCTGGAGGGAACGCGTGCTTGGGGAGTACTTGCTGGGTCAGGCACCACGCGCAAGCGAGACACTCCACTGATGCTCGGGGGCCGCCACGAATGTCGGTGGCACGACTATTCGATCGTTCCTGCGGTGAACGGGAAGCCCACAACGTTCAGGTACCTGGCACTCGAAGTCTTCAGCGCGTAGCCGACAGAGGGCCCAAAGTCACCCGAGGCGGTTCACGTCGCGGTGGGCCCAGACCCCACCACGACCCGGGACTCAAACGATGGTTTGGTCATGCCAACTGCTTCTTGCCGGTGACGCGAGTAGCTCGAGCGCCTCGGCCGCGGACGTACCGGGTGCGGCCGAATAGGCGACGAGGCGCTGATCCGTGTCGTGGATATGCGGCTCATCGGATCTGAGCGGGGTTGATGGTGTCGATGAGGTCCCAGTTGGGGCGGCCGGCGTAGAGCAGGACGCGTAGGCGGTAGTGGGTGAAGCGGCGGAACCCGAACCCGATGCGCTTGATCCGCTTGATCAGGTTGTTGGCCGCTTCGGTCGGTCCGTTGCTCACGCGGGCTCGGTGCCAGGCGACGATCTGGGTGTGCCAGCGGCGCAACGTCCGGCCGAGGGACCGGACCTCGGGCGGGTGGGAGCTGTCGAGGAGGTCCTCGGTGAGGTCGGTGACGAAGGTGTCGACTTCGCTCGGGTCGTCGATGGCGTAGATGCCCCGGATGGTCTCCTTGGCGTGCCACGCGAGGCGGACCTCGCCGCGAGGGTCGCCGGCTTCGAGCAGGCCGACGAGCTTGGCCTCGCCGCGGTCGTCGAGGCGTTCGTGGCCCTTGGTGAGCAGCCGCCGGGATCGGTAGAGCGGGTTGTCGCGGCGGCCGCGTCGTGGGTACCTGGACCAGCACCAGCCGAGGCGCACGGCAGGAGGTCGCCGCGACGGCCTTTACCAACTTCCCCGCCCGCGTCGAGAGCGCCATCGCGGAGCGGTATGCCGCCCTGCCCTGAGCGGCACCCGAGGTCGTCCCGCAAGCCGATCGGTCAGTGGGACATGGCACCCCTGTCGGATCCCCTGCGCTGGCTGAGGGCCATGCCTGCGTAGGCGAGTCCCCCCAGCACGAACCAGGGCTCGATCGCGAGAAGGAGCGCAGGTGTCTCTTGGTCGAGAGTGCCACGGAGAAGACTGACACCGAGCAGCGTCAGTCCCAGGATTCCGCGAAGGAGGAGGCCGGCGCAGGCTGCCATTGAGGCGATTGTCAGCCAGCGGTACATCCGCTGGCCTACCCACCTGTTGGCAAGCACGAGGGCCATCGCCGCGCCCAGGACCCCGAGGCAACCGGCGGTCAAGTTGTAGGCGGCGAACCAGCCTTGACGTAGCGCGGCATCGGCTGCAGCCGTCTGAGCCCCGAGGCCTGCGCGCCCACCCAGCGCCCAATAGAAGTGCGGCGCGGCGAAGATCATCGACCAGGCGCCGGCCAAGAGGGACCAGAGAAGTCCAGACGACGAGCTGGTTCTGGCCGTCGTCACGAGGCCCGACGGTACAAGCCCGAGGTCGCCGCTCCATGCCGGGCGAGAGGTGTCGTAGAGGATCGTCTACCGGACAAGATCGTCACTCCTGGGGTGCAGGCCGGTCGCCGTGCCACGTAGCGCTGCAAGAACCGCGCCACCTACCGCTGAAGGTCACAGTCAGTGGCATCCCTGTTCGTCGTCTCGACAACGGTCGCGGAGGCACTGTTGCGTTCGCGGGTGACGTGTTCGCTGGGCAAGCCTTCTGGGATGAAGCGCCGCACCTCCTGCCCGCCGATCCAGACCGGGTCGGGGTCCTTCGCCGGGTTCCGGT
>JAABUN010003638.1_pt1 | contig 23321 bp, 24 predicted proteins | sample 5559311 | NCBI WGS metagenome assembly JAABUN01 (sample SAMN10711877, study PRJNA513370) | rock metagenome | isolation source: Antarctica rocks | place: Antarctica: Victoria Land, Siegfried Peak sud
CATCCGGGAGGCGTGCGAGGCGGGCCTCGGCGTCGTCCTGCTCGCCGACACGCTGGAGGAGACCATCGCGCTGAGCCACACGGTCGTGGTCATGAAGGATGGCCGGACGAGCGCACGGCTGGACGCCGCCGCGGGTGCCAAGCCCAGCCAGGTCGAGGTCTTGGAGGCGATGATCTGATGACGACGACCGCGCCGGAGCAGTCACCGCAGGCCCGCGGGACCGAGCCGGGCCGTACGGCCTCACGGGCCCGTGGGAAGAAGCTGCTGACCGAGCTGCTGCCGCTGATCGTGCTTGTTGCGCTCGTGCTGGTGGTGAGCGCCTACCAGCCCTCGTTCCTCAGCTTCCGCGGCCAGCGCACGCTGTTCGAGGGGGCGGCGCCGATCATCCTGCTGGCGATCGGGCAGATGTTCGTCATCCTCACCGGCGGCATCGACCTCTCGCTGGCCGTCCAGGCCTCGCTCGGCTCGGTGCTGCTGGCACTCTGGCTGCCCTCGCTCGGCGCCGGGGGAGTGGCGCTGGTCCTGCTGTGCACGTTCCTCACCGGCGCCCTCAACGGGCTGCTCACCGCCTGGGCGCAGATACCGTCGTTCATCGTCACCCTTGGCACCATGGGGTTGTGGGGCGGTGTGGCGCTGTGGGCCTCGGGTGCCTCGGCGATCTCGATCTCGGACGGCTACGAGGCGATCGGCTGGGTAACCGACCTGCGGGTCGCCGGTATGCCGGTCTCGGTGCTGCTGGCCGTCGCGTTCGCGGTCGTCACCGCCGCGGCGATGCGGTACCTGTCCCGAGGGCGGCTGCTGCACGCCATGGGCCTGGCCGAGCAGGCCACGATGATGTCCGGCACGCGCACCCCGGTGGTCCGGGTGCTCGCGTTCGGCCTGGCCGGCCTGTTCGCCGGGTTCACCGCCGTGCTGCTGTCCTCCACCCAGTTCGCCGGCGGTCCCACGCTCGCCAACTCGCTCCTGCTGCCGGTCATCGCCGCCGTCGTCGTCGGTGGCACCGCCATCACCGGCGGCGTCGGCGGGCCGCTGCGCACCCTCGTCGGCGCCCTGGTCATCGCGGTCCTGCGGGTGGGCATGGGCGTAGTCGGCGTCAACCCCGCCTTCGAGCAGATCATCTACGGGCTCATGATCCTGGCGGCGGTCTCGCTGACGCTGGACCGGGCCCGGCTGTCCGTCGTCAAGTGACGCCCGCGTCCGCAGCCGTCCCGTCCCGTCTCGTCTCGTCTCGTCTCGTCCCAGTTCACCCACAGGAGAAGCTCATGCTGCAGGCGTTCAGCCTCGAAGGTCGTCGGGCCCTGGTCACCGGGGGCAACCGCGGCCTCGGTCGTTCGCAGGTCGAGGCCCTGGCCCGGTCCGGCGCCCAGGTCGTCTTCTGCGGCCGCGACGCCGCCGCGAACGACGCGGTCGTGCAGGAGCTGGCGGACCAGGGCCTGACCGTGCATGCCCTAGTCGCCGACATCACCGACGACAGCGCCGCCGAGGCCCTCGTCGAGCAGACCGCGGCGCTGCTGGGAGGCCTCGACGTCCTGGTGAACAACGCCGGCACCTGCTACCACGCGCCCTCCTTCGAGGTCACCGACCAGGAGTGGTCCTCGGTCTTCGACCTCAACGTCCGGGCACTGTTCGTCGTCAGCCGCGCGGCGGCACGGCGGATGAAGGACTCCGGTGGCGGGTCGATCGTCAACATCGGGTCGATGTCCGGCGCGATCGTCAACCGGCCGCAGTGGCAGCCCGCGTACAACGCGTCCAAGGCGGCCGTGCACCACCTGACGCGATCGCTCGCGGCGGAGTGGGCCGAGCACGGGATCCGGGTCAACGCGGTGGCCCCGGGCTACGTCAAGACCGAGATGTCGCCGGTGGACCGCCCTGAGCTGCAGCGGTACTGGGTCGAGGACGCCCCGCAGCGGCGGTACGCGATGCCCGACGAGATCGCCCCCAGCGTGGTGTTCCTCGCCAGCGACGCCGCCTCGTTCGTCACCGGCTCGATCCTGACCGTCGACGGCGGCTACTCCGTCTACTGACCGGTCTGCTGACCGGTGCCACGCTGACGAGCGACGCCCCGGCGGCGTCCGCACCATCGACCCCGAGCAGGAGAACGCCATGAACAGACCAGCCCCCACCACCATGCGCCGCGTCATCGTCCAGGACGGCGGGGCGATCGAGGTGCGCACCGTCCAGGTGCCCGATCCCGGTGAGGGCGAGGTGCTGGTGCGCACCCTGGTGTCCGGCGTGTGCGGCAGCGACACCCACGCCGCCCACGGCGCGCACCCGTTCATCAACCTGCCCTACGCGCCGGGGCACGAGGTCGTGGGTCGCATCGCCGCCCTCGGGCCCGGCGCTCCGGCGCACGTCGAGGTCGGCGCCCGGGTCACCGTCGAGCCGACGCTCGTCTGCGGCCGCTGCAAGCAGTGCCGAGCCGGTCGGGAGAACCTGTGCGAGGAACTGCGCTTCTTCGGCTGCGGCGCCGATCAGGGTGGGATGGCCGACTGGTTCACCATCGCGGGGAGCAGGCTGCACCTCATCCCCGAGGGGTTCACCGACGAGCAGGCGGCGCTGGTGGAGCCGCTGTCGACCCCGGTGCACGCCGTCCGCCTGGCCTGCGCCGGTATCGGTGACCTGACCGGACGGACGGTGGCCATCATCGGGGCCGGCACCATCGGGTTGCTCGTGCTGGCCGCGGCGCGGCACTTCGGTGCTCGCGACGTCGTGGTTACCGACGTGCTGCCCGCTAAGCGCGAGCGGGCCGCGCGGCTGGGCGCGAGCGCGGTCGTCGACGCCACTGGCTCGGACGTCGTCGGCGAGGTGCGGGCCGCGCTCGGCCAGAGCGCAGACGTGGTCTTCGACTGCGTCGCGGTGCAGCAGACCATCGACCAGGCCATCGGCATGGCGCTCAAGGCGGGGACCGTGGTCGTGGTCGGCGTCCCCACCGCGGCCGTGACCGTACCGCTGCCGATCGTGCAGGACCAGCAGGTGCGGATCCAGGGCTCGGCGACCTACCTGCCCGAGGACTACCGCACGGCGATGGAGATGATCGCCGCCGGCGAGGTGAGCGCCCCGGACCTCGTCACGGCCACCTACCCGCTGGACCAGGTGGCTCAGGCCTTCGAGGCGTCGTCCGGCGGCGAGCACGTCAAGGTCCTGGTCCGGGCGTCCGAGGGCCTCTGAGCCCTCGGACGGGCCGCTGCCCGAGCCCGGTTACGCGTTCGAGCCGCACGCCGGCGGCGCGCAGGACCTTCAGCTGCGAGGTGGTGGGGTCTGCGTCAGTGATGATCAGGTCGATCTCGTCCAGGCTCGCGTGGCGCACCAGGCTGACGCGGCCGAACTTGCTGCGGTCGACCAGCAGCACCCGCGTGGTGGCGGCGCGGACCATCAGCGACTTGGCGTGCGCCTCGGCCGGGTCGGGGGTGGTCAGTCCGCGGGAGAAGTCGATGCCGTTGGTCCCGAGGAACGCGACGTCGACGTTGATCTCCTCGAGAGCGCGGCAGGTCCACGCCCCGACCGTGGCTGACGTGGGCCGGCGCAGTTGGCCGCCCAGCGGCACGACCGTCAGCCCCTCTTTGGTGGCGAGCGTCATCGCGATGTTGAGGGCGTTGGTGAAGACGGTCAGGTCGCGCCCGTGCGGGAAGGCGGTCGCGAGCTCGGCGGTGGTGGACCCGGCGTCGATCAGGACCGACCCGGACCGCGGCACGTGCGCGACCGCGGCCACGCCGATCCGGCGCTTCTCCTCCGCGTACTCGGTCCGCGTCGAGACCTCGGGCTCGAAGCTGTGCCCTCCGACCGGGACGGCGCCCCCGTGGACGCGCTGCAGCAGTCCCCGTGCCTCCAGCCCGATCAGGTCCTTGCGAACGGTTTCGCTCGAGACCTCCAGGACGGCGGCCAGTGCCGCGGCGTCGATGCGTCCGTCGCGGCGGAGCGTCTCGAGGATGTGCTGGTGACGTTCGGGTGAGAAGGGCGCAGCCGTCCGCCGGCGACCGCGCCTGACACCTCGATCACCGACGTCACCACTCGCCACACCGGGCCTCCTCGTCGCCTGGGTGCCTCATGATGCCCCATCCGGCGGAGGGGCGGTTGCGCTCACGGAGCCGCTCCGGCGTCCGGTCGCTGTGGTCGCGACGAGGTGCGGGGCGGATGGGCGGGGACGTCCAGGGGTCGGTCGGTCCGGCACGCGGTGATGGCGACCCCGACAGCAGCGTCGGGGCCCCAGGTGAGGGTGCCGGTGTGCTGCACGGCGGACGCGGCGTACCGCAGCGCGGACTCCAGGGCGGCGGCGGCGGCCTCGTGCGCGCCACCGGCACCGCCGTGGTGGGTGGCGGCGAGGTACCCGGCGAGGAACGCGTCGCCGGCGCCGACCGTGTTCACCACACGCGACACCGGAGCGAGCCCGTGCAGGCGCAGGCCGTCCTGCACCAGGACGGCACCATCGGGTCCGAGGCTGACCAGGACCGTGCGGACCCCGCGTTCGAGCAGGATGGCTGCGGCGTCCGTGACGTCGCCGACCGTGGCGAGCGTCCGGCCGGTGAGCTCGGCCAGCTCCTCCCCGTTGGGCTTGATCACGTGCGGCAGCCGGTCGCCGGGCTGCGACAGCACGGCGGCCAGGGCCGCGCCGGAGGTGTCCAGGGCGACCTGGGTCCCGGCCGAGCGGGCGGCGGCGACGGCCTCGCCCAGCACCTCGGCGGCGAACCCCCGGGGCAGGCTGCCGCACCAGGCGACCCAGTCGCCGCCGACGGCGGCGGTCGACGCGGCCCGGACGAGGGCGCGCACCTCCGCGGGGGTCAGCGACGGGCCCTGCTCGTTGACCTTGGTGGTGGTCCCGTCCGCCTCGATCAGCGAGGTGTTGGTGCGGACCGCCCCGGCGATTGCGACGTCGAGGTGCGGCACGCCGGCCGCGTCGAGCATCGAGTCGAGGTGGAGGCCGGACGCCCCTCCGGTCGGCAGCACGGCGAGGGTGGGGACGCCGGACCGGTGCAGCGCGATCGACACGTTGACCCCCTTGCCGCTCGGCTCGACCGACTCCGAGAGCGCCCGCTGCACGGTGCCGCGAACCAGGGTGCCGAGGTGCAGGGTGCGGTCGATCGCGGGGTTGGGGGTGACGGTCACGATCACGGCAGCGGCCTTCCCGGCTGGGTGGTGACGGACGCGGACGTCAGGTCGCGGACGGACGACGCGGGGTGGCGGCTCATGCGCTGGGAAGCACCTCGTCGCCCACGAGCGCGCCCGCGGCCCGGGCCGCCAGCGTCGCGGCACCGCGGGTGCCGGCCTCGGCGACGGTGGAGACCTCCAGCGGGCCGAAGGCACGCCGCTTGGCGTCGATGACCATGGCGCTGTGGCACCAGCCGCCGGTGGCGACGAGCCGGGCGTGAGGACCGGCGATCGCGGTCATGGCCGCGTGCAGGGCCAAGGCCTCCGCGGTCGCCGTCTCGACGGCCGACCGCCAGGTGCGCGCCGGGTCCTCGCCGCCCTCGACGCCGCCACCGGACAGGTCACCGGAGAGGGCGAGCGCGGCGCGGTCCAGCGCCGCCAGCCCGTCGCGCCCGACGCCGAGGCGCTCCAGCGTGCGCTCCATCGCCAGCCCGCCCTCGGTCCCGCCGAGCAACGACCACCGCCCCGGTTGCACCGAGACGTCGGTGGTGATGCCGCCGCGCGCCAGGGCCAGAATCTGGTCCGGCGTCAGGTCCGGACGCACCGTGCGCACCAGCGCCTCGGCGGTGCCGCAGGAGTCGAGCTCGTCGCCGGTCCCGACCGCCCCCGCGCCGACGGCGGCGGCCTGGTGGTCGTGGCCGGCGGTGGTGACGACGGCACCGTGCAGCCTCGGGTGCCCGGACCGCACGCGACCCACCGCCTCCCCGGCGTCGACCAGCGCCGGCATCAGCTCGCGCGTGGCCCCCGACCAGGAGAGCGTCTCGTCCCACCAGTCGCCGGCGGCAAGGTCGAACCACCCGGTGCGACCGGCGAGCGAGCGGTCGCAGACCTCGGCGCCGCTGAGCCCCCGGAGCACCCACTCGGCGACGTTGAACCGGCGCACCGCCTCGGCGGCGCCCGCCTGGTGCTGGCGCAGCCACCGGTGCTTGGTGAGGGAGAACTGGCCCCGGAGGGGCTTGCCGGCCCGCGCTCCGAAGGCCTCCTCACCGATGTCACGGCGCAGTGCCTGGACCTCGACGGCGTCGCGGGCGTCGTGCCAGGCGATCGAGGGGCCGCAGGGACGCCCGGCGTGGTCGACCAGGACACCGGTCTCGCCCATGCTGGTCACCCCGACCCCGAGGACGCGGGTGTCGTCCGGGAGCTGACGCACGGCCTCGTCCAGGGCCGCGAGCGCCTGCTCGAGGAGCGCGTCGGCGTCGGTCTCCACGCCACGGTCCGTGGTGCGCCAGGTGGTCCTGGCCCGTCCGGTGCCCACCGGCGCGCCGGTCTCGTCGTAGACGACCGCCTTGCTCGACGTCGTGCCGACGTCGAGTCCCACCCAGGCACCGCGCGCGGTCATCGGGAGCTCCTCGTTGGCTTGGAGTTTGTTGCACTTCGGTGTGAACCGTTGGAATACTACCGAGTGGCCGAGGTCGAGAGCCACAACTGCTGCGGAGGTTCCGGGTGACGACGACGACAGTGCGCCGGCTCGTGCACGACGCCCAGGTTGCGGGGACGGCGGTGGCGGCGTTCAACGTCATCACCCTCGAGCACGCCGAGGGCGTCGTCGCCGGGGCGGAGGCGACCGGCCACGGCGTGATCCTGCAGGTCAGCGAGAACGTGGTGCGCTACCGCCGCGGCGCGCTGCACCCGCTGAGCGCGGCGCTGCTGAGCATGGCCGAGGCGGCGGGCGTCCCCGTTGCCCTGCACCTGGACCACGTCGAGGACGCCGCCCTGGTGCGGCTGGCCCCGGAGGCCGGGTACCGCTCCGTCATGGTGGACGCCGGTCGCCTGCCGTACGAGGAGAATGTCGCCACGACCGCGGCGGCGGCGCGGATGCTGCACCGCCACGACGTGTTCGTCGAAGCCGAGCTCGGCTTCGTGGGCGGCAAGGACAGCCAGGCCGTCAGCGCGCACGCTCCCGGCGTGCGCACCGACCCGGAGCAGGCCGCCGAGTTCGTCGCCGCCACCGGGGTCGACAGCCTGGCGGTCGCGGTGGGGTCCTTGCACGCGATGGTCGAGCGCACCGCCGACCTCGACATCGACCTCCTGATCCGAATCCGGGACCGGGTATCGGTCCCGCTGGTGCTGCACGGCTCGTCGGGCGTCCCGGACGCCGGGCTGACCGCGGCGGTCAGGGCCGGGATCGCCAAGGTCAACATTGGCACCGCCCTCAACGTCGCCTTCACCGCGGCCCTACGTGAGCGGCTGGACGGGACCGGCTCCGACCCCCGCAAGGCGCTGGCGGCCGGCCGTGACGCAATCGCCGAGGCGACCGTCCACCTCATCAGCGTGGTGAGCGGCTGAGTCGGCACCCCACGCCACGCCACGCCCGTGCCTCGCGCAACGCCCATCGCGCACCTGCCAGCCGCCTCCCGGCCCAGCCGCAATCTGCCCACCCGGTATCGGCAGCACTCGTCGCAGTGAAGGGTCTGTCCGACTTGCGGCGACTGGCCTGGTGGCGGAGTGCTTGTCCCCAAGACCCGTCCGGTGGTTACGACGACACGTATTTCCTTGACGACCGCCCCTTACCTGACCCGACCCGGCCCGTCCCGCATCCCGCGCCGTCGTGCCGCGGGCTCCTCTGTTAATCGGACGGTTACTGATTCGAGTTCAGTCGAGGGAGCCGTTATGTGACAGTCGGGTGCAGCGGTCGTTCGGGCGGCGCCGCGGCTGACCGCTGGGTGCCGGGCGGTCGTGGCCGGTGACGTGGCAGACGCGGGAAGTTGACTGGTCAATCAGCGTTGTAGGAACGGCCAGGGCCCGCCGTTCCAGATGGCGCCCCTTGATGGTGGTCGCGGGGGCGTCGCCGTGGCGTACATGGTCTCGCCTGCCACGAAAACGCGGACTGGGTGCGCATGTGTGCACCCACGTGGGACCCTTCGGGCGATGACAGGCGGCCACGACATGGCGCTCCGGGCACAACAGCTCGGGGCCGAGTTGCTATCCGCTCTGCCATCTCGGTGGTGTCATGTGCAGGCTGTGGCCGCCCGAGTCGACGACCTCGCGGGGCACCTGATTGCCACTGAGCGCGACGTCGTGGCTGCGGCAGCCTGGTTGCACGACATCGGCTACGTGAGAGAACTGGCCGTGACGGGGTTTCACGCAGTCGACGGGGCCAGGCACCTGGTGCGGCTGGCGTGGCCGGCCACGGTTTGCGCCTTGGTCGCGTTTCATACCGGTGCGATGTACGAGGCCGAGGAGCGCGGGATGTCGGAGCACCTGTCGCCCTTCCCGATTCCGGCGCAGCATCTCCTGGACACCCTCACTGCTGCTGATCTCTCGGTGGGACCAGACGGCGACAGCGTCGACCCGCAGCAACGAATAGTCGAGATCCTGGACCGCTACGACGAGTCAGATCCGGTGCACCGCGCGGTCCGACGTTCGGCGCCCGACCTGCTGGCAGCAGTCGAGCGGACGGAACGCAGACTGGTCACAGTGGGTGCGCCCACCAGTGATCACCCGATGTAGACGCCAGTGTGGGTCGGGTCGAGGCCGTGGTCGATCCGCAGCCGCATGGACGGGTGGATGTTCAGGGCGTCCAGCCGGCCCACAGGCGCGAACGCGACTTCGCTGGTCTCGCTGCTCGTGGTCACCGTGCCACCGAGCAGGCGGGCGATGAAGCAGAGCGAGAACTGCTGGCGCACTTCCCCGTCGTCGTAGGCCATGACGTGGTGCGGGTTGGTGTAGACCCCGGACAGTCGCACCACTTCGACGTGCATACCGGTCTCCTCCAGCACCTCCCGAGCGACTGCCTCGCTGACCGACTCACCAGGGTCGACTCCGCCGCCGGGAAGAGCCCACAGGTCGTTGTCGGTCTTGTGGACGAGCAGGAGGTCGCCGCCGTCGTCGACGACGACAGCCGTCACTGAAGGGACGATGCTGTTGGGGGCTGGTGCGTTCGGGTCGTTGAAGTAGTCGATGCGGGCCACGGCTAGTTCCCTTCGTCGGTGCTCAGAACTCGGTGGTTGATACGCCCTGTTCCCAGACTGCGTCGATGCTCCGTACGTAACTGGCGAAAAGCCGGCCACCTGTGACCTGCTGCAGGTGCATCACTGGATTCGCCGGAGCCCCGGACCCGTACAGGTGCATGTTCACCAGCATGGTGTCGTCTCCGCGGTAGATTGAGCTGTACAGGGTCGTGGAGTGCAGGCGCACCTCAAGCCCGGGCGTCCCCAGGGCCGGCCGGAGATACCTCTGCGCAATCCGCACCCTCCCCGGCATGTCGTCACCGATGCCCTCCTCCCGGCCACGCTGGCGGATCGCCTCGGCATCGGGGTCGCCGAGCAGGATGCGGACACGGACTCCTGCCCTGGCGCGATCGGCGACCAGCTGGGTGACGTCGGGGTTGTTGTCTAGCAGGAACAGGCCTGCGTAGGACAGCAGCGTCACCTCCTCTGTGGCGTTGGCGATCAACGAGACCCACAGGTCCAAGGGAACGGCACCTCGTGTGGGGTAGACCTGAACTACCTCAGCGCGCGGCTCGGTGCATGCGACTTCGGATCCCTGAGTAGTGATGGCCAGAGGTAGGTCTGGTCCTTGCCCAGTAGCGCGGACGTCGCCTGCCGGTGGGTGCGGTGGGGGGTGCGGTCCCGCAGCACCCAGCGTTCGACCGTCTTGGGGTCGACGCCGATGCTCTCGGCCACGGACTGGTAGTCGCGCCCCGTCGCCAGGATCGCGCTGCGGAGCCTGTCGTTCGCCATGGCCTCTCCCCTCAACGCATACCCGGCGCGGGGCTTTGCGCGGGACGTCTTGGAGCGTCCCAGATATGCGGTGCCGACGTCTCGTGCGCTCGCGGTCTTGTGGATAACCACACCGGTCCGACGAGAGGACAGACGCGATGGTCGCGAAGAAGGCACCTGCAAGGCCCGGACGGCGACGTCCACCTCTGACGGGCTGGTCCGACGTCCAGCACTCGGACTGGCGCGAGAGTGCGCTCTGCGAGGGCCGGGACACTGAGGTCTTCTTCCCCGAGGGGAACCAGCCGACGATCATCGCGAAGAGCATCTGCCGCCGGTGCCCTGTCCGCCCGGACTGCCTCGCCCATGCGCTTGCTCACCGGGAGCGGCACGGGATCTGGGGCGGTTTCACGGAGCACGCGCGGGCGCTGCTCGTTGCTCGGATCGCGAGGAGTAGCCGTGAGGCGGCGGCCGAGCGGTCCGGGGACGGAGACGGTCCGGTGGCCGCGTGAAGCACGAACCGACCCAAACCGAGGGCGCCGCACAGCTCGCTCTCATGCTGGGCGTCGGGTCGGTCGCCGCCTGCGCCTCCTGGTCCCACGTCGTGGACCTTGCCGAGCTGAACGGGCAACCCGGGTGGCTCGCTGTCGCCGACGCTGCGGTCCTGGAGACCCTGGCGATTTCGATGGGTCTGGACGTTCGGCGCCGTCGCCGCGGGGGGGAGTCGACTCGCTTCGCCCTTGCTGTGCTCGTTGCCGCCGTAGTCCTGCAACTCGCAGCCCAGGTCGCCCAGGCACCTCCGACGTTCTGGGGCTGGACCATGGCTGCATTGCCGGCGGTCGGGTTCCTCCTGTTGGTCAAGGTCGCCATGTCTCGGACCGGGCACTCTTCCTCGTCCCAACGTGACCAGGAGACTCCTCACGCGCCGGCGACGCGTGGAGCGTCGGCCGTCTCGCCGGCGGCCGTCGCGCCGGTGGCCCAGCTGGCCTCCGTCCACGAGGTGCGCCCGGCCGCATCAACAGGGCAGGGGGCTGGGGCCGACGCTCCGACCCCGTCCTCAGCACACGCGGAGATCACGGCCGACAGGCTTCTGTCGACCGGCCGCCAGGTTGCGGCGGATCTCGACAGGAACGGCGCCCGCCTGACCCGGGCCAGCCTCGCCGCAGGGCTGCGCGGCCAAGGCGTTCGGGTCGGGACAGCACGCGCCGGTGAGCTGCTCGCCTCACTGCGGGCCGAGCGTGAGCGGACGGACAGCGAACACCACGACCACAGTCCGACCCGCGACGAGACCGCACAGGCGCAGCGAGACCGACACCTTTCTGCCGTAGGAGCACGGCCGTGAACACGCCGCGGCGGGAGTCGCTCGACGCCGCGCTGAGTGCCGCGGACCGCGGCTGGCAGGTCTTCCCACTGCGACCTGGGAACAAGTGCCCCGCGATCCGGGACTGGCAGGAACGCGCCACAGCGGACCAGGCGCGCATTCGTTCCTGGTGGTCAGGGGGCGCGTGGAACGTGGGCATCGCCTGCGGGCCATCCGGCCTCGTTGTCGTGGACCTCGACGTCCCGAAGCAAGGTGGTGTCCCGCGCGCCGGTGGGACCGGAGAGCTGCTGCGGAACGGCGAGGATGTCCTGGGAGCGTTGGCAGACCGACTTGGCGAGCCTTTCCCCTCTGCCACCTACAGTGTCGTCACCGGCTCGGGTGGCGCCCACCTCTACTTCGCCGCTCCCGCGGGTGAACGGCTGAGGAACACGGCAGGCAAGATCGGCTGGCTGATCGACACTCGCGCCGACGGCGGGTACGTCGTCGGCAGCGGCTCTGTCGTCGACGGTCAGCGCTACCGAGTACGCACGTCGAGGGCGGTGGCCGAGCTCCCACGGTGGCTCGCGACCGCGATGCGTCCTCCCGAGTCGTCGATCTCGCTGCCAGCGCGAGCGTCGCTCGCAGACATCCGACATGCGTCCGCGTACGCGGCAGCGGCGTTGCGGGCCGAGGTGGAGCGGGTCACGGCGGCAGAACCCGGCACGCGGAACGACACCCTCAACGCTGCGTCGTACTCCCTCGGCCAACTCGTGGGCGCCGGTGTCCTGCCTGGCGAGCTCACCGTTGCCGCGCTCACCAGCGCCGCCCGGACGTCCGGCCTGAACGACGACGAGATCCGAGCCACCGTGCGTTCCGGCCTGACCGCCGGCGAGAAGCGGCCCCGCCACATCAACGCCTGACCAAACCACCTGAGGAGACCCGTGAGCGGAGCACGATGCAAGCATCCTGGCGCCGTCCGATCGCGCGCCGAACCGTGGGCCGTCGCTACGCGCATGAGGTGCCAACAGCTTGTGGCAGCACGCAACCCCGAGGAGGTCTAGGCATGACAACGTCGGCAAAGCACGACGAGAGCACTGTGGCCGAGAGCCGCCGGCTCCTACTCCGCGTCGAGGGGGCTGCGGAGCGGCTCGGCATCGGGCGGACCCTGATGTACGAGCTGGTCTCACGCGGAGACGTGGAGTCCGTCCCCGTCGGTCGGTTGCGGCGGATCCCGGCCGAGTGCCTCGACGAGTACGTCGCCCGGCTCCGCGAGTCAGTGCGCGTGAACCGCTCGGTGGCGTGAGTGGGACTGCCGTGAGCCGACAGCCGAACGGCTCGTCGAGCATCTACCTGGGCAAGGACGGCCGTTGGCATGGGCGAGTCACGGTCGGCGTCCGGGATGATGGCCGATCCGACCGTCGTCACGTCAAGAGGAAGACCCGGGCTGAGGTCACCGAGGCCGTCCGTCGACTTGAGCGAGAGCGCGACGACGGGCGCATGCGCAGACCTGGACGAGGATGGACCGTCCAGGCGTGGCTCGAGCACTGGCTCGAGAACGTCGTCGGCCCCAACCTGCGACCGACGAGTCTCTCTGCCTACAGGGTCGCGGTGACGAGACACCTGGTTCCTGGCGTGGGCGCCCACCGGCTCGACCGGCTCGAGGCCGAACACCTCGAGGCCCTGTATCGCCGCATGATCTCGGGTGGCAGCAAGCCAGCGACCGCGCATCAGGTGCATCGCACGGCGAGGACGGCTCTGGGAGAGGCCGTTCGACGCGGACACATCGTACGGAATCCGGCCGAGCTGGCGAGAGCGCCCCAGGTGCGCCAGAGCGCGGTGGAGCCGTACTCCGTCGTCGAGATCCAGCTGATCATGCGCGAGGCACTCACCCTCCGGAACAGCGCACGGTGGGCCATCGCCTTGGCGCTCGGCCTGCGTCAGGGTGAGGTGCTGGCCCTCACGTGGGCCGACGTGGACCTCGACCGGGGCACGCTCCGGGTCCGCTCGACCCGGCTCCGGCCGACCTACGAGCACGGCTGCGGCGGAACCTGCGGGCGGGCCGCCGGGAACTGCCCTCAGCGTCGACAGACCAGTCCCGACGTTGGGGAGACGAAGTCCGCGGCCGGCCAACGCGTCGTGGGGCTACCGGCCGAACTCGTCGCACTTCTCCTCGACCACCGCCAGGTGCAGCAGAAGGAGCGGTCGGCGGCGCGCCAGCTGTGGCGGGATGGCAACTGGGTCTTCGCCTCGCCGACGGGTCACCCTCTTCACCCCAACACGGACTACCGCGAGTGGAAGTCGCTGCTGCGGGCTGCGGGTGTCCGGGACGGGCGGCTCCACGATGCCCGGCACACGGCGGCGACCGTGCTCCTGCTGCTCGGCGTCCCGGAGCGGGCCACGATGGGGATCATGGGCTGGTCATCCACGGCGATGGCGGCTCGCTACCAGCACATCACCGACCCCATGCTGCGTGACGTCGCCCAGCGGGTCGGAGGGCTGCTCTGGGCGGACCCCAACGGCGCGGCCGGCGAGTCGACTGAGACCCGAACTGAGCCCCGCAAGGACGGCCGGCCCCAGCCCTGACGGGCTGGGACCGGCATCGTGCCTGGTCAGAGTGGCGGAGGATGGGGGATTCGAACCCCCGAGGGGTTTCCCCCAACACGCTTTCCAAGCGTGCGCCCTAGGCCACTAGGCGAATCCTCCGCGCCCGAGACTACTAGAGCCCTCCGGGTGCTCCGTCCAAGGCACGGTGCGAACACTGTCCGGACGGCGGGGCAAGGCCCGGTAAGGTATCGGCCAGACCCCTCGTGCGGCGTCACCCAGCTGAACTCCCCCAGGGCCGGAAGGCAGCAAGGGTAGGCAGGCTCTGGCGGGTGCACGGGGGGTCCTTGTTCGTCTTGGGTGATGCGGACTCTTGGGCGACGTGGAAGCGGAGTCAAGCGTCCAGACTGAGCCGGCGAAGTGCCACATCCACCTGCTCGGTCGGCCCGAGGGCGAAGTCGACGACGACACCGTCCTCGTCCGGGGCCAACGGCTCCAGCGTCGCCAGCTGGGAGTCCAGCAGCGCCGGGGGGAAGAAGTGCCCGGCACGCTCTGACAGCCGTTGCCGCAGTACCTCGGCCGACCCGTCCAGGTGCACGAAGCGCACCCGCGACCCTCCGGTCCGCAGCACGTCGCGGTAGGCGCGCCGCAACGACGAGCACGCCAGCACCGTCGAGCGGCCAGCCGTCTCCTGCTCCGTCAGCCAGGTCGCCAGCGCCTGCAGCCACCCCCACCGGTGCTCGTCCGTCAGGGGAGTGCCTACGGCCATCAGATCGAGGTTGACCTGCGGGTGGAAGCGGTCACCGTCGGCGTAAAGCCAGCCGAGCCGCCGCGCCAGGCCCTCCCCCAGGGTGGACTTGCCGCACCCCGAGACGCCCATGACGACGAGGTGCTGGATGTCAGGGTGCATACCGACAGTGTGCCGGGGCGTCGGTCCCGGCGGTTAGTGTCGACGCGTGTCCACCGCGCTCTACCGCCGCTACCGGCCCGAGACCTTCGCCGACGTCATCGGCCAGGACCACGTCACCGCGCCTCTGATCCAGGCGCTGACGGTCGGACGGGCGAGCCACGCCTACCTGTTCTCCGGCCCGCGGGGGTGCGGCAAGACCACCTCGGCCCGGATCCTGGCCAGGTGCCTGAACTGCGCGCAGGGGCCGACCCCCACGCCGTGCGGCACCTGCGACTCCTGCGTCGAGCTGGCGCGGGGGGGTGTCGGCAGCCTCGACGTGGTGGAGATCGACGCAGCCAGCCACGGTGGCGTGGACGACGCCCGTGAGCTGCGCGAGCGGGCCACGATAGCGACCGCCCGCGATCGCTACCGGATCTACATCATCGACGAGGCGCACATGGTCTCGAACCAGGGCTTCAACGCGCTGCTGAAGGTGGTGGAGGAGCCGCCGGAGCACGTGAAGTTCGTGTTCGCCACCACCGAGCCGGACAAGGTGCTGCAGACGATCCGCTCGCGAACCCACCACTATTCTTTCCGGCTCGTCCCGCCGGACACCTTGATCGCCTACCTCGACCAGATGTGCGTCACTGAGGGCATGCACGTGGGCAAGGGGGTTCTTCCGCTGGTCGTCCGCGCCGGGGCGGGGTCGGTGCGCGACTCGCTCTCCGTGCTGGACCAGCTGATGGCTGGCTCCGGGCCGGAGGGCATCGACTACGCCCGCGCCATCGCGCTGCTGGGCTACACCGACGGCTCCATGCTCGACGACGTGGTCAGCGCGCTCGGCTCTGCCGACGGTGCGGCGCTGTTCGCCGTCGTGGACCGCGTGGTGGAGTCGGGCCACGACCCCAAACGGTTCGCGGACGACCTGCTGGAACGACTACGGGACCTGATCGTGCTCCAGGCGATGGGTGAGGCCGCAGACGGCGTGCTGCGTCACCTTCCGCCGGACCAGATGGAGCGGATGCGTACTCAGAGCACCTTCCTGGGGGCTGCCGAGCTGTCGCGGGCGGCCGACGTGGTCAACGCGGCGGTGGGGGAGATGGTGGGGGCGTCCAGCCCGCGAATGCACCTCGAGCTGCTGTGTGCGCGACTACTGCTGCCCGCCACCGATCCTGGGGCGCGCGGCCTCGGGGCGCGCATCGACCGGATCGAGCGGCGGCTCGGATCAGGTTCGCCACTGCCCGAGCCCGGTCAGGCTGCTGCCGACCCCGGTCCGCCGGACCACCCCGAGGTGACGCGGTCGCCCGTTCCGGCAGCGCCCACCCAGCCCAGGCAGGGCACGCCGTCCAGGCAGCCCACGTCATCCAGGCAGCCCACGCAGCCCACGCCCTCCGCCACCGTGACCACGCCGACCCAGCCCTCCTCGAGCGAGCCTGCGGCGGCAGCCGGCGCGGTCGACACCGAGACGATGCGCCGTATGTGGCCGGACCTGCTGCGCAAGGTGCAGGGCAGGAAGCGGTCGACGTGGATGATCATCAGCGCCAACGCCCAGGTGCACGAGCTGTCCGGCGGGGTCCTGCGGCTGGCCTTCTCGAACCAGGGCACCGCACGCGGCTTCGCCAACGGACAGCACGCGGAGACCGTCAGCGCGGCGGTCATGGACCTGCTCGGGGTCGCGGTCCGCGTCGAACCCTTCACTCCTGAGGCCTCCGGTGCAGCTGCGTCCGGCGAGGCGGCCGGTCGGGGGCCGTCCGAGCCTCCCCCCGGCGACGACTGGTCGACCCCGACCCCGACCCCGACCCCGACCCCGACCCCGACCCCGACCCCGACTCAACGACCGACGGAGGTCGAGCGCACCCCGGAGCAGCCCCCCCGCACCCGGGCCCAGCAGATGGCCGCGGCGCCGACGGTCACCGCGGTGCACGACGTCCCGAGCCTGGACGATCCTGATGTCGAGGACGCGGTTCTGACGGGCGAGGCGGTCGTCCAGCAGCTGCTCGGAGGAAAGGTCATCGACGAGGAGCGGCCGGCCCGTTGACCGCCCCTGCCCGCGGCTGACATCCGGGATGCCGCCCGGCACGGCACCAGCAGGACTAGTCTCATGGTGTGTATGAAGGCGCCGTTCAGGAACTAATCGACGAGCTCGGCAGACTGCCCGGGGTCGGGCCCAAGAGCGCCCAAAGAATCGCCTTCCACCTGCTGGTGGCAGACGAGGGCGACGTGCAGCGGCTGGTCACGGCCCTGACCGACGTCAAGGCCCGGGTCAGGTTCTGCACCATCTGCGGCAACGTCGCCGAGGAGGAGCACTGCCGCATCTGCCGCGATCCCCGGCGCGACCGGGCGCAGATCTGCGTCGTGGAGGAGTCCAAGGACGTGGTGGCGATCGAGCGCACCCGCGAGTTCCGCGGCCGGTACCACGTGCTCGGCGGCGCCATCAGCCCGATCGACGGCATCGGTCCCGAAGACCTGCGGATCAGGGAGCTGATGACGCGCTTGGCAGACGGCGCGGTCACCGAGGTCATCATCGCCACCGACCCGAACCTCGAGGGGGAGGCCACGGCGGCGTTCCTGGCCCGCACGCTCAAGCCGATGGGGTTGCGCGTCACCCGCCTGGCCTCCGGACTCCCCGTCGGTGGTGACCTCGAGTACGCCGACGAGGTGACCCTCGGGCGGGCTTTCGAGGGGCGGCGGTTGCTGGATGCTTGAGCGCCCCAACCGCAGTACAGGAGAGGACCTGCCATGACGAAGGAGCCCCAGACGGTGGACGGTCCGATCGACGGCCGGGTGCTGGAGGCGCTCGCTGCCGAAACCGCACGGGAGGCTAGCGGGTACCTCGACGCCGTGACGGAGGTGGCGGCGGGCAACCAGCCCGAGTCAGCGCTGCCGGTGCTGCTGCTGGCCCTCTCGCAGATCCTGACCACGGGTGCGCGCCTGGGCGCGATCCGGGACGTGCTGCCGGACGAGAAGTTCGAGCCGGACCCCGGACCGGACGCCGACGTCGACGCCGTTCGCACCGGGCTGGCGAACCTGCTGGAGGGGCTCGACGAGTACGCCGACGTGGTGGACCCCCTGACCAGCGTGGAGTTCGCCCGCGGCAGCCTGGTCAACGACATCACCGAGGTCGCCGCAGCCCTGGTGCACGGGATGCGGCACTTCGAGCACGGGCGCACCACGGAGGCGCTGTGGTGGTGGCAGTTCTCCTACCTGTCGTCGTGGGGTGACCGCGCGGCCAGCGCCCTGCGCGTGCTGCTGAGCGTGCTCGGCCACCTTCGGCTGGACGCCGACGACGAGGTCGTGGCCGAGGCCGAGTTCGACGCCCTGCACACCTGACCGCTCGCCCACGCTCGTCCCTGCGAGTCAGGCGATGCGCGTCCCGCGCGGCAGCCGTTTCACCGGCGTCGAGAGCCGGCGCACCGCGACGAAGATCCCGAGCGCTCCCAGCCCGAGGTTGATGGCCAGTCCGAACGGCCAGACCAGACCGGCCGGCGGCTCGTCCTCACCGAACATGGCGAACTCATCGCCGCGAGAGGCGTAGCACTCGTTGACCGGCTCCGGGGATCCCCGCTGCGCCGAGCGCACGCCGTACTTGATCCACCCGAACACGTCGTTGTCGCTGCCTCCCGGTGCCGCGTCAGCCACCACCACGTAGGGGTTGGCCGCAAGCAGCCACCAGGTGAGCTGGGTGTGGGCGACGGAACGCACGGCGGTGCTCTGCACGCACTCGGAGACCGGGATGGGGTTGCTGTAGTCGAAGTCGGGGTCCTGGTAGATGTCGGGCGGGTCCTGCAGCACCGTCACCTGCTCCTCGTCGGTGACCAGGGGGAAGGACAGTCCGAACATGATGAGCGTCCCCAGGCACAGGAACGCCGCGGTCAGGTAGGTCATCACGGCGGACGTGACCGGCCTGGCCGCCACGGCCGACCAACCCAGCGCCATCGCGCAGATCGCCAGCAGCACCAGCGCCATCATGGAGGTGGTGACAAGGAACCTGGCCACGGACGTCCCACCGGGGATCATCGCCAGCAGCAGGAACGGCAGTGCAGTGGCCAGGAACACCAGGGCCGTGCCCCAGCCGGCGAGAAGCTTGCCGATCGCGATCTCGGCCGGGGAGAGCAGAGTCATCTGCAGGGGAGCCAGCGTGCCGGCGGACCGGTCGCCGTTGACGCTTGTGGAGCTGAGCGCCGGAGCCACCAGCAGGCCGAGGGTCAGGACGAGCCAGGCCACCGCCCCGTACAGAAAGGACCCGGACTCGTCGTCGAAGCCGGAGACGGCCATGACCATCCCGGACAGGACCCCGATGGTCAGGAAGAACAGGCCGAGCATGAGCTGCCACCGGCTGGAGCGCACCCGTTGGCGCAGCTCCAGCATCAGCACGGTGCGGATCCCGTGGACGGACAGCGCCCAGGCACCGCGTGCCTGCTGCGGCACGTCCACGTGGCCGGGTGGGGGTACGGGTGCTGGCCCGGGTGTGGTCTGGATGGTGCTCATCGCCGGTCGTGCTCCAATCCGAGGTAGACCTGCTCGAGCGCGCCGGTGGCCGGCGCCTGGGAGACCATCGGCACGCCGTCGCGGACGAGGTCGCGCAACAGCTCGGAGGCCGACTCCATCGACGCCAGCTCGATGTGCACCTCGTCGGGCCGGGCGGACACGTCGGCGACCTCGACGACGCCGTGCTCGCGCAGCCAGGTCCGCAGCCGGGGAGTGTCCAGCGAGACCAGCTGCCAGCGGCGCATCCCCCGGGTCATCGCGTCCACGGTCTGGGCGTTGACGGTGCGCCCCCGGGAGACGAAGACCGCCCGGTCGGCCAGGTCGTCCAGCTCGGCCAGGACGTGGCTGGAGATGAGCACCGCCTTGCCCTGGGCCGCGAGCTCGCGCAGCAGCACCCGCAGCTCCACGCGCGAGCGTGGGTCCAGGCCGGAGGCTGGTTCGTCGAGCAGCAGCACCTGGGGGTCGTGGATGAGCGCCCGCGCCACACCGAGGCGCTGCTTCTGGCCACGGGACAGCACCCTGGCCGGCGCGTCGGCGAGCTCGGAGAGGTGGACCTGCTGCAGGAGCTGTGCCGCCCGGGCGCGCCCCTGGGAGGCGGAGATCCGGTACGCGTCCGCGAACGTGGTCAGCACCTCTCGACAGGTCAGCGTCTCCCAGGTGCCCAGCACGTCTGGCATCCATCCCACGGCGGCGCGCACCGCGCTGGAGCGGGTTGCCGGGTCCGCCCCGGCGACCGTCAGCGTGCCCGTGTCGGGTGAGAGCAGGCCGGCCATCATGAGCATCAGCGTGGTCTTGCCGGAGCCGTTGGGGCCGACCAGGGCCGTCACCAGCCCGGGCGGAACCCGCAGGTCCATGGAGTCGACCGCCACCACGCCGTCGAAGGTGCGCCGCAGCCCCTGGCCCACGATGCCCGCGCGGCCCGCACCGTCGTCGTCGACCGGCGTCATCACGCTGCCGGCGGCTGGCAGGACCGCGGAGCCGGTCGGAGTGGAGCCGGTAGAAGTGGAGCCGGTAGGAGTGGGCTCGGTCCCCCATCCCACGGGCGCATCCGGTCCCGCACCTAGAGGAAACTTCTCTGTGCTCATGGCTGCACGGTAGACCGCAAGCGCGTCGCCCCGGGTGAGTTCTGGTGCTCAACGCGTCTGCATCCGGTGTACGTGGCGACCGCGCCCGCCGGTGACGTTCGGTGACCCGGCACCACCGCCCCGGCCGATCAAGTTGTCGGTGCCGACCGTCGAAGAGCAAGGGGACGCCCCACCCCTTGGGAGACACTGATGAACAAGCTTCTGCAGCGCATCGTCGTGATGCTGACCGCGCTCGCCATCGGCCTCGTCGGCCTGCTGGCGGTCGGCGCACCAGCGAGCGCAGCCTCGAGCGACCTGTACTCGATGCTGAACCAGTCACGCTTCGACGCGGACCTCAAGGGTCTGGCCCGCGACTCGCGCCTGGACAAGGTCGCGCAGGACTGGACGAACCAGATGGCCAGGACGGGCACCCTGGCCCACAACCCCTCGATGGCCGAGCAGATCCCCCCCGGGTGGTCCGCAGCGGGCGAGAACGTGGGGTACGACTCACGCGGTGACGCAGCTCTGCACGCCGCGTGGATGGCGTCACCTGGGCACAGGGCGAACATCCTGAGCGGCGCCTACAACTCCGTCGGCATCGGCTGGGCGAAGGACTCCAAGGGCCGGACGTGGGGAACGCACGTGTTCGCGGCCTACCCCGGCGTCAGGATGATCGAGCCGGGCTTCGCTGCTGGTGTCACCCCTGACGCGAGCACGCTGCTGGCGATCCGCTCCAGCGCCAACAGCGCCCAGATCCGTCAGATCACCTCGACCGGCGTCGGAGGGGTCGAGGACCTCGGTGGGGTCATCACCGGCAACCCCGATGTCATCAACCGGAACGGCAAGCTCGAGGTGTATGCCCGTGGCACGGATGGGCGGATCTTCGTCAAGGTCGGCGCACCCGGTGCCTGGGGGGCATGGCAGGCGATCAGCCAGACGACAGTCTCCTCCCGACCTGACGTGGTCGTCACGGGCTCGACGGTGGACGTCTTCGTCCGCGACAACGCGGGCTCGGTCTCCTCGCTCCGCTCATCCGCCCCGGGTTCGTACGGATCCTGGGTCGCCGTGGGGGGCAGGCTGCAGGCGGGAAGCGCTCCGACCGTGACGAAGCTGGCGAACGGTTCCGTGCAGCTGGCTGCGGTCGGCACCGACGGGGCCGTCCACACCAGGCCCATCGGCAGCGGCCGCTGGTCGACCCTGGGAGGCCAGGTCCGCGGCGACCTCAGCTCCACCACCACCTCTGGTGGCCTCGCCTACCTCGTGGTCCGCGGAACCGACGACAGGGCGTACTCCAGGGTCCTGGGTGCCACCTCGGGCTGGACCTCCCTGGGGGGTGTGCTGGTCAGCTCGCCGACCGCGAGCCTGGACAGCAGCGGACGTCCGGTCACGGTGGTGCCCGGTACCGGCGGCTGGTACCGCAAGGTGCTGAATCCGGCCTCCGCCTGGGTCAAGGTCCTCTGACGGCGCCAAGGCTTCAACTGGCCCCGCGGGCCTGCGCGGCCCGCGGGGCCTCGCCGCGTCTGCCCGCCATGTGGTCGCGCCCGTCTGCCACGTCCCGGCTGGCTAGACTCGCCGCGGTCGTCGAGCAGGTAGGAGCGCGCGTGGCACTCGTGGTGCAGAAGTACGGCGGGTCGTCGGTCGCCGACGCCGAGGGGATCAAGCGCGTCGCCAAGCGCATCACCGAGACCCGGCGTACCGGTAACGAGGTGTGCGTGGTGGTCTCGGCCATGGGTGACACCACGGACGAGCTGCGAGACCTGGCTCAGCAGGTGAGCCCGCTGCCGCCACCACGAGAGCTGGACATGCTGCTCACCGCAGGTGAGCGGATCTCCATGGCGCTGCTGGCGATGGCCATCTCGAACCTCGGGCACCAGGCGCGCTCCTTCACCGGCAGCCAGGCCGGGGTCATCACCGACTCCGCGCACGGCAGGGCCCGCATCATCGACATCACGCCCGGCCGGATCCGCGGTGCCCTCGACGAGGGTGCCATCGTCATCGTCGCCGGCTTCCAGGGCGTCAGCCAGGACACCAAGGAGATCACGACGCTGGGACGCGGGGCGTCGGACACCACCGCGGTGGCGCTGGCGGCAGCCCTCGGCGCTGACGTGTGCGAGATCTACACCGATGTCGACGGGGTCTTCACCGCAGACCCCCGCATCGTCGCGACCGCCCGCAAGCTCGACACCGTCAGCTACGAGGAGATGCTGGAGATGGCGGCCTCGGGGGCCAAGGTGCTGCACCTGCGCTGCGTGGAGTACGGCCGCCGCTCGGGCGTACCGATCCACGTGCGCTCCTCGTTCTCGCCCAAGCCGGGCACCCTTGTCAGCGGATCGATGGAGGACCTCACCATGGAACAGGCCATCATCTCAGGCGTCGCCCACGACCGCAGCGAAGCCAAGATCACCGTGGTGGGCGTGCCCGACACACCGGGCAAGGCCGCCCAGATCTTCGAGCAGGTCGCCACCGCCGGCATCAACATCGACATGATCGTGCAGAACGTCTCGACCGCCTCGACGGGCCTGACGGACGTCTCGTTCACCCTGCCGAAGGCGGACGGGCAGACCGCCATGCAGGCCCTGCAGGCGATCCAGCCCAGCGTCGGGTTCGGCTCCCTGCGCTACGACGACCTGATCGGGAAGCTGTCCCTGGTAGGCGCCGGCATGCGCAGCCACCCAGGAGTCTCGGCCCAATTCTTCAAAGCACTGGCGCAGGCCGGTATCAACATCGAGATGATCTCGACCTCGGAGATCCGCATCTCCGTCGTCACCCGAGCCGACGCCTTGGACGAGGCAGTCCGCGCCGTGCACACGGCGTTCGGCCTGGATACGACCGAGGGTGAGGCCGTCGTCTACGGCGGCACCGGCCGCTAGCTCGAACCCTTCCGCGTTGCGCCCGAGCGGGGCTCGGCGTCCCGATCGTCTTTGTCGTCCTTGTCGTCCTCGGCCTTTTCGCGCAGCTCGCGCCCCTGCGCCACGACCTTGGCCCGCTTCTTGGCGTCCTTCTTGGCCTTGCTCGCGTCCCGCGGCGGCAGCTGCAGGCTGTCCTCCGCCTCGATCCCGCCCTGCAGCTGACGGCCGCGCTCCATCTCGGCGTCGAACTCCGCCCCGAACATCAGAGCCAGGTTGGTGATCCACAGCCACAGCAGGAACACGATGACCCCGGCCAGTGCGCCGTAGGTCGCGTCGTAGCTGGAGAAGTTCGCGACGTAGAAGCCAAAGGCGAGAGAGGCCAGCAACCAC
>JAABUN010003639.1_pt1 | contig 23318 bp, 16 predicted proteins | sample 5559311 | NCBI WGS metagenome assembly JAABUN01 (sample SAMN10711877, study PRJNA513370) | rock metagenome | isolation source: Antarctica rocks | place: Antarctica: Victoria Land, Siegfried Peak sud
GCAGCGGCGCGTGCCGAGTCTGGAGAAGGCAAAGCGTCTGACCGGCTACGAGCCAACCCGCACGCTCTCGGAAATCATCAATGATGTGGCGAAACAGTTTCAAGAAGAATTGAAAACCGAATCCGCCGCCGCTTAAGATGTTTTAATCTTTTTAATTAAAGTGAAAAGGTGAAAAAGTGAAAAAGCGGCGTTCACGCGTTCAGTCTTTTTCACTTTTTCACTTTATTATAATATGAAATTATTTAGACACTCCTTGTTTTTCGCTCTGATTTTCGCTTTTTCAAGCGTCGTCGTTTCCGCGCAGGAAACCGGCGGCGTCAAAGGCAGAGTTCGCGCGGCGAAAGGCGAGGGAATTTCCGGCGCGACCGTTACAGCCCGGCAAGACGGCAAAGACGTTAAATCGGTCAAAGCCGACGGCGCGGGCAAATTTGTTTTAAACAATCTTGAAGCCGGAATCTATAACATTGTTTTCGATAAAAGCGGCTTTGCGGCGGGCGTTAAATATAACGTCGAAATCAAAAAAAATAAAACCGTCGATTTGGGCGACCGGCTTGTTTTAAACGCCGACCAGGGAACGCAGGTAATCGTCAGAGGCAGCGTTTTCGACCAGAACGACCGAAGCGTCGGCGGCGCGCGCGTCGAGATTGAAAAAATTTCGAGCGACGGCACGGTTAAAAAAGCCGGTTCGGGCTACACGAACATCAGCGGCGAATTTACATTTCGCTTTGCCGAAGGCGCGGCGAAATATCGCGTTACGGCTTCGGCGAAAGATTCAAAAGCCAGCAAGGAAATCCAGGTCGACAGCGCGGGAATTTACCGGCTGGCGATTTCCTTAAAAGTGGAAAAGGAAGAAAACTGACAATCGATAAAAATTTCGTTTATAGAAACAGATGTCAAATTTGACGGGTTTTCCGATTGATATTTTTTGCGAATGCAAAATTTTCAGGTTAAAACGAATTTTGGGAAACTAAATTTAATTAACCGTTTCGGAAAATTCTTCAGTTGTCTGCATTCCGGCAATCGTTCCGGCGTCGGTAACAATCAGCGGCAGCTCTTCGAGCAGAACGGTGTTAGCAATCGTCTGCACCCAGTAAGTGCCGGACGTTTGAAACATTACATTGACGAAAAAGCTGACGTTATCGGTAAAGCCGCCAGCCGCAAGTTCAATTCGCGTCGGCTGCGAGGTAACAATCAGCGTGTTTTTGTCGGGCGAAACGATTCGTATTTCAGTTTGATGAATGCCTTCGCCCTGCCAGTGATTGACGACGGCGAACTTTATCAGGGAAATCGGCAGTTTTTCAACCATTATATTTTGAAAAACGCCCATCAGCGAAATTTTATTTCCCATCTCCAGCCGCACATCGTCGCACAAAAGCGTGTAGACGAGTTTCAGAGTTTCAGTATTCATTGCTAATAATTCGAGATTTCGGAATACAAAATTTATCCTTTATCCTTTATCCCTTCCACTTACACTGCGCCGTTTTTCCTGAACCAGTCGAGCATTTTCGCCCACGCGTCCGTCGCCGCTTCCGGGTTATAACTCGGACGATAATCGGCGTTAAAACCGTGTTTGGCGTTCGGATAAACGATTATTTCGGATTTCGATTTTCCTTTTTTTAATTCTTCCCGCATTCTTTGAACCGTATCCTGCGGAATTCCCGTGTCGAGTCCGCCGTAAAATCCTATAACCGGAACGCGTAAATCTTCGGCAACATCAATCGGCATCGTCGGCTGAAGCGGATTTTTCGGCGCGTTCGCCGATTCGACCAATTTGCCGTACCAAGCCGCGCCCGCATCGACATTTTTGTTATGCGCCGCGTAAAGCCAGACGATTCGCCCACCCCAGCAAAAACCCGTAATCGCCAGTTTTTTAGTATTGCCCGCGCCCGATTTTTTTGCGTAAGCGACCGTCGCGTCCAGGTCCGCCATTACCTGCGCGTCGGGAACTTTCGAGACGACTTTGCTGATGATTTCGCCGTTGTCCTTCATCTGCAAAACGTCGCCTTGCCGGGCATACAGCGACGGCGCAATCGCCATATAACCGAGTTTAGCGAACCGGCGGCACAGGTCTTGAATATGTTCGTGAACGCCGAAAATTTCCTGCACGACCAATACGACCGGAAACTTTTTATTTTTCGCGTCCGGCATCGCGCGATACGCCGGAATCTCGCCGCCCGCGACCGGAATCTTTATCTCGCCAGCCGTTAAACCGATTGTGTCGGTTTTAATCTGCGTCTGCGCCGCTATCGGCTGGACGGCTGAGGCGAAAACGCCTGCTAGAATTGAAGTTACAAGAAATCCGCGCCGGTCTAAAACAATTTCCGAAGCGGTCAAACTGCCGATGTCTTCTTTCATTTCTAATCTCCAGTAAATTTTTATTCAATTTTTGCTTTTCTTAAAGGCTCGGTCAAGGTTATAATCGGTCAAAGAACAAAATTTCCCCGAAAAGCACTGGGTAAAAATTATGATGTTGTATGTCTTAATCGGTCTTTCGCTTTCCCTGATAGGCGTCGCCGGTCTGCAATTTTTTTATTTGATTTATCTCGAACGAATGGATCGCGAGCAGAAAAAACGTATTCACGAACTCGAACGCCACTGCAAATTTCTCTCAAACCGAATTAACGAAGCCGAAACCAAAATCACCGAACAAAGCAATATGCTCGAAAATATCTTTGACGAATTCGGCGAAGAACAGGAAGAAGTTTGGGCAGACGTAATTGAAGACAGGTAAAATAAGCGGAAGGTAACAGGCAAAAAATATTTCTTCCGCCTTCATCTTCGAGTTATCAGTTTTTTACTAATTTAACAATCGTCGCGCCCCAGCTGCCCATAAATTCCGGCGCGCTTTTGAAGGATTCGACAAAATCCGTTCGCTCTAAAACTTTTCTGACAATCTCTTTCTGCACGCCGATTCCTTTACCGTGAATGATTCTGACCGTCCGAAAATTCTTCTTTCGAGCTTCCGTTAAATAAGTTTCGACAACCGCTTTTACGTCTTTCGGGCTGAAGGCGTGTAAATCAATCGAGTCGGTAATTTCCATCTCGAACGGCTCGGCGAAAGGATTTTCCAAATCTATAACTTCGGCTTCGTTCATAATTTTACGGATTATCGTTTTGAAGATTTTTCGTAATTCGACATTCCTTCGGGCGGCGTCAGACGCAGGCGGTTTTTGTCTTTGAAGACGACGAATCGCTTATCTTCCATCTGTCCGTTTGAATTGTTGCGAAGTTTCAGCGTGAACGAACGATTGTCGCCGCCGCCTTCGACTTTTAGAGGAATTACACCCCAAACTTCGCCGCTTCTGTAAGCGATGTAATGTTCTTCCTTATATTTGTCGTAATCGAGAATTATAATTCCGTCGAAATCCGGTTCAACTCCGTCAACCGCTTTGACCGCATTGTTTCTCGACAAAACGACCCAGCTTCCCGGCTTCGACAGCTTCGCCGTATCTTTCGATGCGAATTTATCAGCCGTTTCAGCGTTATCGAGCCGCTGCCAGGTAACGAATTTTCTGGTGTTCGATTGATAAAAAACAATATCGCTCGGCACAAGAAGCTCGATTTGCCTGCCGAACAGCCAGCCGGTCGGCGCCGGAGACACGGACGGGTCGAGGCGAACTTTATACCAGATGTCGTATTTTTCGTCTAACTTATCCGGCTCGTCGGCTGCTTTAGCGGCTTCGGTGTCGGCGTTTTTCGCGCTTTTGATTTGTTTTTGCTGGCTTTTATAAGCATCGTCGCTGTCGGTATCTTCCTGCGCTTTCGGCACATACGTCCAATCGGTTATCTCAAAAGTCGAACCGTTTTCGAGCTTGAATAAAAGATTGTCGTCTTTTCGTTCGGGCGACAATCTCAGATTCGACGCCGCGCGCAGTTGTCCGGTCGCCTGCGCCGGTAAATCCTTGTCGGTTTCGGCGATTTTTTTCGATTTATCTAAAGTTTCGCTCGTTATGATATTCTGCGCTTCAATCCAGCCTTCGGTTTTGTCTTCGTCGTGAGCGCGGACGCGATACCAGTGAACTTTTTCAAAATCGGTTTCTTCCAAAAGGTCGAGGCGCTCGCCGCGTTTTACTTCCAGAAGGTCGGCGGCGACAACCGCGTAAGAGCTGCGAATCTGCGCGCGATTAGCGATAACCGTTCCGCTCTCGCTCAAACCGACCAGACCCGAAATATTTTCCACCACGCTCGACGCCGCGCCGCACGCGCTGAAACCGGCGGACACAATTAAAACTACGAATAAAACAAATATATTTCTTACTTTCATTTTGTTTCTACGGAAATTTTCCGCCAGTTATTATAACCCAGTCTATCCAATAAATCCTTTGCGCGACCGTTCGGCTTAGCTTTAACTTCGAGGCGAACAAAACCGTTTTCTTTAAGTTGTTCGATGCCCAAACTTTCCAAATCGGTTTTCCAATCTATTTTTTCGGTTCCTTTAATGTATTTTTCAATGGTTGAATCGAGTTCTTTATATTCGCTCAAAACATTCAAAATCGCCTGATTTCCGTCCTGCGGTTCGTTCGGCTTGCGATGTTTTTGGTAAATATCTTGAAATACGTTCGAGATTGAACGCTTTCCGCGACTCGTCCGAAGAAGCGCGGCGTCGCACAAAAAAGCGGCAACCATTCCGCGAGCGTAGACTTGCGGATTCGCGCCGCTCGGATTATTTTTCGACGCGTCTACAAAAGATACTTTTTGAGTTTGCAGATTGTCGAGATTATAACCTTGCGAAAGCGTGTCGAGAAAATCTTCAAAGCGAATCTGATTCATTTTCACGCCGGTTTTGAGAGCCTGATAAACCGTAAAGCCTTCGTAAAACCATTCGTAATTTCCCGTCAGCGCCAGATTATTCGGCATCCAGAGATGAAAAAGTTCGTGGCGCAATTGTTCGTGAAGACGCTGTAAAGCCAAAGTCTTAAACGGCATATCGCTCGACAAAACGGTCAAATTCGACCCGCGCGTTTCCGCCTGCCAGCGCCCGAATTTTACATCTTTCGGAAAATGAACCAGCGAAATCTGCACTTTTTCATTTGGGATTTCCCCGAATAAATTTTTGTATTCGGTAAAAATACCGGCGACTGTTTTTTCGGCTTCAACGTCGGAAAACTGCCAGTTGCCGGAAGTTACAAAATTCAGTTTCCCGCCGTCGGTTAAAATTTCCTTCTCACGCCAGTTTTTCCCGATTAGAAAAATCGCCTTTTCGACATTTTCGACTTCAAAAACATTCGCCGCCGTCTGTTTCTCGCGGCTGATTATTTTCCAACCGTCGGGCAAATCGAATCTTATCAACGCGGAAACCGGATGATTGTCGCCCGGCGAAAATTGCGGCAGTAAATCGTCGAGCATCAAAATTCCCTGCTCGCCGTCAATCCACGAAGCGCGCCGTATCGAATTTACATTTTGCGGTTTGTTAATTTCAACCAGATAAGCCCAATTTTCGGCGTTTTTCTCAGCCAGATATTCTCCGGCGGCAAACTTTTTAAACGGAATTTTTTGTCCGTTTTTATCGGTAAGATTAAAATCCGTAATTCTTTCCGCGAGATTTTCCGCCGTTGGCGCGTTATTTAAAAAATTTAAAAAAGTCCAGTTTTTATTTTGCCGCGTTCCGGTTTCCCGCAAAAATTTTCCTTCGACACTGAAAGATGTCGGACGCGCCGAATCGAATTTTATAAACGCTTCGATTGTCTGCTGCGCGAAAACCGGCAAATTGAAAAACAGAAATATCGCGCAAATAAAAAAATAAACCGAAAACTTCTGTATTGTTGTTGACATCGAAACGATTGCGGAATTAAAATGATTTTTCGCGTTAAACACCTTGTCAGGCTCTTTTTATAGTCGAAGAAAATTTATGAGTCTTATCAAAATCATCATTTATACATTAGCATTTCTGCTCGGCATTTTGTATCTCGGACGCTTCTTTTTCTAGGCTGATGACGGAAACGAAAATTGTTTTTCGAGACGATTCGGACAAGGCGGACATCAAAATATTCGGCTGTGTTTTTGCCGCCGGACAAATTATTTATTTATAAAAAAGCGGTAAAATCTACCGCTTTTTTAATTTTTAAAAGCTGAAATTTTATGACGGAATTAAGAAAAATCAAACGCGCTTTAATCAGTGTTTCAGACAAAACCGGAGTCGTCGAATTTGCCGAATCCTTGAGAAAATTCGGCGTGAACATTATTTCAACCGGCGGCACGGCAAAAACTTTGCGCGAAAACGGCATCGACGTTACGGAAGTTTCCGACGTTACCGGTTTTCCCGAAATGATGGACGGGCGCGTTAAAACGCTGCACCCGAAAATTCACGGCGCGCTTCTCGCTTTAAGAGACGACGAAGAACACCGCAGCTCGATGCGAACGCACGACATCGAGCCGATTGATTTGGTCGTCGTCAATCTTTATCCGTTTGAAGAAACCGTCGCCCGCGACGATGTTTCGCTTGCCGAAGCCGTCGAGCAAATCGACATCGGCGGTCCGGCGATGATTCGCTCGGCGTCGAAAAACTGGCGCGATGTCGCCGTCGTAACCGACGCGAAACTTTACGTGAATGTTTTAAGTGAAATGACGGAAAACGACGGTTCGCTGTCGCTCGAAACCCGTCAAAAACTGGCGACTCTGGCTTACACGCGGACGGCGAGCTACGATTTGATGATTTCCGCTTTTTTAGCTAGGCAGTTGTCGAAGAAAGATTTATCGTTTCTCGAACAATTTAATCCGCTCGGCAATTTGAGCTTTATCGAATCCGACATCAAAGAAGACGAAAAATCCGATGCGGAATTTGACGATTTCGCGTCAATCGAATTAACCAAAGTTGCCGATTTGCGCTACGGCGAAAATCCGCATCAGAAAGCGGCGCTGTATGAAAATTTTCAGGCGAGCGGAATCGCTCAAGCCGACGTTCTGCACGGCAGGGAAATGTCTTACAACAATTATATCGACGCCGACGCCGCGTGGCGTCTGGTTTGCGATTTTGAACAATTGGCGTGCGCGATTATCAAACATACGAATCCGTCGGGCGTCGGCACGGGCGCGAATAATCTCGAAGCGTATCGCCGCGCTCTGGCGACCGACCCGATTTCGGCGTTCGGCGGCATCGTCGCTTTTAATCAAAAAGTCGAAGCCGAAGCCGCAATCGCCGTCAACGAAATTTTCACCGAAGTCGTTCTCGCGCCCGATTTTACGGACGAAGCGCTGGAAATTTTCCGAAAGAAAAAAAACTTGCGCGTTTTGCGAGTCGAAAAACTAAGTCGCGCCGACTCGCTCGAATACCGGACGATTTCCGGCGGAATGTTGGTGCAGAATATGGATAATCTGCAAATTACGGCGAAGGATTTAAAGGTTGTTTCGGTGAAAAAACCTAACAAGGAAGAAATAAACGCGCTGCTTTTCGCGTGGAAAGTCTGCAAACACGTCAAATCGAACGCCATTGTTTTCGCCAACGAATTTCAAACCGTCGGCGTCGGCGCTGGACAAATGAATCGCGTCGATTCCGTCAGAATCGCGGCACAGCGAGCGGCGAAAACCGAGCTTGAAATAAAAAACACGGTTTTGGCGTCCGACGCGTTTTTCCCGTTTCGCGACAACATCGACGAAGCCGCGAAATTCGGTATTTCGGCAATAATTCAGCCGGGCGGTTCGGTGCGCGACGACGAAGTTATCGCCGCCGCCGACGAACACGACATTGCAATGGTTTTTACCGGCGCGAGACATTTCAAGCATTAGAATTTGCTTCTCAAGGCAAAAAAGGTTGACATTCACGCCTGTTTCGGCAAATATAAATATATTATCAATTCCTAAAGGAACGCTCGAAAGGTTTTCAATAAAAAATTTTTCGGGCTTTTGTTCCTTTAAATCATCGCTGAAAAGTTTTTAACTGTAAATCTTTGCCGTCGGTCGATACGGAAATTGTTCCGCGTTTCCCGGTCGTCAAAACTTTCGCGCCGGAATTCTCAAGACGTTCGACAACTTCGCGATGCGGATGTCCGAACGGCGATTGTTTGCCGACGGAAATTACCGCCAACTTCGCGCTCGACGCGCCGACGAATTCCTGTGTCGATGACGTTCGACTGCCGTGATGCGCGACTTTTAAGACATCGGTTTTGACAAATTCCGGCGCGCTTAAAAGTTCGCTTTCGGTTTCTTTTTCAATGTCGCCGGTCAGCAGAAATTTTCTATCGCCGTAAATTAACCGCAAAACTACCGAATGATTGTTGTCGGACAAAGGTTGCGGCGAATCGTCTTTTTCAGGGTTTAGAACTTCGACTTTTACGCCGCCGAAATCCAGCAAATCTCCGCGCGATAAAATCACCACCGGCACGCCGCGCTTTTGCAGAACTTCGTAAACCGCCGCAAATCCCTTGTCTCCAAAAGGCGTTCTGCCGAACAGCGCGGCGCGAACGCGGAAGTTTTCGGCAACGTCTTTTAATCCCTGAATATGGTCGGCGTCGGCGTGCGTCGCTAAAATATAATCGATTCGGTCGTAGCCTTTTTCCCACAAAAATTTCGATACGACCGTTTCGCCGATGCCTTGCGTGTCCGGCTCGAAAAGTTCCGGTTCGTCGTCTTCGCGCTTTATCCACTGTGATTTAAAGTCGATTTTGCCGCCGCCGTCAACCAGCATTGTTTCTCCGTCGGGAAATGTAATAAGAGCCGAATCGCCCTGTCCGACATCGAGAAAATCTACGTGAAGTCTGCCGTCGGGCGGCGGCGCGCTAAACGGGTGAAAAATTATCAAGCCAATCAAAATCGACAGAACGGCAATCGAGCCGGATAAAGTTTTACGTTTTAATTTCAAAGAGCGCGATTTGAAATTCAAAGCCGCCGGATTCCAGTCGTAAAGCCAAAAAGCTAACGCTAATAAAGGAATGAAATACAGAAAATAAATCGCTCGTCCCACGCCCGAATAATGCGGAACGCGAAAGGAAGCCCAGCCGTTTTCGGTGAAAACGCCGGGAAACGCGACAAGAAGCCAGTTGAAGAATTCGGTTATTTTGATGAATGGAAACGAAAACGCGCGGCTGATTTGTCCAAAAATTACCGCCAATATCGCCGCGAAACTTTCAAAAGCGATAATCACGCCAACCCACAAATTAAGAAAAATTCCGGCAAACGAAACGCGGTGAAAATAAATTACCATCAGCGGCAAAAGCGAAATCTGGACAATCGCGGAGACTAAAAGCGACTCGAAAATAAATTGTAATATTCGCTGTAAAACGCTGTGTTCATTCCATTTAATAAAAGAATTTTTAAAAAGATTCGCCGTCCAGACATTGCGCGCGCTTTCGATTTGCCATACAGTTTCGCGCCAGTAGAGAGTTTCGCAAAACCGTTTGAGCCGCGCTCCAACTTGCGGCGGAACGGGAGTTTCAGACGTGAGCGTCCAATCGCCGATTGCGCGTAATTTCTCGACGAGCGGAAAAGCCAGCACGATTAGCGAACCGACACTGACAAAAGTCAGTTGCAGAGATTGGGAAAATAAATCGTCCGGTCGCCAAACCAGTAGAATAAGAGCGCACGCGCCGAGCGAATTAAGAAGCGTTCCCTGCCGGTAAATCACTTCCGGGAAAAGCAGAATCGTGAACATCAGCGCGGCGCGAACAACCGGAACTTGAGCGCCGACGGCGATTGAGAACGACCATAAAAACGCGCACGCGATTACAAACTGCCAGAGTTTTCGACGTGTAAAAAGGCGAACGAGCAAGAGCGCCAAACCGCCGATAAACGTGATATGCAGACCGGAAATAACCAGAACGTGAAACGTGCCGCCGTCGCGGAAAACTTCGGCTGTCCGACTGTCCAGAAAATATTTATTTCCGAGCAGCGAAGCAATCAAAACTCCGGCGGTCGAGACGTTGAAATTATCTTTGAAATTGACGATTAAATTTTCCCGCGCATTATAAAGCCAGCCGACAGGCGCGAAAACTTTCGATTCTCCAATTTTCTCTATTAAAAGCGGACTTTTTACGATTGCCGTCGCGTCGATTTCGTTTTGGTCGAGAATTTCCGTTTGCGAAGAGACACCCGCGTTCAAAAAATTATCTTCGCGGCGCAAGCGGCAGGCGACGTTTATTATCGAACCGTAATGCAGATTCAATTTTTTATATTCTTCACGGATTTGTTCATCGACAACCGGCGCGAAAAGTCTGACCTTTCCCGAAATTTCTAATTGTTCGCCTTTATAAACAGCTTTTTCCGTTTTTAATTCAAGGAAAAATCCGCCTGCCGCAAGTTCCGGTTTGCTTTGCAAAACGCCCGTAATTTCAACCGGGTCGTCGGATTTTATTTGCTGATTATTATAAAGAAGTTTGACGCGGTTTTCTGCAATCGACTGATTTTCAATCGTAAAAAACAAACTGCCGGCGAAGACAAATGCGATAGACAAAAAAATTAAAGCAGGTTTTCGATTGATGAAAAGAATCGTCAGAATCACGAAAACCAAACAAGAAATCAGGTAAACCTGCCAGCCGAAAAAGAGAAATTTCGCCGCCGCGATTCCGAGCGTAAAACAAACGGCGAGCAGCAGCAACGGGTAAAGCGTGAAATTTGCGGGCGAGGTTTTGAGACGCTCATTGAACATTGTTTTGAGTGCCGCCGGGAAATTTCACAGCAGAATAACACAAAACTATTCGACTTTTACCAGATTTTTTATTTCCCGAAAACGCTTGTCGCTAACGCCGTCGATTAAAAGCAGGTGTTCGGGTCGGCGAAATCTGCCGTATTGTTCTCTGAAATCGACAATTTTCCGCGCCGTTATTGCGCCGACGTGCGGCAGTTTTTCCAATTCCCGCGCCGAAACAGTATTGATATTAAGCGCCGATTCAGAAACAACCTGATTTTCAGGCGGGAAAATAGATGCTGTATGTTTTACCTGACAGCAAACGAACAAAAACCCGCAAATTAGTAAAGGAAAAATCTTAAAAGCTAATTTGCAATTGTTGAAAACAAATGGTTTGAAGTTTTGCATAAGTTACTGCCCATAAAATGTGCAAAGTGCTAAAAGTCGTTTGAAAATAAACATTTAGGTTTGTCAAAAGCGAGTTTTCCACAGACTTTTCCACCGACGCTGTGGAAAACTTTCGAGTCAAAATTATTAAAGGGAAATTTCCCGCAAAGACGCAAAGCGCACAAAGGAAAACAAGAATCGAAGCCGCAGGCAAACTCAAAATTACGAATTTTCCGTTTGCCGTTTTCCATTTATAATTCTCTACCCTCGCCGTGTTCCTGCAAATCGTCGTAAGCCTTTTGCAGAATCGGACGCGCTCTGCTGCTGCCGTCCATTTCGCCGATATAGCCTTCGTGAACCATCGCGTCGAGAATGGCGGCGGCGCGTCCGTAACCGATGCGGAGATGACGCTGCAAAAGCGAAGTCGAAGCGCGTTTCGAGCCGACGACGGTTTTGAGCGCGTCGAGGAAAAGCGCGTCTTTTTTGCCGGGCAAATCGCCCGTATCGACAAGCTCGTCTTCGGTTTTCGTAATTGTCGTGTCGTATTCGGGATTTCCCTGCATTTTTACGTGTTCGACGATGCGGTGAATTTCCTTTTCGTCGACGAACGCGCCGTGAACGCGTATAAGTTGGGATGAGGCGGGCGGCAGAAACAGCATATCGCCTTTGCCCAGAAGACTTTCCGCGCCGTTGCCGTCGAGAATCGTGCGCGAATCGACTTTTGACGAGACGCGAAAGGAAATTCTGGACGGAAAATTGGCTTTTATCAAACCGGTGATAACATCGACCGACGGTCTCTGCGTCGCCAGAACGAGATGAATGCCGACGGCGCGCGCCATCTGCGCCAGACGCGTAATTGATTCTTCGACTTCTTTGCCGGAAACCATCATCAAATCGGCGAGTTCGTCGATGATGATGACGATATACGGCAGAGTTTTCCAAGTCTCGCCCGCGTCGTCGAAATGTTCGGCTGAATTTCGCTTTTTGACTTCGGCGTTATAGCCGTCGATGTTGCGCACGCCCCAGCCGGCAAGGTCTTTGTAGCGTTTTTCCATTTGCCCGACAGCCCATTTCAAGGAGTTGGCGGCGCGTTTCGGGTCGGTGATAATCGGCGTGGCGAGATGCGGAATGTCGGCGTAAATTCCTAATTCGACTTGTTTGGGGTCGACCATTATGAATTTCACTTCGTCCGGTTTTGCCTTATACAAAATCGACACGATAAGCGTGTTGACGCCGACGGATTTTCCCGCGCCCGTCGCGCCGGCGATTAACAGATGCGGCATTTTCGCTAAATCCGCCACGTAGTTTAAGCCGTCAATCGTTTTTCCCAAAGCAAGCGTCAGCAGGGATTTCGACTGTCCGAATTTTACCGACTCGATGACTTCGCGCAGGAAAATCGTTTCGCGCTCCGAGTTCGGAACTTCGATGCCGACAAACGCTTTGCCCGGAATGCGGTCGATGCGAATCGATTCGGCTTCGAGCGCGAGACACAAATCGTCGGATAAACTCGTGATGCGCGAATATTTCACGCCCGGGTCGGGTTTGAATTCGTAAGTCGTAACAACCGGTCCGGGACAAATGTTGACGACTTGTCCGGTCGCGTTAAACTCTTTGGTTTTCTCGACAAGCTCTTTTGCCAGCGCGCGTGCTTCGTCTTCTTTGACGAGAATGCGCGGCGGCGACGGATGCAGAAATTCCGAATTCGGCAGAACGTAATCGTCAAAATTCTGCGGTTTTTTCGTTTGCTCAATTGATTCTTCTTCCGGCTGTTCGGTTTCTTCAGCTTGTTCTTCGACGTTTTCAATCGGCGCGGGATTTAATTCGCCGGTTTCCTGAACGGCGCGAATTGTAATTTCTTCATTATTTTCGGGCAAATCGGGCGAAAACTCCTCGCGGCGCGAAAAATTTTCTTCTCGAATCGAAATTGTCGGCGCGATGTTTTCGATTGGTTCTTCGGGCGGCGTTATGTTTTCTTCGACGACGGCGGGCGGTTTTTCGTCCGGCGATTTTTTAGCCGTTATCCGATTAAACATCGCGGAAACTTTTTCGACGATTGATTCTTTTTTGTCTTTTTCGGCGAAAGGCGATTCGTCAGTCGACGGCTGCGGCGCTTTGATTTTTGATTTTTCCGCTTTCGGCTGGGCGCGTTTTTCGGCTTCGACCGCGTTTTGTTTATTTGCCGCGCGCCGCGTCTTGTATTTTGAAAACCGTTCGTCGAAACGAAGTCGAAAATTTTCCCAGGCGAGCGAGAAATTTCCGAAAAACGAAGCAAAGGAAAAATTCGTAATAATTAGAATCGAAATTGCCAGCAGCGCAACCAGCAGAATTGACGAGCCGACGCCGCTTAACAACCACGTCAGCGCGTTTGCAAAAAGCACGCCGAATACGCTTTTACGAAAACCGAGAAGAAAGGTCAGAGAGGAAAACGAGACGACAAAAAGAAAATAACCGAGAACGCGCAAGAGCGAGATTGACAAAGTTTTCGAGTGAAACGAACGCCAGGCGATTATGCCGAGCAGCGGCGGCAGGAAATAAGCGGACAAGCCGACGGTATTAAATAAAACGTCGGCGATATTCGAGCCGAACACGCCGACCCAGTTTTGCGTCTTTTGCAGACTGCTGGTGTTTATCGAACTGTCGCCCTCGCTGTAAGTTACGAGACTCAAAAAAACCAGAATCGCCAGCGCCGCCAAAACGACGGCGACGATTTCATTGCCGCTCGTATTGGCATTTGGGGTATATTGCTTTTTTTCTATTTCTGCCGCCATTCGTTTAATGTAAAACGGAAAACGTAAAATGGAAAATTATTTCGCTCCATTTGCGTTTTATATTTTCAACTTTCAGCTTGCATCGCGTTTCTTGTATAGTAAAAATTCTTTTATAAATTCGTCTATGTCGCCGTCTAAAACCGCTTCGACATCGGTTTTTTCAAACTTGGTGCGCGTGTCTTTGACCAGCCGATACGGGTGCATAACGTAGTTGCGTATCTGCGAGCCGAAAGAAATATCCTGTTTCGTCGCTTCGAGTTCGGCGCTGTCGGCGCGGCGCTTTTCAAGTTCCAATTCATACAATTTCGAGCGCAAGACCTTCATCGCAACCGCTTTGTTTTGAATCTGCGAGCGCTGATTTTGACACGTAACGACAATTCCCGTCGGCAGATGCGTCAGACGAACCGCGCTGTCGGTTACGTTGACGTGCTGACCGCCCGCGCCCGACGAGCGGTATGTATCGACGCGCAAATCCTTGTCGTTTATTTCGACTTCGATATTCTCATCGATTTCGGGAGAGACAAACATCGAAGCGAAGGAAGTTTCGCGGCTGCCGCCCGAATTAAACGGCGAGATTCTGACCAGCCGATGAACGCCCGCTTCCGCCGACATCAAACCGTAAGCGTATTCGCCTTCGACGCGAAACGTCGTCGATTTCAAACCGGCTTCGCTGCCCGACTGCTCGTCTAAAATTTCGACCTTAAAACCTTTTCTTTCAGCCCAGCGCAGATACATTCTCAGTAACATTTGCGCCCAATCCTGCGCGTCCGTTCCGCCCGCGCCCGACTGAATCGAGCAAATCGCGTTGTTGGCGTCGGTTTGACCTGAAAGAAGCGCTTCGGTTTCGGCTTCAATCGTTCCACGTTCGAGTTTGTCGATTAAATCGTTTAATTCCTCAACCGAACCGGCGTCGGTTTCGGCAAATTCAAACAACACTTCGGCATCCGAAATGCCTGTTTCAAAAGTTTCGTGTCGCCGCAAAGCGCGTTCAACGCGGCTTCTTTCCTGCACGATTTTCTGCGCTTTGTCCGAATCGTTCCAAAAATCCGGCGCGGCAATCTGCGCTTCTAGTTTTTCGAGTTCGACACGTTTTTGAGGCGCGTCAAAGAAACCTCCCAAGTTGGGTAACTTTATCTTTTATTTCATTGTATTTTGTTTGTAAATCGGTTAATTCCATTTTTTATTTTTTGCCGCAGAGGACACAGAGGACACAGAGAACATAGAGTTTTTTATAATGAAACGCAATTGTTATCTATACCATTCCGCGTTCCCTTGAATGGTTAAATTTTTTCTCTATCCGTGCTTCTCTGTGTTTTCTGTGGCAAAATCCTCTTTCTAAAACTCCAAAATAATAATGCAAGACTCCCAAGCAAACAAAGCCACGCGAACCAATCACCGTATTTTACATAGAAAGTTTGCCTGCCGTCCGATTTTGTAATCGTCCAGACTTTCGCGCCCGCGCTATAACTATCCAAAGCGTCGAGAACTTCGCCGCGTTCGTCGATAAACGCTGTAATTCCGGTATTTGTAACTCGAATGACCGGACGATTCGTTTCGACGGCGCGGAAAACGGCGTTTGCCAGATGCTGGCGCAAAACCGGCGTTTTACCCAAATATCCGTCGTTCGTCATTTCAATCAAAACGTCCGCGCCGCCGCGAACAAATTCACCGGCGAGCGACGGAAAATGAGACTCGAAACAAATCATCACGCCGGCTTTGGCATCGCCGAACGGAAATAAATTGTAATTAGAACCGACTTCAAAGTTTCCGACCATCGTCGGCACAAACTGCGCTAACGCATCGGGCAGCGGCACGGTTTCGCCGAACGGAACGAGATGGATTTTATCATACTGCGCGATTTTTTCGCCCGAAGCGTTGACCATCACGGCGGAATTATACAAATTCGTTCCTTTTGTATTCGGCTGCGCGGAATTAAATAAAACCGAAGCGTCGTTTCGGACGGCAAAATCTTTTAGAAACGCCTTAAATTCACGGTCGCTTTCGTATTCAAAATTCATCGGCGATTCGGGGAAAATAATAATCGTCCTTTGTCCTTCGTCTTTTGTCCTTTGCCCGTTAATTTTTTGCAGAGCGTTTTCGGCAAGCTCGACGTGGCGAGCGCGCAGATTTTCCCACTCGCCGTATTTCAAGCCGCTCATCGGCACGTTGGGCTGAACGGCGACGATTGTCTTTGAATTCGGATTATTCAGGTCAGGATTTAAGTTTCTGTAATAATTTCCCGAATAAAATATAGAAATTAAAATAACTAATTGAGGTATAAGAGCAAACCAGGAATTTCGTTTTGTTCTTGATATTAGAGCGGCAGCAAGACAGCAATTACTAACTACGCAAAAAAATCCGACTAGATAAACGCCGCCGACATTGGCAAAATTGAGTAAAAGATAACCAAAAGCCTGCGAGTAGCCAATTGCGTTCCAATTGTTTCCCGTAATCGAAAACCGCAGGAATTCCGTCGCCGTCCACAGAAAAGGCGCGGACAAAATCGCGTAATATCCAAAGCGTTTTAAAAATAAAGAAAAAAGCGCGCCGAAAATCGCCGGGAAAAATCCTGTTACAGCCGTTACGCCGAAAAATAAAATATACGCGATGACCGATGGAATGCCGCCGTAAGTTACGGGCGCAAAAGTGAGCCACCAGCAGCTTCCGAAAAAGAAAACGATTCCGAAAATCCAGCCTAAAACAAACGATTTTATTGTAGATTCCTTTTCGCGCTCTACGGCAAAAAATAACGGAAGAAGCGCGAACCAGGCGAGAAACCAGAAATCGAAATCGGGAAACGCTAAAACTAAAAGGATTGCCGAAGCGATTGCGAGAAACGCGTTTTTGAGCGACGGCAATTTGGATTTGGCGGTGGAAAACTTCATTTCGCCATTTTAACAAAAAAATTTCTTAGTTGTGAGCCAGAAAATCCGAGCGGACGGAATACTTATTTTTGATAAATTTTTCGGCTTTAATCATTTTGAATAAAGTTGTTTCAAATTGAACGGTCAGACTGAACGAGCAATCAAAATTTGTCACGTCCGTTATGACGAATTTTGTCAATTGAACGAAAATAGATGAATGCTTGCGTCAAATTGCTTTATCCGCCGCCGAATCGGTCAAACCGGACGCGTTAAATTGAATGAAAGCACTTGTTTGTTTGATTTATAAAAACAGGTATTTAAAAGCAGGAGAGCCTGATTATTTCTAATCAGGCTCACAAATCGGAAGGACAACTGAAGGAACGCTCGGAAGGTTGAAAAGCACAGTGGCAAACCATACTCTAAGAAGTGGCGGCGGCGGGGTCTCGATTAACTTTATCAAGCTAGCCGTTTTTACCTACTGCATAAAGCGTGCCAAACCTGCTTTCCGGTTTCAGGCTTCAGGTTTCAGGTTGTAGAAACTCAATAAACATCGGCGTTAAAATAAAAAAAATTCAAAGTTCAAGGTGAAAATCGTTTCAACTTTGAACCTTGAACCTTAAACTTTGAGCTTTTCGAGTTACACTATTTGCGACATTGGAAAAACAAACTCTGTAAATCAGTAGTTCTCCGCCGGAAATACCGAAATATTATTTGCCGCATCGCTCGACCTGACGCTGCAAACCGGCGGCGTCCTGATTTTCGGCTTCGATTGCCAGTGCCGAAGCGGTTTCGTTTTTCGCCTGAAGACAGTCGCCTTTCTGCAAATAAATCTTTCCGAGCGCGACGCGCGCGTTTATCAGGCGATTATCCCAGAAAAGCGCGGTTTTCAGCGAGCTTATCGACTGGTCTAAATCGCCTCGCCGCAGGTGAATCATACCGAGGAGATAGTACGCTTCGGCGCTCATCGGTTCGCTGACCAGAATTTTTCGCAAAACCGTCATCGCCTCGTCGTCGCCGCCCGATTTATAAAGCGCGCGCGCCTGCGCCAGTAGAGTTTCGGTTTCGTTCAAAGGCGCGGCAGTCGGCGCGGCTTGTTTTTTAATCAGAACGACGCTGACGAAATCTTTGCGCGGCGGTTGTTCAACGCGCAGGTTTATGCTGTCAAAACGCGATGCCGACCAATCGCTTTCGAGTTTGGCGTAGCGATTGGCGTCCGTCAAAAATCTTCGCGCCTGATTATCGAAATCGGCGGCGGACGCGTCGCCCGACTTCGCTAAAGCCTTTGCCAGTATAAAATAAGATTCGCCGTCGCGTGAATTTGCGGCTAAAACCGGACGAAGCTGCTGCGCGGCTTCGGCAAAATCGTTATTCAAAAAGAGCGCGAAACCGTAATTAAAACGCGCGTTCGATTCGTCGGGCGCGGATTCGGCGGCTTTTTTCAAAAAGCCGATTCCCTCTTTCAGAAGCGCGTCGGCTTTCGCGCCTTTATTTTTCTTCTCGACTAAGGACGCCTGAACCGCGATTGCGCCTAAAGTATTGTAAACGCTCGTCAATTTCAAATCGTCGGCAAGCGGACGCAGAACCGCCAGCGCCTGGTCGTAATTATTTTGCTGCCACTGAATCAAGCCCGTATAAAACGCCGACTCCGCATACTGAGGACTCTCCGCCGGAACGCGCGAGAAATATTCAATCGCGTCGTTATATTTTTTTTGATTAAGATAAAAATGTCCGAGTTCGAGCGCGGCGTCGGCGTAGATTTCGCCCGAACGCGTGTCGCTGTAAAGCCGCATCGCGTTTTTGAAATAATTTTCGCGCGTTTGGATGTCCGACTCGGACGACAATAAACCTTTTATATACGCTTCAAAAGCTCGCGCCGGGACTTTGTTGGCATTCTCGACAAATTGATTTTGCGAAAACGGCAGCGCTTTATCGCGCTGGTAAAGAATTTGATAAGCAACCTGCCCTTGAACGGTCTGCAAATTAAGAAGCGCGTCGCTGATGACAATATCGATGCGGCGTTTGCCGTCGGGAAAATCTTCGCTCAAAAACCTGCCTTCGTTGACGCGGACGATTTTCGCCGTAACATTAACGGTTGCCGCAATCTCGCCCTGCGCCGGAATAATATTATATTTGCCCGCAATCAAAAGCGACGATTTAGCTTCGCGCGCCAGTTTGAGCGAAGTCGCCAGACTCGGCAAAACCGTCAGCGGAACTTTCAGCCGCTGCTGAATGATTTTTCTCTCCTGATTGGAAATAACGTTAAGGCTCGGAACTTTCAGCAAATCCGAAAGTGAATTGGCGAAACTCTCGCCGACCCAGTTAAATTCCGGCTTGCCCGAAGTATTTTCAAACGGCAGAATCATTACCGTATCGTTGTTTGAAACGGTTTGCGCCTGAATTGAAACGAAGGTCAACGCGATAAAAAATGCGGTATAAAAGATTTTTTTAAACATAATATTCTGAAGTGCGAAAACAAAAAATTCGCTTATCTTCGGGCTTAAGCGAATCAGTTTAACAGAATATGATGCCGATTGTTTAGAAAAGGATTGACCGTAAAAAAGATGTTGGTAGTCGGTACGGGATTTGAACCCGTGTCGCCGCCGTGAAAGGGCGGTGTCCTAGACCCCTAGACGAACCGACCACATAGAAGTGGAATACGAATGAAAAATTTTAACTTACAAACATCTCGCGTTTTTGAAACGAAAAACGAATCGTTAGATTATCTCAAACGTATTTTGCTGTCAAACGACATTAAAGAAATTCTTCACAAAAAATTTTGGGCTTGTTACGATTCGATTATTTTTCTCAGGACTTTCTCAAATTTGAGTCGGAGCGCGGGCATCCTGCCCGCAAAGATTGCGCGAGCAATCTAAAGCAAGTCCGATAAAGTTAAATGTTGATTTTTATCTAAACTTTGGGCGAACGCTCTGAAGCGTTCAAAAGCGGGCAGGATGCCCGCGCTCCGACAAAGGGACGCTTCTCAAATTTGAGAAAGTCCTGTTTCTATTATTCAGCCAATTAATTATTAATTCCAGAAATTGAATAATCGGCGCAAAATGCGGATACTTGTATCTGCAACGCAAACCTGAAAAAAGTTAAAACAATGGCAGAAACAAACTTGAAACGAGTATTTTTAATCGACACGATGTCGCATATTTTCCGGGCGTTTTTCGCGCCGATGGGAATGCGGAGCGAGCCGCTTCGCAGTTCGACCGGACAGGTTACGCAGGCGGTTTTCGTCTTTACCAATATGCTGCGGAAACTTCTGAACGACGAAAACCCGGAATATATCGTCGCCGTTTTCGATTCGGCGACGCCGACTTTTCGCCACGACAATTTTGCCGGTTACAAGGCGAATCGCGCCGATATGCCGGACGATTTAAAGTCGCAGATGCCTTACTTGAAACGAGTTTGCGACGCGTTTCAGATTCCGATGCTGAAAATGGACGGCTTTGAAGCCGACGATATTATCGGGACGCTCGCGCTGAAAGTCGCCGAAAAAGGAATGCAGGCGGTTATCGTGTCCAACGACAAAGATTTGTGTCAGGTTGTGCAAGACCCGCTGATTGTCTGTATGCGCCAGAATTCGCAGAACGTCAAGCGGAAAGTTTCCGTGCCGCCGATTGAATGGTGCGACGAGGCTTGGGTTGAAAATAAATTCGGCGTGCCGCCGTCGAAAATCGTTGACCTTTTAGGTTTGATGGGCGACGCTATCGACAGCATTCCGGGCGCGCCCGGAATCGGCGAAAAAGGCGCGACGAAAATTGTTCGGCAGTTCGGTTCTGCGACAGAAGCGATGCGCCGCGCCGACGAATTGACGCACAAAACTTATCGTGAAAGTTTGCAGAATAATCAGGAAATCATTCGTCAATCGCTCGAATTAGCGACGATTCACACGACGATGCCAATTGAGCTTGACCTTGATTTGCTGAAACGCCGCGAGCCTGACCGCAAACTTGCTTACGCGCTTTTCCGCGAGCTTGAATTTACTTCTTTGACCCGTGAATTCGCCGACAGCGCGCCGCTTTTCGACGGTTTGGAATCAGCCGTTTTAGGCATTCCCGAACGCCGTTATCAAATAATAAATACGCGCCCCGATTTGGATAAACTGATTCGCCGTTTGTGGGAAACCGAGCATTGGAGTTTTGAGACTGACGACTGCAATTCGCCGAAAAGCGCCGCGTCGTATCAGAAAGCCGTGCCGTCCGGCGTGGCGATTTCATCGGGCGCGGGCGCGTCGTTTTACATTGATTTGGCAAATTTTGAAGGCGGCAAAGACGAAGCGATAACGCCGCTCAGAGATATTTTGTCGAACGGTTTTCTGGCGAAATGCGCGCACGATTACAAGCGCAATCTGGCGGTTTTGCAGACAATCGGCATCGAACCGGAAGCCGTCGAAGACGACACGATGATTGCCGCATATCTTCTTGATTCGAGTCGCGCTTCGTATGCTCTGCCGCTTCTGGCGCAGCAGAATTTGGGCGCGGACATTGCCGCCGACGTTCCCGAAGGCTGGACGGAAGCACAGTATCGCGCCGCCGAACGCGCTGATTTCGCGTTTCAATTAGCGCCGATGCTGCGCAGAAAATTACAGGAAGACGGACTTGAAAACCTTTATACGGAAATGGAACTGCCGCTCGAACCGCTGCTTTACCGGATGGAAATGGCTGGTTTGAAAGTCGATACTGAGGTTTTGAAAGGTCTTTCGGATTTTATCACGACCGAAACCGACACTTTGAGCGAGCGGATTTTTGAATTATCAGGCAAAGAATTTAATATCGGCTCGCCGAAACAAGTCGGCGAAGTTTTGGCGGAACTCAATATCGGTTCGAGCAAAAAAACCGCGACCGGGCAAATGTCCACAAGCAAAGACGTGATGACGGAGCTTGCCGAAACTTACGAATTGCCGCGCCTGATTTTAGAATTCCGCGAACTCGACAAACTGCGGGCGACTTATGCCGACGCCTTGCCGAAACTCATCGGCGCAGACGGGCGCATTCATTGCCATCTCAACCAAACCGTAACGACGACCGGCAGACTTTCTTCGAGCGAACCGAACTTGCAAAACATTCCGATTCGCACCGAACTCGGTCAGCAAATCCGCAAAGCGTTCATTCCTGAAACCGGACACAAATTGATTTCCGCCGATTATTCGCAGTTGGAATTGCGGCTTTTAGCGCATATCACGCGCGACGAACGAATGCTCGAAGCGTTTCAGAACGGCGAAGACATTCACGCGCAAACCGCCGAATTAGTTTTCGGCGCGAAAACTCCGGCAGAGTTAAAAATCGCCAGAAGAAACGCCAAAATCACGAATTTCGCCATCGCCTACGCCGTCGAAGCCTACGGACTTTCCGCCCGCGTCGGCATCTCGCGCGTTGAAGCGAAAAAGGTTATCGAAGATTATTACAACACTTATAAAGGCGTGAAAACCTTTATGGAAGAGACGCCGAAAGTCGCCCGCGAGCAAGGTTACGTTACGTCGATTTACGGCAGACGGCGCTACGTTCCGACTATCAAAGACCGCAATTTCAACGTCCGCCACCGCGCCGAGCGCGAGGCGATAAATATGCCGATTCAGGGAACAGCGAGCGATATTGTCAAAATGGCGATGCTCAAAGTTGACGACGCTCTGAAGCGCGAGAATCTGAAGACGCGCATCGTGATGCAGGTTCACGACGAATTACTGCTCGAAGCGCCCGACGCCGAAGTTGAAAAAGCGATTGAAATCGTCAGACGCGAAATGGAATCGGCGGTTGAATTGGATGTGCCGCTGCTGGTCGAAGTCGGCGCGGGCGAAAATTGGATGAACGCGAAATAAAAACAATAGAACGCGGACAAACACGGATTGGGCGGATTGGTACAGATTTTTAATAAGACAATTTATCGAAAAGAAACATAGCGATATTTGATTCGGTCATTATTTATTCTCCAGAATTTATAGCCACAGAGAACACAGAGGATTTTCAGAGAAATAAATTATCTTGAATAATAAAACTAAATTTTTGCTTTTGTTTCCTCTCCGTGTTCTCTCTGTGTTCTCTGTGGCAAATTTTATTCAATCATAAAAACTTTTTCTTTGCCAAAGCGGAAAATGTCTTCACCGGGAGCGCGGGCATCCTGCCCGCAAAGATTGCGCGAGCAATCTAAAGTAAGCCCGATTAAATTCGACATAGATTTTTATCTGAATTTGGCGAACGCCAAAGCGCGTTCTAATAGCGGGCAGGATGCCCGCGCTCCCGGTAATGCGCGCCGGTAAAAATCGAAAAAAGCGACGATATGAAAAATATCGCCGCTTAAAAATTATCATTATCGGGTTTTCGATTAACGAAATTTTGGCTGGAGTCGAAAATTCGACACAAGTAACGGATTTTTCGATGACCGTGTAAAACTCATCGAAAGTTTGTTTAGCGAATAAAGCGTTGAAACTACGAAATCTTAGTAAATTACCAAGTCCATAAAATAACTCCTTTCGGCTTAAATTTTTAACTTTTCTTGCTGGAAACGATTGCTGTTTCCGGGTTTTGCGGGAGCGTCTTAAACTTTCGTTTAAGACTACAAACTTTATACTGCTAAAAAGTGCGCGTGTCAAAGTTTTTTTGAAGTATTTTAAGTTAAATAACTCACCTTACGCAGTAGAAGTGAAAAAGGTGTAAATTATCCAACATGAAGTCCAAAGAACTGCTGGATTTGTATTCCGATTATTTGCTGGCTTCCTTCGGGGCGACAACTGCTACCGGACTG
>JAABUN010003640.1_pt1 | contig 23294 bp, 21 predicted proteins | sample 5559311 | NCBI WGS metagenome assembly JAABUN01 (sample SAMN10711877, study PRJNA513370) | rock metagenome | isolation source: Antarctica rocks | place: Antarctica: Victoria Land, Siegfried Peak sud
GCCAAGGACTTCGAGCAAACCCTCGCTTCGGCAACCGCATGGATCTTCATCGCCTCCGTCCAGCTCTTCACCAGACGCATCACAAAATTATGAAATCACACGATATAGTTTTGAATCAGACTCTTAGTGAAACCGCGGAAGTTTTCCAGCTCGACCGATTTAAGCGTAGCAGCCACCCCCTCACTCCGCCGCGAACAACCCGGCCTCAACCACGTCCTCGTTCGCCACCACCGGCACCACCTGGCGCTTGTCGAAGCTGTCCCAGACCTCGTTCCAGTTGCCGCGCGTGGCCGCCTTGGAATACTCGGTCGCACGCGTCTCGAAGAAGTTCGCGTGCTCGACCCCGTTCAACAGCGGGGAGAGCCAGGGGAGGGGGTGTTCGTCGATCATGTAGATCGGTTTCAGGCCCAGCTGGCTCAGCCGCCAGTCGGCGATGTAGCGGATGTAGCGCTTGATCTCCTTGGGCGTCATGCCGGGCACCGGCCCCATCTCGAACGCCAAGTCGATGAACGCATCCTCCAGCCGCACGGTGGTCTGGCAGACGTCGGCGATGTCGTCCTTGACCGTCTTGGTCAGGCAGCCGCGCTCCGCGCAAAAGGCGTGGAACAGCTTGATGATGCCCTCGCAATGCAAGGTCTCATCACGCACCGACCAGCTGACGATCTGGCCCATGCCCTTCATCTTGTTGAAGCGCGGGAAGTTCATCAGCATGGCGAACGACGCGAACAGCTGCAGCCCCTCGGTGAAGCCGCCGAACATCGCCAGCGTCTTGGCGATGTCCTCGTCCGAATCGACGCCGAACTGTTGCAGATAGTCGTGCTTGTCCTTCATCTCGGCGTAGTCGAGGAACGCGCCATACTCGCTCTCGGGCATCCCGATCGTGTCGAGCAGGTGGGAGTAGGCGGCGATGTGGACGGTCTCCATGTTGCTGAACGCCGTCAGCATCATCTTGATTTCAGTGGGCTTGAACACGCTGCCGTATTTGTCGTGATAGCAGTCCTGCACCTCGACATCCGCCTGGGTGAAAAAGCGGAAGATCTGGGTGAGCAGGTTGCGCTCGTGCGGCGAGAGCTTCTGCGCCCAGTCGCGGCAGTCCTCGCCCAGCGGCACTTCCTCCGGCATCCAGTGGATCTGCTGCTGACGCTTCCAGAAGTCGAACGCCCAGGGGTATTCGAACGGCTTGTACTGCTTGCGGGCTTCGGTGAGGCTCATGAGGTGCGTCCTTGTGTGAGGAGGAGAGTGAGACCGATGGCCGTGCTGACGACCATGGCGATGTAGAGGGCGACGGCGGTGATCCGCCAGCGCCGGGCGAGAGCGGCATCGGCGGCGTCCTGCGCGCGCAACGAGGCGACGACGCCGAGCGCGGCGAACGCGATGCCAGCCACGCAGAGGACGACGCCGCCGCTCATCCCATGCCGTCCAGCGTGGTGGCGAACAGCGACAGGATGAGGGCGACGGTGAGCAGCATGACGCCGCCGATACGCCGCGCCTGGGCGTTGGGCGCGGACCGAGTGCTGCCGCGCACGGACGGCGCGAGCAAGCCGACGCCGCCCACCGCCGCCAGGACTGCGACGCCCGCCATGATGAGGGGGGCGAGGTTTATGATCCCTCTCCCTGCGGGAAGGAGCCGCGCAGCGGCGGAAGGGTGAGGGTGATGAAGCTCACGACTTGTCACCCTCACCCCAACCCTCTCCCAAGGGGAGAGGGAGCTTGCTCCGGATCAGGGTCAGGACACCCTCCAGATCGCCCATGACGTCGGTGTTCCACGCACGCACGACGCGAAAGCCCTGTGCCTCAATGAATCGCGTCCGCCGCGCATCATACTCGGCGGCGTCCGCGTGCTGACCACCGTCCACTTCCACCACCAGCTTGCCTTCGAAGTTGAGGAAATCGGCGAAATACTGCCCGACCGGCACCTGTCGCCGCCACTTGGCGTCCGGCATCGCCTCGCGCAGGCCGCGCCACAGGCGTCGCTCGGCGTCCGTGGCATCACGGCGCAGGCTGCGGGCGCGATCAACTGTTCCGCTGGCTTGGCGCTCGTAGAGTTGCACTCGTCACCCTCACCCTTCCGCGGCTCCGCCGCTTCCTCCCTCTCCCAGCGGGAGAGGGACTAAGTTCACTGACACGCCAGGCATTCGTCGTAGTCGGTGCTCTCCACCTCGATCTGCTTCAGGTCGATCGTGTTGTCCGCCTCCACCGCGCCGGCGAAGCCAGCGCGCTGGATCGACTTGGACCTGAGATAATAGAGCGACTTGCACCCCAGCTCCCATGCGCGGACGTGGAGCATCAGCAGGTCCCACTTCTCGACGTCGGCCGGGATGAACAGGTTCAGCGACTGCGCCTGGTCGATATACGGCGTGCGGTCGGCGGCGAGCTCAAGCAGCCAGCGCTGGTCGATCTCGAAGCTGGTCTTGAACGTCGCCTTCTCGTCGGTCGAAAGGAAGTCGAGGTGAGCGACCGACCCGCCGCGCTCCAGGATCGTGTTCCACACCGCGTCCGAGTTCTTGGCGTGCTCGACCAGCACGCGCTCCAGATGCGGGTTCTTCACGACGAAACTGCCCGACAGCGTCTTGTGGGTGTAGATGTTGGCCGGGATGGGCTCGATGCAGGCCGAGGTGCCGCCGCAGATGATCGAGATCGACGCGGTCGGCGCGATCGCCATCTTGGACGAAAACCGCTCCATTGCGCCCGCGTCGGCCGCGTCGGGGCAGGGGCCACGCTCGTGCGCCAGCATCATCGACGCCTCGCTCGCCTTGGCCTCGATGTATTTGAACATCTTGAGGTTCCACGACTTCGCCACAGCACTCTCGAACGGCACGGAGCGCGCCTGGAGGAAGGAGTGGTAGCCCATCACGCCCAGCCCCACCGACCGCTCCGCACTGGCGGCGTACTTCGCCCGCGCCATCTCGGGCGGCGCGCGCTCGATATAGTCGGTCAGCACATTGTCGAGAAAGCGCATCACGTCCTCGATGAACTGCGGTTCGCCATGCCACTGGTCCCACGTTTCGAGGTTGAGCGACGACAGGCAGCACACCGCCGTGCGGTCGCGGCCGTGGTGGTCCGGCCCGGTCGGCAGCGTGATCTCGGAGCACAGATTGGACGTCGTGACCTTCAGGCCCAGCTCGCGCTGGTGGCGCGGCATGGAGCGGTTCACCTGGTCGATGAAGATGATGTAGGGCTCGCCGGTCGCCAGCCGGGTCTCGACCAGCTTCTGGAACAGCGAGCGCGCGTCGACCGTGGCGCGCACCGACTGGTCCTTGGGCGAGCGCAGGTGCCACTCCTCGCCCGCCTTGACCGCCGCCATGAAGGCGTCGGTGATGAGTACGCCGTGGTGCAAGTTCAACGCCTTGCGGTTGAAGTCGCCGGACGCCTTGCGGATCTCCAGAAACTCCTCGATTTCCGGGTGGTTGATGTCGAGATAGACCGCCGCCGAGCCGCGCCGCAGCGACCCCTGGCTGATCGCCAAGGTCAGCGAATCCATCACGCGCACGAACGGGATGATGCCGCTGGTCTTGCCGTTCAGGCCGACCGGCTCGCCGATGCCACGCACATGGCCCCAATAGGTCCCGATGCCGCCGCCCTTGGACGCCAGCCAGACATTCTCGTTCCAGGTGTCGACGATGCCCTCCAGGCTGTCCGACACGGAGTTGAGGTAGCAGCTGATCGGCAGGCCGCGTCCGGTGCCGCCGTTGGACAGCACGGGGGTCGCCGGCATGAACCACAGGCGGCTGATGGCATCGTACATCCGCTGGGCGTGCTCCGCGTCGTCGGCATAGGCGGAGGCGACGCGCACGAACAGGTCCTGATAGGATTCGCCGGGCAGCAAATAGCGGTCCTGCAGCGTCTCCTTGCCGAAGTCGGTGAGGAGAGCGTCGCGGCCGTGGTCGACGGTCAGCGGATAGGCCTCGGCGCGCTCGGTCTTGCCGATCGTGCGCGCCGGGGCAACCGTCGTGGTCGCCGCCTCGTCCATGACCGTGCTGTCCATCGTGCCGCTCTCCGCCAAATCCATCATCGTTCCTCTGTTCTTATTATGTTCTAGTTGCGCGGGCCGCAAGTGGACTGTCGCCAACCACCAAGGCTTGTGGTCGTCGCCACGCCGTCCACCACACGTTGCGTCGGGACGGGTGAGGGATCAAGCATTGACAGGGGTGTCGGTTTCCCCGTCGCCCACCCCCCGCCCGCGTCGTTCGCGGATTTCCGCGCCAAAGTTTTTTTGGCGCTCGACGAGTCGTCCGGAGCTCGCCTGTAGCGACTCCACGACGCGTCGCCGGTCGCGCGGCTGCCGGTGTCGTCCGGCTGGCGGCGGACCTGCGGAGGCTGGCGCTTCGGCCGCCACTCGCTAGGGCCGAACGTCACGCGAAGGGAGGCGCTCTGGCATGGCACGGCGGATCGGACGGGCGCTCGCCTGGAGCGCGGTGGGAGTCGTCGGGCTGGTGGCGCTCGTGGCCACCGTGCTGCCGCCGTTCCTCGACCGGGTGTATTACCAGGGGCCGGTGTCGGACCATTTCGATGGCGAGCGATTTTTCAACCCGGACGGCGACGACACGGGCGTGCCGACCGGGGGCAGTCGCGCGGGCTTCTTCTGGAGCCGGCTGACCGGCGCGGGTCAGCCGGACTGGCCGGCGAGTGTGGCGGTGCGCCCCAGCCCGCCCGTCGAGCGACCGCCGCTGAAGGACGGCGAGATGCGCGTCACCTGGGTCGGCCACGCCACCGCGCTGATCGAGACGCCGGGGCTCAACATCCTGACCGACCCGGTGTGGTCGGACCGCGCGGGGCCGTTCGGGTTTGGGCCGAAGCGGGTGGCGGAGCCGGGGGTGCGCTTCGAGGATTTGCCGCCGATCGACCTCGTGCTGGTGAGCCACAACCACTACGACCACATGGACTTGGCGACGCTGAAGCGGCTTTGGGAGCGGGATCGGCCAGCGATTGTGACGAGCCTCGGCAATGATGCTTTGATCCGGCAAGTCACCGACGAGCGATGCACGAAACCCATGTTCCCGCACGGGTGTGAGGCTGCAGGAAGGATTGAAGCTCTCGACTGGGCCAGGGGCAATGCGGACAGCGTAGTCGCTGGGTTCACAGCCATTCGGAGGCGTGATGAGCCGGCAGCTAGGCCGTCAGCCGTGATCGTCACCCGCAACCATCATTGGGGCAGCCGGTGGAGCAGGGACCGCAACCGCGCCCTGTGGTCGTCCTTTATCATCGACACCCCGTCAGGAGCCGTCTTCTTCGCCGGCGACACGGGGCTCGGTGACGGCAAGTGGCCCGCCGAGGCTCTGAGGAGCTTGGCCGCACTTGGTGCGCAGCGGGCTGGTAACACCCGCATCCGCCTCGCCCTCATCCCCATCGGCGCGTTCCGCTTCAAGCCGGGCCAGCTCAACACCGGCAGTCACGTCGGGCCGCCGGACGCGCTGCGCGTCTGGAACCGGCTCGGCCGGCCATGGACGCTGCCGATCCACTGGGGCACCTTTCGCCTGTCGAGCGAGGCCTACGACACCCCGCCCAAGATGCTCGCCGAGCTGATGCGCTGCACCGGCGGCCCGCCCGACGCCTTCGCCGCACACGAGATCGGTCGCTCCTGGATGGTCCCGCCCGCCGCCGAGCACACGACAATAGATGAGGCGTTGATCGCACCGTGCACGCGGACGGAGGCGGTGCGGGCGCTCAGGTGAGCCAACCACTCGTTCACCCACTCATCCGTTCGGGCTGAGCTTGTCGAAGCCCCGTCCTTCTTCTTCAATGCACCCAGGCCAGAGCGGCGCTTCGACAAGCTCAGCGCGAACGGAGTGGGGGAGTGACGTACCTACTCCGTGACCGGAGCGCCCGCGTCCGGGTTTTGCTGGCCGCCCTCGACCGCGCCGCTCTGGCCGATCGAGCCCGCCCCGGTGCCGATCTTGCTGACGCTCGTGTCGCCGCCCGCCGCCGCGTTCTCCTGATATCTCAGCGAGTCCGTCTGGTCGCCGCTCGCGTCCGCGCCGTTCAGGCCGACGGGCATGGTGGCGAAGGTGGTCAGATTCTGCTCCTGAGGCGTCGGCGTCCCCGCCTGGTTGCAGGCGGCGAGCGCCAGCGGGGCGAGGAGGGCGGTCAAGGCGAGGGGGCGGGTCATGTCAGGGGGTGTCCTTGGTGGCGGCGCGGTCGCGTCGGGGTCAGGCTGTCCGCGTTGCAACGCCCAGTGTGGGTGAGGGTTGTGGTCGAGCCGTCAGGCGGCGTGAGACGTTCGTGGCGCGCAGACTCCCTTTGCGTGTCATGCCAACCTTCCCCATCTTGCCCACCATGTCCATCGCCATCCGCACCTCCCTCGCCGAGCCCGAAACCGGCGACGACTTCAAGCCTCACCGCCCGTCGCGCCCCGCCAAGGCGGAGGGCGGCCGGCGGTTCGAGATCGTGTCCGACTACGAACCGTCCGGCGACCAGCCGACCGCGATCGCCGACCTGGTCGGCCAGGTGCGCGACGGGGAGCAGACGCAGGTGCTGTTGGGCGTCACCGGCTCGGGCAAGACGTTCACCATGGCCAAGGTGATCGAGGCGGTGCAGCGCCCCGCCCTCATCCTCGCCCCCAACAAAATCCTGGCGGCGCAATTGTACGGCGAGTTCAAGCAGTTCTTTCCGAACAACGCGGTCGAGTATTTCGTCAGCTATTACGACTATTACCAGCCCGAGGCCTACGTTCCGCGCTCCGACACCTACATCGAGAAGGAGTCGAGCATCAACGAGGCCATCGACCGGATGCGCCACTCGGCCACGCGCTCCCTGTTGGAGCGCGACGACGTGCTGATCGTGGCGTCCGTGTCCTGCCTCTACGGCATCGGGTCGGTCGAGACCTATTCGGCCATGATCTTCGACATCGTGACCAACACCCAGGTCGACCAGCGCGAGCTGATCCGCAAGCTGGTCGCGCTGCAATACAAGCGCAACGACGTCGCGTTCTCGCGCGGCAATTTTCGCGTGCGCGGCGACACGGTCGAGCTGTTCCCGAGCCACTATGACGACACCGCCTGGCGGATCAGCTTCTTCGGCGACGAGGTCGACTCGATCGTCGAGTTCGATCCGCTGACCGGCAAGCCCGGTGCCTCGCTGCCCAAGGTGCGGGTCTATGCCAACTCGCACTATGTCACCCCCGGCCCGACCATGAAGCAGGCGGCCGAGGCGATCCGCTTCGAACTCACCGAGCGGCTGAAGGAGCTCCACGCCGAGGGCAAGCTCTTGGAGGCGCAGCGGCTGGAGCAGCGCACGAACTTCGACCTGGAGATGATCGCGGCCACCGGGGCCTGCAACGGGATCGAGAACTACTCGCGCTTCCTCACCGGCCGCCTGCCCGGCGAGCCGCCGCCGACGCTGTTCGAATACCTCCCGGAAAATGCCCTCTTATTCGTGGACGAAAGCCACCAGACGGTGCCGCAGGTCGGCGGCATGGCGAGGGGCGACCACCGCCGCAAGATCACGCTGGCTGAGTACGGCTTTCGCTTGCCGTCCTGCATCGACAATCGCCCGCTGCGCTTCAACGAGTGGGACGCGATGCGCCCGCAGACGGTGTGCGTCTCCGCCACGCCCGGCAGTTGGGAGATGGAGGCGACCGGCGGCGTGTTTGCCGAACAGGTCATCCGCCCCACCGGGCTCATCGACCCGCCCGTGGAGGTGAAGCCCGTCGAGGAGCAGGTCGATGACCTGATTGTGGAGGCCAAGAAGACGGCGGCCGCCGGCTATCGCACGCTCGTCACCACGCTGACCAAACGCATGGCCGAGGACTTGACCGAGTTCCTGCACGAGGCGGGGCTGAAGGTCCGTTATATGCACTCCGACGTCGAAACCTTGGAGCGTATCGAGCTGATCCGCGACCTGCGATTGGGCGTCTATGACGTGCTGGTCGGCATCAACCTGCTGCGCGAGGGGCTCGACATTCCGGAGTGCGGGCTGGTCGCCATCCTGGATGCGGACAAGGAGGGCTTTCTGCGATCGGAGACCTCGCTGGTGCAGACCATCGGGCGCGCGGCGCGCAACGTGGACGGGCGCGTGATCCTCTACGCCGACCGCATCACCGGCTCGATGGAGCGCGCGATGCTGGAGACCGACCGGCGGCGCGAACGGCAGCACGCCTACAATCTGGAGCACGGCATCACGCCGGCGACCATCCGGTCCAAGATCGGCGACATCTTGTCCGACGTGTCCAACCGCGACGGCGTGCTCGTCGAGATCGAGGACGGCCCCTCTCACATGGTGGGCCACAATCTACGCGGCCACATCGAGGGGCTGGAAAAGGAGATGCGCAAGGCCGCGTCGAACCTGGAGTTCGAGACCGCCGGCCGGCTACGCGACGAGATACGAAGCCTCGAGGCGCACGAACTTGGCCTGCCGGCGACGGACCAGGTGGCTCCGCTGCGAGGCCGGGCGACGGAGGGAATGCCGGGCACGCGCAAGGAACGCTACGGGCGGACTCAGAGGAAGCGGATTGGGGGCGGGAAGGTGCGGTGAGGGGGTAGGAGGAGCGGAGCGGACAAAGCGTTCTACCACCGGGTGACTAGCTCAAATGATGAAGCGTCGGTAGTTTGACATAAGACGGTGGCAGAACGCCACCTCGCGCTGAACGACACTCGTGGGCAGCGCGGTTTCCGAAGGAAAGTTGAGCGCCCATGACCCGCGATCGCAAGGTTTTTGAAGAGCTACTGAACCACAGGCCTCCGAACCTGCCCTTTCGCGATTTCGAACGACTTCTCCGTGCCTTCGGCTTTGAGCTCGCTCGCACGAGCGGCAGCCACCGGATCTACCTCCACCCTGTGGTGCCGCGACCCTTCCCGGTGCAATCCGGCGGCAAGGGCGCCAAGCGGTATCAACTTCGCCAGCTGCTTGGACTCGTGGAGACATACGGCTTACAGATGGAAGAGTGAGCGAGCCCCACTACCACATTAACCTGTTCTGGTCGGATGACGACGACCTGTGGGTCGCCGACGCACCAGACTTGCATCCCTGCTCCGGCCACGGCGCCACCCGCGACGAAGCACTCGCCCGTGTTGGCGACGCGATCGACGGATGGCTGGAGGTGGCGCGGGAGCGTGGCTTTGCCATTCCGGAGCCTCGCTATCGCCCCGCCATCTACGCGGCCGCCTGAGGCGGGTCGTGCCCGCCTGATCCTGTTCAACAAGCCCATGGGCGTGCTGTCGCAGTTCACCGACCGGGGCTCGCCCGCCGCGCGCGCGACGCTGTCCGACTTCATCCACGTGCCGGGCGTGTACCCGGCCGGGCGGCTGGATCGGGACAGTGAGGGGTTGCTGGTTCTGACCGACGACGGCGCGGTGCAGGCGCGGATCGCGGACCCGCGACACAAGCTTCCCAAGACGTACCTGGTGCAGGTGGAGGGGGCACCGGACGACGGTGCGCTCGCCCGGCTGCGCCTTGCTGTCACGCTCAAGGATGGGCCGACGCTCCCCGCGGAGGTGGAGCGGATCGACCCGCCCGACCTCTGGCCGCGCGAGCCTCCTGTGCGGTTGCGGCTGACCGTCCCGGACGGCTGGCTGCGGCTGACGATCCGCGAGGGGCGCAACCGCCAGGTGCGGCGGATGACGGCGGCGGTCGGGCATCCGACGCTGCGGCTGGTGCGCTGGAGCGTGGGTGAGTGGACGCTGGACGAGTTGGCACCGGGCGAGTGGCGCGACGGCTAATCCTCGTCGAACGCCAGACTGCCCTCATCGAACAGCCGGACGAGCAGCGCCAGGGCGTCGTCCGACAGCGGCCCGGCGGGCAGGGAAGGGCGCGGCGCGGCGCACAGCCGCTCCGCCAGGTCGGCGACCTCGCCCGAACAATCGTGCGCCTCGCCGCCCACGAACAGCGTGACCCCGCCCGCGTCGCGCAGGAAGGCGAAGCGGTGGGCCGGGTTGCGGACGAGGGGCTCGCCGGCCGCGATCGCCGTACGGAGCTCGTCCTGCTCTACCGGCTCGTCCGGCGACCAGTCCATCTCCGGGTCGCGCGGCTGCGTGGTGTGGCGGCCGAACCAGCGGGCGAAGCCGTCGCGGTCGGCCACGGCTTCAATCATCATCGCGTAGAGCCGGTCGAGCGAATTGCCCGTGATCTCGCCCGGATTGTCCTGCATCGTAAGCCCCGGGTCGGCGTAGCGACGATCGCTCATCGTCTCCAGCCGATCATCGGCCCAGTGCGACACCAGCTCGCTCACCAGCGGGGCGCGGAAGCCGACCGAATAGGTCATGCACTCGTCGCCCTCCGCCACCCCGTCGTGCGGCACGCCCGGCGGCAGATAGAGGATGTCGCCCGGCTCCAGCACCCACTCGGCGATGGTCTCGAAGCCGGGCAGCAGGCGCAGCGGACCCTCCGGCCCGTCCGCGTCCTCACCCAGCGGCGCGCCGATCCGCCAGCGTCGCCGCCCCAGCCCCTGGATCAGGAACACGTCATAATGGTCGACGTGCGGCCCCACCCCGCCGCCGTCGCCGGCCAGGCTGACCATCACGTCGTCCACCCGCCAGTCGGGCACGAAGCGGAAGGCGGCGAGGAGCCCGGCCACGTCGGGCACCCACTCGTCCGCCGCCTGCACCAGCAGCGTCCAGGGGGTGCCGCCCAGCCGACCGAGCCGGTCGGCGTCGAATGGTCCGTGTTCCAAGACCGACGCGGTGATCAGGCGCGACTCGACGCCCTCCTCGCAGGCCAGCCCGGCCAGTTCGTCCGGGTCGAGCGGGTTGGCCCACGCGGACCACGGATCGCGCAGCAGCAGGGGCGCGGTCTGCCAATGGTCGCGCAGGAAGGCGGCGGGGTCGAAGCGGGGGAGGTCCATGGCGCCTCCTAGCAGCGCCGCCGCTCGCGCACACTTGCCGAGCGGTCGCGGCCTCCGCTAACCGGCGCACCATGACCGACAGCCCCCCCGACCGTCTCGCGATCGACCCAGCCAGCCCGCACCACGATGAGGCGGCGCTGGAGCGCGGCGTCGGCGTGCGCTTCAAGGAGCGCGAGCGAACCGACGTGGAGGAGTATTGCGTGGCCGAGAGCTGGATCCGGGTGGCCGCCGGCCGCGCGGTGGACCGGCGCGGCAAGCCGCTGACGCTGAAGCTCTCCGGCCCGGTCGAGGTCTGGTGGCGCGGGCCGGCGGCGAGCGAGGGCGAGAGCGCGCCCGCCGACCTGGCACCGGGCGAACCGGGCGCCGGCGAAGCGCACCCGAGCTGAGCGCTGCACCATTCCTCCCCATCTTCAATGGGAAGAGGGACCGCTCCGCGCAGCGGAGTGGTGGAGGGGTGTGGTGGCGGGCGGCGAAGTGATGCGGGCCACTGGCGAGGTCCGGGCAATCCCCTCCGTCAGCGCTGGCGCGCTGCCACCTCCCCAGCCGAGCTGGGGAGGAACGTGAACGGACCTCTACCGCCCCAGCAGCCGCCCGATCCTCGCCATTCCCGACGCCACCCGGGCGCGCGGCACCTCCACACCCGGCGCGAGCCGGGCGCGCGGCACCTCCATGTGGACGAGGTCGAAGGGCAGCTCGAGCCGAAAGGCCTTGGCACCCGGCATCGGCCGGTCGGGGTAGATAAAGCCGTGAAGCGGCCATTGCGTGCCGCCCAGGGCCGCGATCGGCGCGAACCAGACGCGCACCTGGCTCCAGTCGTTGGCGGGCGACACGTCGACCGCGCGCACGTCGCGCTCGATCTGCCCGCGCCGGCCGTTGATCAGCGACCAGTTGGCGTGGTCGAGCCGCACTTCCCGGCTGCTCACCACGCGCCGCACGACGGCGACATGGCCGAGCGTCATGCGGCCGAAGGGCTGGAAGGCCATCACCGCGCCGGCGCGGGGCAGGGGGCCGCGCGCGTAATGCGCCTTGGCCTGATCCCACCAGGTGAGCGCGTTGCCGAAGATCCGGATGCCCGACACGTCGCGCGCGAAGGGGACGCACTCGAGCCAGCCGCCGGCCAGTTGCTCGGCGGCCGCGGTGGACGGCAGGACGACCGGGGCCGCCAGCGCGATCGCGACCGCCAACCTCACACTATTTTTGTGCACCATCGCCGTCGTCCCGCAACCGTATCCGATGCGGTGCGTTAGGCCCGGTTGATCAACGCGGGCCTAGCCGGCAGGCTTGCCGTCGCGGTAACCAAGAGTCGTGTCGACCGTCGCCGTGGTGACCGCGTGGTAGCCGGGCCGCGCGCGCGCGTAGATCGACTGCGCCAGCGCCGCGCCCCAGCCGGGCTGAGCCAGCAGGGTGGCGAACAGCGGGGCCACGAACTTGCGCCGGCCCTGCGACAGCAGGAAGCGTTCGGCGGACGCGCGCGCGGGCTCGTAGTCGTTCGGGAGAGCGAGCTGCAACCAGCCGAAGCGCAGCTCGCTGTTGCCGGTGTCGGTCAGGCCATACGCCCGATCGAGCGCCGCCAGCCGGTCGCGGGACAGCGTGCGGGGCAGGGCGGCAAGAAACCGCTGGCGCTCCTGCGTGGTCCAGCCCGCCCACTCGGCCGGCGGATCGCCGCCGGCCGGATAGGCCGCCGCCAGTGCATCGACCTTGGCAAAGGCGGGCGAGGTGATGTGGACGGCGTTGGCCGGCAGGCCGGGCTGATAGAGCCACTCGTCCACGCCGACGCTCGCCATCGCCGCCTTATCGCCCTTGAACAGATTGGCCGCCAGGTCCGCGCGGAAGCCGGCGGTGGTCTGCGGCTGAAAGGCGTGACGGTCGAAATAGCCCTTGAGGTAGGCGTCCCAGCGGGGCCGGCCGACGGCGGCCTCCAGCGTGCGGAGGAAGGTCGCGCCCTTCTCATACGCGATGTCGGTCAGGCCGGCGTCCGGGTCGCGGCCGGCCAGGTCCAGGTGCAGCGCGGTGTCCGGGCCGGCGTTGTCCTTGAGCGCCGATTGCAGGTCGGACCAGCCCAGATCGGCCAGCATCGCCGAGCGCTCCGGCCCATAGAGCGCCTCCATAATCCGGTTCTCGAAATAGACCGTGAAGCCCTCGTTCAGCCAGAAGTCGTTCCAGGTCGCGTTGGTGACGAGGTTGCCCGACCAGCTGTGCGCCAGCTCGTGCGCCACCAGGCTGGTGAGCGAGCGGTCGCCGGCCAGCACCGTGGGCGTCACAAAGGTCAGGCGTGGATTCTCCATGCCGCCGAACGGAAAGGCAGGCGGCAGCACGAGCAGGTCGTAGCGGCCCCAGCGATAGGGGCCGTAGAGCCCCTCCGCCGTGGTCACCATCTTTTCCAGATCGGTGAACTCGCCGGCGGCCTTGGCGAGCGTCACGGGTTCCGCCCAGATGCCGGTGCGCGGGCCGGTGGACTGAAAGGCAAGGTCGCCGACCGCCAATGCGATCAGATAGGGTGCGACCGGCTTGTCCATGCGGAAGCGAAAGCGACGGGTGCCGGTCGCCGCCGGCTCGCCCTTGGGCGTCAGCGTCTCGGCCGACATGACGGCGGTGAGCGGGGCGGGCACCGTGATCGCCGCCTCCCACGTCTGGCGAATACCGGGCGAGTCCTGCGTCGGAATCCACGACCGGTTGAGGATCGCCTGCCCTTGCGAGAACAGGAACGGCTGCGCCTTGCCCGCCGTCTGGTCGGGGGTGAGCCACTGGAGCGCGGGGGCACCCGGCGCGGTGGTGTAGGCAATGCGAACCTGCTTCGCGCCACCGTGGGAGATGGTCAGCGGCGCGCCATGGATCGGTTCGCTGGTGCCGATGGTGAAGGGCAGTGCCTTGCCGCCGCCGTCGGTGACGGAGCGGATGGTGAGGTCGCGCGTGTCCAGTACCAGCTCCCGCGCGGTGGGCGCGGAGAGCACGTCCAGCGTGGCCGTCCCGCTCATCGTCCGTGCGACAAAGTCGGCGGCGAGGTCGAGCGCCACATGAGTCACCCGAGCCTCCGCCGGCCGGGCATAGGAATGGCTGTCCCGCGCGTCGGCGGTGGTGAGAACGGGGGCGATCATGGTCGGGGCAGCGCTCTGCCCCGACACCATCGGCGCGGTGGAGGCGGTGGTGCAGCCCGCCGTCATCAGCGTCGCGGCCCCCGCCAGCCAGTGTGCGCGTATCGTCATTCGTCTCTCCCGGATGGGGCATCTGTTAGCGCGTGTTCGGGAGCACGGATAGCGGGCGGGCACTGACGTGGGGGTGAATGGGAGGAAGAGCGACGATGCCCTTCGCCAACCCCTTCGTCATTCCCGCGAAGGCGGGAGTCCATGCACCCGGCAGTCGATAATGAGCGAGGTCGGAAGACTTGGCCACATGGATTCCCGCCTGCGCGGGGATGACGGGGAGGGAAGTGACGCGCGCCCCAGCACCTCATCCCTTCGTGAACCGCTCCCCCTTCTCCGCCTTCTCCTTCAACAGACTGCTGATCTTGAAGTCGAAGCTGGCCGCGTGCTTCTCCAGTCCCGCCAGGATCGTCTTGGCCCCGACCGTGTCGGCCCAGAACATCGGGCCGCCTCGGTACACCGGCCAGCCATAGCCGTAGATCCAGACCACATCGATGTCGGACGCGCGCTGGGCGATGCCCTCTTCCAGGATCAGCGCGCCCTCGTTCACCATCGGGTAGAGCGTGCGCTCCATGATCTCCTCGTCGGTGATCTGGCGCTGCGGCGTGTTCGTCTTGCCGCGCCATTCGATCAGGATCTCGGCGACGCGCGGGCTCTCGCTGGCTTTGCGCTTGTCGTCATAGTCATAGAAGCCGGCCGATTTCTTCTGGCCCCAGCGACCCTCGGCGGCGAGCGCGTCGCGGATGTTCTCGATGCGGTTGGGGTCGCGGTGCCAGCCGATGTCGACGCCGGCCAGATCGGCCATCTGGAACGGCCCCATCGGCATGCCGAAGTCGGTGTGGACCTTGTCGATCTGCGCTGGGCTCGCGCCCTCCATCAACAGTTTGTTGGCCTCGACCTGTCTGGGCATCAGCATCCGGTTGCCGATGAAGCCGTAGCAGACGCCCGACACCACCGCGACCTTCTTGATCCGCTTGGCCAGCGCCATGACGGTGGCGAGCACGTCGTCCGCCGTCTCACGCCCACGCACGACCTCCAGCAGCTTCATCACGTTGGCGGGCGAGAAGAAGTGCATGCCGACCACGTCCTGCGGCCGCTTGGTGCAGGCCGCGATCTCGTCGACGTTCAGGTAGCTGGTGTTGGACGCCAGGATCGCGCCGGGTTTCGCGACCGCGTCCAGCTTGCCGAACACCTCCTTCTTGATCTCCATCGTCTCGAACACGGCCTCGACGATCAGGTCGCAGTCGGACAGGTCGGCATAGTCGAGCGTCGTGGTCGTGTTGGCGCCGAACGCCTCCACCTGCTCCGGCTTGAAGCGACCCTTGGCGGCCGACGCGGCCCAGTTCTTGCGCATGACGCCGGTGCCCCGCTCGGCCGCGTCCTGGCTCATCTCGAGCAGCACGACCGGGATGCCCACCTGGACGAAGTTCATGGCGATGCCGCCGCCCATCGTGCCCGCGCCGATCATCCCGACCTTCTTGATCTCGCGCAGTTTCGTGTCGGCCGGCACGTCGTCGATCTTGGCCGCCTGGCGCTCGGCGAAGAAGAGGTGGCGCATGGCTGCCGACTGGGTGCCGAACATCAGCTTCATGAACTGCTCGCGCTCGAACTGAAGCCCGGCCGCCATCGGCAGCCGGGTCGCCGCCTCGACGCACGCGATGTTGGCGGCGGGCGCGTCGAAGCCCTTGAACTTGCGCGCGTTGGCCTTGGCGAATTCCTCGAACACGCCCGGCTCAGCGGTCATCGTCATCGCGTCGATGCGCGGGATCGGCTGGCCGATCACCTCGCCCGCGAATGCGATCGCATCGGCGCGCAGCGACTCCTCGCCCGACAGTCGGTCGATCAGCCCCGCCTCCTTGGCGCGCGTGGCGGAGATCGGGTCGCCCTTGGCCGTCATTTCCAGCGCCAGCGGAACGCCGGCGACGCGCGGCAGGCGCTGGGTGCCGCCCGCTCCGGGCAGCAGGCCGAGCTTGACCTCCGGCGTGCCGATCTTCGCCGACGGCACGGCGATGCGGTAGTGGCAGCCGAGCGTCATCTCGCACCCGCCGCCGAGCGCCGTGCCGTGGATGGCGGCGACGATCGGCTTGGCGAAGCTCGCCATGCGATCGACGACCTCGGGCAGCTGCGGCATGACCGGCGGCTTGCCGAACTCCGTGATGTCGGCGCCCGCGAAAAAGGTGCGGCCGTCGCAGGCCAGCACCAGCGCCTTGATCGACGTATCGCCCTCCGCCTCGTCGAGCGCCTTGGTGACGCCGACCCGGACCTCGGCCCCCAACGCGTTCACGGGCGGATTGTTGGAGACGATGACGAGGACGTCGCCGTGGCGCTCGGTGGTGATGACGGACATTCGTGGCTCCTTGGATTAATCGAGGGCGGCGTAGATCATGCGCTTGATCTCGCGGCGGACGGGGTAGGCGTTGGACGGCATCAGCTGGGTCATGAAGACCAGGATGACATCCTCGGCCGGGTCGACGAAGAAGGCGGTCGAGAACATGCCCCCCCAGTAATAATCGCCGGCCGAGCCGTTCGACAGCGCGGCGGCGGGGTCCATGGTGGTGGCGAAGCCCAAGCCGAAGCCGACGCCGGCGTTCTCCACCTCGCTGAACAGCCCCCGGCTCATCTGGGTCAGGTCGCGGCCGCCGGGCAGGTGGTTGGCGGTCATCAGCTCGATCGTCTTGCGGCCGAGCACGCGCTCGCCGTCCAGCGCGCCGCCGTCGAGCAGCATCCGGCAGAAGCGGTGATAGTCCGCGAGAGTGGAGACCATGCCGCCGCCGCCGGACAGCAGCTTGGGCGGGTTGGCCCACGCGGTGGTGGCCCCGGAGTCATAGAGCTTGCGCTCGCCCTTGGGCGTCAGCGCAAAGCAGTCGGGCACCCGGTCGACCTTGTCGGCGGGCACCTGAAAGCCGGTGTCCACCATGCCGAGCGGGCCGGTGATGCGCTCGGCGATGACCTCGTCCAGCGGCCGGTCCGCGATCCGCTGGATGATCGCGCCCAGCACGTCGGTGGCGATTGAATAGGTCCACGCCGAGCCGGGGTCGAACTCGATCGGCAGCTTGGCCAACGCGGCCACGAACGCCTCCAGATCGCCGCCGTCGAACCGCTCGAAGCCGCCCTTGCGATAGGCGGCGTCGACCGGCGAGCGCTCCTGAAAGGAGTAGGTGAGGCCGGCGGTGTGGCGCAGCAGGTCGACCATCCGCATCTCGCCCGCCGGCGGACGGGTGGCGAAGGGCACCTGTCCGCCGCCGTTCACGAAGACGCCCAGGTCGCGCCACTCCGGCAGGACGGAGGACACCGGATCGTCGAGCGCCACCCGGCACTCCTCGACCAGCGCCATGAAGGCGACCGACGTGATCGGCTTGGTCATCGACGCGATGCGGAAGATTGCGTCCTCGCGCAGCGGCTCGCCCGCGCGCGCGTCGCCCTGCACGGAGACGAGCGCCGGCTCGCCCGCTCGGCTGACCAGCACGGCGGCGTGGGGCAGGCGGCCGGTGTCGAGGTAGCGCGTCCGGAGGAACTCGGGGATGCGCTCGAGCCGGTCGGGCGCGAAGCCAAGGGCGACGGGGTCGGTCACGGCGATGGTCATGCGGCGGTCTTCCCCGTTTCCTGGCGTGTGACGGGCAGGGACGACGACAGCCCCCCGTCGGCCGCGATCGCCTGGCCGTTGACATAGGACGCGGCGTCCGACGCGAGAAACAGCGCCAGCTCGGCGATCTCGTGCGGCACGCCCGCGCGGCGCAGCGGATTGAGCCGGCCGATCCGGTCCTCCTTGCCCGCGCCGCGCGCATAGGTGAACACCGGTTCGGTCATGCCGCTCTCCACCAGTCCCGGACAGATGGCGTTCACGCGGATGCCGGTACCCGACAGCTGCTGGGCGGCGACCTTGACCAGGTTGATGACGCCCGCCTTCGACGCCGAATAGGCCGGGCAGCCGGCACCCGAGCGGATGCCGGCGACGGATGCGGTGCACAGGATGGCGCCGACCCCGCCCGCCTTGGCCGTGCGCGCCATCATCGCCTGGCCGGCGTGCTTGATCAGCAGCCACGGGCCGACCAGGTTGGTGTTCAGGATCTGCTGCCACTCCGCGACCGTGTGCTCGAAGATGCCCGGCAGGCCGCCCGACACGCCGGCGTTGGCGTAGGCGATGTCGAGCCGGCCGTGGGTGGAGGTCGCGGCCTTGACCAGCGCCGCCACATCCTCCTCCTGGCCCGCGTCCATCCGCAGCGCGGTCGCCTGGCCGCCGTCCCCGCGGATGGCGGCGGCGGTCTCGTGCACGCTTTCGTTCAGGTCGCCGAGCACGAGGCGCGCGCCTTCGGAGGCCCACAGTCGCGCGGTGGCGCGCCCGATGCCGGAGCCCGCGCCGGTGATGATGGCGACCTTGTCGGTGAGGCGTTGGGTCAAGCGAACTCTCCTGCGATCGTCATCCCCGCGGCGGGGATCCATGCGTTGGACGGGCCGACCACCGGGCGGCGGTGAGGCCGGCCCTTTGGATCCCTGCCTGCGCGGGGATGACGCGGCAGGGTGCGACCCCGCATCACTCCGCCCCCGCCTTCACCGCGAAGTCCCACGCCGCGTCGGCGATGATCGGCACCTGCTCGCCCATCGCCTCCGCTTCCACCGAGGACGCGTTGCCGTCGAGCGCGCGGCGCTTGATGCCCTGCACGATGCTCGCCAGCCGGAACTGCCCGAAGGCAAAATACCAGTCGAGTGGCGGCACGGTGCTCAGCCCCGTGCGCGTCGCATAGCGCTCCGCCATCGCCTCGGCCGTCGGAATGCCGAGCGCACCCAGATCCTTGCCGAGCAGCCCCGCGCGGCCCTCCGACGGCACGAACCAGTGCATCAGCAGATAGGACAGGTCGGCCATCGGGTCGCCCAGCGTGCTGAGCTCCCAGTCCAGCACGGCGGCGATCCGTGGCTCGTCCGCCGCGTAGATCAGATTGTCGATGCGGTAGTCGCCATGGACGATGCCGCTCCGCGTCTGATCGGGGAGCGTGGCCGGCAGCCACTCGATCAGCCGCTCCATCGCCGGCAGGTCGTCGGTCTCGGCGGCGCGATACTGCTTGGTCCAGCGACCGACCTGGCGCGCGAAATAGCTGCCGGGCTTGCCATAATCGGCCAGCCCCACCGCGTCCACGTCGACGGCGTGCAGGTCGGCCAGCGTGTCGACCATCGCATGGTAGGTCGCGGTCCGCTCTTGGGGTTCCATGCCCGGCAGCGCGCCGTCCCAAAGCGTGCGCCCCTCCACCATCTCCATGATGTAAAAGGCCGACCCGATCACGCCGTCGTCCTCGCACAGGCCATAGGGCCGCGCGACCGGGAAGCCGGTGGGGTGGAGGGCGGCGATCAGCCGATGTTCGCGCTCGACCGCATGAGCCGACGGCAGCAGCGGCCCGAACGGCTTGCGGCGCAGCACATAGCTCTTGTCCGACGTGGCGACACGGTAGGTCGGGTTCGACTGGCCACCCTTGAACTTGGCGAGCGTCAGCGGACCCGCGAAGCCCTCGACATGACCCGCCATCCAGCGGGCGAGCGCCGCCTCATTCAACCGCTCGTCGCCGGTCAGCGGCACGGTGCCCGTAAAGTCCGCCTCCGCGTCCATCAGTCGAACACCACCACCGAGCGCACCGCGTCGCCGCCGCGCAGCGTGTCGATTGCCCCGTTGATGCCCGACAACGCGATGCGCTCGGCGATCACGCTCTCCAGGTCGAGCTTGCCGGCGAGGTAGAAGTCGACGAGGCGCGGCACGTCGATCGGGAAGCGGTTGGAGCCCATCAGCGAGCCCTGCAGCTTCTTCTCGGCGAGCAGATCGAGCGCCGGCATCGGCACCGCGTCGCGGATCGGCATCATGCCGACGATCGTCGCCGTGCCGCCGCGCCGCAGCAGGCCGAGCGCCATCTGCCCGGTGGCGATGCGCCCGACCGCCTCGATGGCGTGGTGGACGCCGCCCTTCGTCAACTCGACCACCTGCTCCTTCAGCATCGCGTCGGCGGGGTCGAAGGAGTGGGTCGCGCCCAGTTTTTCCGCCAGCGCGCGCTTGTCGGCCACCGGGTCGATCGCGATGATCGTGCCCGCGCCGGCGATCCGCGCGGCCTCGATCGCGGCCAGGCCGATGCCGCCGCAGCCGATCACCGCCACCGCCTCGCCGGGCCGCACACCCGCCGTGTTAAAGATCGCGCCCGCCCCCGTCACCACCGCGCAGCCGAGCAAGGCCGCTCGGTCGAACGGCATCTCCCGGTCGATCGCCACCGCCTGGTTCTCGTGGACCAGCAGCATCTCGGCATAGCCGCCGATGCCGAGCAACGGGTGAGCCACGCCACCGTCGACGGAGAGGCGCGGGGCCTCCGTCTGCTTGCGCTTGGTGGACGGGTCGACGCACAGGTGCATACGCCCCGACAGGCAGAACTCGCACCGCCCGCAGAACGCCGACAGACAGGTCACGACGTGATCGCCGACCTTGCAGGCGCGTACGTCCTCGCCGATCGCCTCGACCACGCCCGCCGCCTCGTGCCCCGGCACGGCGGGCAGGGGCGTTGGGTAGGCTCCGTCGATGAAGTGGAGATCGGAGCGGCACGCCCCGCATGCCATCGTGCGGATCAGCACCTCGCGCGGGCCGGGCGTGGCCGTGGCGACGTCGGCGATCTCGAGCGGATCGCCGACCCTGGTGAGCAACGCTGCCTTCACGCCACGCCCGCCATCGCCGGCATCCCCGCCATCGGCTGCAACGCCGAATCCCGGGCCGCCTTGATCGCGTCGCGCCCGCCGTGACGCCCGAACTCGGTGCGCGCGATGGCGCGTGAGTGGACCTCGTCGGGGCCGTCCGCGAGGCGCAGCGTGCGGATGCCGGCGTAGCTCGCCGCCAGGCCTGCGTCCGTCGTCACCCCGGCACCGCCGAACGCCTGGATCGCGTCATCGAGAATGGCGAGCGCCATGCGGGGAGCGGCCACCTTGATCATCGCGATCTCGTCGCGCGCCGCCTTGTTGCCCGCCCGGTCCATCATGTCGGCGGCCTTGAGGCACAGCAGCCGCGTCATCTCGATGTTGATCCGCGCCTCGGCCACCCGCTGCTCCCAGATCGAGTGCTCGGCGATCGCCTTGCCGAACGCGACCCGGCTCATCAGCCGCTTGGCCATCTTCTCGAGCGCCTCCTCGGCCACCCCGATGGTCCGCATGCAATGATGGATGCGGCCCGGCCCGAGCCGCCCTTGCGCGATCTCGAACCCGCGGCCCTCGCCCAGCAGCATGTTGGTGGCGGGCACGCGCACGTCCTTGATCTCGATCTCCATGTGCCCGTGCGGCGCGTCGTCATAGCCGAACACGGGCAGATGGCGCTCGATCGTCACACCGTCCGCGTCCAGCGGCATCAGGATCATCGACTGCTGGCTGTGCCGCTGGGCCTCCGGGTCGGTCTTGCCCATCAGGATGGTGATCTTGCAGCGCGGATCGCCCGCCCCCGACGACCACCATTTGCGGCCGTTCAGCACATACTCGTCGCCGTCGCGCTCGATGCGCGTCTGGATGTTGGTGGCGTCGGAGCTGGCCACGTCCGGCTCCGTCATCAGGAAGGCGGAGCGGATCTCGCCCTCCATCAGCGGAATCATCCAGTCGCGCTTCTGCTCGGCGGTCCCGTAGCGGTGGAACACCTCCATGTTGCCGGTGTCCGGCGCGGAGCAGTTGAAGACCTCGGACGAAAAGCCGATCCGCCCCATCTCCTCGGCGCACAGCGCGTATTCCAGGTTGGTGAGGTGCGGGCCTTCGAACGCCACCGTGTCGTCCAGCGGCTCGTTGCCCGACGACGGCGGCATGAACAGGTTCCAGATGCCCTCCGCCTTCGCCTTCGCCTTCAGCTCCTCGACGACCGGCAGCACCTTCCAGCGCGAGCCCTCGTTCTGCTGGGCGTGGTAGGTCGGCACGGCGGGGCGGATGTGGTCCTCGATGAAGTTGCGCACGCGGTCGCGCCAGTGCGTCTGTCGGTCGGTCAGGTTGAAGTCCATCGGGGGTCCTTTCGGGCGGATAACGGGTGAAGGCGGCGTGACGTTGCGTCAGGTGATGAGGTCGATCGGCTCGGTCGGGTCCGGGGGCTTCAGCGGGAAGCGGGACAGCCGCCAGGCCGCGAGCAGTCCGGTCAGCAGCACGACGACCGCGAAGATCAGTGCCAGCTCGGACAGGATGGGCCGCGGGACCGCGCCGGGCACCGCCTTGTCGGGGAACGCGACCACCTTCAGGATCAGGCCCGACAAAAAGATGCCGAGGCCGGTCACGCATTTCTGCAGGAAGAAGTAGCCGGCGAAGAACAACCCCTCCTCGCGCCGCCCCGTCTCTTCCCAGCTGGCGTCGGTCACGTCGGCGAGCATGGACGCTCCCAGGATCATCGCGCCCACCCCGAAGGCGGTGGCGAGGCCAAAGGTCGCGAGCAGCGGCGCCAGCACCGCCATCGTCGTGGCGTCGGTGACGACCTCGGCCACGAACAGCCAGTAGGGCGCGCTCGCCAGCACCGCGCCCATCGCCGCCAGCAGCGCCGCGCCAAAGGGCTTGCCCCAGCGCCGACCGGCGAGCTGAGCCAGCACCATGGCGAGCGCCACGCCGCCGAACAGCGCGGCCGCATAGACGATCAGGAGCGACTGCGGGATCTGCCAGACATAGAGCAGCATGTAGTTGGAGAGCGCGAAGTTCAGCCCCTGCGCGGTGAAGGAGAACAGGACCGCGCTCATCAGCATCAGGAACGGGCGGAAGCGGAAGGCGGCGAACATCGCGCCCAGGCCCGGCACGTGCGTGTCCCGGACAGCGGGCGGGCGGGCGAAGCGGCGGTGCGTGCCGACCGCGCTCACCAGCACGGCGACGGCCATGCCGACCGCGCCCACGACCGCGAAGCGGCTGTAGCCGTTGGCGTTCAGCAGGCCGTCGGGGAAGCCCGGCTCCGGATGCAGGAAGACCCCGTAGGCCAAGGCCAGCATCGTCAGCCCGCCGACCCAGCCGAACAGATAGCGCCAGCCCAGGATCGAGGTGCGCTCGTGATAGTCGCGCGTCATCTCCGGCGTGAGCGCGATCGAGGGCACCTCATAGGCGGCCAGGCTGGCGCGCACGCCGATCGCGGTGACCAGCAGATAGCCGAGCTGCCCGGCCTCGCCCCAGTCCGGCGGGTTCCACACCGCGATCCACAGGAGCGCGATGGGAACGGCCGACGCGTACATCCACGGGTGCCGCCGACCCCAGCGGCTGCGCGTCCGGTCGGAGAGATGGCCGATCAGCGGGTCGATGAGCGCGTCGGCGACCAAGGCCAGGAGCAGCATCAGCCCGACCAGCCCGGCGTCCAGCCCGATCACCTGTTGGTAGAAGATCAGCAGGAAGACGGAAAAGCCGTTGTCCTTGATGCCGTAGGCGACGGC
>JAABUN010003641.1_pt1 | contig 23289 bp, 15 predicted proteins | sample 5559311 | NCBI WGS metagenome assembly JAABUN01 (sample SAMN10711877, study PRJNA513370) | rock metagenome | isolation source: Antarctica rocks | place: Antarctica: Victoria Land, Siegfried Peak sud
TTACTTACTATTATTATTATTACTTTTAGAGTCTCTACTATTACTTACTTAATTTATATCCTTAATACTATTAAGCCTATTAATATATAATTATATTATACTTATAACCTTTCTATTAGATATCTAGGGACGGCTTAATATATTATTATTTATAGGGATAGTAAGACTAATCTTACTAGTAATATTTTCTAGTATTTTTCGTATTTATTCTATCTCTTTACTTAGGTATTATTAATATAAGACTTAATTTATATAAAGTATTTAAATAAGGTCCTCCTAGGCCCCTATTTACTTTTATAGTAGAGTTATAAAGGCCTATAACTCCTTATAAAGTATATTTAATATATTATAAGTCTATTATATTCCTTTAATTAAATATTTAAGTTCCGCGTTAGTATTAAGTTACTACTTATAAATAAGTTTTAACTTCTTAATTAAGGCTAGGTCCTAAGTACTAGTTATTATTAATATATTAATATTAATAAGTAGAGGGGCCTAAGTATTACTTATTAATATAGGTCTATTAATACTTATAAGTATTATTACTAGAGTTATTATACTACGGGATTTAAAGAATTTTAAACTTTACTTTATAAAATTAACTAAAACAGTAGTTATATCCTAAGTTAGATAAGACCTTTATATTTATTTAAGTCTTTACCTATCCTTTTATAACCTTATCCCCCTATTCTTTTTCTTATTCTACTATTATAGTTATTATAACTAATAGATAGTACTATTAATAGAGTTAGCTTTGTCCTTAAGATTACTCCTAATATTAATACTACTCTAGTAGCTAGTATTACTCTAGGGTTAAGGACTTAGGCTTTACTACTAGTAGGGGGAACCTTTTAATATAATACTTATACTAGAGGGTAATAGTAATATTACTATAAATAAGAGTAAGATATATAAGCCTTCTAAGGAGGAGTCTTATTTATTATTTTCTTTATAAGAAGGAATTTTATTAGAACTAGTATTTTCTATTTTCTTTATAGCCTTTTTACCTTAATAAATAGAGAGTATATCTTATTTAATATTATAATCTTATATTTTCTCCTTCTTATCTTTTATATCTTACTTCTTTTTATATTTTTTAGCCTAAACTTTATTAGCTATTAGTTACTATTAATCTAGTACTTATATAAGGTTATTATTAATTATTATATACCTAGATCTCCTATCATATTCCTTCTTATACTTATACTATTTAAGTAATACTACTACCTTTTATTAATAACTATTCTAAGAGTAGGAATAGTAGGTATATATCTTAAAGTCCTATTATATATCCTTCTATTATAAATATATACTAGAAAGTCTATATATACCTACTTTAATAAGTATATAATTAATAAATATTATTATCTCCTTAGTATTAAGAAGTATTCCTTTATATATACTTTATCCCTTCTACCTACCTCTCCTATACTTTTTATTATAACTATCTAACTATAAGATATCTAAGCTCCTAGTCCCCCTTCTCTTATACCTCCCTAAATATTATAATAGCTCTATATTATATAGCCTAGCTTTCTTATAACCTTTCTCTTTATAAGGGGACTTCCGCGGGGTAGGTTAGGAGGAATATAAGAGAAGGATATTATTATTATTAGGAGGTTCTTAGGATATAAGAGGTATATCTATATAGAGGCTAGTAATAATATCTTCCTACTAATTATATAGATATATAATAATTATATATTTATTATACTATATTAAGATCTTTAATTATAGGGATATAAAAGGAGGATCTAGCGTACTAGTAATAGTAATAATAAAGGTACTAGTACCTAGGATATCCTTAGAAGACTTTAAAGTACGCCTAGGAGGTATATAATAACTATTAGTAATAGTAGAGGAAGGTTATAAGAGGGATAGAATAGATATAAATATAGGTAAGTAATAGATTAATTATAAAGGATATTAGAATAATAGCCTAATTAGGCTATTATTTATATTAAAATAGTAATTTAATAATTAAATTACTTACTTATTAATCTATATAATTAGTAAATATTATAGCCCGATATAGCTATTAACTATTAAATAATATTGAATAATCGCTTGAAATCGGGACTGTAAAACCTGTCTATTTATGACGAAATTTGCTCAAGTATGAATATAAAAGCGGTAGAGCGAACATGACATATAGATTAATGCGACATATATACAGGCGCATCGAACAATAAAATTCGTGCATCCGCCTCAGTACAACATACAAACAGTGAAATAAATTTCACATCCCAAGCACGATCCACACCAACCCACCACCGCCTCACCGAACATCAAGCCCAAAAACCTGCCCTAACGTCGAATTCGTAACATTAAAATAGCTAGCCTGCGTATACGGTGCGAAATACTCCACGCAAATCCACACACTCTCCGCCTCCTGGAAATACACCTCCACCGTCGAATAACCCCACTGCGTCGCATCGCTCGTGCACGCCAGCACCGCTTGGCAAGCGTCCAGGTACGAATATCCGTCGTCAAGCGTGAACATGCAATCTGGCCGGAATTTGGTAGGATCGAGGACTGTGGCGAAACCTTCGTAGAACTGTTTGACGCCGGAGGGCTCGTCGAAGGTGCAGTCGAGGTAGGGGACGTCGCCGTTGGCGCCGCTGAGGTAGCCATGAGATTGGGTTGTGTCTGGGTCTGGCGTGGAGTAGTATTTGGAGAGGTCGTTGCTGAACCAGTACATTGTACACACCCAGCGGTTTGCGCTGTATGAGAAATGGATGTCGATTGTCATGTAGCCGTATGAATTTGCCTGCGCTTCGCAGTCCTGCAGTACGTCGGCGTAGCGTGCTCCTTGTGCATAGTTTTTGATGATGCGGGGATGGGAAGTGTTGTCGTTGCTTGGGTTGGTGGGATCCAAAGCGAACCCAGAGCCGGCGTAGAATATTCGGAAGTTGTTCTTGTCATAGAGTGATGGAGTACTGCAGTTCGTCTGGGGTGTAGGCATCCAAGGATCTGTTGCGTTTGGCTGGACGAAATCCGTCGCGAAGTTGCCGTTCAACTGGGTTCCGTTGGGATATGTGATTTCGAAGATTGCTGCGCAGAAGCCTCCACCATTGGCGTAGAGGAAGGTCACGGGTACGTTGTCTCCTCTGTTGAGGAGGACAGGAGATGATGTAGTGTTCACGCTTCCATCGTAATTATTGTTGTTCCACTGATTCAACGCCTTCTGTCCGACCCAGATGTAGCCGAAATCATCGGATGTCGTCTGGAAAAGGTAACTTCCAGTGGCAGGGACTACGAAGTATCCCTGGAAGATTACAGCAATAGTCTCTAGATCTATCTGACCGCTACCGGCGCTTGGTAGGTTTCCGAAATAGGTCGAATTGCCGCTTGCAAAATTGGTAGTGTCCGATTGTCCGCATTTGGTGGTCTGATTACTGGCGTTTTTGAAGTATCCCGGGTCAAATTCCTGTAGCCACGATGGATTGTAATTGTTCGGGGCATTGAGAACATTGAATGGATTGTTGTAAGCAGCGTACACCATGCCATGATGAGGAGTGCTCGACGGTGGTGGGGTACTAGAGACAACGGTGCTCGACGCCAGGGTACTGGAGGCTGGGGTACTTGATGCTGAGGTGTTTGAAGCTATACTGCTCAATGATATGCTGCTAGACGCTGAAGTACCCGATGCTGAGGTGTTTAGTGCTATGCTACTTGATGCTATACTGCTCGACGCTGAGGTGTTTAACGCTATGCTGCTCGGCGCCAGCGTACTCGATGCCAAGGTGCTTGATGCTGAGGTGTTCAATGCTATGCTGCTCGACGCCAGTGTACTTGATGCCAAGGTGCTTGATGCTGAGGTATTTAAAGCTATACTGCTCAAAGCTATGCTGCTAGACGCTGAAGTACTCGATGCTGAGGTGTTTAGTGCTATGCTACTTGATGCTATACTGCTCGACGCTGAGGTGTTCAACGCTATGCTGCTCGACGCCAGCGTACTTGATGCCAAGGTACTTGGTGCTGAGGTATTTGAAGCTATACTGCTCAACGCTATACTGCTCGACCCTAGCGTACTTGATGCCAAGGCGCTTGCTGCTGAGGTGTTTGAGGCTATACTGCTCAACGCTATGCTGCTCGACGCCAGCGTACTCGATGCCAAGGTGCTTGATGCTGAGGTGTTTGAAGCTATACTGCTCACTGCTAAAGTGCTCAATGCTGAGGTGTTGGATGCTATACTACTTGATGCTATACTGATGGTGCTCGATGTTAAGGTGTTTAATGCTGTGGTAATCGATATTATACTGCTCGACGCCAGAGTACTCGAGACCGGGGTACTGCAGGCTGGAGTACTGGAGGCTGGGGTACTGAAGGCTGAAGTAATTGAGGCGGGTGAGGTGCTCGAGAATGGAGTGCTGGAATCCAGCGTACTGAAAAAAGGGGTACTAGACGCAGGGGTGCTCGAGGCCGGAGTGCTTGAGGCTGGGGTGCTCGATATTGAGGTATTTGATGCTATAGTAATTGATACTATACTACTCAACGGAGTAGTACTAAACGCAGTTGTACTAGACGTAGGAGTACCAGAGACTAAGGTACTCGTAATAGATGCAGGCGTACTGGATAAAGGTGTACTCGACATGATAGCACTAGACGCTGGCGCACTAGATGCAGGAGTACTAGACGTGGTGGTATTAGAGACCGAAAAGCTCGTATTAGATGCCAGCGTGCTAGATGTAGTCATGCTAGACGTGGAGGTATTGGAGACCGAAAAGCTCGTACTAGATACCAGCGTGCTAGATATAGGAGTGCTAGACGTGGTGGTATTAGAGACCGAAAAGCTCGTACTATATGTCAGCGTGCTAGATGCAGGAGTGTTCGACGCAGGTGTACTAGATACAGGTGTACTTGAAACAGCAGCACTAGACGCTAGCGTACTAGACGCAGGAGTAGTAGATACCACAATACTCATATTCGATGCGGGAGTATTTGACACAGATGTGATAGGCGTAGATATGCTCGTTGCAGCGGCACTTGACGCTGGTGTACTAGAGGCAGGAGTTGTGGAGACGCAGGCGCTCGTACTAGACGCAGGCGTACTGGACGCAGGCGTACTGGAGGCAGGCGCACTGGAGGCAGGCGCACTGGAGGCAGGCGCACTGGAGGCAGGCGCACTGGAGGCAGGCGCACTGGAGGCAGGCGCACTGGAGGCAGGCGCACTGGAGGCAGGCGCACTGGAGGCAGGCGCACTGGAGGCAGGCGCACTGGACGCAAGGCTACTTTGGGGCGAGGTTGTTGATGCAATTGCGCTTGATCGGGCAGCACCAGATACAAGCATACTTTGGGAAAGGGTACTCGACGCAGGTGTATTTGAATCTAGCATACTAATCGCTGGCGTACTATACGCAGAAGTAGTTTCCATACTAGACGTTGGGGTTGAAGATGAGGTATTAGAGGCTGGTAGAGGAGTAGTAGACTCGATAGTACTAGACGCTAATCCTGGTGTGCTCGAGTCTGACGCCAATGTAGTCGATTCCAGCCCGCTTGATACTAGAGTACTCGAGGCTTTTGTACTAGAAGCTAGCGTGCCGGACTCTAGTGTACTTGATGCTGACGCTGGTGTGGTCGACTCTGGCGTACTCGATGCTAGGGTACTCGAGGCTAGTGTGATAAACGTTGGGGTGGTCGATGCTAATGCTGGCGTAGTCGACTCTAGCGTACTTGACACCAGGGTACTTGAGACTGATGTACTAGATGCTAGCGTGCTAGACTCTGGGGTACTTGAGCCTACCGTACTACTCGAAGCTGGTGTGCTTGATACTAACGTGCTGGACGCTAATGCTGGTAGAGTCGAGACTGGCATACTGGACACTAGCGTACTGGAATCTGCTGAACTTAGTGCTAAAGTGCTGGATGCTGATGTTGGTAGAGTCGAGACTGGCGTACTTGACACTAGTGTACTCGAAGCTGGTGTGCTTGAGGCTGATGGAGCGTCCAAGCTGGAGGAAGACATGACAGTTGAAGTTAATTGAGAGATGATAGGAGAAGAGGAAGGAGCAGCGACGGAGGTCAGGGAAGAGGCGGCAGCCGGGCTTAGAGAGTAGCTGTCAGACGATAAAGAACTCGTGTTAGGCGCATTTGTAGATGATGTTGAGGAGCTAAATGAAAACACGGTTTCCGAGCTCGATGAAAGGCCAGAAAGTGATGTATAGCTCATTTCGGGTGTGCTCGTGAACAATGGGCTAGATGGCCCTGCACTTGATGATGATGAAGTAATCGGGTTAGTGCTAGACATAGCGGCAATGGGACCATTTGCAGCTGACGAGCTGGAATAAGTCGAGGAACTATTCGAGCTGAAAGAGGTTGACGCAATGGTCGAGCTTGAGGGTGTACCATAAGACGGAGTTATGACATTTGTGGAGCTCATCGAGGATAGATTTGCGCTTAGACTCGACATAGCGGCAGCGAGACTACTCGCAGCTGTGGAGGTAATATCGATCGAGGAGCTGCTTGAGCTTGACATGGTAGGGAGAATACCAGAGCTTAAGGGTGTATCAGAAGACGTAGTTCCGTTATCTGTGGAGCTCACCGAGGGTAGACTTGCGCTTGAACTCGATATAGCGGTTTCAGCTGATGAGGTAGTATCGATCGAGGAACTGTTTAAGCTGAAAGAAGTGGACGGAATAGAACTCGAGGGTGTGCTAGGGGACGAAGCTCCGTCATCTGTGGAGCTCATCAAGAATGAAGTTGACCTTGGAGTCGATATAGCAGCGATGGGACTACTCGCAGCTGACGAGGTAGTATCTATTGAAGTGCTGCTAGAGCTACTAGGGTTTAAGGAAATACCAGAGCTCGAGGATATGCTGGGAGACGAAAATCCATTATCTGTGGAGCCCATCGAGGATGGAATCACGCTGGTACTCGAAGATGTGCTCGAAGAAGCCCCGCTATCAGTGGAGAACGGTGGCGAAGATGATGTACTAGAGTTGGACAAGCTCGGGCTACTCGTCACTAAGATCGTTGGTGATATGGCAGAAGTAGAGCTTGAGCTGCTGATCTCTGGAGTTGAAGTAGGCGACAGTAAGGTCGAGCTTGACGGCTGTGATGCATACAAGCTTGAGGCTGTGCTAGTGGGAGCAGTACTATTCGCTACCACGCTCTCAGAAGCCCCGCTACCTGTGGAGATCGTTGGCGGCTGTGACGGACTTGAGCTGGACTGGGAGAGGTCACTATTTGTAAAATATGTTGAAGATATGATAGAAGCAGAGCTTGAGCTATTCCTCTCCGGGGCCGATGTGGGCGAAAACAAGATCGGGCTTGACGTATTTGACAGCTGTGACGCATACAAGCTAGAGGTTATGGATGTGGGAAGCGTGATGTTTGCTACAAAATTCGAAGAAGCATCGGAAGTGGTCAGTATGTTTGTCGTGAGCGCATCGCTGGAGCTCGAACTCGCAGAATTTGTACTGGTTAGGATGGTGCTAGAGGATGTTAAGGAGCTATTTGTGTGATTGAGTGACTTGATGCCTGGGCATGCGGATACTGGACGCTGTCAGTACTTTCTATTCTGACTAACAAGGATTTGACCGACTTGGAGCTGTTCTGAGTTCTACGGGAGTACAGCTGGCCGGTGGTACGCTTAGAAAATACGCATAGATGGCATTGGATCCCTGGTCCAAGCAGAGGGCAGCGGTACCATTCAGAAAAGCCTCATTGTTCCATCTGAGTGTGTCACCAGAAAATTGCCAGGTCGTGGTTATGTTACCTACGTCGCTTGCCGGCGCGAAAAGTATTGAGGATATACCTGTCGATGTGGAATACACCTCCCCGTCATCCAGCGACAGAACACCGGCAGAATTCACGTCATATATTGTCGACTGGGTACAATTCTCAGTACTGGTTCCATCAGGTGTTATGAACCCTTGGACTTTCGTCTGACGGATCCGACGAGCACCACTGTTTGGTCGACTTGTTGCTTGAAAATTGACAACGAAACCATTTTGCGTAGATGATGGTGGGGGCAAAATACTAGCTTCATTTTAGCCACGTCGGTGTTATATTACTAGCTATAGAATCTTACCTGGGGCTTGAAAATGTAGGGCTCGAGGTAGAGATACCTGAGCTACTCGTTACTAAGCTTATTGGCGACTCGGTAGGACTTGTGTTGGCTGAGCTTCTTACAAACGAAGAAGGTGACTCAAGATTCGTGGAGATTACTGAAGATGGTATCGGACTAACACTGGGCTGGCTACTAGCCACAGAGCTCGTCGTTGACAGAATGGGACTGGATCCTGGTAGGCTAATGATATCTGAGGATGATGAGGTAGGACCAACGGTAGGCTGGCTACTAGCCCCAGAGCTCGTAGTCAACGGAATAGGACTGGATCCCGGCAGGCTACTGATGGTCGAGGATGATGAGGGAGTACCGACGGTAGGCTGTCCGTTACCAAAGGAGCTCGAAGAGGATAACATAGAACTGAATCCTGGCTGGCTACTGATGATTGAGGACGATGAGGTGAGGCCAATGGCAGGCTGGCTGCTCGCTAGAGAGCTCGTAGGGGGCAGCATGGGATTGGAGGCTTCGCTGTTGATGATTGAATATGTTGATGGCGGAAGCAAAACCGGGCTGCTTGGGCTGAGAATGGAAGTAGGAGGCGTCCCAGTCTCACTTGAGATACTTGAAATGTCGTAAGTCGCTGAGCTACTTTTCACCCTAGTAAACGAGGATTGGAGGGAGAACGAAGTCAGAGATATTCTGCCGAAATTAGGACTGCTGAAAGCGCTCGAGGTTGTGCTGGTGAAAGGTAGCGTAGACATGACCGGGCTAGTCAAGGTCAAGTATGTACTGTCGGAGCTGTGAACACTGGAAGCGCTCGGGGCCAGACTTGTGAAAGAGCTCGTGGGTGTTAAGAGGTCCGTATATGAGCCAGGGGAAGATGATTCTATATATGTACTGTCGGATATGGGGAAGGTGGAAGCACTCGGGTTCGGGCTTAATAAAGGGTTGGTGGATACGACTGGGTTTGTATATGAGCCAAGAAAAGAGGAGGTCAAATATGTACTGTCGGGTTTGGGAAGGCTGGAAGGGCTCAAGGTGAAGCTTGTAGATGATAGTGTAGAGAAAATGACAGGGCGTATCGAAGACGTAGTTGAGCTGGCTGGTGAGTTGTAGGTCGGACCAACGATTGTATATATTGAGAGGCTTGTCGTCAGGAAGGTTGATGAGGTTGTTAGCGAAGCGATGGAGCTACTACTTTCAGTATTGCTGCTAGTGACAAGCTCTGATGGCGGGTTGGATGTGGTGGAGGCTAGGGAATTGCGGGAGGTACTCTTCGCAATGTCGATCGATGGACTCCCCGTGCTGTCGGACGTTGGTGCTGAGGAGTCTCCGAATGCCATCTCTCTGTTGGGTACGCACGAGCCTGTTGGCACCCACACTGTCGCGATCACTTGGGCATATGTGGCAGCAGGCCTCCAAAGCGATAGAACGAAGACCAGAGAAAAGGACTTCATGGTGACGGGAAAGAGGCCATGAGGCCAAGGAAAAGAGCGTGAAACAGATCATGCCTTCTCGAAGAAGCGTGACTGGATCGATAAAAGATGTGTCGGCTCGGTAAATAGATGCTGCGAGGAATGCAATTTCGCTCCAGTACCGAGACAGGGGAGAGTTCCCACAGCACAACGAGCATTGTGGCCACTATGGGCATAACATCCTCAACTTTCTGCTTTTTACGCTTTGCTTTCCATCCCCACCCGCCCTCCGCTGTCTCGTATCCGTTTCCAATGCATTCAATCGCGAGGAAGTCCATGTCTGAATGCTCTCTGCTCTACCATCGCCAGATGCTATCGCAATCAGTGTCTCTTTCACAGGCTGAAAGCTATCTATCAAGCAGATGACGGCCTTGATATCAGCACAAACCAATTTCTTTCCAATAATGATGAAGCCATTCTCTACCAAGAGGCAACGACAAAGTGCCGTGCAGGCAAAGCAGAGATGAGGTAGAAAGAGCATGCGGCTTATTATTCAGGCAGGGGAACAACCGCGAAAAAGCCACGTTCAGAATGCAACAATTGTCCTGCGGTATAGGCAACATTAGCTACTTATATCTCAGGAGCTGCATTACGGGCGTGTATAGTCAGCATAAAATTCTTGAGGAGTGCTGCATACAACGTCTCGCGCGCTGTAACGCGATATACCCATTTCCATCCCAAGTCATACGCCTGAATATCGCAAATCGTCATTATGTCCATTGATATAGACGGTGGAACGAGAAAGTTGGCGATGTTTGTACTACCTACCGTGATTCGGACAAGCCTCCGCCGCACAACTCCTCGGGTATGCTGGATTGTGGGTCACAAATCGAAATCCTGCTTCATCTTCACCCTGCAACGTTTACCGCATGACTAGCATGCAGAGCCCAGAGGACCGACGCAATTGTCAATCTAGACGTCCTTTGTGGATACAGTGACGGAAGGGCCGACAGATATGACGGTCCGTACGCATTCGAGGCGGGAGCACTTTGGACGTCGGCCGAAAGACGTACGCGAGATTGGTGCGGCTGTACGAGCCAGTGTGGCAGTATGGATATAGGAATGTCCTGGTGACAGTCAATCATTGTACAGGAATATCGAATCACGCTCCCACGAGATGGATAACCAGTTGATGTATCCAACAATGTAGATCTTAGCGTAGCATCAAGGGCGTGATCATGAACTGTAGTATTTGCAAAGCTGCGATAACACTACTTTGCGTCCACACCATAGTTTTGAAATAGGTGTATAAGGTAGTAGGCGGTAGAAAAGGTAGGATGAGTCTTGTCGTCTTCTGATTTCGTTGCTACTATGGGGGTTACTAAGGAGTAGGAATAATAGGGGCATTTTCCTCCCTAAATACATGCTTCTAACGCTAGTCCAATTACCCCTCATTAGCTCCAGAAAATATATACGCAGCGCCCCCGCGAGTAGTAACCATAGTCTTCCTGATTCAGGCCTTTTATATCGTCTAAATAACATCATATCTTAACTCCTACTCAGTATCTTCGCCGTGGGAACCCTACCACAGAGCTCTATAGCTCTTAGAAGTAGATAATCTACCCCTATTAGGGCGCACTAGGCCTAATACCTAACCCTAAGCTCCGACTCTTAATAACCGGTATAGACGCCCTCGCGGGTGACAAAAAAGTCCGAACATTCAGGAGATTTTAGCCGAGAATTTTGGTGGGGATCTCCGCTCCCGTGTTCGGACTTTTTTGTCACCCGCGAGACGCCGTAGTATAGTATTCTTTTAGCTTAGTAGTACGTCGTATACTAGGCTTATTATAGGTAATCGTAGTTGCTGGTAATCTTTATCGCTAAGGCGAATAGTACGACGTGGCTCTACAGGCCACGAAGGAGTAACCCCCCTAGGACGGCGGCGTAGTATGGTTCTCGAACACTGAAAAGACTGTGACTTTGTCGTTATTATACTAGTCGCTAGAAAAGGTAGGATGAGTCTTATCGTCTTCTGATTTCGTTGCTACTATGGGGGTTGCTAAGGAGTAGGAATAATAGGGGCATTTCCCTCCCTAAATACATGCTTCCAACGCTAGTCCAATTACCCCTCATCAGCGGTATAAAGCCGAGAGTCACATGACCGCTGGAAACGGTTAGAATAGCGCATGGCCTCGGCCACTCTAGTAACTTCTCACTCGTTCGAGCAACTTAGCTAGCTACCCAATTCATTGAATATTGAAACTGACCCGTATCATACCCACTCCCACATTTGGTGACCAGGATGACAGTCCTCGACGAAATCAGGGATACAGCACTGATGTCCAGGTACGAGAGGGCAGAAGCTGATGCAAGGAGAACAGCTTCAAATTCAAAATCAACCAAAGAATGTTTGTCGGACAAAAGCCCCCAAAAGAGAATCAGGCAAATTGAGGTTGGAGATCTAGTTAAGCTTCGGAGACTCGGATAGGACAATCAGCATAGCCATAACTGGAACCCAGATGGGATGGACCACACTTAGTGACAAAGGTTGCGAAGCATAGACACTCGGTTTGGTTGAAAGGTTTGGTGTCAGGAAAATCGAAAGGAAGGTATCATGTAGATCACATGGAACTGTGGCTAGAGAGGGAAGGACACCAGTCTTCTGGGGAAGATTGGATGTCTGTAGCGACTATGAACAAGCAGACCAAGAAAGCTATCATGGAATGGATGAGAAAGACAGAATCCCAACGAAAGAAAATGATGAACGAGAGAGGCTTAGATTCAACGGACTACAAGGAGGACGACAGATCAGACGTGCCAGACTCGGAACGAAGCAGGGACGTATATCCTCAAGGGTATGGGGATGAAGAGGCATACGCGTTCTGGAAAGGAAAGGCCGTTGATCTTCAACGTCCTTTTCAAAATTGGAGGAGAGTCTGAGGGCAGTGAGGGGGGAGACTGGTAGCGGGTGAGCGCTGATCAGGAATAGAGGAGCACGTGGAGCAACATGAACATACTTATACAACAGATCTTTGCAATCAACCTACCGCAATGCGGTAACCCAATCGTCTTTGACCAATGGAATACAGAAAGTCGAGATGAGGACCAACCCGAATACGATCCAGATAATAATCCGGACAAAGATGATAGAGTTGCTATTTAAGGTTCTGACGAAGGAGTTATCACAGGTTCTGCAACACTTTCCGATCTTCTCGGGTTGAAAGGAAGAGTGTCAGCTGAGTAGTCCGGAGGTGTTGAAGATGGAATTGCAGACAAAACCGGCAGTACTACGAGGGAGCCACTCTCATATGGTGGGCCACCAACCAATATGCTGCGTATTTATATAAAAATAAATAATGATAACCAGAACACGTCAACTCAAGCTACGAAAAGAACGAAGAAGGAGAACCCACGATCACGAGAGAAGAGGAATGTATAGAAGGCTTCGATGAAAGATGATGGGATCGCTGAGAACGCAATAGAAGTGGCTAGAGCAATGATAGCAAAAACAGACACCCAGGAGAGGTATGAAATGAGTCAGAAGTTTCTCAAGAAGATTGGTGCAAGCTTACCTCAAGACAAGAAGGAGATACTAGGCGAGGATTCAGACTTAATAAATTTCCTCGAGCAGGAACCTAAGGGCATGGATATAGATAACGCCAGCGCATTCTTACAGGCTAGGGAGGCAGAGAAAAAGAAGCGAATCCGAAAGAGTGCGCACGATCAGAGAGAAGAATTAGAGGTAGATACTTCAGAGAAGACTAATAACGAAATCCTCAGCATAGGGTTAGAGGGACTATCGAAGAAAGAACGGCATTATCAAGCTCCAATATCGTTCAATATAAGGGGCTATCTCTTAGCCCTGTACCACCATCTCGCGGATCGAAAAGACAGCAAAGGAAATTTCATATGGCCTCACGAAGTATTACAGAAGTTTGTCCGAGATAGAGACGCAATCGCTTTCCGGCAGCGTCGAGAACCTGCCACCTCAAGCATCATTAGGGCTCATAGAATCCAACAGAGAGCTCCGAAGAAATATATTAATAAGCATAGAGAAGATGGCAATTTCAGAGCAGTTCCACTAGAAGAGAAGAAAACTAGTGAAGCACACAGGTCTGAGATCTTATCCTCACCTCCGGTACTCTCGAATGCTCCTGGCATCTCACACATAGCTCGTGAAAAGACGATGTTATCCCTAGCAACGATCCCATCCTAATAAATCGACCTAATAGCGAGCGTGGATAGCATAAAGACACTCACATGTTAAGCTGAAGATGATCCCATCCCGTCGCGGCGGAGGATTCAGGTTTTGGAGGGTGGAGCCGGGTGTGGGAATAGTGGGGATGGGAGAGTGTAGGCTGTCGGGGGGCTTTTTTTCATCTGTTTGTGGTTTTGCTCGTGAAGATTTTGGGTAAATGACTGGACTATAGGTGATGTTTGGGGTTATGCGATGGTAATGGGAGTTTGCAGGAGGCTGTACATTCAGGTAGTAAAGCTGCGATATGGTTACTTCGCTGCTGAGATGAAGGGACGTGTGTGGTACCGAGGAACGATGAGGAGATGTTTGGTGCGGGTGGTGGAAATAAGACGACCTGTTGATTTGTAGAGTCGTCTCAATGCCAAGCCTTAGCTGTCATTGCTATGATACGACTCGTGTTACAGATTGCTTCCATTTCATCCCATTTCGCGTTTGCTCAGTCTCTCGCCCCTGCCTGCATATGAAGTGCTTTCCCGTTTCCCATCATCGCCGCGTCGATGTCCACACCTTGGCGGGATGAACCTCCGTCGAGGTTTAGACTACCGGGGTCATGCAACTCTTCGGTTGATGTCGCTCAGGACAGTGAATATCATGGGGTTGGTGGATGTCTATTTGGTGTGCGTACCCTCTCTCGCCTGGATCGTCATAGTTCATCGTCCCCTCTGATGAAATGCAGGGACTCTGTCTATTCCATACGAGACCGTCTTTCACCGCCGAATGTGGCAGCAATCATTTGTGGGTTCCAAGCTTGTCATTGTAAGCAGTCCATCGTGCAACGGTCACACCATATCGTCTGCGTCCGCCCTCTGGGCTCTTTCACTTGACACCTTGACCTCGGTGGTGCAATGGATACTCTCTGTCACAACATCTTTTTCGTCGAGAAGTCCATGTGGATCCAAGCCACTATCAACGTCAACGGAGGGTTACTTCCAATTCTTACAAGAGACATGAGCTTACCGACTGTCATCCTCACTGATGTACGCCATTCCCGATTTATGGGTTCTGAATTCCTTCTCGAACGCCTTCATTGAACTATGTTTCTTGGAAGAAGTGTACGTCTCTGCCGCCGTGCTTCCAGTTTCCCGTGACGACTCCGGATCTTTGTAGCTCGGATCAGAGGGGACGTCGACCAAGCGAAGTTTTCTCATAAAGCCTTTCGAGGCAGCTCCGGAGAAAATCGGACGTAACAAAGGCAAACAAGCGCCCACGATACCCAGAGATGACTCAATCATTGGCCAGTATACAGTAGGTGTCAAGACGTATGATACGTCCAAAGACGACACCGTGTTGCTCGATGCCCTGATGAAGAAAACGAGCTTTGCGATTCCCGACCCCACGGTCAATAGACCGAGGAGGAATATGGCGCTCACCCCAAGCTTGTGTCTAAACTTCATTTGTAAAGCCCAAATGCAGGGCAGCGGCATCGCGAGGATTAACAAATCGGTGAAAATGTCTGACCATGACTGGGAGAGTATCATCATATTTGTATTGATGCAGAGGTCCTTTGAGAATCCGAACCATGTCCAATTGGTGGCTATTGGCCAGCATTGGAATAGATTGGAGAAGAAGTAGCCAACGGTCCAAACGAAGACGACACCGTACCCGATCATGATAGCCCTCCGAAATATTTCCCCAGGAAAGATCCTCCTATACAGTAGGAGTACGGTCAATTTCGTGAGACCGAAAGTCAACGTCTGCGTAAGTTGCGAAGCAAAGACGATCTGCTCCAGAACAGTTATACGATGACTGAAGACTGGTCCCGTATCCAGACTGTATTCAGTATGTCGTCCCAGGCTTCCTTTGGCCGCGCCTACGTACATGCAGATCGCCGTGCCAATGGTGAAGAACTACAATTTATTCAGCGCTGTCGGTTGTTAGTCGGCAGGTGAAGAAACAATTGACGTACCATTGCTGGTAGGATCATATAATCATCCCACATCAAAGGGGTATGCTTTATACGCCTGGCATAGAATCGGAGCCCAATTGCAGTCATGGCCAACAAGGTCATGCCCGTGGCTATTGCGTACATCTTCCCAGGTGATTCGCCCATGACTATTATACTGATAGCTATTCTGAAGAAGACCGATCTGGGGGAAAGGATGGAGAAGAACAGCTGCACTAAATTCAAGCTTGGAGACGAACAATATAGAAGGTTGATCTGAGCCGAGACATCGAATTACGTTTCAATGAGTCCCGACCCTGGTGCCCACGATTATTCAAAACGAGTCACTTAGTGTTGTTTCTATTCTGAGTATATCACAGTTTTCGATCCGTCCCGCGATTCCAACTCTCTTTCTCCAGATGCGATGAAATGGTCTGTGCGGGTATGTCGGATATAGATGGGCAAGGATAATTGTCATAGATAACCAGTCCGCGTTGCTGTTGTCAGCAATATACTCTCCGGTCTCTGCCATCTCATGCAATCCACATGTTACCCCTCACTTGTATTCGGTTTGTGGAGGCAGAAAGCATGTTCGGGATATGACTGACTGCTCCTCATTGTCATTTTTCTCCCCTCTTGACAAGAACCTTATTAGTCAATGCAAGCGGAAGAAATAATGTGCGAAACATTTCGAGTTTGAGGATGGCAGGCTCTGAGGCAGCTAGTCACACTAGTGGATATACGCGACAACCGCTCGTGCCAAACGCGCTATATATAGCCACACCTCTCATCTATTTACGCCGCCCCAGACGTGCGTCATTGTCAAGCACCATTGGCACTTGAGTGCGAATGAGAAAGCCCGGCAGTGGACCCGCGCCATTGCGGCAGACAGGACCTGCATTGTATTACGGATATGCGATTGAACTTGCAGCTACTCAATCAATGTAGGTATTTCGGAGGAATGTACAACCAAGTGGTCTCGGATATTTGATCACCCCGCATTGTTGCCAAGTGCACTTTGCTTCCAGACGACTTGCTCGCATCATACACAGACGGCATCATCCTTGGTGGGTCATCTCACTAGTGGAGCGTTGAGCCAATCCCCTAGCCAATAACCAAAAGCTGGAAAGCTTGGAAGCCTCCATGCGAGTCATACATTGGTGAGAGCTAGACGTTTCAGTCTCCGATTTGCCGTTCGAATTGGGGTTTGCGTCTTACTGCGGCTCCAAGAAACATTCGAGGCTCAACCCATGCTCCTCTGCTCGCTAACATGCACCCTTCGTACCGCCCTTCATCAGGCAAGACATACGTTTGGCGAGTGATAGTTTGCAAGGAAATCAGCTTCGGGCTTGTTTCAAGCTATAGCTGAGATGAAGGATTCCCTCCGTGGTGGGCAGCCTCAGTTTCTCCAGAACGATCCATTGAGGATATCTTTGCCCCGCACCCCACGAAATTAAAGCGTTTCCTTTCATATATATCCGCAACCTTCTCTCTTCTACATCTACCCTGCCAATCACTCCCAGCGTACAGACCGCGAAGCGATCGACCTCTTCTCCTACCAGAGTAACGACGAAAATACAATAAAGTAACCTTGTGGCATCCCATAATAATACGTTGAGCGAGCGAACTTCCACATACCACCTAGCAGTCGCCTCCAATGCATTCAAAAATCATATTCTCCTCCCTCTTGTTCGCCATATCTGTGACCGCTATGCCAGATCTCTTGCGCCGAAATGGTTGCGCTATCGGACCGCACGGGGTGGGAGGATGCGGCAACGGTAAAATCACACTCACCTGCGATTCTGCAGTAATATGCTCACTCACAAAGCAGAGCATGCCGCTTTCATCTCTGCCTCCGCAGTCTCCGCAGCGGCAGCATCAGCAGTCTCCGCGTCGGCAGCATCAGCACAATCTGCACTTGGAGTATCGCAGTTGTCAGTAGCGTCGGCGATAGAAGCAGCGAAATCGTCCATGGATGTCCAACAAAAATTAGCTATAAGTTCAGATGTTCCCATTGCGAGTCCTACGTCTACCCTTGTAATCTCTACCGCCTGGGACCACGGCTTTGCATGGGGTCAGGCGGCCCGTTATGGCCATGGATAGGCTTTGGATGATGGTTAATTTATATAAGTACCAGTGTTCTTTCGCTTCTCGGGCGGATCTTGAGGGTCTGGGTTATACTCTCCGCGCAGATATTGCTCGGACAGCGCTGCCATTACCTGGATATATCATCAACTGGGCTTTCGATAATGTGGCTCATGAATGTCGCGTCGTGGTCTATCTGGTTTAGCTGCCCATGTTCGATGATAGCACGAATAAACAGGGTGGAATTGAACCCAATTTCGGTTATGCGAACATACAAAGTTGACTTCATTCCATCATCTCTATATGAATCAAAAGTGCGCACTGTGGACCGACCGGAGTATCCTTGTTATCCAATGTACCACATTCCTAACTTCGCACTTGATATCGTAGCCTCGAGCAATGTTTCCTAACCTTGAAGCGGAACCGCTGACCAAGCCAGAAGCCACAGGATCCTCCACACCCTCACAGCCTTAGACCTTGTTTATCTGCTTGAGTATCGAAGCCGCGAGCATGAATATGATGCTGTACAGGCCGAAGACCTGCGACAGTCCGTCTAACCACCAATCTTCCTTTATTGTGACCTGCAACTGCACTGCATACACCATTGCAAACTTTACCCACCGGCATAATCATCTTTAGCAAGTATCAACATCCCATTCTGGCCTTCGTCCTCATCGCTTTTCCCCTTCTCGTTCTTTTCTGTTCCGTTTTCTTCCTATACTGCTCACATTCATAGCCATCTAGACATTGTCTTGGTAATCAGAGCGTATTGGTCGCTATTGTTCGCTCAAGCTTCTCAATTTCATATCGTGAAGGATATAGCACGCGCTGGTTGTTTGTGCTGATAGACATGCATCGGTGGATGAGTCATTTACTATATCTTATCTTATGCTGGAAAGCCCAGGGCTGTACGAGTCATGTACCATATCTTATCCCATGCTAGAAAGCCCAGGGCTACATACGACCTTCCCGTCCTCAGTGGTCAAATCTGCCTCACTAACTCGCAGCTACGATACTGTTTTGTGCGGAGTCGCTCGAAATTTGGTCAACGAGAGGTGAGTACTTGCTGCATTTGAGCCGGATGTAGGGTGCATGTAAGGGACTAGGATGTGAATTGTAAATTCCAAGTACTGAACTCATAACTAATATCTTCGCTCCCTGAGAAAAGCCTCGACTGCGTCCATGGTTAAAGACATGCGCCAATCAATCGCACCAACATAGCATATTCCCAAGAAGACCAATACCGAGCATTAGAAGCGCCATCATCATTGTCACCGCGTTTACTCCACCGAAAATTCATTTCGGGTGTACGTCCATGGTGGTATCAAATCCCCTTGTCAGACCCCTTACAATCTTTGAAAACTGCCCTCGACTTTCGGACTCGATTGCTTCTTTGGCTTGGGTTCTGAGATAAATGCGTTAGCACTGGAAGGATTAGAAGCTGCAAGAAGCAGATCTTACCTCGTTCGGTGGGATATTGGTATTTCGATAGCTTGACGCCCTCTTTGGGTTCTGAGGGTGAGTCACGGTAGCGTTGTGTTTGCTCTGAGGTGGATGGTTTTAATTTCTGGAAGGAGGGAAGGGGGGCGGTAGGATCGAATCGGAAGGCTGGGAATCCTGAAGGCATTGTGGGAGTGGAGTGATGGGGATTGGAGAGTGTGGTTTGTGGGATTGGTGGTGTTGATGTGGTTTGTTGTACGCTTGGGTTGATAATGAGACTGGACAGTAACTCTAGAGATGTGTGCCTGAATGTTTGGAATGGAAAAGAGATATGGCAGACTGGGGCATTTTTATATACATAGAGGGTACACATGGTATGACTCAAGGCATCAACGTTGCTTACGACTCATCCCGAGACTAATCCACTACTCCGAGCATAGACCCTGCACCCATTATTGGTTGAATGATACACCGTCATACCACTCGTCATGATTTCACAAGGTCAGTGCGTGATACATTGCTTCGTCACTGTGCTACAGCAGGTGGACGAGCCGGAATTGCACTTAGGCATACATGTTTTCGTCAGCAAGTGTGTGCTTAAACTAGGACTGAATAGGGAAAGCGCCTCTGCTAGCTACACCGAGAGAGAGGCCTTGGCACTCCGACAGTACTGGAGCCGAACACCGAAGATTTTACTCCGAGAGCCGTATGACACCTCTTACCACAACTGTATGACTCCTGTGTGACTGCTCCTGCTCCATTTATTTCCCTCACTTCGATGAGCGTTGATCCCATGCTTTGTCTTTACCGCTCAACGCTATCGCGGGTGAGGACAACACGACTTCCCGCCATTCTTCAAGACTGTAGACCGCATCCCTAAGCCCCTTATATTCCTCTTGATTGATTAATTGATTGATTGAATTTATACTCGTGTCTACCAAACTATGGAGGTAATTACGGGCTTCTGCAGACGACACTTTACGTAAGGGAAACCGTATATACCGGATAAAAACCCTTACGGTTTTTTAACTTAGTATCCTTCGTCTTTATTTGCCTGCGTACTATATCCGTAATAAGTATAAATGGAGTAACGTGTATATATGAAGCTGCGACGTACTATAATACCTAGCCCAATAGCTAAGTAGTAAGGGAGGGAGGAAGAAGGAGGGGGGTAAGAGCGCTAAATATGCTCGATGCGCGAGATATACTAGACCCGAGGGGTATATAACTATACCACCGCCAGCGAGAACTAGGGTAGTAAGCCTATCTGTATTAGCCATTATAATATGGCTTAAGGGCCCTTACTAACCGACGTTAATATAGCTTAGAGGTCGCTCGTACCCGCCCTATTAATAAGGAGTTACTATTAACTAGTATAGTCTAGGTAACTTATAACGATATATTTTATATCTTATCTCCTATACCCGTATCCGTAACTAGGTGACGAGAAGCCTAGGACCCTAGCCTTATATAGGAAATCTATAAGTCTAATTCTCGCTATACGGGCTTAGGTAAGTACCGAGCTCTCAGCTTTTAGGAGCTTACTATAGAGGCTGAGGCGGTTATCCTATAGACCTCTAACCTAGGAGACGCTAGGGGGGTTATATTTATTAAACCTCGCCTTATAATCATCCTATATTCTAACCCGCCGCCCAGTTAACTAGCGGCGTATCTTATCTTTAATCTTCTCCTTATAACAGCTACTATCGCTTCGCTCGAGTTCCTTCTAGTTATTAAGGCCGAGGGACTGGAGTACCTACTTCCCTTTCTCCTTAGCGGTTATATTAGTAGCTACTAGCCTTCTACCTCTCTTCGGTCGTAGTTTCCTCCTAATACGGGCGTTCCTAATCCTTATTACTAGGTATATTCTTTATTAGGTATAGTACCGGAGGACCGCGCTATTAAGGGTTATTTATATAAGCGTAATATATACTTCTACCTTAAGGACTCGTATTAGCGTAGCTTTATAGGCCCCTAGAATCCTCCGTAGGTAATTATTTTAGATAACCTTAAGCTTTTATATATATATTTTCTTCGCGTCGCGAAGACCTCCTAGTATATACTACGTAGATGCGGCGTATATTATCGCCGGCCTAACGACTGTGTTATATACCTACCTAGCTCGGCTTAATATAGTACTTTATATCAGCGCCGCGGTTATTAATAGCGCTAACCCTTAATTAACTATCTTTACCTAGACTCTTTTAATATAAGGGCCCTAGCGGAGCTTCCTATCGATATAAAGGCCTAGGACCCGAATTTCCGCCTTAGGTCTAGTAACTACCGAGCCTAAGTTAACTACTACTTATATATTAAATCGGCGTGGTCGCCGCGAAAGATAGATTAGCTTATACTTCTACGGGGTAAAGTTAGCCCTATATATATTCGCCTATTCTAGGTATAGCTAGTAAGCGCGTTTTAAGGTCCTATAATTTAACTCTATAATATTACTATACGCTAGGAGGTAGATATTATTAATAAACCTACCTACTTAGAGCCGAAGGTTAGTCCTAGAATAAGCCTCGATTAGGGGGGTATTAAAGAATAGAAATAGTATAAGCGAGATTAGTAATCCCTACGGTATACCTATCTCTACCTACTCTACTACGCTCGTCCTAGTACCTAACGTTAAGGATATAAACCTATTTATAAAGAAGCTCCCCGTCTAGTTAATAATTCGCGTAGGTACTCCCTTCTTCTTAAGGTTATAAAGGAGCCTCTAATAAGAGACGTTATTAAAGGCTCCCGCGATATCTAATAATAGTAGGCTAGTTATATTATTCTTCCTATAGTCCTAGACTATATAAATAGCGTTAATAATAGTCTTAAGCGCTATCTCGCAAGACCGTTTTCTTCTAGCCCCTATTTACTCTAGGGGTAAAAGGCTATAGTCTTTAGTATAGTAACTTAGTCTCCCCGTAACTACTATCTTAAGGGCCTTTCCGAGCGTATTTAATAGTATTATTAGTCGATACGACTTCGGTTCCGCGTAATTCTCCTTCTTCGGCTTCTAAAGGATTATTATATTAGCCCTTTTAAACTCTTTTAAGTAGTATCCTAACTAGAAACACGCATTAAACAGGTAGGTAATCTTACCTAGGAGTCCCCCGGAGATTATACGAATGAACCTATTTAGTATACTATCTAGGCCTAGCGCCTTATCCTAGGCCGGGCGATAGATAGCCTTACGTACCTTATACTTTATAATCTCGTCATTATTATAGATTAAATCTAGGTAGACTACCTTTATAATATCTTCTAGATCCGCTTAAGGGGGTAGAGGGAAGAAGGTCTTATAGAGCGTAGATACCTTCTTATTAAATATTCTAGCCTATCCACCATCTCTTATACTTAATAGGGGGAACCTAGGTAGCGGTTATAGCCGTATACTATCGTTTCGTGCCTACTTAGCTAGACTCTATATACCCTTTAGTAACTCCGCCGCCTTATATACTCCCTCTCGGAAGTACAGGGTCTTTACTCTAGTAATAGCCTTGTCCCTCTCCTTCCTTATTCGTCGCTAGGCCTCTTTTATTAGCGCGCTACGGTCCTTCTAAAAGCTTCTCGTAGCGGCTAGTACCCGGCGGGTAGTCCGCGCGTATTCTAGGTTCTAGAATAATTTAGCCCGCCCGCCTAGTTTCGCCTATAGGATAGCCTATTCGATAATCTCTTTAAACCCTTAGAGTATTTATTCTAGGTAGTTATTAACCTCCGCTACTATTCGTAGGGGTCTTATATAGAGAGCTACGTCTAGGGCTTAAGTACCCTTTTCTATTTCCTTAGGGTTAGCCGTCTTCTATAACCGCCGTTTTACTTCTAGCTAGTCTAGCGCCTATATATCTAATATTATAAGGATTAGTAGATAGTTAGACCTATATTATAATTCCGGGGCGACCTTATATTCTATAGTCGCGTTTAATAGGAACGGTATCGCGAATATTAGGTCGATAGCGCTCTCCTAACCACGCGCCCGCTATATAACCGATCCCTCTAGTAGGAGAAGCTCTATTCCCCGTCCTAATATAAGCTCAGCTAGTTTATCTATCTCTAAGTAGTATAAGAACCTCCTAGGGTTATTCTAACTTAGGTAGTAGAGGTTAAAATCCCTAAGGAGGATAAGCTCCCTAGTATTACTAAGCTCCTTTATATTAGGGATATATAAAGGATTATCGTTTATAACTAATAATAGGCTTAGGTT
>JAABUN010003643.1_pt1 | contig 23275 bp, 24 predicted proteins | sample 5559311 | NCBI WGS metagenome assembly JAABUN01 (sample SAMN10711877, study PRJNA513370) | rock metagenome | isolation source: Antarctica rocks | place: Antarctica: Victoria Land, Siegfried Peak sud
GCCGGTAAAGTGCTCCAACCAAGCTCGCTCGTCGCTCGTTAGCTTTAGCTCTCGTCGTTTCATCACTACAGCTTAGGGCTACGCTATAGACCTCATGCTGATCTGATCGGTGGACAATGCACTAGACGTAATCGACGAAGCGTTTGAATACCTCATCAATCAGACCAGCAAGGGCGAAAAAGGCCAATATTTTACGCCCCGCTACGTCATCGACATGTGCGTGAAAATGCTCGATCCGAAAGCGGACGAGACCATCATCGACACCGCCGCAGGCTCGGCAGGCTTCACCGTTCACAGCGTCTTTCACGTCTGGCGCAAGATTTTGCGAGATAAAGACATAGACACCAGCCACCTCTTCACCATCGAAGAAAAACCGTACGAGTGCCGCGAATACGTCGAAAATAAAGTGTTCGCTATCGACTTTGATGAAAAAGCTGTGCGGGTCGCGCGCACTCTTAACTTAATCGCAGGCGACGGGCAGACCAACGTCTTACACCTCAACACGCTCGATTACGAACGCTGGGACGAGACCACCAAACAAGAAGCCTGGAACGATGTTTACAACGACGGCTTTAAGCGCCTCAAAAAGCTTCGCAAGGTCAGAAACAGCGACAAAGAGTTCGATTTCGACGTACTGATGGCGAACCCGCCTTTTGCCGGGGACATTCGAGAACGCCGAATAATTTCTAAGTTTGAGCTAGGTAAGAAGCCAACCGGCGATTCTAAAGAAAGACTTGGGCGCGACATCTTATTTATCGAGCGCAATTTGGACTTCTTGAAACCCGGCGGGCGCATGGCGGTAGTGCTGCCGCAGGGCCGCTTTAACAACTCTTCTGATAAGCACATCCGCGACTTTATCGCCGAGCACTGCCGCATCTTGGCCGTCGTCGGGCTGCACGGCAACACCTTTAAGCCGCACACCGGCACCAAGACGAGCGTCTTGTTCGTACAGAAGTGGAACGACGACCCCGACGCAGGTCCGCTCTGTCCCAAAGTGGACGATTACAACATCTTCTTTGCCACCATGAAAAAGAGCGGCAAGGACAACTCGGGCGAGAAGATTTACGTCAAGCGCAACGTGAGCGCGCCCGTTGCCGAAGCATTAGAAGCGGGCGACGCTACCGCCCTACCGCCGGAAGAAGCCGAGAAAGCCGAGCAGACGGGCGAGGTGAGCGAGTACATGCTCGACGAGCACGGGCACTTGATCGTTGACCACGACCTCTACAACCACGACGGCCTAACCCAAGACGGCATCGCCGAAGCGTTTACCGAGTTTGCCAAAAAGGAGGACTTAAGTTTTTTCGCCTAAGCCCGTCCTCATTTAATGCTGAGAGGTATCAGCAGTTGATGGACGGGCTGGAAGCGGTGGAAACAAAGTTTAGCAAGTTAGAAAGAACCAGGAGGGTTGATTCGGAGTTCTTTCTTAAAGAGTATGTGGCCTCTGAAAAGGCTCTTCTTACAAAAGCGGTTAAATCAGTGCCCCAAGTCGCCAAAACCTCGGATGGCAACCACTTAAAAATTAGTAACAGTTTTACTGATGATGGCGTTCCTTATTATCGCGGACAGGACGCAAATCACTTCTTTATCGAGCAGTCTGAACCCGTACAGATTGAGGAAGCTGTGTACCGCTCCGCTAACATGAAAAGGTCACACTTGAAAAGTGGAGACGTACTTCTTTCCATTGTTGGGACAATCGGTGGCGTTTCGTTGGTCAGCACAAACCAGCCTGCCACCTGTAGCTGCAAACTCGCCATTCTGCGGCCTCAAACTGTGAAACCTGGTTATCTCGCTGCGTATCTGCATAGCAAATATGGTCAATACCAGATTAAACGTTTTACGCGTGGTGCTGTGCAGATGGGTTTAATCCTCGAGGACTTAGACCAGATTTTCGTTTCTCAGCAATCAAGCGATTTTGAGACGGTGGTTGAAACCATCGTGCAAAAATCAAAAACTACGCTTGACGAGTCGCAAAGGCTACACCAAGAGGCTGAAAACATCCTCCTCGAGCATCTCGGTCTCAAAGACTGGCAGCCGAGTGAAGCGGGTGTTTCGGTTAAGAGTTTTGCAGAGTCGTTTGGTACGTCGGCGCGGCTGGACGCTGAACACTATCAACCGAAGTATGACGAGTTGATAAGTGCAATTAAGGCAAATGCGCCGTATTGCAAACAAATCAAGGAGTTCCGCTCATACAATGCTCGAGGCTTGCAACCTGAGTATGTAACTGATGGTCAACTAGCCGTTATCAACAGTAGGCACATTCTCGAGCAGCATCTCGATTACGAGAATTTTGAAAAGACCGATGCTGTGGCTTGGCAAAGACAGCTCAAGGCTCGAGTTTTTGAGAATGACATCCTCATCTATACAACGGGTGCCAACATTGGTCGCACCAATGTTTACTTGAAAAGCCAACGTGCCTTAGCGAGTAACCATGTGAATATTTTGCGGGTAGAAGATGTTGACCCCATCTACACAGGATTTGTCATAAACTCAGTCATAGGCAGATTACAAACTGAAAAGCTCAGTGCCGGAAGTGCTCAAGCCGAGCTTTACCCAAAAGACATTGACGAGTTCTTGATACCGTTCATTGACGAAAAAGCTCAGCAGCAAATCGTTTTGCAACTTAAAGCGTCACTCGAGGCAAAAGAGCAGACACAGCAACTTTTAGACCTCGCCAAGCGTGGGGTTGAACTGGCGATTGAGGAGAGTGAAGCGGCGGCGCTGGCGTGGATAGAAGCGCAACTTGCCGAACTCGGCGTAGATTTTTCTACAGCTGAATAATTACGGTGCGGGCGCTTTTCCGTAGCGCCTTGCGCTAAATCTACCCTCCCAAAACCGTATAATCCCTCTTTGTGAACGTCACCCCCACCACGCTCCAAAAGCTCGACTTCCCCCGCATCCAGGCGGCCCTAGCCGAACGTGCCGCCTCGTCGCTGGGCGTGGAGCGGGCGCTAGGCGTCTCGCCGCAGCTGAGCCGCGCCGAGGTCGAACGGGCGTGGGCGCGCACCGCCGAGGCGCTCTCAGGGTCTGACCTGTCTTTGGGTGGCGTCCACGACATCCGGCCCCTGTTGGAGCGCATCCGGGACGGGCGGGTTTTGGACGGGCCGGAACTCCTCGAGATCGCCTATACGATGGACGCGTCCGGCACCATCAAACGCTCTATCCTGGCGTCCGAACGTCCGGCACTGTCCGAGCTGGCGCGGCAGCTGGGGTCGTTCGACGGGGCGCTTAGATTGGTGCGCGAACAGCTCGACCCGGACGGGCGCGTCCGCGACGACGCCACACCGAAGCTGCGCGAGATTCGCCGCCGCTTGAATCCGCTCCGGGGCCGCATCCGCGACCGTTTGCAGGAGCTGCTGGGCCGCTACGCCGAGTTCGTCCAGGACAACATCATCACGCTGCGGCGTGACCGATACGTTATTCCGGTGCGGGCGTCGTCTCAGGCAAGGGTTCCGGGCATCGTGCTCGACACCTCGGATTCGGGCGCGACGGTCTTTATCGAACCGCAGTCGGTGGTGCCGATGAACAACGAACTGGCGCTTTTAGAGTTTGAAGAACGCGACGAGGTGCGGCGTATCCTGATCGCGCTCGGGCAGCGACTGGCGTTTGAACCGGGGCTCGACGAAACGCTGGAAACGCTCGCCGAGCTCGATCTGGTGGCGGCGAGTGCGCGGTTGGCGCGAGACTGGCAGCTCACCAGCCCAAGTTTTAGCAAAGACGGGTCGGTGAAGCTGACTCGAGCCCGTCACCCACTGATTACGGGCTGCGTCCCGAACTCTCTCGAGCTGGACGCCGAGCGCCGCCTTTTGATCGTCACCGGCCCCAACGCCGGGGGAAAAACGGTGCTCTTGAAAACACTTGGACTGGCGGCAGTGATGGCGCACAGCGGGTTGTTCGTAGCGGCGGAGGACAAACCCACGCTGCCGCACTTTAGGGCGCTCCTGACCGACATCGGCGACGAGCAGAGCATCGAGGCGAGCTTGTCAACCTACGCGGGGCACCTCAAAAACTTAAGGGCGATCTCCGAACAGGCCGCGCCGGACGTACTGGTTTTAGTCGACGAACTCGGTTCCGGCACCGACCCGGACGAAGGGGCGGCGCTCTCGAGGGCTATCCTAGAGCAGATTCTCAAAAGCGGCGCGCGCGGCCTCATTAACACCCACCTAGCGCCCCTCAAGGTCTTCGCATCGGAGACCGGCGGGGTGCAAAACGCCGCGATGAGTTTCGATGTGACTAAGCTCGCACCGCGTTTCGAGTTGGTAGTCGGACAACCGGGCCGGAGCTACGCGCTGGCGATTGCCGAACGGCTCGGGTTAGCGGACAGATTGCTGGAGCGCGCGCAGGAGATTTTGGGACCGGAGGGGGCAGCTTTAGAGTCCCTCCTCGAAACGTTAGAGCGTCAGCGCGAAGAGCTGGCGCAGGGTCAGGTACAGCTGGCGAACGAACGCGACGGGGCCACCCGCGAAGCCGCCCTGTTGCGTGAACAGATCGACAAGCTCCGCACCCGTGAGGGTGAGGTCTTGGCCGCCGCCGCCGAACGCGCAGACGAGCTGTTGCAAGACACGCTGCAACGCGCCAAAGAACTTAAACGCACCGCTACGAGCGACCCCGCCGGACGTTCGCAGGCACTCGGCGAGTTGCAACAGCTGCGCCAGAGCGTCAAGCCGAAAGTTCCTGCGGCGCAGAAGATTCCGCTGCCGTCGGAACGAAAAAAACCGGGGCTCGAGCCCGGCGCGACGGTCTACGTCGAGTCGTACGGTGCAAAAGGCCCTATCGCTGAAATCCGTGGTGACGACGTGGTGGTGCAACTCGGTCTCTTAAAAGTGACGGTGCCCAAAAGTGGCGTCAAGCTTCAGAATCAGCCCAAGCCTAAAAAACAGTCCGCGTACACTGCGCCGACGCGCTTCGACGACGAACTCAACATCCGCGCCGAACGGGTCGAACCCGCTCTCGAGAAAGTCCGCGATTTCGTCCTCGAGGCCCACGCCCTAAAAGCGCCCAGCATCCGGATTTTGCACGGCAAAGGTACCGGCACCCTCCGCGACGCGGTGCGGAGTTATCTTAAAAACGAAAAACGCGTCGAACGGTATGAAGACGCCGTACCCTACGAGGGGGGACATGGGGTTACGGTGGCGTATCTGCGGAATTAGAAGTTAAACGTGATTGCGGGAACGAGGGTAAAACCGACCGGTTGCGGTTCGGGCGGGCAGGGATCGTTGAAAGGTGTCCAGTACAGAGCACCGTTATAGAGGTTCGTTAAAAAGGTCAGCTCGAGCATCACGCTCCGGCCTTCAGCGAGCGGTACCTCGCTACCAGCGGTCAACGCTACAGCGCCACCGAAGTTGTTTCCTTCAGCAATACCGAGCGTACCGAAGCCGCGCAGTCCGCCGTACAGTTTGGTCTCCCCTATCGGCCTCGAGGCCAGGATGCCCGCATCGACGCCGACGTTTGTTAGATAGAGCGAGCCGCCGAAATCGAACGCGAGTTCTACGGGTGCTTTTTGAAAACGGTTTTTGACGCCGTAGCGCGCGCCGATATTGGGAGAGCTGTACCCGGTATCTACCGAACCCTCGGGGCCGAAAAAAATCATCAGCTCGACGTTGGTCTCGAGCGTTTCATTCCTGCCATAGGCGATTCGGAAGCCTAAAGGCAAAGGTAGGGGAGCGTAGGCCGGGTTGGTATTGCCGATTCCCTCGGCGTCGGGGAGCCTTTTGGTCAACCCGACCGGATAACCCCCGCTGACGCTCATCTCCCTGACGCCCGGAGCAGCCGGGATCGGCGTCCGGCCCAACATCACCGGCGCGCACGCGCTTAGAAAGGTCGACAAAACCAAAAAGAGGACTCGAGCACGCGTCATAAGGTCTCCCCGTCAGTTACTCTCCGTCTCTGCAAACCCTGCAAATTGCCGCAAGTCTAGCAGGGCGTGAAGGCGCGCGCCTTCACAAAACCTTCATCATATGTTGTGCCGGCGTTCGATTTTGAAGAAATACGCTCGACTTCGTAGCTGACAAGACGACCTTCCTCTTTCAGAAACTTCTGCGTTTTTTATTTCTTTTTTCTAACATGGCAAAGGCCAGCTCGAGTCGTGTAAAAGCCTGCAAAACCTAGTTGCCGGGGCGGGCTTCACCGTCTAACCCGAACGTCTCCAGCACCTTTTGCGGAACCCGCGTGGGCCTACCGCTATCGACTCTGACCCAGACCCACTCGGTTTCGACCTCAGCTAGGAGCGTCCCGTCAGAACGTGTCAGCCGCGTGGTGCGGCCCGCTCGAGCGCCCCTGAACGCCTCGACACAGGTGCTCACCACCACCCCGTCGCCCAGCACCGCACTCTGAAAATAGGTGATGGTGTGCCGCCGCACCACCGGCACCACCCCGAGCTCTTTATAGACGCTCAAGCTGAGGCCGAGCGCGTCCGAGTGGGCGCGCGCCACGTCTTCGGCGTAGCGCAGATAGACCGTGTTGTTGACGTGTCCGAGTTCGTCGATCTCGCCGGGCTGCACCCGGATCAGGTACGAAAAAGTGTTGCTGTCCACCACGCTACTTTACCTTCTTCTGCGAGTATGAAGGCGCGCCGGGCCGAAACTTGACATACTGGGCGCTATGACAGGGACCCCACCCCCCATCACGCGCTCGCCACGCGACAACGTTTCGGTAAAAACGCTCGTGTTCGACCTCGACGGAACTCTCGTCGATTCGTTCGACGACATCGTGCTGAGTTTTCAGTACGCTTTCCGGACGCTCGGCCTGCCGCTCCCGGCCTCCGGCGCGGTGCGCGCGCAGATCGGCACCCCGCTCGAGAGCATGGTCGCCTGCTTTTCACACACGCATATCGCGGCGCTGACGGCGGTCTACTGCGCCCACTATCCCCAACACTGCGGCGACCACGCCACCGTCAACCCAGGTGTCCGCGAGACGCTCGAGGCGCTGCGCTGGCGCGGCTACAAGCTCGGCGTCGCTACCACCAAACGTACAGCTATCGCCCAAAAACTCCTCGAGGCGGTGGGTCTGACCGACGCCGTAGATTTTGTACAGGGAACCGACGGCTTCGCCCACAAACCCGCCCCGAACGTGATCTACCGGCTTCTGGCGCGCGCCGGAGGTGAAGGCAGCTGGATGATCGGCGACACCACCAGCGACGTTTTGGCGGGCCGGGCGGCGGGTCTAAAAACCTACGCCGTGACCTGGGGCAGTCACGACGCCGAAACCCTTCAGAGCGCCGCGCCCACGGTTATCGCGCCCGATCTGGCGGCGCTGCTCGAGCTGGCGTGAAGGTCGCGCGACGTGAAGACCCCTGGTGTGAACATCCCTAGTGTGAAGACCGTTTATCGTGAAGGTAGCCCGACGTGAAGGTAGCCCGACGTGAAGGTAGCCCAACGTGAAGGTAACTTGAGATGAAAGCCACTTGAATCCGGGCGACCTCGAACCCGGCGCGCGGGCGGGCGACGCCAGCAGCCTGATTCACCTCTACCGGGGCGAACTCGGGCGGATGACCGCGTACCGCGTCCGGCTCGACACCACCACCAACTGGGCGGTGGTGACGACCGCCGGAATCGTCACCTTTGCGCTCGGCAACCCGGCGGTACCCCACGTGGTTTTTCCCTTTGGGATGATTTTGACGCTGTTTTTTCTCAACCTCGAGGCGCGGCGTTTTCGCATTTACGAAACCGCCCACCGCCGCGTCCGGCTGCTCGAGTTAGGTTTTTATACCGGCGTACTGGGCGGGCAACCCGAACCGGGTTGGGAGGCGGCGCTGCTCGAAAACCTGCGCCGCCCCGAGAGCCCGGTATCGGGTCTCGGCGCGCTCGGCTGGCGGCTCCGGCGTACCTACTTGTGGATTTACGCGGCGCTCGGGGTGGCGTGGTGGGGGAAACTGACGCTCGCCCACCCCGGCGACCGGCTGGCCGAAGCGAGTATCGGCGGCGTTCCGGGGTTTGTAGTCGCGCTCTCGGTCGGGGGGTTTTATCTGCTGCTGGTGGCGGTCGCGGCTATCGGCAGCAGCCGTTATCCGCTCGAGCCCGATTAACTTTCGGGCTGCTTCGGGGTACGCCCAGTTTTGTGTTATGGCTTGTGGCGTGTGGGGTCTAGGCTCGGCGGGCGGCCCGGGCTGGGCGTTCGTAGCGCGGTAGAGTGGTGAATGACCGACAATCGCAGTACCGATAACCTTAACCCCGACAACCTCAACAACGTACAAAAGAGCGGCAAACCCGAACAGCAGTACGTTATCGACGCGCTCGCGGGCGAGTCGTGGCGGCTTTTTCGGATTATGGGCGAGTTCGTCGAGGGCTTCGAGGAGATGAGCGGCGTGCAAAAAGCCGTGACCATCTTCGGTTCGGCGCGGCTTAAAGCCGACCATCCCTACTTCGCCCAGGCGGAGACGCTCGCGCGACTTTTAGCCGAGGGCGGCTACACGGTCATTACCGGCGGCGGCCCCGGCGTGATGGAGGCGGGCAACAAGGGCGCGTTCGAGGCGGGTGGGCGGAGCATCGGGCTCAATATCGACCTGCCCTTCGAGCAAGACCCCAACCCGTACCAGACCGACGTGGTGAAGTTTCGCTACTTTTTTGTCCGCAAGGTGATGCTGGTCAAGTATTCGTCGGCGTTCGTGGTGTTTCCGGGCGGTTTCGGAACCATCGACGAACTGTTCGAGGCGCTGACGCTGGTGCAGACCAAAAAAATCCATCCCTTCCCGATCTATCTGGTGGGCCGGAGCTACTGGCAGGGGCTTTTGGACTGGCTCGGCAGTACGCTGCTCGAGCACGGCACTATTCACGCGCGCGACTTAGAGCTTTTCAAGGTCGTAGACGATACCGAGGCGATTCCCGCTGAAATCGACGCGTACTACAGCAGCGGTGAGCACGGCGGGTCAGGGGTGCCGAGTTTAGAAAAGAGCCGGAACGCGTGACTTAACCTGAAGAGATTGCCCAGGCGATCTCTTCGCGGATTCGCGCGCGGTTCCAGCGTGCCAACTCGCTCAGCTCGAAACGTCGGTGAAGGTGTCGCAGCAACCAGAAGCCCACTGCGTAACCGGCTCTTACAGGTGTGTGTTCGCGCCGATGCTCGGAACCTGCACTGAAATAGCGCGCGAGCGTCGCCGGGTCGTCGCTGTCTAAGACGTGCAAAAGCTGCTCCTTCAGTTGTGATAGCGCCACACAACGCTGCAACCACGCTGTCACCTCCTGACCATCCGTCGCGGTCTTGTAGCCGGGCCAAAGGTAAGCCTCATCGCTTAGCCCCGGTGTGACGACTTCCGAAGTCAGGGTAGCCAAGCCCTCGAGCATCAGCTTTTCCGCGACCGTCGCACCCTCGAAAGGTACGTCGCTGACGTTGTGGTGCAAGGCGTGGGCCGTCTCGTGGGCCGCCATAAGCGCCAGTGTAGCTACGTCGGGGATCAGCTCGAGCGCGTAAAAACAGGTCGGTACACCCCTGAACAGGTCGGCCCACGCGTTCGACGAAAACCGCCCGACCATCACGACATGATGGCCCGGAGTTTCAGCGACGCCGAGCGTAGCAGCGCACCTTTTGGCAGCTTCAGCAATCACCGTCCCAGCATCAGCCCAAACGGTGCGGATCGCCGGGATCACGTGAGGGTAGCGGGCGAATACGTCTTCTGGTGGTGCGTTCAGATCGTTGTAGTGTTTTTGGTAAAAGTCGAGAACATCGCGGTGAGGTTCGGCGTAGTACGTCTCCCACAAAGACACCTGTTCAGAAACTGGTTTATCTTTCGCTCGTTCCCAAAACGCCAGAAATGTCCCGGTCAGGTTGCTTACTGTGACGGTCATACCCACATCTTACGGCTCATACATACCCCAGCTCGAGCGCCCGCAAAACCGCCCGCGTCCGGTCGCGCACCCCGAGCTTGGAAAGTACCGATGAAACGTGGTTTTTAACCGTCCCCTCGCTCATCGTCAGGGCTCCGGCGATCTCCTTGTTCGAGTAACCGCCCGCTAACAACCGCACGACCTCCAGTTCACGCGGCGTCAGGGCGTCGGGAGCCTCGAGGCTCGGATAGGTGGTTTTTTGCAGACCACGCAGAAGCCGTTCGGTGACGGCGGGTTGAACGAGCGTTTTGCCGCTTGCCAGCGTCTCCACCGCGTCCAGTAGTTGCGTTAGAGACACGTCTTTGAGCAGGTAGCCTTTCGCGCCGAGACGCAAACCTTCCAGCACCAGCTCGTCGTCGTCGAAAGTCGTCAGAATCAGCGTCGGCGGCAGCTCGGGACTACCCGAGAGCGCCCTCAGCACGCCCAGACCGTCGAGCCTGGGCATCCGCAAATCGAGCAGCATCACGTCGGGTCTAAGGTCGCCCACGCGCGCTAGCGCCTCCTCCCCGTCGGCAGCTTCGCCTACTACCGTAACCGTTTGTGAGAGCTCGAGCAAACTTCGCACGCCCTGCCTGACGAGCGTCTGATCGTCGACCAGGAGTACGCGAATCACGAAACCCTCATACGGGCAAGGTTGCGGTGAGCGCGAACCCGCGCCCCGGATTGGGATGCAACTCGAGGCGTCCGCCGAGCGTTTCTACACGCTCCCGCGTCCCGGTAAGGCCGTTACCGGGGCGTAGCGCGGGCGCGCCGTGACCGTCGTCGCGGGCGCTGAGCCGGACACCCCCGGCGGTAGGTTCCAGAACCAGCCAGAGGTTTTGCGCGCGGGCGTGCCGCACGGTATTGGTCACGACCTCTTGCACCACCCGCAAAAGCGCCAGCGCGCGCGCCGGGTCGTCGATCTGCACACCCGACTCGAGGTGTACCTTCAGGTCGGGGATGTTGCCGACGAGAACCTCGAGCGCGCCTGAAAGCTCGAGGCCGCCCGCGCGCAGACTGCCCACCGCCTCGCGCACATCGCTCAGGAGTCCTTTGGCAAGTTCTTGTGAGGTCTCGATATGCACCTTCGCTTTCCCGTCCGTCAGGTGGCTGGCGACCTCCAGGTTGAGGCTCAGCGCCGTCAGCTGATGCCCGATCAGATCGTGAAGCTCACGGGCGATGCGGAGGCGTTCGCTCAGGCGGCTGCTCTCGGCGAGAAGCGCCTGCGCCGTGTGCAACTCGGCGTTGAGCTGCGCCAGCTGCGCGCGCCCCTCAGCCTCCTTAAGCGCCGTGTACGACGTAAAGAGCGCGAACAGCTGAAACCCCAGATAGATGCCTGCGTTGAACATCAGCTCCAAGAGAGTCCATTCACCCCGCCAGCCGCCGGTCGAGAGGACCACCACCGTCTGCGCCACGACCAGCAGCACGGCTAGGCGTAGCGGCGCGAGCCACGCGAACTGCGACGCGGTGACGACCAGCAGCACGCTGCCGAGACCGTTCGGCACCGCCGCCATCGCTATCCAAACGGCTCCTATTTGCAAGGTGACGAGCACCGCCAGCGGGACGGACTCGTCTTCGCCCTCCCGACTTACCCACCAGAAAAGCGCGCCGAACAGGGTAAAAGCTGCCAGCCAGACCAGATAACGCGGCTCGCTGAACAAATCGGGTGAAGCCGCCAAAGTTCCCAGCACCGGCAACCCGGCGACAAGCCAGGTCAGCAGCCCCGCCACGGACAACAGCCACGGGCTCGTCGTGGTCTCTTTCAAAAGCTGTCTTTCACACGCTGTCTCTCACGCCGAATCTTTCATCACGTCTTTCGTACGTTCTTTTTCGCGCACGGTTCTCCACACATTGTCTTTCACACACTGTTCTTCACGCCTACAGTGTAGCCCTCGCACCCGTATGTTTACCCCTGCCGAAAGTCACGCTTCGGCGCGTTACGGGCGCATTACGAGCGTGTTGAACCAGGAGGCATCCAACCGGTTTACGGGCTTGAGTACAGGAGGTTTTGTGGTAGCGCGCGAACCGACCCGTTTAGACCCCGGCCCTGCTCAACGTCAGCGGCGCGCTGCTCGCTATCCGGATTCAGGGGGAGAGCTTACGATTCCCTCGCGCTTCTCTTCTTCGTAAAGCCGCTCGAGTACAAACTGCTTGAGCAGCGTCTGGTACGCCGTACCTTTACGCTCGGCGAGCACTCTAAGCCGCTCGGTTACGTTTTGCTCGAGCCTGAGCGAAGTTGAGCGGGCTCCTTTTTTGCCCCGCGACCGGGGCGTCGGCAAGCCGGGCGCGCGCGGTTCGCTTCGGAAGCCGCTCAGCAGCTCTTCGCTATAGGTGTGGGTGGCCCAGTAATCGGCCTCTTCCGCCTCGCTGGTAAAGGCCGGTACATCGCCTTTGTCGTAGATGATAGCGAAGCCGTCGTCGGTCTTTTCGGGCCGGGCTGCCTGGTTCATCGTCGGTATCTCCTTTTCTCCGAGGTGGTCGCGTCTCGAGCGGTCACGACGCGAAGAACCTCTGTCCGCAAGACGTACACCACAAAAAGGATACGCCCCGAAACTGTCGCGCCGATAAAAGCGTAGCGCCGCTCGAGGGTGGTGTTCCAGGCGTCGTCCGCCTTGCCGTCCGGGTCTTCGAGCGCCTCCTCGACATCCTCCGGTTCGAGGCCGTGACGAGAGATGTGCTCGATATTGGCGTCGTCCCAGCGAAGATTGCCCACGATTTAGTATACACACTTGTAGGTACGTCGCTAGCCTTATCGAATGCTGGACGCGGTGCTGTATAACGTCTCGCCCCCTGCCGAAAGTCACGCTTCGGCGCGCTCTGAACCCATGACCATCGGCACAGGCGCAGAACGGTCCGGCGCGGCTACCCTAGGTACAGAAGATTTCAGCACAGGAGGTTTTACCGTGACTCACCTGAACCGTTCCAACATCGGCCCGCCCCTGATCGCCCTCGGCGGCGCGCTACTCGCTACCCGGGTGCTCGAGTTCGGCACTTTAGAGTTTCCCTTTTTAAGCGCCGTTCTGGTCGTAATCGGCGCGCTCCGGCGCGAGTCGGCGTGGTTTATCCCTGGCGGTATTTTGGCGGGACTTGGTTTGGGAGACTATCTGACCGAGGCCTCGCCGCTGGCAAAAAGCCTGACTGAAGAGGCCGCGACCGGCGTCTTTTTGCTCTCGTTCGCGCTCGGTTGGGTAGGTGTGTTCGCACTTTCCAGACGCCTCGGCGACGCGCCGAACACGTGGGGCTCGTCCCCGCCATCGTCATGAACGTGATCGGAACGCTCGTGCTGAGTGCGGGCGCGGGTGAGCGCGTCCTGACGGCGATAAGCTACGCCTGGCCCTTGGGCTTGGTCACAGCAGGCGCGGTTCTCGTGCTGAAAACGCAGGCGAACCATGACTGAAACGCTGCTGGTTCTAACCCATGTAGGCGCGGGCGTCACGGCGCTTGTGGTCGCGCCCATCGCCATGCTGACGCGCAAAGGGGGCGGCGCGCACCGCCGCTGGGGGAGCGTTTACTTCTGGGCGATGTTCGTGATCTTCGTCACCGCCCTGGCCATTTTGTTGTTCAGACCGAACGTGTTTTTGTTTATTATCTCAATTCTGAGTTTTTACGGCGCGTTTTCCGGGGTGCGGTCGCTGCGGCGCAAACGCCCGGAGCAGGGTGAACGCGTCGCTCGGCTCGACTGGGGGGCGGCGTCGCTGGCGCTACTCGCGGGCGTCGGCTTTATCGTCTGGGGCGCGCTGCCGCTGCTGGGTGTGGTGGCGGGTGGAACGCCGGTAGCTTTCTCGGTTCTGGGTATCGTCTTCGGGATGGTGCTCTCCAAGGACGCGCTGGACGACCTCCAAAGTTTCAGGCGTCCAAGCCCCGACCCGATGTGGTGGTGGACGTATCACTTGGGGCGCATGGTCGGCTCGTATCTGGCGGCGGTCACGGCGTTTATGGTGCAAAACGTCGCGCCGCTGTTGCCGGAAGCCCTCGAGTGGACGGTTTGGGTCGCGCCCGGCATACTGGGCAGCGTCGGGATCAGTTTCTGGATTCGGCACTACCGGAAAAAGTTCGCCTCGAGGCGCGGCGCTCCACTGGCGGAAGCCGGGTCATAGCTTGTGGGGAACCGGGGTTTTTCGGAACTACCCCTGCTAAAGCGACACGTCGGGCTGTGAGGTCAGCAAAAATGCTCGCCACGCTAAGATGACGAGCATTTTGTTGCGCCTTTTACGCGTTCAGCTTGCAAGCGCCTTCTAAAACGTTTAGCAGAGTTCGAGAACGACCTGATTTCTGCGTCCAGCGCGTCGTCTTTAGCAGATAACGAGTAAAGTTATGGCTAAAACGTTACTCTCCCGCGACGATTTTGTGAACCTTGCCGGTCGTTCCGGTCGGGCCGGTGGTATCGGTCGTCAGCGCGTAAAGCTCACCGCTCGAGTCCTCACCGAAGCCGAGCACGTAGGCGTCGAGCTGCGCGACCTGCTCTAAAGACCAGAGCGCCCCCGGCGTGTTCGGCACGCTTCCCATCAGCAGCTGCCCTTTGGGTTCGGCGAAGTCGTTGCTCCAGTCGCCGAAGACGTAGCGCCCCTGAAGCTCAGGTAGCGCCGCCCCACGGTAGACGTAACCACCGATCACCGACGTACCCGCGACCGGGCTGTCGCCCTGATTGGCGAGGTGCGGATATTCGATAACGGGGAGCAGCAGCGGTTCGCCGTTCGCGCCGACCTGCGCGCACTCCTCCGGTGATTCGTTGGGTAGTTGGGTGTCGAAACAGTGGGTGCCCTCGAGCGTGTTCCAGCCGTAATTGCCCGGAACGCTCGCCTCATAAACCGCTTCCCAGAGGTTCTGCCCGTTGGTAGCGACGTAGAGCCCGTGGTCGCCACCACGGTCGAACGACATCCGCCACGGGTTACGCCAACCCCACGAATAGATTTCGTCGTGTCCCTCTTTACCGACCAACGGATTGTCTTGCGGCACGGCGTAACCGGGCCAGCCGCGGTCTACGTCGATACGCAGAACGTTGCCGAGCAGCGAGGTTACGTCCTGACCGTGACCTATCGGCGGATGCCCGAGCGCCACATCGTCGGCGGCCCCGCCGTCACCGAGGGCGATATAGAGATAGCCGTCACCGGGACTAAAGGCGAGCGCGCCGCCGTTATGGTTGAACTGCGGCTGATCGACCTCTAGGAGCACCCGCTCAGACGCGGGATCGGCCTGGTTGGGTTGGTCGGTCAAAACTGTAAACTCCGAAACGTGCGAGGTGTGGTTCCAGTTTTGCGGTGCCGACGCGCGCAGCGGCGCGCTGTAGTAGACGTAAAAATGACCGTTGTCGGCGTAGTTCGGGTGAAACGCCAACCCCAGCAACCCGCGCTCGTCGAAATCGTCTTGCAACGCGACGATCTTCTCGCTGAGGTCTAAAAAGGGCGTCTCCAGACGTTTATTCTCGGCGTCGAGGATATAGATTTTGCCTACCCGGTCGACCACGAAACGGCGTTCGTCACCGTCAGGCGCAGTGAGCTGAACCGGCGAGACGAGTCCCTCGGCGACCACTTCGGTGCTGAGGTTCACTTGACCCGCCTGCGTTCCCGTGGTCTCCCCGGCTTGAGTGCTTGCAGCGTCGGCAGCACCACCGGACTCACTCCCACCAGACTGCGTGCCCCCACTCTCGCCATCGCCCCCGGACTGACCACTACGCTCCTGCGCGACCTCTTGGGCGCTCACCTCGCTGAAACTGTTGCCCCAGCTCATCCGCTCGTGGTTCGCTACTGCCGCAATCTCCGCGTCGGAGAGCTGGTCACGAAAAGCGGGCATCCCCGCGCCGCCGTTTAAGATGCGGCTGATGTGGTACTCGGCGGCCTCGAGGTTCGAGTTTCCCGCCAGCGCTGGTCCCGCACCCCCCTCGCCTTCGGCCCCGTGACACCCCGCACAACCCGCCTCCGTATAGACTTGCGCCCCGTCCTGCGCTGCCCCTACCGAAAGCACTAGCGCAGCCGCAACGACCATTACAGTTGTCTTCATCTTTCTCCCCTTTTCTGCCAGTCGGCAAGTTGACAGTATCACAGGAAAACGGTGGGGGCCGCTGAAACGTTGTTTGTACTCACACGCTTAAGTGAGGTGGGTCAAGCGTCTGTAAGGCTTTTCCAGAGCTGACTGACAACTTCGGTTTTGCAGTTCGGGTTTGACTACACGACCGTTAACTACAAGGCGAAAAGTCCGACCTTACCCACAAGCCGGACTTCTAACCAACGTCTCCGTCTTAGGCGACGAACTCGAGCTTGAGCGAGGTGTCGTCGACCTCGCGCTCTTCAGACGCGCAGATAAGCCGCGCCTCGGAGCCGTAACGCGTCCTCATCATCATCACCACACTTTCGATAGGAGCCTGGGTACGGGTCAAAAAGTCGCCGTTTAAGTACACCTCTTTGTCCATCAGCAGTTCGGGCGCGGCCAAACTGAACGAGCCGTTGAGTTGCTCCAGAGCGCCCTGCGCCTTGGCGAGCACCTCGCTCAGGTCGCGGTGAAGGGCAAAAAACGAGATGACGCGTTCGCGCTCGCCTTCGGTCATATATTTTGCCGAGCGGGAGCCGGTGAGCTGATGCAAAAGTTTCTGGTACTGCACGGGAGTAAGCTCCAATTCGTCACGTAGCGCGTGAATCGCCTGAAGCTGCCCGACGTAGTGCGAATGCTCTTGTTTGAGGCCGAGGGGCGGGTGGTCTTGAAGAATCTGTTCCATAAAAAGAGTATACCTTATTTTACCTTAATTGTTAAGGTATGGGACAACATTAAGTCTCCTCCATAAGATAGAAAAGACCTGTCCAGCACGAGACTTTTCGGTATTACAGAGGTAAGTTACGGTGCTGTCACAGAACGTTCCAAAGTGATGCCAAAACACCCACTCGGAGAACATGAGGCAATCTCGTCAGCGTCATCTATGTTGAGGGGTTTAACATCACCTTCATAGCTAATACTCAGCGTTTCCTCGTTGTCTCGTGGCCTGTAAGCAGAAACGTACAGGTAACGCGGCAGTTCGCCACCCGTAGTAGCGTAAAAAAGATCGTTTGAGGTAATAAGGGCTGTCTGAGGTGAGAGATATTTGATCCTATGTCCACTAACTTCTCCATCAATGGTTACAGGCTCCTCTCCTACAAAGGTGACGCTTCCTGAAACTGTGTAATTTTTGCTGTTCATGTAGGTTGCTTGGAGGTCAAAGTTGGCAACAAGAGCGCCAGCAGCGTCTTTAGCTACCCAAGCGCCGCGTAGAACAAGGGGGTCGTTGGCAAAATCGACTTTGACATCTGGATTGGTACACGCGCCGAGTAGCAAGGCCAAGGCAGCCGAAGCCAGCCGCGAGGCTCCTGTAGTCAGTTTATTTTTTAGCACCGACAGGCTCCGTCCACGTCTCACTCAGCCGAAACGTCGCGCTACCCCGAATATCGGCTGAAGACGCGCCGATAAGCACCTCGAATTCTCCTGCTTCGGCGACCCAGGCGTTTTGCGCCTCGTCGAAGAATGCCAGCGCGCGCATGTTCAGGTGCAGCGTAGCGACCTTTGTCTCGCCGGGCTCGAGCGCCACCTTGACGAAACCCTTGAGTTCTTTTTCGGGGCGTGCCACGCTCACCTGGGGGTCGCGGACGTAGAGCTGCACGACCTCCCGCCCGGCCCGCTCACCGCTGTTGGTAACGGGTACACGGACTTGAAGCGTGCCACCCGGCGCAACAGTGTCGGCGCTGAGCGCAGGCTCGCCGTACTCGAACGTGGTGTACGAAAGTCCAAAACCGAAGGGGAAAAGGGGTTCGAGCCCCTCACGCTCGAAGTGCCGGTAGCCGATAAAGACGCCCTCGCGGTAAAAGACTTGTCCGTCTTCGCCCGGATAGGTGGACGCTTGTCCGTCCATCACCGGCGAGTCCGAAAGTTTTGCCGGAAATGTCTGCGGCAGCTTGCCCGACGGGTTGACCGTACCCAAAAGCACGTCGGCAGCGGCGTTGCCGCACTCCTGACCGGGATACCAGAGCTGCACCACGGCGGCTACATCGTCAAGCCACGGCATCGTTACGGGCGAGCCGGTCTGGAGGAGAACTACCGTTTTGGGGTTCGCAGCCGCGACGCGGGCGACCAGTTCGTTTTGTCGCCCGACCAGCTCCATATCGGCGCGGTCGTTGCCCTCGGTTTCCCACTCGCCGTTAAGACCGACGCAGACGACCGCCACGTCCGCGTCGGCGGCTAGGGCGGCGGCCCGGTCGATAGCGTCTTCGGCGAGCGGTCTAAACATCCCGGCCCGCAACGCCGCAAAATCCATCTCGCCGTTTGCGCGAGTAGCGAACTCGAGCCTCAGTTCATGGCTCCCGGCCTCCAGCTGAAGCCCCCCCAGTTTTTGCTCACTTCCAGCCCCGAAATAGGTGTCGCCCTGCGTCCAGTCGTCCCAGTTATCGACCACCCGTTCACCGTCTACAAACAGCCGACTCAGCCCCGCACTGATGAGGTCGAAGTGATAGTAACCGGCTTCGTCTACTTCCACCGAACCGCTAAACCGTACTGAAAACGCGCGCGCGACGCCGTGTCCCACCGCGTCCAGCCACATCCGTTCACCGTTCGGGTAAGCAGCCCTGTACACCACGTCGCCGGACAGGTCGGGCGTGTTGAAATACTCGGCGCTCAGGTCGCCGCGCAGCCCCTCACTCAGGAGCGGCAGCAGTTTATGGTTTGTACACCCGAGTTCGTAACCGATTTCTGCGCCGCCCAGCTGACCCTGGAGACCGTCATAGGGCGAGACGCGGTAGTGCGCGTTCACCTGCGCGCTGCCGCCGCCCATCATCTGCGCGGTTTTGGCGTTGGGGCCGACCACGGCAATTTTTGTAAGGGTGTTTTTATCGAGGGGCAACACCTTGCCGCCTCGAACCGGGTCATTTTTAAGGAGCACTGCGCCCGCTGCGCCCGCCCGCCGGATCAGCGCGCGGTGTTCGGGCCGGTCGTCGGCGCGTTCTTCGGGAATATCCGGGTTCTCGAACGCGCCCACACGCTCGAGAAGTTTAAGCAGCCGTTCGGCGCTCCGCGCGACCGCAGCTCTGTCCGCCGAACCGTTCTCGACGGCTTCCAGGAGTTTTTCGCCCCGGAAACGAGTAGGGCCGGGCATCTCGAGGTCTAGCCCGGCGTTTACAGACGGCGCGGTGCTGTGCGTGGCGAACCAGTCCGACATCACCAGACCGTCGAAGCCCCACTCGCCGCGCAAAATATCGCTCAGCAGCCGCTCGTGCTCGCTCGTAAAAGTACCGTCCAGACGGTTGTACGAGCACATCACCGCCCACACGCCCGCCCGCACCGCCGCCTCGAACGGCAGCAAGTAGAGCTCGCGGAGCGCCCGCTCGGAGATTTCCGACGAGATGCTCATCCGCTCGAACTCGGACTCGTTACCGACAAAATGCTTGATCGTCGCGGCTACACCCCGGCTTTGTAACCCCTCAATATAGGCCACGCCGAGACGCGCCGTCAGATACGGGTCTTCGGAGTAGCACTCGAAATTGCGTCCGTTAAGCGCGCCCCGGTGCAAGTTGACGGTCGGGGCCAGGAGCACCCGCGCACCCTTCGAGTGCGCCTCGTCCGCGAGCGCCTGCCCGACCTCGCTCAGGAGTTCGGTGTCCCAGCTCGAGCCCAGCGAAATACCCGCCGGAAAACACGCCGCGCTGACCCCGCCTACGAGCGCTTCGCCGCCGCGCGCTCCGTTGGGGCCGTCCGACACCTTGAGCGCCGGGATACCCGCCCCCGGAACCGGAACCGTCAACCAGAACGACTCGCCTGCCAGCAACGAAACCTGCTCTTCTAAACCGAGCGCCTCAAACGCTACGTCCATAACCCACCCTCTTTCCGTACCCACTACCCACGCGTGACTTAAGCGGTTGAGGGGTTTATATCACACTCACTACCCGGAACCCGGCACTCGCCACCCTCTACTCAGTACTCGCCACTCACTCCTTGGTACTCGGCACTCGGTACTCGGCACTCGGTACTCAGCACTCACCCCCAAAACCTGGCCCCCCGCACCATCCGTGCTACAGTGACGGAACCGCAGGGACGGTTGAACACGCAACCGCACAGACTATCGCTACCCCGCTAGGACGTGACCCGGTGGGGGTCGGCCTACCGGAAAGCTCCCACCCTTACGAGCGGCGTAGCAGGCGCATTTTTCGGCGGTCTGTCAGCCGAGCAGTTTCCAGGGGGATTTTTTGACCAAATTAAGCGAAGACCGCCGCCAGGGCGCTGACGAAGACGACCCCGCCGAGGCGTTGTCGTGGGCTGAAGGGAACGCCGAAGCCGAGGCGGAACTCGGCGCGCTCGAGGCCCGCGCCGAGTCGTGGAGCGATGTGGGCGTCTCCGCTGACCCGGTACGGCAGTACCTGCAAGAGATAGGCCGGGTTCCGCTCCTAAAGCTCGAGGAAGAGATTTCGCTCGCCCGCCTGATCGAAGAGGGTGAGGCCGCTACGCTCGAGCTGAGCGCCGCTGATTTGCCCGAACGCACCCGGCGCGCCTACGCCCGCACCGCCGAGGAGGGCGAGTTGGCGCGCGCCCGGCTGATCGAGGCCAACTTGCGGCTGGTCGTATCGATTGCCAAAAAGTACACCCACCGAGGCATGAACTTTTTAGACTTGATTCAAGAGGGTAACCAGGGACTCATTCGGGCGGTGGAAAAGTTCGAGTATCGGCGCGGCTTCAAGTTCAGCACCTACGCCACCTGGTGGATTCGGCAGGCGGTCAACCGGGCTATCGCCGACCAGGGCCGCACCATCCGCTTGCCGGTGCATATGGGCGAGCACATCAACAAACTCAACCGGGTGGGCCGCGAGCTGGAACAAGAACTCCTGCGTGAACCCACCATCGAAGAGATCGCCGAAGCGATGGGGCCGAGCTGGAGCGCCGACAAGGTCGAGGAGGTCCGCGACTTCGCCCGCCTGCCGGTTCAGCTCGAGACCCCGGTCGGCGACGAAAACGATTCGGTCTACGGCGACTTTATCCCCGACGCGGCGCGTTCACCCTTTGAACTCGCCAGCGAAACGCTGCTCGGCGAAGGGCTCGAGCACGCCCTCGCCAAACTTACCGACCGCGAGGCCGCCGTGCTGCGGCTCCGCAAAGGTTTCGTCGACGGGCGCGAACGCACCTTAGAAGAGGTCGGCGCGGAGTTCGGCGTCACCAGAGAACGCATCCGCCAGATCGAGAACAAGGCGCTCCGCAAACTTAAATATCACGAGTCGCGCAACCGGCAGCTACGCGACTTTTTAGAGTAGCCGCCCCACGCCGAAGGGAGACCCGGTGGACAAAGAAGCCGAGCAGTTAAGCAAAAGCGTGGCGGCCAAAGTAAGGCCCGCGTATCAAAAATCGCTCAAACAGGGCGGCGACGCCACGCAAGCGTACAGCCGCGCTTACGATAAGGTCGTCGAGTTGGTGGCGCAGGCGCAGCACATCAGCGTCGAAAAGGCCCGTTTCGCCTCGCGCGACGTGTTGCAAGAAGCGATGGCGCTCGTCACGCAGTAATTGCACAGTAGTTTCCCGGTACGCTTCGGATCGAGCCTCCGTTTTTATGTGCTGTTATGTGCTGCGGGCGGGTGGCTTGCAGGTTTCCCCGAACCCTGAACCCGGACATCGATCCAGAACTGCTACACTAAAGTATCCCCTTACAACCAGGGTACGTGACGGCTCAGCGCCGGACACCGAGGAGCTGCACTATGGCACAAAAAGGTTTCGACATCTTGCGAGAAGCGACCGATTCACGTTACCGTCTGTCGATGGTAGTAGGCCGCCGCGCCGCCCAGCTTAAAAAGGGCGTGCCCTCGACGGTCACCGGCAAGGTTATTCCCGACAGCGAAAACGCCGTTTCCGCCGCGATGAAAGAGCTCGAGCTCGGTACCGGCGTCCGTTGGGGCCAAGACCTGCCGAGTTCTTTAGACATCAACGGCGTCGTCGAGCAAGACCAGCGGGCGCAGCAAAACGCCTCGAGGGAGTACAGCATCTTGCAGGGCGAAAAAGACCAGACCGAGTCCGCGCCGAGTGCGTGGGGGCGAACCCGCTAGAGACGCGCCCGAATATTCTGCCGAGGCGTGAGCGCGGCGCAATGGGGGCGACGTGTGTGGGCAGATGTCGATCAATACTGAGGGTCGATACTTCTCGAGGAGGCCGCGTGGTCTATCCCAAAATCGACCCGGTGATGCTTAACTACGAAGATGGTTACCGGTTGGCAAGTTATAACTGGGATACCCAGACGCTCGTGGTTGTCGGTTATCACTACTGGCCTTGCGGGTCGGACAGGATGACGAACGCCGCTCAGAAAGTCGTTTGTTTTTTACGCGCGTCAGGTTTGACGTGCGAAGGCTACCGGGAAGGCTTCGTCGGCGATATGGTGTGCGAACGCCTGCAACGCGGACAGCGATTTGCAAGATGTTGAGGGCAATCCTGTAGACGGGGCCGAAGGAACTGCGCTGGAACGGCCTATAAACGAGAACTCAAACTTTTTACAAGATTTACCGTGGGGTGAGTAAGGCTTAAACAGTAGGACAAGTAAAGAACCATTATGGTTGCGAAAACTTGGCCCGGTGAACCCAGCCAATAAAGTTACCAGTCAATCAAATGCACTAAGGATTGTCACATACTGCACCCCTTCTTCTGAATAAGCATAATGTTTCAGATCACGCACTGCAAATGTTACCGTGCCTTGCTGGTTCGGATATGGAAACGCCCGGTCATAGAAAGGGCCAAGTTTGGACATCTCAGCAGGGGTCAACTTGTCCTTCACTTGATAACCTATAAGCCAGTCAAGAAAGCCGTGGGAAATGAAAAGGTCATCTACTGTGAACCTATCTTCTGACTGCCACTTGATGAGGTCCGCTTTGGTACGTGCTTCTGAAAGTGCTGAAGAAGCTATTCGTAGTTCCTCGACCAAACGTTCGAGCTTCTCTTTTTTGGGGCCATATGGCTCTGCAAATTTCTCTTGAGCTATGTATCTTTCAGTCGCCTTGTAAACAAACAGAGGCTCAGGTATGGAACTACTAGAACCTTCTAACGCTGTATGGTATTGGGCGAGTAGCCACATATTAGAACGAAGCTCAGCAAGTGCCTCGCACGCGATGCGAGAGTAGACATAGACGTTGGGATTAGCCACCATTCGGTAAGGACTACAATCAAGCTCGAGTTCCTTGGATTGAAATGCTTCCCAGTGGCTATAACTGGACGTAAGCTGACGAGGCGGCCCCGGTGTTTCCTGATCCGTGCTCCCTACTTTTACGGTATTGCGAGGTACGACTAACAAAATAACAATGAGAACGGCTGAGAAGATAATCCATAAAGCTATAATCCCCTTTACCCAGCTAGGATACTGTTCAAGAAAGGGTACTAGCCCCTCTAGTGCATCGTCAACCGGTCATTTCTGGGTAAAGCCGCTTGAGTTTGATGCGCGCGTCGGAAGTGGTGAACTGCCAGTTGATCTTGACGGCACGTTCTCGACGATCTTCGAGCCAGTGAGTGAC
>JAABUN010003644.1_pt1 | contig 23274 bp, 20 predicted proteins | sample 5559311 | NCBI WGS metagenome assembly JAABUN01 (sample SAMN10711877, study PRJNA513370) | rock metagenome | isolation source: Antarctica rocks | place: Antarctica: Victoria Land, Siegfried Peak sud
GGGCCACGGACTTGGAGATGATCGAGCTCGAGGTGTGCGGCGCGCAGTGCACCATCTTGGAGCCGGCGTCCTGGTGCTGGCCCTCGCCCGCGAACGCGATGGACAGCGTCTCGCCCTTGGCGTGCTCGCCCATCAGGTAGACGGCCGGGTACTTCATGGTGACCTTGGAGCCGATGTTGCCGTCGATCCACTCCATGGTGGCGCCGGCCTCGCAGGTCGCCCGCTTGGTCACCAGGTTGTAAACGTTGTTCGACCAGTTCTGGATGGTCGTGTAGCGGCAGCGCGCACCCTTCTTGACGACGATCTCCACGACTGCGGAGTGCAGCGAGTCGGAGGAGTAGATCGGCGCGGTGCAGCCCTCGACGTAGTGCACGTAGGCGTCCTCGTCGACGATGATCAAGGTCCGCTCGAACTGGCCCATGTTCTCGGTGTTGATCCGGAAGTAGGCCTGCAGCGGGATCTCGACGTGCACACCCTTTGGCACGTAGATGAACGAGCCACCCGACCAGACAGCGGAGTTCAGCGCTGAGAACTTGTTGTCCCCCACCGGGATGACCGTGGCGAAGTACTCGCGGAACAGGTCCGGGTACTCCTTGAGCGCGGTGTCGGTGTCGAGGAAGATGACGCCCTGGGCCTCGAGCTCCTCGTTGATCTTGTGGTAGACCACCTCGGACTCGTACTGGGCGGCGACACCGGACACCAGCCGGGCCTTCTCGGCCTCCGGGATGCCCAGCTTGTCGTAGGTGTTCTTGATGTCGGCCGGCAGGTCGTCCCAGGTGGTGGCCTGCTTCTCGGTCGAGCGGACGAAGTACTTGATGTTGTCGAAGTCGATGCCGTCGAGCTCGGCACCCCACGTCGGCATGGGTTTGCGCTCGAACAGCCGTAGGCCCTTCATCCGCAGGTCGAGCATCCACTGCGGCTCGCTCTTGAGGGCCGAGATGTTGGCAACGACCTCGGGCGTCAGGCCGCGCTTGGCGGTCGACCCGGCGACGTCGGAGTCCGACCAGCCGAAGCGGTAGCGACCGAGCGCCTCGAGGTGCTGGTCCTGACTCTCCCCGGTGCCGGCGAAGCCGGACGTCTGCCCGGTGCCCCCGGGGCCCGCGGTGGTGGTGGGCTCTTGGATCTGGGTCATGGTGCGGGCCTCTCCTCGGGGGTGGTCATGTTGAGGTGGTTCAGGTCGTCTGGTGCGGTCGGGCTGGCGGGGACGTGGGTCGAGCCGGTGCTCGCAGGGACATGGGTGGTGCAGACCCCGTCGCCATGGGCGAGGGTGGCGAGCCGCTGGACGTGGACCCCCAGCACCCGGGAGAACATCTCGGTCTCCACCTCGCACAGCTGGGGGAAGCGTTCGGCTACGTGGGCGACCGGGCAGTGGTGCTGGCACAGCTGCTCACCGAGGGCCGAGGGCCGGACCGAGGCGACGTACCCGTCGGCGGTCAAGGCTCCGGCGAGGGCCAGCGCGGCCGACACCGACGGGTCGGCGCCGCCCACGGCCTCCCTGTAGCGCTGCTCGGCCGGCGCCGCCCGGCGCGCCGCGAAGGTCCGCACCGAGTCAGAACCCGCCTCGTCGGCCAGGAACTCCAGTGCGGCGATCGCGATGGCGTCGTAGGCGGAGGGGAAGTCGGCGCGGCCGGCGTCGGTGAGGGCGAAGACCCTCGCGGGACGTCCGCGACCGCGCGAGCCGTACACCCGCTGCTCGCGGGCGGTCAGCACACCGCGCTCCAGCAGGACGTCCAGGTGGCGGCGGACGGCGGCGGCGGTCAGGCCCAGCCGGTCACCCAGCGCGGACGCCGTCGACGGCCCGTGCTCGAGGATCGACTGCGCGACGCGGTGCCGGGTGGAGGCGTCGGTGTCGGCTCCACCGCGCCCGGCTTCAGGTGCACGGGGCTCAGGCACGCGCACAGCGACGTCCTGGGCGTTTTTCACAACGCCAGTCTGCTCTTATTCACCAAGCCTGTTCAAGGAAGGCCCGCCTTACCCCGCGGAGCCCCTGTCTCAGCCTCCCAGGATGTCGGCGAGATCGAACGACACCGGCTCCTCCAGCTGTTCGTAGGTGCAGGAGCGCGGGGCCCGGTCGGGCCGCCAGCGGTTGAACTGGGCCGTATGCCGGAATCGGTTGCCCTCCATGTGCTCGTAGCGGACCTCGACGACGAGATCGGGCGAGAGCGGGACGAAGGACAGGTCCTTGCCGTTGTTCCAGCGGCTGAACTCCGAGCTCCGCGGGGTGCGGGTTCCCGCTTCCTGCTCCTGCTGACCCGCCCAGGCCCACGGGTGGCCGTCGAAGGTGGTGACGAGCGGCTGGAGCTCGGTGAACAGCTCCTTGCGGCGGGCGGCCGGGAAGGCGCCGATGACACCCACGCTGGCGAGGCCGCCCGCGTCGTCGTAGAGGCCGAGCAGCAGCGAGCCGATGCTGTCCGGCCCACTCTTGTGCACGCGGTAGCCGGCGACGACGCAGTCGGCGGTCCGCTGGTGCTTGATCTTGAACATGGTCCGCTTGTCGGGCTCGTACGTCCCGGCCAGCGGTTTCGCGACCACGCCGTCGAGACCCGCGCCCTCGAACTGGGAGAACCAGTCTTGTGCTAGCGCTGGGTCCCGGGTGGCCGGCGTGAGGTGGATCGGAGCCCCGACATCGGCCAGAGCCTCCTCCAGCGCCGCCCGGCGCACCTCGAACGGCTCGCCGGTGTAGTCGACGTCGCCGAGGGCCAGCAGGTCGAAGGCGACGAACCGGGCGGGCGTCTCCACCGACAGCTTGGTGATCCGGCTGACGGCGGGGTGGATGCGCTGCTGCAGCACCTCGAACTCCAGCCGGTCGCCGACCGCGACGACGATCTCGCCGTCGAACACGCAGCGCTCCGGCAGGTGCTCCTTGACCGCCGCGACCACCTCCGGAAAGTAGCGGGTCATCGGCTTCTCGTTGCGGGAGCCGATCTCCACCTCGCCGCCGTCCCGGAACACGATCGAGCGGAAGCCGTCCCACTTGGGCTCGTAGGAGAGCTCCCCGGTGGGGATCGTGGGCACCGACTTCGCCAGCATCGGCTTGACCGGCGGCATCACGGGCAGCTGCATGGGCTCATCATGTCCGACGTCGGCGGGGGCCGGGCCGACGTGCTCCTCAGCGGTCGGCCTGCGGGAATGTCGCAAGGTGTGCCAGTCGACGCCGAGCCGGCGGGCGACGCTGGCGACCGACCCGGTCTTGCGTTGCTGACAATCGATCGCCCACCGCAGCCCGCACCGTCAGCCTGGCCCGCGGCAGGGTCAGGGCTACCGACACCGGCCCAGCCATGCTTGATACCGACGAGCCGGTAGGGGGCCGGCATCTGGTAACAGGTTGGTGGTCGTCTCGTGCTACGGCGGCCGACGGCCTAGGGTGAGCCCGCACGACGCAGTCGTCCCCTGTGATCGCCGCCGATCCCAGGCTGCGCGGCAGGGAAGGACCGCTACCCATGTCGAACGCCTCACCCACCCCACCCAACCAGCTTGAAGGCGACGAGCAGGTCAATCGCCGAAACCTGCTGCGCGGTGCGCGATCGCCGCGAGCGCCGGCGTGGCCGTCGCGGTGCTGAACCAACCGAAGGCCTCCGCTGCTGACGGTGACCCGTTGATCGTCGGGGCGTCCACCACGGCCGCGTCATCGACCGTGCTGCGGATGAACGGGAACCCGGTACAGCCCGGGTTGACCATCGACAAGGTGCAAGGCGGGCCGCAGCTTCGGCTCACGCCAACCACGTTCACCGCTTATCTTGACCAGCCCGGCGACCTCCAGGTCACACCCGAGGGCCCGATCATTGCCCTGGATGACGGTGCCGGGAACGCCGTCACCGACTATCTGGCCACCGGGTTCGACCTGGACCAGGTTTCCAGCTATCAACCCGTCCCACCACGTCGGCTCCTCGACACCCGCACCGCGGCTGGTCGCCAGGGCATCCTCCAAACCTCGCCGTCGGCGTTCGACTCGGCCTACCGGCTGAAGGCCGGGGCCTGGATCGACCTTCCCCTCGGCTCCACCAACGATGTTGAGCCGGTCGAGGCTGCATTCGTCAACATCGCCGCCATCGCCCCGGTGACCAGCGGCTGGCTCGCCGCCTACCCGTCGGGACCGCGGCCAGCCGTGTCCTCGGTGAACTTCACCGCGAAACAGAACGTCGCGAACGGCTTGTTCGTGGCCACCGGGCTCGTCGGCACCACCTACGCCATCCGCCTCTACACCGCCGCCGTCACCCACATCACCGTCGACCTGGCTGGACTGTCCGTCCTCGGCCCCCGAGGAGTCCCGTCCGCCCAACCCGCCGTCGCCAGCAGGACAGCCCGCAGATCCCCCGCCCGCCGCATCGTTCGCGCCAGACAACTCAAGAACCTGCGGTAGTTCAGCGCAGCCGGTGCGCTGGCCTAGCGGGGAGCCCCTGTGTGTCGGCGGAATCGACGACAGCGCCCGAAGCCCTCGAGTGGCTGGATCACGAGGTCCGACGGACCAGAATCAGCCGGCTACCTCGACCCCGTGACAGGGGTGGGCGCTCGGATTCGATGAGGCTCACCGGGGTACCCAGCGAGCTGCGGGCGGCCTCGCTAACCTGCGGTCATGGATCTAGCTGAGCGTCCTGAACGACCGCAGCCCGCTGGCTGGGTGATTGCTGAGTTCACCAGGGGCGGGCAGCTCAGGAGCCGCCTCCACGAGGGTGGGCACGTCTGGGACGACGAGGTCGAGGCCGCGAAGGTGGTGGAGACCGGCGACCGTCCTGACCGGCCGCTCGTGCTGTACGCGCTGGTGCCCGCCTGGGGTCCTGTCGAGAAGCCGACGGCGACGGTCGCAGAGCCGGACCCGACCGAGCAGGTCTGAGTAGCAGCAGGGCTCAGACAACGGCCACTCGGTACCGCGGCAAGGTCCTCGCTCTGCTGCGCAGGCGTCAGCCTCTGGTCAGGCTGGAAAGCAGAGCGGCGGCAGCACCGCAAGCAGTCGCGAGGTCGTCCGGCGGCCAGTGCCGCACGCCGAACGCCAGCAGGTCGACGGCACCGGCGCTCAGACTGACTTCCATCCAGCCCCGGCCAGCGATGGTGCGGCAGGCGACGGTCAGCCGGTCCTGCACGTCGTGGTCGCCCCACAGAGCCGCATACAGCAACAGCGTGGTCAGGTCATGAAGTCGGGTACCCCGTCCGACGGCCTCGACGTCGATCAGCGCCGCGAGCCGGCCGTTCGCGATGAGCACGTTGTCGGGGTTCAGATCGCCGTGCACCAGGTCGTCGACCGGCAGCTCCACGTCTTCGTGGTCGCGGTTGAGGCGGGTGATGACCTCGCTGAGGTAGGCGCCAGCTGGTCCGGAGTTCGCGACTGCGACGCGGTTGTCGTTCCGAGCGGCGTAGACGACGTCGTGGTCGTAGCGCGACCAGTTCCGCATCCGGTCGCGGCCGAGGCCGGCGTGACTCGCGACGACGGGGAGAGTCAGATCGAGCCAGTCGTGGCTGATGGTCTCCTGTGTCGTCCCGTCGACGAAGTCCTGCACCTGATACGGGTATCCGTGGTCAGTCTGGCCGACCGCCAGCCAGGCCGGTGTCGGCCACCCGCTGGCTCGGGCCGCCGCCACGACCGGGGCGGCGGCGAGCACGGTCGGCGCCCAATCGCGAGCACTGGACCACTTCAAGACCGCCCGGCGGCCGGAGGGGTCGGCTATCAGGGAGGCGCCGGACTGATACCCACCCCTCAGCCGCCCCCGTAGGTGCCACGAGGTCTGGTGCCGAGCGTTGACCTCCTGGAGCACCGTCGCCGCTGTGACCATCACGGAATCGATCCTCCAGCACCCGGGCTGCCGCCGGCCACCGAGATCCTGCGCAGACCTTGCCCGCGTCTAGATTGCGAGACATGCCTTCCCGACAGCTGTCTCTGACCTTCGACGCGCTCGACCCGCGGCGCCTGGCGGGGTTCTGGGCCGGTGTTCTGGGACGCGTGGTCGTCGATCATCCTCGTGGGATGTCGCTGCCCGGGTCCGACACCCAGGTCGCCTTGCGGTTCGCTCCGAGCGGCGCTGGGAAGGTTGGTCCGAACCGGGTGCACCTCCACCTGACCAGCACCAGCCCTGCCGGACAACGGGCCACGGTCTCCGCGGCACTCGAGCTCGGCGCCCACCATCTCGACGTGGGCCAGCTCCCGGCGGAGGGACACGTCGTGCTGGCCGATCCTGAGGGCAACGAGTTCTGCGTGATCGAGCCCGGCAACGCGTTCCTGGCCGGCTGCGGCTTGCTCTGCGAGCTTGCCTGCGACGGCACCCGGCAGGTCGGGCTCTTCTGGGCCGAGGCGCTGGCCTGGCCTCTGGTGTGGGACGAGGACGGGGAGACGGCGGTCCAGTCGCCCCGAGGGGGGACGAAGGTCGCGTGGGGCGGCCCGCCCGTGGCGCCCAAGCACGGGACGAAGCGACAGCGCTTCGACCTCACACTGGCGGGCCACGACCTGGCAGCCGAGGTCGACCGACTGGTCGCGCTGGGGGCCAACCGGTTCGGCAGGGCCGGAGACGGGGTCGTCGAGCTCGCCGACCCGGACGGCAACGAGTTCTGCCTCACCCACGGCTGAGCCAGGCAGGACCCTGCTGCCCGCTGCTGAGCTGGGCAGCCAGACGCGACGGCGCCCGTGTCCAGGTGGACACGGGCGCCGTCGTCGGTCGTGCTGCGGGTCAGCCGCGGCGGGAGCTTCGGCTGAAGCTCGCCGCGCTGTGCGAGCCGGAGGAGGAGAGCCCGGGGCTAGAGGTGGTGTAGGTCGTCGGCCCTCCACCGGAGCCGCCTCGGCCACCGCGGCCCTTGGCCGGGGCGCCGGAGCGGCCAGCAGGCGCACCACCCTCGGACCGGCGGGGCGTCCCGGGGCCGCGACGACCGCGGCCGCCCCCGCCCCCGCCGTTGCCGTTGCCACCGCTACGCGGCGCCGGGCCTGAGCTGCGGCGACCGGCACCTTGAGGCTCCGGCGTGTTGACCGGGATGCCCCCGGGCACCAGGACGCGCTCGCCCGGGGCCAGCGACTGCAGGACCGGGTGGTCGAGGCCCTGGACGCGGGTGGTGGTCGGCTTGATGCCGGCTGCCCGGGTCAGCGCGCGGACGTCGGAGACCTGGTCGTCGGTCATCAGCGTGATGACGGTGCCGTCCTGGCCGGCGCGGGCGGTGCGGCCCGAGCGGTGCAGGTAGGCCTTGTGCTCGACGGGCGGGTCGGCATGGACGACCAGGGCAACGTCGTCGACGTGGATGCCGCGGGCAGCGATGTCGGTGGCGACCAGCGTGCTGGCCGTCCCTGCGTGGAACGCGTCCATGTTGCGGGTCCGGGCGTTCTGGCTCAGGTTCCCGTGCAGCTCCACAGCCGGGACGCCCCGGGCGTTCAGCTGCTTAGTCAGGGCCTTCGCGCCGTGCTTGGTCCGGGTGAAGACCATGGTCCGACCGGGGGCGCTGGCCAGGTCGGCAAGCACCGGGATCCGCTGGTCGCGGTTCACGTGCAGCACGTGGTGCGCCATCGTGGAGACCGGCGACTGGGCGGAGTCGGCCTCGTGCGTCTGCGGGGAGTGCAGGAACCGCTTGACCAGCCCGTTCACCGCGCCGTCGAGGGTGGCGGAGAACAGCATCCGCTGGCCGTTCGACGGGGTCTGGCTCAGCAGCCGGGTGACGGCAGGCAGGAAGCCCAGGTCGGCCATGTGGTCGGCCTCGTCGAGGATGGTCACCTCGACCGAGCCCAAAGTACAGGCGCGCTGCTTGATCAGGTCCTCGAGGCGGCCGGGGCAGGCGAGGACGATGTCGACGCCATTCTGCAGGCCCCGGACCTGCGGGTTCTGGCCGACGCCGCCGAAGATCGTCAGCGTCGTGAGCCCGGCGGTGGCGGCGAGGGGCTTGAGGGCGGCTTCGATCTGGCCGACGAGCTCCCGCGTCGGGGCCAGGATCAGCGCCCGGGGAGCCTTGGCGGTGCGGCGGCTCTTCGACGCGGTGAGGCGGGCGACGAGCGGCAGCAGGAAGGCGTAGGTCTTGCCGGAGCCGGTGCGGCCGCGGCCCAGGACGTCGCGGCCGGACAGCGAGTCCCGGAGCGTGGCGGCCTGGATGGGGGTGGGGGTCTCGATGCCGAGACCGGAGAGGACCTTCACGAGGTCGGCGGGGACGCCGAGGTCGGAGAAGGCAGGGACGATCATCGTGTCGACAGACAAGAGGGAGATCACATTTCTTTGGCGTCTCACCAGAACAGGGTCGTGCTCACGGGCTGTGGGCCGGAGTCACGGTGCGGCAGTGCACAGCAGCGAGTGAGGAGCAGGTTGCTCGACGTCACCGGTGCTTCGCGGCGAGACTCAGCGAGGCACTGGGGAAGAGCGTACCGCACGGCCCCTCCACCGTCGGACCGACGGGGCAGGACCGCCCGTGTGAGCGTGCTCACCGGGGCCGGAATCCGCGCGGCCGGACACCTAGACTGCAGCGGTGCCCATCCCGAGCGACGCCGCCCTCGAGGTCGAGGACCTCCGGGTCGGGTTCGGGGGCCGGACGGTGCTGGCCGGCCTGACCCTGGCCGCCCGGCGCGGCGAGCTGACGGCGGTGCTGGGGCCCAACGGTGCCGGCAAGACGACTCTCATCCGCTGCCTGACCGGCCTCGTCCGAGCCGACGCAGGACGGGTCCGCGTCCTCGACGCACCCCCGGGCGCCAGCGGGACCCGGGGCTGCGTCGGCCTGATGCCGCAGAGCACGGGCTCCTGGTCGGGCATCCGGGCCGGTGAGCTGCTGCACTACCTGGCCGGTCTCTACGCCCATCCGCACGACGTCGGCCTGCTGGTCGCGGAGCTGCGGCTGGAGCCGCTGCTGCGGACGCCCTACCGGAGGCTGTCCGGTGGGCAGCAACAGGCCGTCAACCTCGCGGCCGCCCTGGTCGGGCGACCCGAGCTGGTCGTCCTCGACGAGCCCACCGCGGGCATGGACCCGCACGCCCGGCGGGCCACCTGGGCTCTGCTGCAGCGGCTGCGCGTCGCCGGGGTCACGCTGCTGCTGACGACGCACGCGATGGAGGAGGCCGAGGCACTGGCCGACCAGGTCTTCATCCTCGACCGCGGCAGGGTAGCCGTCGCCGGCACCGTCGCCGAGCTGACCGGCACCGGGCAGAGCCTGGAGACCGTCTTTCTCGAGCACACCTCGCTGCAGGCGGGTGCATGAGCAGCCTCGACCTCTCCCCCGCCCCCGGTGCTGCCCCGGCCCGGCAGCGGGTGGTCCGGCACGGGCTGACCGAGGCGAGGTTGCTGGTCCGCAACGGTGAGCAGCTGCTGCTGGCCCTGGTGATCCCGCTGGGGATCCTGGGAGCCGGCCGGGTGCTGGGCGGCCGGCTCGGCTCGCTGGACACGCTGGCCCCGTCGGTGCTGGCCCTGGCCGTGTGGTCCACGGCCTTCACCTCCGTCGCCATCGCCACCGGCTTCGAGCGCCGCTACGGCGTGCTGGAGCGGCTGGCGTCGACCCCGCTGGGCAAGGGCGGTCTGCTGGTCGGCAAGGCGCTTGCCGTCGTCCTTGTGGTGCTGGGCCAGCTCATCGTCATCAGCACCGCCGCCCTGCTGCTCGGCTGGCGGCCCGCTTTCACGGCGGCGTCCGCGCTGGGTGCGGTGCTGCTGACCGCGCTGGCCGCGGCGGCCTTCGCCAGCCTGGCCCTGCTGCTGGCTGGCAGGCTGCGGGCCGAGGCAACGCTCGGGCTGGCCAACCTGATCTACGTGCTGCTGCTGGTTGGCGGGGCCCTGGTGCTGCCGCTCAGCCGCTACCCAGCCGCTGTCCGGCCGGTGCTCGAGCTGTTGCCCACCGCAGCGCTGGGGGAGGGTCTGCGCGCCGCGGCGACCGGTCAGCTGCCGGGCTGGTCGCTGCTCGTGTGCCTGGCCTGGTTGCTCCTCGGCGGTGCGGCCGCCCGAAAGGTGTTCCGGTGGACAGCATGAGCGCCTTGGTCCGGAGCGTCCAGCCGACGACACCTGCGGCACCGGGCCGGCGCCGGCTCGACCGGCTGGCCCGGGTGGTCACGGGACCAGACGCGCTCCGCCGGTGGGCCGTGGCGTCGCTGGTGGCCAACGTCGTCATCGTCGTCACCGGGGCGCTGGTTCGGCTGACCGCGTCGGGCATGGGCTGCCCGACCTGGCCGCGCTGCACCACCGACTCCTACGTCAGCCACCCGGCCCTGGGAATCCACGGCGCCATCGAGTTCGGCAACCGGCTGCTGACGTTCGCGCTCGTCGTCGTCGCCGTGCTCACCTGGGCGACCGCCATGCTGCACCGCGACGGTGGGCGCCCCCGCCGCGACCTGCGCTGGATCGCCGCCGGGCTGGCTCTGGGCATCCCCGCCCAGGCGGTGATCGGTGGCATCTCGGTGCTGACCCACCTCAACCCCTTCGTCGTCGCGTTCCACCTGCTGGTCTCGATGGTGCTGATCGGGGTCAGCACCTGGCTGGTCCGGCGTACCCGTGGCCTGGACCGCCGCCCGGCTGGCCGGGTCGGGGTGCTGGCGGCGCGAGCGACCTTCCTGTTCATGGGCCTGGCCGTGTGGCTGGGCACCGTCGTGACCGGCAGCGGGCCGCACGCTGGTGACCTGGACGCGGTCCGCACAGGCTTCGACGGCGCGTTCGTCACCCACCTGCACGCCGCTGCGGTCTACGCCGCCGTCGCCGCCACGGCGGTCGCGGTGTGGGTGCTGCGCAGCCGCGCCGCGCTGCTGGTGCTGGGTGTCGAAGTCCTGCAGGCGGCGCTCGGCATCACCCAGTACCAGCTCGGCCTGCCGGTCGGGCTGGTGCTGCTGCACCTGCTGGGTGCGTCGCTGGCCGTCGCGGCGAGCACCAACCTGTTCCTGAGCGTCCGCACCGAGGTGCCCTCGGTGGTCTCGGGCAAGGTCGGCTGAGCGCGACCGTGCTTGCCTTCCTGCAGGGCTGGCAACGCAGGAACGACGGGGGGCCTAGCGCCAGCCCCGGGGGTCGAGCCCGCCGGGGATGACCTCACCGGGCTCGTAGGGAGCGCGGGTCAGCACGAAGGTGGCCAGGTTGAGGTGGCTGACCGAGCCGTCGGCACCCTGCACGACCTCCAGCCGCTCACCGGCGTAGTAGCTGTCCGTGCCGGTCCAGCTCCCGGCCGGCCCGGGTCGGAAACGCGAGGAGCAGCCCTCGCCCCGGGCATCGAGACGAAGCCGGTCCGTGCGCTCGACAACGAGAGTGAACGCGGCGGTCCCCCAGTACCAGGTGCCCGTCAGGGCCAGCAGCGCCGGGGGCACGTCGGTGGGTCGCCAGGGCTGGGGCAGCGCGGGCTCGTGCTCGGCCAGCAGCCGCAGCAGGTCCTCGGTCAGGCTGTCGACAGCCACGCCCGACGTGGCGTTGGCCAGCGCCACCGCCCCGTCGCCGGTGGCCGGTTCGGCCCAGAGCCCGGCGACGAAACCGGGCATCGAGCCACCGTGGCCGACCCGCCGACGGCCGTCCGCCCGGCGGAGCTGCAGCCCAAGCCCCCAGGCCGTGGTCCAGGCGTCCGCGTCGTCGACGGCGGCGGGCTGTCGCATCTCCTCGAGCGTGTCCGGCTTCAGCACGTCGCCCGTGTCCCCGGCCAGGAACGAGGCCCAGCGCCCGAGATCGGCGACCGTCGACCGTCGACCACAGCTCGCCCGCTGGGGCCATCGCCCCGGTGGCAGCCGACGGCTCCACGAGCAGCACGTCGGCATGGGGGTGGACCGCCCAGCCGGCGGCGGCCGCCCCGATCGGGGCTGGCCCGGTCCGGTGCAGCTCCAGCGGGCCGAGCAACCGCTCCTGCAGCACCTGGGCCCAGGGAGCCCCGCGACGCCGGGCGACGACCTCACCCAGCAGCGCGAACCCGACGTTGGAGTAGTGCAGCCGAGCCCCGGCCTGCAGCCGAGGGGCCTCCCCCGCCATCGCCGCGAGCAGACCGCGTGCGTCCGTCCCCTCGACGCGCTCCCACCAGGGCCCCGGCAGCTCCGACGTCAGCCCGCCCGAGTGGCAGAGCAGCTGCAGCAGGGTGGCCCCGCCGACAACACCGGGAACGTGCCGCTCCAGCGGATCCGTCAGCTCCAGCAGACCCTCGTCCCGCAGCTGGAGGACGAGCACAGCGGTGAACGTCTTGGTGATGGACCCGATTCGGTAGGCCGCCTCCACCCCTCCGTCGACCATCCCCCGGGCCGCCGACCAGACCATGGTCCCGTCCCGGACGGTGCCGGCGACCAGCGACGGCGCCCGGCCGTCCCGTTGGGCGGTCGCCAGCCGGTGCAGCAGCGCGCGTTCGGTCGAGGGCAGCAGATCGGTCACCAGCGCACGCTAGCGGCTACCGGCGTTCAGCTCACACGCGGTACTGCTGGGTCAGCGGGCAGGCGAAGGTGTCGGCCCGACCGCGCAGGCCGACGTCGTTGAGGTAGGCGAGGACGTGCCGGTAGGCGTCGACGAGGGTCGTCTCCGTGTAGACGATGCCGTGCTCGCGGCAGTACTCCTGGACGTGCACGGAGGCGCGTCGCAGATTGGGCCGGGCCATCCCCGGGAAGAGGTGATGCTCGACCTGGTAGGCCAGCCCCCCCATCAGGAAGTGGACGAGCGGACCGCCGACGATGTTGCGCGACATCAGCACCTGGCGGCGCAGGAAGTCGACCTTGAGCCCGCGCGGCACGATGGGCATCGCCACGTGGTTGGGGGTGAACGCCCCACCGAGCAGGAAGCCGAAGACGCCGACCTGGACGCCGATGAAGGCGAGCGCGAGGCCGGGGGGCAGCAGCAGGAAGACCGCGACCGGGTAGCCCACGAGGCGGACGCCGACGAACAGGATCTCCACCCAGCGGTGCCGGACGGGCTTGCGGTCGAGCAGGTGCCGAACCGACGAGATGTGCAGGCTGAGCCCCTCCAACGCGAGCAGGGGCAGGTAGAAGTACCCCTGGCGCTTGGCCAGCCAACCGCCGAGTGCACCTCGCTCATCGGCGGCCTCGGCGCTGAAGGCGACCGCTCCGCTGACGATGTCGGGATCCTTGCCCAGCTGGTTCGGGCTGGCGTGGTGCCGGGTGTGCTTGTTCATCCACCAGCCGTAGCTGAGCCCCACCAGCAGGCCCGACAGCACCCGGCCGGTCCAGTCGTTCCAGCGGGCGGAACGGAAGATCTGCCGGTGTGACGCCTCGTGACCGAGGAATCCGAGCTGGGCCATCACGATCCCGAGCCCCCCGGCAACCAGGAGTTGCAACCAGGAGTTCCCCAGCAGCACCATGCCTGCCACGAGGGACCCCAGCGCGAGGGCGGCAGCCGCCAGGCAGGTCCAGTAGAACACGTAGGTGCGGCCCATCAGGCCGTCGGCCTGGACGCGGCGGGTGAGCTCGGTGAAGTCGCTGACGTAACGCGAGCCGCCCGGACGGCTCGGCCCCGGTCGGACGGCGGGAAGAGTGGTCATCGGGCTGCGAACCCCCAGGTCGTGGATCGGAGGCTGCACAGAACCGGACAGCTTGGCGTAAGGGTACCCGCGCCCACCCGCACCAAACCCCTCCTTAGGGGTGAGGCAGCCCTGCTGAGCATGGGGGCCTGGTCACCGCTGCGACCAGCTCACCGCGTCGAGCTGCCGCCGCAACCGGGCTCCGCGGACCGGGTTGACCGCCTCCACCCAGCTCACCCGGCCCTCCAGGTGAGCCCGGAAGTCGGGCACCGCGGCGCGATTCGCCACCTGCGGACCGCGGCGCGCGGCGTCGTGCAGCACCGCCCGCAGCCGGTCCTCCACCTCGCGGGGGACGCCCAGCCCGGTGTTGACCACCAGGCCGGTGACCTGCTGACGAGCGGTGTGCCGCTGCACCCGGGTCTTGGCCGGGTTTAGCGCGAACCCCTCCTCCGCCACGATCGCCGCCACCGCCCGCACCAGCCGTGGTGCCGCCAGCTCCGCCGGACCCGAGAAGGTGAGGTCATCGGCGTACCGGCCGTACCGCGCCCCCGCCGCCTGGGCGTAGCCCGCGAGCCGCACGTCGAGGCCGAAGCAGGCCAGGTTCGCCAGTGCCGGCGACGTGGGGACGCCCTGCGGCAGGTGGGCCGTCCGTAGCCGTGCCTTCAGCAGCTGCCGGCCGCTGCTGTCGCCCCCCGCCGGCATCCGGCTCAGCACGGCGACCGGGGTTCGGTGGGTGACCAGGCCGGTCATCGCGGCCGCCACCGCCTCCGGGTAGCCCAGGGTGCGGAAGATGCCGGCCACCCGGGCCCCGGAAACCGTCGCGAAGAAGTGCCGCAGGTCCAGGCAGACCAGGAGGTCGGCTCCCACGTGCGCGCGGGCGTGGGTGAGGGCGCTGCGCCCCGGGACGAACCCGTGCGCCGCGGGATGCACCGGCACGGGCGCGAGCACTGAGTCCAGCAGCCGGCGGAGGACGTGGCGCAGCAGCGGGGTCGGCGACTCGAGCAACCGGGGCACGGCCCCCGGCCGGGCCACCCAGCGGTACCGGTAGAGGTGCAGCGGGCCGTCGGGCGCGCGTCGCTGTAGACCCTTGAGGTCGCCCAGCCAGGGCAGCTGCTCCAGCGGCACCTCCAGCAGCCGGGCGAAGGCCGGCAGGCCGTCGACCGGCGGCACCGGCCAGCGCCGGGGGCCCATCCGACCAGGACGGGCGGGGATCCGGCGCACCCGCAGCGCCGGCCCACGGGCCGCGGCCAGGGCGACCGCCTCGACGAGGTCCTCGTCGGCGAGGAGGTAGCGGGCGAGCTCGGCGGGCCGGTCGACCGGCGGTCGGCGGTACGCCGCGAGCACCCGCTCCACCACGGCGGCCAGGAAGGCGGGCCGACAGCCCAGCGTCCGGCGCCCGGCCGCCCGCAGCCCCCGCCGCGTCCAGGCCGGTGCCGCGAGGAATCCCCAGGCCAACGCCTGCGACACCTCTGCGGCGCGGTCGCGGGTCACGGGGACAGCCGGGAGGTCGGGCGTGAGGTGGTGCCGGGCGACCTGTCGTGCCGGTGCGGGTGCCGAGCTGCGCGGAGCGCAGGGGCGCACCTGTGGACCTGCGGCAGGGTCGACGTGCTGTCACCGGAGGGAACCTCGGGCGCCGGTCCGTCGGGACGGACCGGGTTCTCGCCGACGGCACCACCTCACCGGGCCATTGTGGCCCAGCCGGGAGGTCGTCGGGTCAGGCGTGCTGCACGGCGGCCTGCTGGACGGGCAGCGCGGCGACGAACCGCTCGGTGTAGGCGGCGAAGCCGGCCACGTCGGCCGGGTCGGGATCGACGACCTGCAGTGCTGCACCGGCGAACACCTCGGTGTCGAGGAAGTCGCTGAGGCTCTGGCCCTCCGCACGGCGGACGCGGAAGGCGGCCAGCACCGCGATCCCCCAAGCCCCGCCCTCGGCGGCGATGTCCCCGACGACCACCGGGGTGTCGATGGCAGCGGCCAGGAACCTCTGCGCCACCCCCTTCGTGGTGAAGAGCCCGCCGTGGGCGAACATCCGGTCCAGCCGCACCTGCTCGACGTCGGTCAGCACGTCCATCCCCACCCGCAGGGTGGCCAGTGAGCCGAACAGCTGCGCGCGCATGAAGTTGGCCAGCGAGAACCTGGCGCCGGGCGCGCGGAGCACCAGCGGCCGGCCCTCCTCCAGCTCGGTGATCGGCTCGCCGGACAGGTAGTTGAAGGCCAGCACGCCGCCGCAGTCAGGCTCGCCGTCCAGGGCCGCGCGGAACAGCGTCGTGAAGGCTTGGGACCGGTTGACGGGTGAACCGGCAGCGGCGGCGAACTCGGTGAACAGCCCGACCCAGGCGTCCAGCTCGCTGGCGCCGTTGTTGCAGTGGACCATGGCCACCGGGGCCCCGGCCGGCGTCGTGACCAGGTCCAGCTCGCGGTGCGGGGCGCGCAACGGCTGCTCCAGCACGACCATCGCGAAGATGCTGGTCCCCGCGCTGACGTTGCCGGTGCGGGGGGCCACCGAGTTCGTGGCCACCATGCCGGTCCCGGCGTCACCCTCGGGTGGGCACATCGGCGCGCCGGCCCGCAGCCGGCCGCTCGGGTCCAGCAGCGCCGCGCCGTCGTCCGTCAGCTCGCCCGCGTCCTCCCCCGCCGCCAGCACTTCGGGCAGCAGGGCGGCCAGGGACAGCCCTGCGCCGGCGTCGGCGGCCAGCCTGTCGAACCGCTCGAGCAGCCCGGCGTCGTAGCCGCCCGTGCCGACGTCGATCGGGAACATCCCACTGGCGTCGCCGACGCCCAGCACGTAGCGGCCGCTCAACCGTCCGTGCACGTAGCCTGCGAGCGTGGTCAGGGAGGCCAGACGCTCGACGTGCGCCTCGCCGTCCAGCACCGCCTGGAACACGTGGGCGGCGCTCCACCGGTGCGGGATGTTGACCCCGAAGGCGTCACTCAGCCGCTCCACCGCCGGGCCGGTGTGGGTGTTGCGCCAGGTGCGGAACGGCACCAGCAGCTCGCCGTCGGCGTCGAAGGCGAGGTAGCCGTGCATCATCGCCGAGATGCCGAGGCCGCCCACCGTCGTCAGCCCGACGCCGTAGCGCTCCTGCACGTCGGCGGCCAGCGCGGCGTAGCACTGCTGCAGGCCGTCCCAGACCGACTCGAGCGAGTAGGTCCACATCCGGTCCACGTACTGGTTCTCCCAGCCGTGGCCGCCGGCCGCCAGCGGCTGCAGGTCGGCACCGGTCAGCACCGCCTTGATCCGGGTCGAGCCCAGCTCGATGCCGAGGGTGGTCCGGCCGGCTTCGATGTCGTCGCGCGCACTGTTCATCACGGCCTCCTCAGAACCCCATGCCGAGGCGGTAGGCCGCCTGGTTCCAGCGGATCTCGTTGCCGAGGTCGCGCCGGTTCGTTGCGTCGTCGATCACCAGCAGCTCGACCCCGATCATCCGGGCGAAGTCGGTGAGCTCCTCGGTGCCGACGGACTGGGACAGCACCGTGTGGTGCGGGCCGCCCGCCATCAGCCACGCCTCCGCCGAGGTGGCCAGGTCCGGCTTCGGCTCCCAGACGGCCCGGGCCACCGGCAGCTTGGGTAGCGGCTCGTCGGGCTCGACGACGTCGACCTCGTTCAGCACCAGCCGGAAGCGGTCGCCCAGGTCGCAGATGCCGACCACCGCGGCCGGTCCGGTGGCCGCGTCGAAGACCAGGCGGACGGGGTCCTCGCGGGCCCCGATGCCCAACGGATGGATCTCGACGCGCGGCCGGCCGACCGCGATGGTGGGGCAGACCTCGAGCATGTGGGCGCCGAGGATCTTCGCACGACCCGGCCCGAGGTGGTAGGTGTAATCCTCCATGAAAGATGTGCCCTGCGGCAGCCCGGCGCCCATCGCCTTGATGGTGTGCAGCATGACGGAGGTCTTCCAGTCGCCCTCGCCGCCAAAGCCGTAGCCCTCGGCCATCAGCCGCTGGACCGCCAGCCCCGGGAGCTGGCGCAGCCCGCCCAGGTCCTCGAAGTTGGTGGTGAAGGCACCGAACCCGCCGTCGGTGAGGAAGGAGCGCAACCCCGCCTCGATCCGCGCGCCGTAGCGCAGCGAGTCGTGGCGCTCGCCGCCCGGCTGCAGCTCGGGGGCGTGGTCGTAGAGGTCGGCATAGTCCGCAAGGAGGGCGTCAACGTCGGCCTCGCTCGCGCCGTCAACCGCCTCCACCAGGTCGTTGACGCCGTAGGTGTTGACCGAGACGCCGAACCGCAGCTGGGCCTCGACCTTGTCGCCCTCGGTGACGGCCACGTCGCGCATGTTGTCCCCGAACCGCGCCAGCTTGAGGGAGCGGACGGCGGCCGCACCCACGGCGGCGCGCTGCCAGGCCGCGACCCGGGAGAGCACGGCGGGGTCCGAGACGTGCCCGACGACGGTCTTGCGGGCCACCCCGAGGCGGGTCTGGAGGTAGCCGAACTCGCGGTCGCCGTGCGCGGCCTGGTTCAGGTTCATGAAGTCCATGTCGATCTCGGACCACGGCAGCGACACGTTCGCCTGCGTGTGCAGGTGCAGGAAGGGCGTCCGCAGGGCGTCCATCCCGGTGATCCACATCTTGGCCGGCGAGAACGTGTGCATCCAGGCGACCACGCCCACCACGTCGACGTCGGCGTTCGCGGCCAGCACCGTGGCGTGGATCGAGCCGGAGTCGGTGAGCACGGGCCGCCACTCCACCTCCAGCGGCAGCGCTCCGGAGTCGTTCAGCTGCCGCACGATCTCCTGCGACTGCTGCTCGACCTGGGCGACGGTCTCGGGTCCGTAAAGGCCCTGGCTGCCGGTGAGGAACCAGACGCGGCGTGGAGAGGTCATCGGTGGTCCTTGACGTCGGGGAGCGGTGGGTGGGGGGCGGCCACGCTAGCGCTGGCCGTACGCGTTCTGGTACCGGTCGTAGAGCCGGTCGATGTCGGACTGCGCGATGGGCAACGGCTCGCCGAGCTGGCGCGCGACGTGCACGGTCCGGGCCACCTCCTCGGCCAGCACAGCGGTCTTGACCGCCGCCTCGGCGCTGGCCCCGACGGTGAACGGGCCGTGGTTCTGCATCAGCACCGCTTTGGACCGGTGGCCGCGGAGCGTCGAGACGATCCCGTGGCCGATCGAGTCGTCGCCGATCAGCGCGAACGGGCCGACCGGGATCTCGCCGCCGAACTCATCAGCCATCATCGTCAGCACGCACGGGATGGCCTCGCCGCGCGCGGCCCAGGCCGTGGCGTAGGTCGAGTGGGTGTGCACCACCCCGTTGACCTCGGGCATGTGCTTGTAGACGTAGGCATGGGCTGCGGTGTCGGACGAGGGCGCGTGCTCGCCCTCGACGAGCCGGCCCTCGAGGTCGCACACCACCATGTTCTCGGGTGTCAGCTCGTCGTAGTCCACGCCTGACGGCTTGATCACCAGCAGCTCCTGACCGAGCACCCGGGCCGACACGTTGCCGGCGGTCCAGACGACCAGCCCGTTGCGGGGCAGCTCGGCGTGCAGCAGCGCCACCTCGCGACGGACACGGGTCACGACGTCCGCGATTTCCTGGGTCACGCTCACGCCCGCTCCCCCTCGGTCTCGCGGCCCACCGGGGCTCGGCCTCGCTCGACCATCGTCGTCATCCTCTCAACCCGCCGCTGCTCCGCGACCTGGCGATGTTAACGCTCACACACCAGGAGTCAAGCCCCGCCCCGAGCGGGGGAGGTCGCCCATCCTCCGCGACGGCTCAACTGATCGGGTGACCTCGTGCCGCGACTACGCGGCAGCAGGTCACCCGGTCATGGTCCAGGGTCCAATCCGGGAGGCACAGGCTGACGGGAGGGGGGCACGGCGGTACTGGCCCGGACCTGCAGGACGGGCTCCACCAGGGTGGCGGGCGGCGCCGGCTCACCTGCCATCCGGGCCACCAGTGTGCGGACCGCGGCCAGTCCCAGAGCGTCGAAGTCCTGCCGCACCGTCGTCAGCGGCGGCAGCGTGAACGCGGCCGTCTCGATGTCGTCGAAACCGGCCACCGACACGTCCTGCGGCACCCGGCGGCCCTGCTCGACCAGCGCCCGGACCAGGCCCAGGGCCATCTGGTCGTTGGCGGCGAAGACGGCGGTCGCCGAGGGGTGCAAATGCCGGGCCGCTGCGTAGCCGCTGGCCGCGGTCCAGTCGCCGCCCACAGGCTCTGACGCTGGCAGCCCGCGGGCCGCCAGCTCCTCGCGCCAGCCGGTCTCCCGCTCGATGGCGTCCAGCCAGCCGGGCGGACCGGCGACGTGGGCGACCCGGGTGTGCCCCAGCTCGGCGAGGTGGCCCACCACCAGCCGCGCTCCCCGCCGCTGATCGACCGCGACCGCGAGTGCCCGGCTGCCCGGCTCCACCCGTGGCGCGACGATCACCACGGGCACGTCGATGGCCACGGCCGAGGCCACCTGTACCGCCTCCTCCACCGGGGCGATGACGATGATGCCGTCCACGCCCTGGTCGAGGAAGTGGTCCAGGGCCGAGCGGACCGACACGGGGTCGTAGACGCTCAGGCTGGCGACGCTGACCCAGAGGCCGGCGGCGCGAGACGCCTGCTCGACGGCGACCAGGGTGGAGACGGGGCCGCTGCGGTTCGAGGTGGCGGTGAGCAGTCCGACGGTGCTGCTCCGCCGGGTGGCCAACGCCCGGGCGGCCGAGTTGCGGCGGTAGCCGAGCTCGCGGATCGCCGTCTCCACCCGCACCCGGGTCTCCGGCCGGACGCTCGGGTGGTCGTTCAGCACCCGCGAGACGGTCTGGTGGGAGACGCCGGCCAGCCGGGCCACGTCGAGCATGCCGGGCGGACGCCCCGTCGCTACGGCGGGCGGCTCGGGGGGCCGACTCATGACCGCAGCGTAGCCGAGCACGGTGGGAAACCTTGTGCCTGGCGGTGCTTCGGAGCCGACCCGTCAGGACCGGTCGGGGAGCACGAACTCCAGGGGCCCGGCGAGGGCGGACGTGGTCCCCCAGCAGTCGCCCGACAGGTCGCACGCCATGAACGCGTAGGACACCCGGTCGTCGCCGACCCGCAGGTTGAGCCGGTCGGCACCGTCGAACATCATCCGAGGTCCCACGGGGTTGCTCTCCGGGTCGATGGCCAGCACCAGGGAGCGGGTGGTGATGTCGATGACGCCCAGACCGCCGTACTTCGTGCTCCTGCCGGCCGCGTACCGACCGTCCGAGGAGAAGACGCTCGGCTCCCAGTCACAGCTCCGCCACAGCTGCTCCTCCGTGGTGCCGTCCAGCACTGCGTGGCAGCCCCGCTCGTCGGTGACTACCACGCGGTCGGCCCGGGGGTCACCCGTCACGACGCCGCGCCACTGCTCGAGGCGCACGACACCGGGCGCCGCGCCCCCCGGTCCGGCTGCGACCCGGACGACCCCCCCATCAGCGACCGCCCAAAGAGCAGTAGCGGTGGCGCTCACCTCGAACGTGTGCAGCTCGGGCGGAGCCGACGCGGTCCAGCCCGTCGACGCCGTCCAGAGCAGGGGCCCGGCCTTCGTCCGCACCATCAGGGATCCGTCCGGACCGGGCTCCACCCCCGTGACCTCACGGCCGTTCGAGATGAGCGGCACGGGTGCGGCCGCCACGTTGAGCCGCAGCCTCCCGGCGCCGTCGCGGGTCAGCCAGACGGGTTCACCGCCGTGGTCGGCTACTGTCCCGAACTGTTCGTCGGGCAGGGCGACCCCGCTCCCCGACGGGAGCCGCACCAGCCTGTCCCGCACCGTGGCCACCGCCGCCTCCCCCCGCTGCGTGCGCCCGACGGGGTCGAGGATGACGGCCCGTGGGCCGGCCGCAGGCAGCTGCGGCACCGCCGAGCGGCCGGTCACCGGCGCCAGATCGGAGCTGGACCTGTGGAGCAGGCTCCCGGTGATCCCGGGAGCTGTGAGCAGCACGACCAGGACCCCGACCAACCCGGCGACGCGACGATGTCGAAGACGCTGACCGCGCCGGACACTGCGCCCCCCCCCAGGTCGGGGACCATCGGCGGGAGGGGGCGTGCCTGCAGCCGCTCGGCCAGCAGTCGCTCCAACGACTCGGTCATCCGGCACCTCCACTGGTCAGTGCAGTCCTCAGCTTCGCGATGGCGCGAGAGGTGTCGCGTCTTGACCGCACCCTCGGAGCAGCCCATCGCCGTGGCTGTCTCGGCGATGCTGAGGTCGGCGTAGAAACGCAGTGCGACTGCGGCCCGCTGCTGACGCGGCAGAGCCTGGACCATCGCCCGGGTGCCGTCGACCGAGGTCCGGTCGACCGCTTCGGGCTCGGGCAGCGCGTCCGTGGACCGCTCCCGTCGCTTCCAGGCCCCCCGCCAGAGCGAGGCGTTCTCGTTGACGATCATCCGACGGACGTAGCCGAGGGGGTGCTGGCCGCTGGCCCCGATCTGCGGCCACCGGAGATAGGCCCTCGCAAGCGCGTTCTGCAGCAAGTCCTCCCCGGTCGCGCCATCCCCGGCGACGAGCTGGGCAAAGCTCAGCAGTGAGCGCTGGTAGTCGCTCACCCAGGCCGTGAACTCGGCGATCGTCTGGGCACGGTCGGCGACGACGAGCTGCTCGCCCATCATGACCACCTCGTCCCCCCGTCCCTGACCGCTCACACCAGAAGAACGTGGTCAGCAGGTCACCGGGTTGACACGATCCCCGGGCCATCGTGCTCATCGCCAGCGCCGGCGTCACCCGGCTCTGGCGTCGGCAAGGGTCTCGGGCTCAGCCGCGCCTCAGGTCCCAGGTCACCCGACGCTCGCTGTCCCAGCGCCGACAGCTTCTGCTGATGCCCGTCAGCTCGGGCAGGTCGCCCAGCGCCTGCACCGCGTCGCCCAGCCGCTCGACGGGCACCCGCCGCGCCAGCGTGACGTGCGGCGTCCAGCGGCCGGGACCGAAGAGCCCGTCGCGGTCGGCACCGCAGCAGGCGGCCACCGCGGCCTGCAGGTCCAGCAGCTTCCGGCCGGCCACCACCTGACGCGCCAGCACCACGGTCCCGCGGCGCGGGCCGAAGGACAGCAGAGCGCCAAGCCGCACCGGCAGGTCCAGGCCGGTCACCAGCCCCGGCAGGGCCTTGTCGGCCTGGGCGTCCAACGTGTTGCCGGCGAACAGCGTGAGGTGTGGCCGGTGCGACGCGCTGGGGGTGCTCCGCTGCTCGCTCGGCAGGCCGGCCTCGGCCAGCCGGGCCCAGAGGTCGCGGACAGCGGCGTCGGTCGCAGCGTCGAAGGTCAGCTCGACGGACTGCGTCACCGGGGGCGGCTCAGCGCAGCAGCGGGTCGACCGCGGCGGCGACGAAGACGAGGGCGAGGTAGGAGTTGCTCCAGTGAAACAGCCGCATGGGCTTGAGCGCCGCGTCGGTCAGCCCGCGCCGGGCGCGGACCAGCAGCTGCACCGACTCCCAGATCAGGGCTGCGCCGGTCAGCGCGGCGACCGTCGGGTAGAGCCAGCCGGTGTCCGCGACGGGCCATAGCAGCAACGAGACGACCACCGTGACCACGGAGTAGGCGAGGATGCGGGCCGCGACGACGGGCGCAGCGGCCACCACCGGCAGCATCGGCACCTTGGCCGCTGCGTAGTCCTCGCGGTAGCGGAAGGCCAGCGCCCAGGTGTGCGGGGGGGTCCAGAAGAAGACGATGGCAAAGAGCACGAACGGGGCCAGCGCCACCGAGCCGGTGACGGCCGTCCAGCCGATCAGCGGTGGGAAGCAGCCGGCGATCCCACCCCAGACGATGTTCTGGGAGGTCCGGCGCTTCAACAGCTTGGTGTAGACGAGGATGTAGAACGCGTTGGCGCCCAGAGCCAGACCGGCGGACAGCCAGTTGACGCTCAAGCCCAGCCACAGCGTCGCGGCCACCCCGAGGACGGCGCCGAAGACCGCCGCTGCGGTGGGACCGACGGCGTGCCGGGGCAGCGGACGGCGGCGGGTCCGGCGCATCTGCTCGTCGATGTCGCGGTCCAGCACGCAG
>JAABUN010003645.1_pt1 | contig 23254 bp, 24 predicted proteins | sample 5559311 | NCBI WGS metagenome assembly JAABUN01 (sample SAMN10711877, study PRJNA513370) | rock metagenome | isolation source: Antarctica rocks | place: Antarctica: Victoria Land, Siegfried Peak sud
AGGGGAGCAAAGTCAGAGGTTGGCCACGAACGCCTTGTACGCATCCTCATCCATCAGCTGGTCCAGCTCACCCTCGTGCAAGAGCGTCATGGTCCAGAACCAGCCGTCGCCTTCGGGGTCGGAGTTCACCAGCGACGGCTCGCCGTCGAGCGCCGCATTGCCTTCCACCACGGTGCCCGACGCGGGCGCGTAGATGTCGGACGCGGCCTTGACCGACTCGACCACGGCGGCCTCCTTGCCTCGGGCCAGCGCCTGGCCGGCGGCCGGCACCTCGGCGAACACCACGTCGCCGAGCTGCCCTTGCGCGTAGTCGGTGATGCCGCACCGCGCGGTGTCGCCGTCGAGTTCGATCCATTCGTGCTCTTTGGTAAAGCGTCTCATGAGGCAGCCTTGCGATGATAGCGGTGGGGGACGAACGGCATGGGCGTGACCGTCGCGCGGTGCAGCTTGCCGCGCTGGGTGAGCGTGATGGTCGTGCCCGGCTCGGCGAGCGTGGTCGGCACATAGGCCATGGCGATCGGGCCTTCGACGGACGGCGCATAGCCGCCGGACGTGACCTGCCCGACGGTCGAGCCCTCCGCGTCGAGCACCGCGGCACCCTCGCGCACCGGCTGGCGACCTTCGATCGTCAGGCCGACGCGGCGCTGCACCGAACCCTGCGCCAGTTCGGCCAAGATGCGCTCGGCACCCGCGAAGCCGCCCTCCTCGCGCCGGCGCTTGCCGATCGCAAAGGCGAGGTCGGCGGCGACCGGCGTGGTGCGGTCGTCCAGATCGTGGCCGTAGAGCGGCAGCCCCGCCTCCAGCCGCAGCGAGTCGCGCGCGCCAAGCCCGATCGGCTTGACCTCCCGCTGGGCCATCAGCGCGTCCGCCACCGCCTCGACGGCTTCGGCGGGCACGGCGATTTCGAAGCCGTCCTCGCCGGTGTAGCCGGAGCGGCTGATCCAGGCGCTTGTCCCGGCAAGCTCGAACCGGGCGGCCTGCATGAAGGACAGCTCGGCAACGCCCGGCGCGAAGCGGGCGAGCGCGGTCGCCGCGTCGGGGCCTTGGAGCGCAAGAAGCGCGTCCTCGTCCAGATGGTTGATGGTGATGGCGTCGGGCAGCGCCTCGCGCAGCACCGCCAAGTCGTCCCACTTGGTCGCCCCGTTGACGACGATGTAGAGCTCCTCGCCTCTGCGCGTGACCATCAGATCGTCCAGAATGCCGCCGCCCTCGTCCAGCAGCAGGGTGTAGCGGACACGGCCATCCTTCAGCGCCGCGATGTCGCCGGGCACCACCGTCTCCAGTGCCGCGTCGGCACCCGCACCGGTCAGCACGAGCTGGCCCATGTGGCTGACGTCGAACAGGCCGGCATGGTGCCTCGTCCACAAATGCTCGGCCATGACGCCGTCATACTGCACTGGCATCTCGTAGCTGGCGAACGGCACCATGCGCGCACCATGACGGCGGTGCCAGGAGTCGAGCGGCAGGATCATCGCCACATCGGGCGCACCGTCGTCGGTCAGCTCGTCCGGCGTCTGGTCGGCGGAGGTCTGGACGGGTGGGTGGGCCATTTCAAGAACTCCGCGCGGGTGCTCGAACGCGGCCAGCCTTTCGACTCGCGCATCCGGCCCCCTCTGTCGCGGAACCTGAGAGTTTCGCCAAGCCGAAGCGTGACTTACCCCGTCGGTGGGGAGCGGCGTGACCGCCCCCGCTTTCCAGAGTGTCCCATGTCGGCCGCGCGGTCCCGATTGCCTGAGAGTTTCCGGGGCGGTTGCTCCTTCGGCGGAGGGCCAGGCCCTCTCTCTCCCGCGCGCCCGCGCCGGCGAACCGGCGGGACGAGTCTCATGTGAGTGAGGTGGCGAAAGGAGTCAAACGGTTGGTGCAGGGCACTAGCCCTCTCCCCTTTAGGGGCGCATCGGGTTGGGAGAGGGGAACGGAATGGCGACCGGGAGCAACGCTTGCCGCTTGTGTTCCCCTCTCTTTCCGCCGCTTCGCGGCTCCCCCCTCTCCCCTAAGGGAGGAAAGGCATCTGGCGACCAGAAGCTGGGCCACTCGCCTCTACGTCCCCCTCAACGCGTCGCGTTGTAGGCCAGCTGTCCGTCGGTCAGCTGAAAGCCCACCAGCAGCTCGAACGTCGCGCGCTCCACCGCCGCGCGCACCTCCGGCACCGCCAAGGGATCGATGGCCGCGTCCGTGTCACCCGACTTGCGCCGGCGGGTCACCTGCTTGCGGATGTCGTCGGGCAGCGTCGCGGCCGCGCGGTTGACGCGCGCACCGGCGGTCACCGCCGTCTCCGCGCGCAGCTGGCCGGGCGCGAAGGAGAGCGTCGCCTCGCCCAGCCGCTTGGCGACGACCTGACGGCCGCCCTGTACGATCGTAGAGAAGATCGGCAGGGTGACCGTACGCGCGGCGGCCGCGTCCGTGCGCCGCGCCGCCACGGTGTAGGTGGCACTCGTCGCCACGTCCGCACCCTCGTCCGTGCAGGTCGAGCGCAGGTTGGTGATCGCCGCGGTCGCGCCGATCGCCGCGGCGTCGGTGCGTCCGGCCTCAAGCAGGGTCACGTCGCCGGTCGCGTAGGGCACCGACACGAGCGGGCAGGCCGAGCGCGTCGTGGTGATGCCGAACTCCGTCAGGTCGCCATCGCCCGCGCACGCGGCGAGCGCCAGCGGAGCGGCAAGGGCGAGGAGGCGGGTGGAGGCCATGGAAGAGGTCCGGAACTGAGACGGGGCGGGTGGCGGCCGCTTTCGCACCTCGGCGCGATGGCGTAAAGGGCGAGGTCATGACCAACACGCTTGCCGACCTGTCCCCTCCGCCACCCGCCAACGCGCGCGCGCCGCTGCTGCTGCTCATCGCGGCCCCGCGCGGCTTTTGCGCCGGCGTCGACCGGGCCATCCAGATCGTGGAGCTGGCGCTCGAGCGCTGGGGCGCGCCCGTCTATGTCCGGCACGAGATCGTTCACAACGCCTTTGTGGTGGACGGGCTGAAGGCGCTGGGTGCGGTGTTCGTCGAGACGCTCGACGACGTGCCCGACGGCGTGCCGGTCATCTTCTCCGCCCACGGCGTGCCCAAGGCGGTGCCGGCGAAGGCGGAGGCGCGCGGTCTCACCTTCCTCGACGCGACCTGCCCGCTCGTCAGCAAGGTGCACCGCCAGGCCGAGCGACTGGTGGCCGACGGTCGCCACATCCTGTTCATCGGCCACGCCGGCCATCCGGAGGTGATCGGCACCGTCGGCCAGGTGCCGGCCGGCACGATGACGCTGGTGGAGACCGAGGCGGACGCGCTGGCCGTGACGCCGCCGCCGGGCGAGGCGCTTGGCTTCCTGACCCAGACCACGCTGTCGCTGGACGACACCGCCGCTATCGTGGCCACTCTCCAGCGTCGCTTCCCCGCCATTCAGGGACCGCGCGGCGAGGATATCTGCTACGCGACCTCCAACCGTCAGGCGGCCGTAAAGGCGATCGCGGCGGCCTGCGACCTCGTCTTCGTGATCGGCGCGCCCAACAGTTCGAACTCCGTCCGGCTGGTCGAGGTCGCGGAGCGCGCCGGCACGCGCGCGCGGTTGATCCAGCGCGCGAGCGAGATCCAGCCGGAGTGGCTGGACGGCGTCGGCACGCTCGGCATTACGGCGGGGGCGTCGGCACCGGAGGTGCTGGTGCGCGACGTCATCGACCGGCTGGGGCACTGGCGCACGGTCGAGGAGCGCACCCACGTGACCGCCGAGGAGCACATCTCCTTCAAGCTGCCGCGCGGCCTCACCGCCGCCGTCTGATCCCGAGCATGGCCGTGTACACCCATGTGCCGGCCGACGCGCTGGCCGACTTCCTGCGGCCCTACGGCCTCGGCGCGCTGCGGTCCGCCAAGGGCATTGCCGAGGGGGTAGAGAACTCGACCTACCTGTTGGAAGCGGACGCCGGCCGGGCCGTGCTCACGCTCTACGAGAAGCGGGTGGCGGCGACTGACCTGCCGTATTTCGTGGCGCTCGCCGACCATCTGCAGGGTGGCGACGTGCCGGTGCCCGCCGTGCTGAGGACGGAAGCGGGCGAGGCGATCCGCACGCTCATGGGCCGCCCGGCCTGCCTCTACCGCTTCCAAGACGGCGTCTCGCCGGCAGCACCGTCGCCGGGTCAGGCGTGGGCGGCGGGCGAGGCGATGGGTCGGCTGCACGCGCAACTGGCGGACTTCGGGGCCGAGCGGCCGAACGCGTTAGGCCCGGCCGCTTGGCGCGCGTTGGCGGACGGCATGGGGGCCGCCCTCGACACTATGGAGCCGGCGCTGGAGGCGACCGTCGCGCACGCGCTCGACCGGCTGGAGGGCGGCTGGCCAATGGACCTGCCCGCCGGCACGATCCACGCCGACCTGTTCCCCGACAATGTGCTGATGCGGGGCGACCGCGTGACCGGCGTGATCGACTGGACCTTCGCCTGCACCGATGTCGGTGCCTACGACCTGGCGGTGGCGCACGGAGCGTGGTCGTTCGACGCGCATGGGCGACAGTTCGAACGGAGGGTGGGTGACGCGCTCGTCGCCGGCTTCGATTCGGCGCGCCAACTCAGTGCCCCCGAACGCGCCGCGTTGCCGCTGCTGGCCCAGGGCGCGGCCTTGCGCTTCCTGCTGACGCGGGCGCACGACTGGCTCCACATGCCCGCCGACGCGCTGGTGCGGCGCAAGGATCCGGTGCCCTATCGCCGCCGGCTCGACTTCTACGCCGATACGGCGAACGCGGAGATCTGGGGATGAGCGAGCGGGTGGTCATCACGACCGACGGCGCGTGCAAGGGCAATCCGGGGCCGGGCGGCTGGGGGGCGGTGCTGCGCTCCGGCGACCGCGCGCGCGAGCTGAGCGGGGGCGAGCCGGCGACGACCAACAACCGCATGGAGATGACCGCCGCGATCGAGGCCCTGAATGCGCTCACCAAGCCGTGCGCGGTCACGCTGCGCACCGACAGCACCTATGTGCGCGATGGTATCACCAGCTGGGTTCACGGCTGGCGGCGCAACGGCTGGCGCACGGCGGCGAAGAAGCCGGTCAAGAATGCCGAGCTGTGGCAAGCGCTGGTGGCTGCGACGGAGCGCCACACGATCGAGTGGGTGTGGGTGAAGGGCCACGCCGGCGACCCGGACAATGAGCGCGCCGACCGGCTCGCCAGCGCGGCGGCGGAGGTCGCACGGCGCTAGAGCGCTCGGCCGAAGCGTATGGGGTCGCTGGCCGGCTCGGTCGCGCCGTCGCCGAGCAGCACTCCGGCCGCCAGTGCTGCGGCGGCGGGCGCGGTCTGGATGCCCCATCCGCCCTGCCCCGCGAACCAGAACAGCCCATCGGCCGCGCCGTCCCAGCCGATCACCGGCGCGCAATCGGGGGCAAAGGTGCGCAAGCCCGCCCAGCGCCGCTCCGCCGCCGCCACCGGCCAGTCGACGGCGCGCGCGAAGCGGTCGAGCGCCAGCGCCACGTCCCACTCGTCGGGCGCGTTGTCGACCGCCTCGCTCTCACCCTCGTCGCCCGGGCTCAGCCAGATTCGGTCGCGGCCGACCGGCTTGAAGTAGAAATTTCCGTCGAGCGCCAGGACGAGCGGGCCGGCTGGGTCGATCGGCCGTTCGAGGCGCAGCTGCACCACCGTGCGGCGCTTCGCCGCGAGGCCGATCGCGCGCGCGCCCGCCCGTTCGGCCACGGCATCGACCCACGCGCCCGCCGCATTGACCAGCACGGCGGCCTCCAGCCGCTCACCCGCTTCGCTCAGCAGCGGTCGCCGGTGCGCCGCGCCTCGGCCAGCCGGAACCGACTGTGCAGCGTCACGCCGCCCCAACTCGCCTGAGCCAGATAGTGCACGTGGAGGGCGGCCACGTCGATGTCGGCGCAGCTCGGCTCATAGACGCCGTGCCGCCACTCCTCGTGTAGGCCCGGCACCAGCGCCCGGGGCGGATCGGCTGGCCGGAACATCCGCTCGCGCTCCGGTCAGGACGCGAGGAAGGCGGCCAGCTCGCGCGGCGACCGGCCGATATGGAGCGCGCCGCGTGGGGTCAGCACGCCCAGCCGATCCAGCTCCGCGCGCGAGGCGAGCGTCAGCGGCTGGATCGCCGGGCCGCCATAGTTCTCCGTCCAGAAGGCGGCCGAGCGCCCGGTCGAGTGACGCCCCGGCCGGTCCTCAGCCTCGAGCAGCGCGACGGAGCGGTGCGGCGCGAGCGCGGCCGCCAGGCTGGCTCCGGCCATGCCAGCCCCGACGATCGCGACCTCGACCCTCACCCGCCGGCGTGACGATCCAGGAAGTCCGCGATGGCCGCCAGCGCATGGTCGCGCACCACGTCGACCTCCCGAAGGATCTCGTGGCGCGCCGAGTCGCCATATTCGATCAGCTCGGCATTCGGCAGGCGCTCGCCCGCTCGCCTTGTCGCGTCGGGATCGACCAGACGATCGGCGAGCGCGCTCAGCACGAGGATGGGAGTCGTGACCGTGGCGAGCCGGGCAGGCGTGAAGCTGGCCAGCGACGAGCGATAGGCGGCGGCGAGCCAGCTCCAGCTCGGCGGGCCGACGATCAGCTCCGGGTGGAACTCGCGCCACCACAGTTCGGCGGCGTAGCGGTCGTCGTCATGGGTGAGCAGGCTCTGGCGGCCGCCGGGGACGCGCCCCGGCTTGTCATTCGCCCGCCACGCCGCCCGGTCGGGCGCGCCAAGCCGGGCCAGCCCCTCCGCCATCCACCGGCCGATCACCGGCGGCGGCCCCGCCGTGCCGATCATCGGGGCGACCAGCACGGCGGCGTCCGCGTGCACCGCGCGCTCGATCAGCGCACGCAGCACGAGGTGGCCGCCCATCGAATGACCGATGGCCACGAACGGCCCGGACGAGCCCTCGCGCCAGCGCGTTGCCAGCTCGGCGAGGTCGCTGATCCACGGGGCGAAGTCGGTGACGTGCCCCACGGATGTGTCGCGGCCCAACCGGCCGGATCCGCCCTGCCCGCGCCAGTCGAAGGAGCGCACCCGCCAGCCCCGCGCGGCCCAACCGACAACCTCCTCGGCGTACTTCTCGACGAAGTCGCCCCGCCCGCCCTGGAACAAGAGTGTGCCGCGCGCGGACCCTTCGGGGTCGAGTTCGAGCGTGCGCACCGCCCAGCCGTCGCTCATCGCGACCGGTGCGAGGCGAGCGGACTCGGGCAGCGCGTGGCGGGGCGGGCTGAGCGGCATCGGGTTGTTCGATACGGTTCGGTAAGGGTCGACGTCTAGGGTGGATGGCCATGATTACCGCCCCCTTCACCCTGGCTCCGCTGGTCGTCCTCGGCCTGCTCCTCGTCACCGCCGCGCTCAAGGACCTGCGCACGCGATCGATCGACAACTGGGTGTCGATCGCGATGGCTCTCGCCGCACCGGTCTGGTGGGTCGCGAGCGGTTGGACCCCGGTTCAGATGGCCTGGCAGGCGGGCTATGCCGCGCTGGCCTTCGCGATCCTGTTCGGGCTGTGGACGGTCCGCGTGTGCGGCGGCGCGGACGTGAAGCTGATCGGCGCGCTGGCCCTGTGGCTGCCAGCGGGCGAGCGGATGTCGACCTTCTTCGTCATGGCCATGGCCGGAGGGGTCGTCGCCGTCTTCGCCGCTGTCACCGCCTTCACCAAACGTCGGCGAAGCGGGAGCCGCATCGAGGTGCCCTACGCCGTCGCCATCGCGGCGGGCGGCGCCTTCTTCCTGATCCGCACCCTAAATTAACCATTTCGCCCGATAGCGAGGCGTCTCGACTTCTCGCCAACCCGGAAAGAGTTACAGCATGGACTTGAAAAAGGTGGCGCTGCTCGTCGGTGCCCTGATCGTCGCGGGGATCAGCGCGTTCTTCGTGAACACGCTCATCTCCGGCACGCCCGCTCCTCAGGCGCAGGCCGCTCCGGTAGAGCAGGGGCCTGAGGTGCTGGTCGCCACCACCGCTCTGCCGGTCGGCACGATCATCCAGCCGACCGCTTTTCGCTGGCAGCGCTGGCCGGCCCAGCTGGTCGACCCGGCGAACTATATTATCAAGGGCAGGTCCGACACCCAGACTCTGGTCGGCACGGTGGTTCGCAACGCGATCACGGCCGGCCAGCCGATCACGCAGGGCGTGCTGGTCAAGCCCGGCGATCGGGGCTTTCTGGCCGCCGCACTCGGACCGGGCATGCGCGCGGTCACGGTGTCGGTCGATGGCCAGGCGAGTGTCGCCGGCTTCGTCTTTCCGGGCGACCGCGTTGACCTGATGCTCACCCAGTCGGTCGAGGGCGACGGTCAGGCGCTCAAGACGGCGGAGACCGTCATTCGCAACCTGCGCGTGCTCGCCACCGATCAGCGGTCCGCCCCACCCGACATCGCGGCCGCCAAGCTGGAGGGCGAGGGCCAGCCGGACGTCCGCACCTTCAACCTGGTGACGCTCGAAGTGACCCCGCGCCTGGCCGAGAAGATCGCGGTGGCGCAACGGCTCGGCACTCTCTCGCTCAGCCTGCGCTCGATCGCCGACAACCAGCTGGAGCTCGACAACGCGATCGCGTCCGGCACGGTGACGCTGCCGCCGAACGCCACCCCAGCGGACGAGGCGCGGCTGATCGCCCAGATCGCCTCGCAGCCGGCCGACGCGGGCTCCTCCTATGTGACCGGTGCCGACGTCAGCCGCTTCGCACGCTCCACGGTCCCACGCCAGTCGAGCGGAGCGGGTGGATCGATCGGGAGCAGCACCACGGTCGCCATGCCGATGCCATCGCCGGCACCGGTCACGTCGGTCGATGCGTCGCGCAGCGCCGGGCCGGCCATGCCACTCATGCGGACAGGTCCCGTCGTGCGGGTCGCACGCGGCAACAACGTGACCGAAGTCTCGGTCGGAGGACGCTGACAATGACTCACACCATCGCAACCGGTCGCAGCCGCGCCCGCTTCTCCACGGCGCTGTCCGCCCTGCTGCTGGGCACCGCTGCCCTCTCGGCCGCGCCGGCCACCGCCCAGTCGCGCCAGCCGGTCGCCACCACGCCGACCGGACTGCTGACGCTCTCCATCGGGCAAGGCACGCAGGTCCGGCTCGACTCCGCGATCGTCGACCTGTTCGTGGCCGACAGCAACGTGGCCGACGTGCAGGTGACGAGCCCGACGCAGCTCTACCTGTTCGGCAAGGCGGCGGGCGAGACCACGGTCTATGCCACCAACAAGGCGGGTCAGGTCGTGTATTCGACCAACATCCGGGTCGGCAACAACATCACGGGCATCGACGGGATGCTGCGGCTGGCGATGCCCGACGCACAGATCACGGCCACGCCGATGAACGGTCTGGTCCTCCTCACCGGTCAGGTGGCTCAGCCGAACGACGCGGCGGAAGCCGAGCGCCTGGTCACCGCCATGGTCGGCGAGGGCAAGGTGATCAGTCGGCTGACGACCGCCACGCCGCTTCAGGTGAACTTGCAGGTCCGGATCGCGGAAGTGAGCCGAGACGTGAGCCGCGCGATCGGTGTGAACCTGCTCACGCGGGACGCCACCGGCGGGTTCCAGTTCGGTATCGCGCAGAACGTCACCGGCGGCACGATCGGACGAGGCGCACCGCTGACCGGCATTGGCACCGGCCTGAACACCTCGCTTAACTTCGCCGGCCGCCTGCTCGGCCTCGACATCCTGTCGGCGCTTGATCTGGCGGAAACCGACGGGTTGGCGACCACGCTCGCCCAGCCGAACCTGACCGCCCTATCCGGCGAGACGGCGTCGTTTCTCGCGGGCGGCGAAATCCCGATCCCGATCAGTCAGGCGCTGGGCACGGTGACGGTCGAGTACAAGCGCTATGGCGTCAGCCTCGCCTTTTCCCCGACCGTCCTGTCGGACGGCCGGATCTCGATGCGCGTGGCACCCGAGGTGTCGCAGCTGTCGGACGTGGGCGCGGTTCGCCTGAACGGCTTCAACGTGCCCGGCCTCACCACACGCAGGGCCGAGACGACGCTCGAGCTGGGGTCCGGCCAGAGCTTCATCATCGGCGGATTGTTGAGCCAGACATCGAGCAACACGATCAACAAGGCGCCCTTCCTGGGTGACATCCCGATCCTGGGCGCGCTGTTCCGGTCGACCAACTACCGTCGGCAGAAGACGGAGCTGGTGATCGTGGTCACCCCGTATCTGGTGCGCCCGATCAACGCGAACTCGGTGGCGCTTCCGACGGACGGCTATCGCCAACCGAGCATCCTGGAGTCCCAACTCTTGGGCAACACGCTCGGCGCGTCCAACGGTTCCAGGCCGGAGCCACGCGCCGTCGGCGGCACGGCCGCCGCCGCGCCCACCCCCGCCGAGCGCGAGCCGACCGCTCGCCCCGGCTTTCGCACCAACTGATGACGAGGAGCGTTCCAATGGCCCACCGCACCCTGACCCTCCTCGCCGCGACGGCGGCACTTGCCGGCTGCACGGCACCGGGGACCTCCACCGCCTTCTATGACGGCATCGGCAACCCTCACGTGGCCGAGGTGGCGCAGGTCACCCGCACCCTGGATCTCGCGACCGCCGGCGGGGGGTTGGCCGGCGGCGAGGTGGACCGGGCGGCCGACTGGCTCGGCTCGATCGGCTTTGGCTATGGCGACCGGGTGTCGATCGCCGACGGCGACGGCTTCGCCGTGACGGGCGCCCGCACCGAGCTGGCCCGCGTGGTCGGTCGCTACGGCCTGGTCCTGTCCGACTCCGCGCCGGTGACACCCGGCGTCGTTCCGGCCGGCGCGGTCCGGCTCGTCGTGTTGAGGGCGGAGGCAACGGTGCCCGGCTGCCCGGCCTGGAACGCCGGTGACGCACTGTTGCAGGGCGACACCCGCGGCTTCGGCTGCGCGAGTGCGGCGAACCTGGCGCAAATGGTCGCCGACCCCAATGACCTACTTCAGGGCAAATCCGCTCCGGACACCGGATCGTCGGCCGCAACCGCGACGAAGGCGATCGATGCGCTCCGCAAGGCTGTCGGCACGTCGAACGGCGGCATCGTCGTCAAGAAGGAGTCGGCGACGAGCGCCGGCGGCTCCGGCGGCAACTGAGCGCGTGAGAGAGGACCACCGATGAACGCACCCTTCCTTCCCAACCGGCCCGGCAGCCGCGACCCCTTCATGGCCTTCGTCTGCGACGAGGACACGGCGGCCAGTCTCGGCCCCGTGGCGCTCGAGATGGGGTTCAACGAAGACAAGATCCTGCGCGGCGGCATGCGCAATGCCATCCAGACGCTCGCGGTGTCCACCAGCCCCAACATCCTGATGGTCGACCTGTCGGAATCAGGCGATCCGCTGAACGACATCAACGCGCTCGCCGAGGTCTGCGAGCCGGGAACGGTCGTGATCGCCACCGGGCAGATCAACGACGTGCGTCTCTATCGCGACCTGCTGGCGAGCGGGTTGCAGGACTACCTGCTCAAACCCTTCTCGCCGGATGCGCTGCGTGACTCGCTGGCGCACGCGCAGGCGATCTTCTCCGCGCCCAAGCAGACGGAGGGCTCGACCGAGCGCTCCCATGTCTCATGCGCCGTGATCGGCGCGCGCGGCGGGGTGGGCGCCAGCACGGTGGCGCTGTCGCTCGCCTGGCTGTTTGGAAGGTCGCACGGCCGCTCGGCCGCCCTCCTCGACTTCGACGTGCACTTCGGCACCGGCGCGCTTGGCCTGGATCTCGAGCCCGGGCGGGGCCTCACCGATGCGATCGAGAACCCAAGCCGCATCGACGGCCTGTTCATCGAGCGCGCGATGGTCAAGGCGAACGAGCGCCTCTCCGTCCTCTCGGCCGAGGCCCCGCTCAATCAGACGATGATGAGCGACGGCGGTGCGTATCATCAGCTGCAGGAGGAGATGCGAGCGGCCTTCGACAGCACGGTCATCGACATGCCGCGCCCCTTCGTGGTGCAGCACCCCGACCTATTGGGCGATGTGAACACGATCGTGCTCGTCGCCGAACAGACGTTGGCCGCCGCGCGCGATTGCATCCGCCTGACGTCGTTCCTGAAGACCAACGCACCGGGCGCGCGCCTGCTGCTGGTCGTCAACAAGGCCGGCAGCGCTCATGCGGAGATGGGGCGCAAGGATTTCGAGAGCTCCGTCGAACGCAAGGTCGACCTGCTGCTGCCGGTGGACGAGAAGGTCTGCGCCCAGGCGGCCAAGCTGGGCCAGCCCGTGGCGGAGGCGGCCAAGGGATCGAAGCTTGCGGTGGCGCTGTCCGATCTGGCGGCGCGCGTGATCTCCACGGAGGCGACCGCGCCGGCCGATGGCGAAGAGGCCGCCGCCGGCCGCAAGCCGTCGCTCCTCGACAAGCTCACCAGTCTCAAGCCATCCCGGCCCAAGGCCTCGGCCGAGGCGTGACGCCGCGCAGCCCTGTCAGGAACACGCCATGACGCTCGTCCTCCTCTTCGGCGTGTTCGCCTCGCTGGTCGTGCTCGGCGTCTTCGTGGCGACGTCCGGCCCCTCGAGCAACAAGCAGCTGAAGTCGCGGATCGTGGCCGTGCGCCAGCGGCACAGCGAGTCCGCGCTGACCAAGGTCGAGGCGCAGATGCGCAAGTCGGTCGCCAACCGCCAGGCTCGGCAGATGGGCGGCACGATCGGCCGTATCCTGCCCGACCCGGTGCAGTTGCAGAAGCGTCTCGCCGCGACGGGCAAGAAGTGGACCGTGCGGCAGTATGGCGTCGCGAGCGGCATCGTCGCTGTCGTGGCGCTGGGACTGCTTCTGTTGAAGGGCTTCCCGGTTCTGCTCAGCCTGATCATAGCCGCGTTCGCCGCCCTGTTCCTGCCCCACCATGTCGTCGGCTGGCTCGTGAAGAAGCGCAACAACAAGTTCGTGACCAAGTTCCCCGACGCCATCGATCTGCTCGTCCGCGGCCTGCGGTCGGGCCTGCCGATCTCGGAGACGATGGGCGTCGTGGCGTCCGAGGTGCCCGGACCGGTGGGCGAGGAGTTCCGCTTCGTGACCGACAAGATGCGCGTGGGGGTCACCATGGACAACGCTCTCCAGGAGACCGCGGATCGCTTGAACACGGCCGAGTTCCAGTTCTTCGTCATCTCGCTCGTCATTCAGCGAGAGACAGGCGGCAACCTGGCCGAGACGCTCTCGAACCTGGCCGAGGTTCTGCGCAAGCGCATGCAGATGAAGCTGAAGATCAAGGCCATGTCGTCGGAATCCAAGGCGTCCGCCTACATCATCGGCGCGCTGCCCTTTATCGTCTTCGGGATGATCTGGTTTATTGGAGAGGGCTACATGCAGCGCTTCTTCATCGGCGATCCGGGTGGCCCGCTCGGGCTGTCCACCCTGCAGATGATCGGGCTTGGAGGGCTGGGCTGGATGGGCGTCGGCGCCTTCATCATGGCCCAAATGATCAGTTTCGAGATCTGAGGAGCGACGACACGCCATGACCGCCGCCGCCGCCCCCACCCTCCTCTTCGGCATCGATGTCGTCTGGATCGCGACGCTGCTTGCCGCCGTCGCCACCTTCGCCGTGCTGACGGCAGTGTACGCCGCCACGACCGTGCGCGACCCGATGGCCAAGCGCGTCAAGGCGCTGAACGAGCGTCGCGAACAGCTGAAGGCGGGCATCGTGACGACGTCCGCCAAGCGCCGCACGAAGATCACCCACCAGAACGACACCGCGGATTGGATGCGCAACGTCCTCTCCTCGTTGAAGGTCCTCCAGACCGACCAGCTGAAGGTGGCGCAGCGGATGCTGGCACAGGCCGGCATCCGGTCGAAGGACATGGCGGTCGCGGTCATCTTCGCGCGCATGGTGCTGCCGATCGTGGTCGGCGGCGGCTTCTGCGCGTGGGTGCTGTTGGGCGACGGGCTGGCCGACTGGGGTCCGCTCAAGCGCAACGGCGCGATGTTCGCGGTCCTGATCGGCAGCTACAAGGCCGCCGACATCTACCTGCAGAACAAGATCAAGAAGCGTTCGACGGCCATTCGCAAGGGACTGCCCGACGCGCTGGACCTGCTCGTAATCTGCGCGGAGGCGGGCCTGACGGTCGACGCCAGCTTCCAGCGCGTGGCCCGCGAGCTCGGCCGCGCCTATCCCGAGCTGGGCGAGGAGTTCACCTTGACCTCGATCGAGCTGGGGTTCCTGTCCGAACGACGCCAGGCGTTTGAGAACCTCGCCAATCGGGTCGATCTCGACGCCTTGCGCGGCGTGGTCACGACCATGATCCAGACGGAGAAGTACGGCACCCCGTTGGCGTCCGCGCTGCGTGTGCTCTCGGCCGAGTTCCGGCACGAGCGCATGATGCGCGCCGAGGAGAAGGCGGCGCGGCTGCCCGCCATCATGACGATCCCGCTGATCCTGTTCATCCTGCCGGTGTTGTTCGTGGTCATCCTCGGGCCGGCGGCCTGCGACATCGCGGCGGCCTTCCCGGGATAGGGCACCAAGCCCTAGCTCGGTACGGACGCCCGCGCCCGCAGCGCCGCCTGCGCCGCGGCCACGCGCGCGATCGGCACGCGGTAGGGTGACGCGGACACGTAATCGAGGTGCAGCCGCTCGCAGAATGCCACCGACTGCGGATCGCCCCCGTGCTCGCCGCAGATCCCGAGCTTGATGTCGGGCCGGACCGCACGTCCCCGCTCGGCCGCCAAGGCCACCAGCTCGCCCACCCCCTCCTCGTCCAGCGTGACGAACGGGTCGGCGGGCAGGATGCCGCAGTCGACATAGTCGCCCAGGAACCGCCCCGCGTCGTCTCGGCTGATGCCCAGGGTCGTCTGCGTCAGGTCGTTGGTGCCGAACGAGAAAAAGCGCGCGTGCTCGGCGATGCGTCCGGCCATCAGAGCGGCGCGGGGAAGCTCAATCATCGTGCCGACCAGATAGTTGACGCGCCGACCCGCCTGCTCGAACACCGCCGCCGCCGCGCGATCGACCACCGCCTTCATCAGCTCCAGCTCGCGCGCGGTGGCGACCAGCGGGATCATCACTTCGGGCAGCGGCGGCTCGCTCTCGCCCGCCACCAGCACCGCCGCCTCGAACAAGGCGGTCGCCTGCATCTCGTAGATTTCGGGATAGCTGACCCCCAGCCGGCAGCCGCGATGGCCCAGCATCGGGTTCACCTCGTGCAATTGCGCGGCGCGGCGGCGAAGCTCGTCCACCGACACGCCCGCCCCTTGGGCCACCGCCGCGAAGTCCTCGTCGCGGGTCGGCAGGAACTCGTGCAGCGGCGGGTCGAGCAGGCGGATGGTGACCGGCAGACCGGCCATGACGCGGAAGATCGCGGCGAAGTCGTCGCGCTGCGCCGGCAACAGCTTGGCGAGCGCGGCACGACGGCCGGTCTCGTCATTCGCCAGGATCATCTCGCGCACCGCCGTGATGCGGCTCGGCTCGAAGAACATGTGCTCCGTGCGGCACAAGCCGATGCCCTCCGCGCCGAAGCCGCGTGCCACCGCCGCGTCCGCCTCCGTCTCGGCGTTCGCGCGCACGGTCATCCGGCGCGCAGCGTCCGCCCACCCCATCAGCGTGGCGAAGGGGCCGGAAAGTTCGGGCTGACGGGTGGCGACGGTGCCGGCCATGACCTCGCCCGTTGCGCCGTCGATGGTAAGCGCGTCACCCTCGGCAAATCTGCGACCAGCGACGGTCAGCGTGCGCGCCGCGCGGTCGATGACGAGCTGACCCGCGCCCGAGACACACGGCCGGCCCATGCCGCGCGCCACGACCGCCGCGTGGCTCGTCATGCCGCCGCGCGCGGTCAGGATGCCGGTGGCCGCGTGCATCCCGCCGATGTCCTCCGGGCTGGTCTCGACCCGCACCAGCAGGCACGGCCGCCCGGCCGCCGCCCACTGCTCCGCCGTGTGCGCGTCGAAAACCATGCCGCCGCTCGCCGCTCCAGGCGAGGCGGGCAGGCCGCGCGTCAGCACGTCGCGCACCGCGTCGGGGTCGAGAGTCGGGTGGAGCAGCTGGTCGAGCGCGCGCGGGTCGACCCGCAACACCGCCTCGTTTCGCGTGATCAGCCCTTCGTCCGCCATCTCCACCGCCGTGCGCAGCGCCGCCACCGCCGTGCGCTTGGCGGTGCGGGTCTGAAGCATCCACAGCGTGCCGCGCTCTACCGTGAACTCGATGTCCTGCGTGTCGCGATAGTGCCGCTCCAGCTGGTCGAACACCGCCGTCAGCTCGGCGAACGTGTCGGGCAGCGCCTCCTCCATCGAGGGGGCCTTAGCGCCCGCACCCTCGCGCGCCGCTCGCGTGAGATATTGCGGCGTACGGATGCCGGCGACCACATCCTCGCCTTGAGCGTTCAGCAGATACTCGCCATAGACGACGCGCTCGCCTGTGGCGGGATCGCGGGTGAAGGCGACGCCGGTGGCCGACGTCTCGCCCATGTTGCCGAACACCATCGCCTGCACGTTGACCGCCGTGCCCCAGTCGTGGCCGATGCCGTTGATCCGCCGGTAGGTCCGCGCCCGCTCCGAGTTCCACGACCCGAACACCGCCCCGATGGCGCCGCGCAGCTGAGTGTGCGGGTCGGTCGGGAACGGCGCGCCGGACCGCTCGGCGATGGCGTGGAACGTCCGCACCAGCGCGCGCAGATCGTCGGCCGTGAGGTCGGTGTCCAGATGGACGCCGCGATCCTCCTTCGCGATCTCCAACGCCTCCTCGAAGTCGTGGTGGTCGAGCCCCATGACGACGTTGGCGTACATCTGCACGAAGCGGCGGTGGCTGTCCCAGGCGAAGCGCGCGTCGCCCGATTGCGCCGCCAGCCCTTCGGTCGCCGACTCGTTCAGGCCCAGGTTCAGGACCGTGTCCATCATACCCGGCATCGACACACGCGCGCCGGAGCGCACCGAGACGAGCAGCGGGTCGGCCGCGTCGCCAAAGCGCTTGCCCACGACACCCTCGATGTGGGCCACGCCGGCGGCCACCTCGTCCGCGATCTCGTCCAGCAGCCGCTCGCCATCGGCCTCGTACCGGGTGGAGAGCGCGGTCGAGAGTGTGAAGCCGGGAGGCACCGGCAGGCCGATCGCGGCCATCTCCGCCAGGTTTGCGCCCTTGCCGCCGAGCCGGTCCCTATCCCCGCGGCCACCCTCCGCCAGCCCGCCCCCGAAACGGAACAGGATCGGGTCGGGCACGGTGGTCAAGAGGCTCAGCCTTCGATCCGGGAGAAGTCCGCCACCCGATGCATGATGTCGCGCACTCGGACAAGCAGCCCGAGCCGCCGCTCGCGGACCGCCGGATCGGGGTCGTTGACCGTCGCGTGCTCGAAGAACCGGTCTATCGGCTGGCGGAGCGAGGCCAGCGCGGCCATCGCGTTCTCCCACTCCTCCTTCTCCACGGCCTGGGTGACGCGCACGTCGGCGGTCTTGAGCGCGGCGGTCAGCACCTCCTCGGCGGTGGACTCGGGATCGTCCGGCGCGGCGACCGCGACCGCGTTGTCGAAGGAGTCGTCGCCAACGACCGCGAGCGGGTCCTCCTCGCCGGTCTGGGTGATGCCCTGGGGTTCGGAACGGTGGCCGAGCGCGGGGGCGTCGGGAGTGTGCTCCCTGGCAGGCGAAGGCGACGCGGCGTCGAGCGCCACCCCCTCCTTCTTCAGGATATTCACCGCCCGCTTGTACCCGGCGAGCAGGTCGGCCCCCTCGTCGGTGCTGACGAAGTCTTGGAGCGCGAGCGTGAGCTTGCTTATCAACATCAAATCGTCACTTCCAGTCGCAAGGAAAGCTGGCCTAAGTAGGCGCAATCGACCACCTTCGTCTAAGGGCACATAAGGAAGTCGTCCGATCATCATGTGAATAAAGTAAACGGTGATCCGTTTGTGCTCTGCTTCACTTTCTAGTGTCGTAAGAAGGTCATCTTCCACAAAAGGACCTGGGCCGTCACCCATTCCCTCGATGGCTGACGAGAGCATTTCTATAACCGCCTTGCTCTTTGCAGCTTCGTACATGGCTGTATGCTGTTTGACTGCTTCCGTCCAAGACTGCAAGTTGCTAATCTTGTTCACCGTTTTCATCGCAACGAAATGTACGTACGCGAGAATTGATACCGAGGCTGCTCTCGATAGATGAAGTCGAATTTCGCTCTTAAACAATGTACGAATAATACCGATCGCGCTTCTACGCAAAGCGAATGGATCCTTGGATCCAGTCGGCAATTGCGCAAGGGCAGTAAAGCCGATGAGCGTATCCAACTTATCCGCCAAACTCACCGCCACCGTGACCGGCGCGGTGGGCACGTCGTCGTCCGGCCCCACCGGCTTGTAGTGGTCGCGGATGGCGGCGGCGACCTGGGGGTCTTCGCCATGGGCGAAGGCCAGGTGGCCGCCGGCGATGCCCTGGAGCTCCGGGAACTCGGTGACGGTGCCGGTGACGAGGTCGGCCTTGCACAGCCGCGCGGCGCGTTCGGCGAGGGCGGCGAGGCGCGCCACGGCTTCTCCCCTCCCTGCAAGGGAGGGGTCGGGGGTGGGTGCGAGCGCCAGCGAGCTCCCCGACGTCGGCACAGGCTCGGCTGCGCCGTCGCCACCCACCCCCAGCCCCTCGCTGGAAGGGAGGGGAGTGGATCGCGGCTTCACCACCCCCTCCTCCACCAGCCACCTCGCCAGCTTGGCCACCCGATCCACCTTGTCGGCCACCGTGCCCAGCTTTTCGTGGAACACGATCCGGTCGAGCTTGGCGGCCTGCTCCTCCAGCGAGACGGCCAAGTCGGCGTCCCAGAAAAAACGCGCGTCAGAGAGGCGAGCGGCGAGCACCTTTTCGTTGCCCGCCACGATCGTCGCACCGCCGTCGGAAGCGTCGAGGTTGGCCACGCAGACGAAGGCCGCTGCCAGAGTTCCGGCTTCGCCGGCCCCTTCACCATGCTTCGCATGGTCCCCCTCCCCGAGCGGAGGTTGGGGAGGAACAGACGTGACGAAATACTTCTGGTTCACCCGCGCGGTGAGGCGGATCACCTCCGGCGGCAGCGTTAGGCTCGCCTCGTCGAATCGGCCGAGCAGCGGCACCGGCCATTCTGTCAGGCCGACATTCTCCGTCAGCAGGCCGTTGTCCGCCACCAGCACCAGCCCGGCCTCGGCCGCCAGGCGTTGCGCGCCCTCGGCGATGATCCGACGCCGCTCGTCCGGATCGGGGAGGACGCAGGCGGCGCGCAGCTGATCCTCGTAGCTGCCCGCGCTGTCGATCGAGAGCGGGCCGGGCGCGTGGACGCGGTGCCCGAGCGTCTGCCGGCCGGACACGATGCCCGCTGCCTCGCAGGGCACGACCTCGCCGTCCAGCAGCACGACCAGCCCGTGCAGCGGCCGCACCCAGCGCGGGCTTTCGGTCGAGAGCGACGCCGCGCCCCACCGCATCGACTTGGGCCAGCTGAAGTCGCGCACGATCGCGGGCACCGCCTCGGCCAGCACGGCGGCTGCCGGGCGAGCGGGTAACTGGGTGACGGCGAACAGCACCGCCTGCCCTTTGACCTCACGCTCCTCCAGCTGGTCGCGGGTGAGGCCGGTGGAGCGCAGGAAGCCTTCGATGGCCTTGTCCGGCGCATCGGCGCGCGGCCCCTTGCGCTCCTCGCTTGACCCCTCGGTCGCGGCGGCGATGTCGGCGATCAGCGCGAGGCGGCGCGGCGTGGAGAGCGTGCGGACGGCGTCGACCGCCAACCCCGCGGCGTCCGCCTGCACGCGGAACAGCCGCTCCAGCTCGGCGCGCGCGGCGGGCTGCATCCGGGCGGGGATTTCCTCGGAGCGCAGTTCGAGGAGGAGGTTCACGAGCCATTCCTCCCCATCTCTGATGGGCAGGTGGACCATTCGGCGACGGCCGAATGGTGGAAGGGCCGGTGCCACACCCCTCCGCCGCCTGCGGCGGGCCCTTCCGCCTCCCGCCGGGAGAGGGGGCTCACGACGCCCACCCGTGCATCTCCATCCAGCCGGCGCACGCGCCCTTCGCCAAGTCGCGCACCCGGCCCATATACGCGGCGCGCTCGGCCACCGACAGCACGCCGCGCGCCTGCAGCAGGTTGAACAGGTGGCTGGCCTTGACCGCCTGCTCATAGGCGGGGATCGCCAGCGACGCCGCCAGACAGCGCTCGCTCTCCGCCTGTGCGGCCCGAAAGCCGTCGGCGAGCGCACCGGTGTCGGCGACCTCGAAGGACCAGCGGCTCATCTGGCGCTCGACCTCCTGGAACACACCGCCATAGGTCGTGCCGCGCCCGTCGAAGTCGAGCTCGTACACGCTGTCGACGCCCTGGATGGTGGTCGCCAGCCGCTCCAGCCCATAGGTCAGTTCGCCGGCGACGGGCTTGCAGTCGAAGCCGCCCATCTGCTGGAAATATGTGAACTGGGTTACCTCCATCCCGTCGCACCACACCTCCCAGCCCAGCCCCCAGGCGCCCAGCGTGGGCGACTCCCAGTCGTCCTCGACAAAGCGGATGTCGTGCAGCGCGCGGTCGATGCCGATGGCATCCAGCGAGCCGAGATAGAGGTCTTGCAAGTCCGGCGGGCTCGGCTTCAGGATGACCTGATACTGGTAGTACGCGCCAAGCCGGTTCGGGTTCTCGCCATAGCGGCCATCCGTCGGCCGGCGGCAGGGCTGCACGAAGGCGGCATTCCACGGCTCGGGACCGAGCGCGCGCAGGGTGGTCGCGGTGTGAAACGTGCCGGCCCCCATCTCCAGATCGTAGGGCTGCAGGATCAGGCAGCCACGCTCGCTCCAATAGCTGTGGAGCCGCAGGATCATGTCCTGAAAGGAGAGCGGGGCGACCATATGGGCGCAGACTTTGGCGAAGGGGTGGAGGGGGGTCAATGCCGCGCCACCACACTTGGTGAATGACAGGCTAACAAAACTTTTTGTCAGGTCTGGTTGACAGTGTCAGCAAACCACGACAGATTGTCATGGACACCTGACGTCACGAGAGGCCGCCATGTCCGCAACCCACCGCACCACCCTCTACATGACCTTCGCCTCCTTTGGCGCCATCGCCACCGTGCTGATGGTCCTGGCACGCGTTCTCGCCTGGCCGGACTTCGTCCAGAGTTTCTCGATCGGAGTGCTCCTCGGCAGCTTGGCGTTCCTGTTCCGCCGCAAGCTGCGCGACGAGTATGTCGAGTCTTTGTGGAATGCCGGCGTCTCGGCGGCCTTTGCCGCGGTCGTGCTGTGGTTCCTGATCGGCCCCTATCTGACGGGGGCGCTGAACGGCCAGATGGCCGATATCCGCGCGGCGGAAAGCTCGACGACTTGGTCCGGGATCATAGCCCTTGTCGCTTTCTTCGGCGGCTTCCACAGCCGCCGTTTGCGCGGCGCGGTATGAAGAATCGCCTCAAGGTGCTGCGCGCCGAGCGCGACTGGAGCCAGGCCGAGCTTGCCGGGCGGCTCGACGTCTCGCGCCAGGCGGTGAACGCGGTGGAGACGGGCAAGTACGATCCATCGCTCCCGCTCGCCTTCAAGATCGCCCGGCTGTTCGGGCACCCGATTGAGGAGATTTTCGATGGCGGCCTTGCTGGATGCGACGACGACTGAGCCCGTCGAGCAAGCTGCGGGCGCGCTAATCGCGCTTGCCTATTCCTGACATCAGACAGAAGGACCACGACCATGACCCTGCGCCCCCTCCTCGCCAGCGCCGCCATGGCGCTCGCCCTGTTCTGCGCGCCTGCCCAGGCCCAGCAGGCCCCTGACTTCTCCACCCTCACCTTCGCCAAGGCGCCGCTGCCCGCCTCCGCGATGGTGGACGCCGATCCCGCGATCTGGGTCGTCAAAAATCCGGACACCACCATCTACCTGTTCGGCACCATCCACATTCTGAAGCCCGGGCTCTCCTGGTTCGATGAGGCGGTGAAGACGGCCTACGACGCGTCGGACGAGCTGGTGATCGAGATGATCGAACCCGATGCGCAGATCATCCAGCAGACCACGTTGAAGCTGGGGGTGGACCCGTCGGGCACGCCGCTGCGCGACAAGCTGACCCCCGACGCGCGCGCGAAGTACGAAGCGGCGCTGACGACGCTCGGCGTGCCGCCCGCCGCGTTTGACGGCTTTCGCCCGTGGCTGGCCGCCGTCAGTCTATCGGTCCTGCCGCTGATGAAGGCCGGCTATGATCCGACCGCCGGCGTCGAGCGGACGATCCTGACCGACAACACCAAGCCGGTGGAGGGACTGGAAACGCTCGACGAGCAGTTCGGCTTTTTCGCCAGTCTGCCGGCGTCGGATCAGATCGCCTTCCTCAACGCCGCCGTGGACGGCATCGACAGCCTTGACGAGGAAACCGGCACCATGGTGGACGCCTGGGCCGCCGGTGACGTGGACGCCGTCGCCACCCTGTTGAACGAGGGCATCGACGACAGTCCGCCAGTCGTAAGGAAGGTACTGCTGTCCGATCGCAACGCGCGGTGGGCCAAGTGGATCGAGCGGCGATTGCTGCGGCCGGGCACCGTCTTCCTCGCGGTCGGCGCCGGTCACCTGGCGGGCGATGAGAGCGTACAAACGAAGCTGGCGGCCGACGGCGTCATTGCCAGCCGGATCGTCTATTGAGAGTAGGCTCGGCACTCAGATGGGTGCCGATCGCCGCCGCGCTGTTGCTTTTCGGCTGCGGGACTGCCTCCGAGCCGAAGCGGCCGGGCGGCCCCGCCTTGTGGGAGGTGTCGGACGGCGACACCCGCGTGCTGATGCTCGGCACTCTCCACGCGCTGCCCGACGACGTGAAGTGGTTGAACGGGCGGGTCGCCGAGGCGGCGGACGGGGCGGACGAGCTGGTGCTCGAGATTCCGCCTGACGAGGACCGCGAGGCGCAGGGCCGCGCCTTTGCCCGACTGGCGGCGCGCGCGCCCGACCCGATCGAGGGCCGCATCCCGGCAGGGCTGCGCGACGAGCTCAGGGCGGTGGCGGCTCAGGCGGGGCAGCCGCTGACCGCGCTCGACCACATGGACGATTGGGCAGTCGCCGTGCTCCTGTCGGGGGCGTCGGTCAGCCGCTCCGGGATGAGCCGCGAGAATGGGGTGGAGGAGCGGCTGACCCGACGCTTTCGCGCGAACGGCCGGCCCATCCGGGGACTCGAGACGGCGGAGCAGCAGTTCGCGCTGTTCGACGCCCTGCCGCCGACCGCTCAGCGAAGCTACCTCATCGATGTCCTGCGCGACGAGGAGGACGGCCGCGATCCCCGGCCCCAGGCGGTGCGCGACTGGGCGCGCGGCGACGCGGACGCGCTCGGCCGGCTGGTGAACGCGGAGCTGGCCACCAATCCGGCGCTGCGCGAAGCGATCCTGGTGCGCCGCAACCACAACTGGGCCTCGTGGATCGAGCGGCGGCTGGATCGGCCGGGAACGGTTCTGCTGGCGGTCGGCGCGGGCCATCTGGCGGGCGCGGAGTCGGTGCAGGCCATGCTGGCCGAACGCGGCTTGACGGTGCGCCGGGTGCGGTAGAAATCGATGCGAAAGGAAG